>OLPG01000012.1_pt1 | contig 161621 bp, 231 predicted proteins | sample 1672311 | NCBI WGS metagenome assembly OLPG01 (sample SAMEA3136670, study PRJEB25190) | human gut metagenome | biome: human gut; feature: human-associated habitat; material: faeces | place: Austria | collected 2013 | reverse complement strand
TGACACCGGCGGACGTGTTGAGCGCTTCAACAAGCGTTTCGGCCGTAAGTAATTACTGGTCTTTTCAGCGCCGTCTCCTTTGGGAGGCGGCGTTTTTTGTTGTTATGCCGCACAAAAGCTCTCTTTCTGTAATTTACACGCCGTTCCCTTATTTTGAACACATTTGAGCGCTATTTGTAAAAGTTACGAAAAAACGATTAAAATAGAGGAGTTTTCTTCTCTACTACACCACTACTACACCAATTTTCTATCTACACCACAGCGGTGCACTCACAGACCGCACAAAGCGTAGCAATCAAGTCCGATTTTGAGTCTTAATCAATAGAGCCCTGATGTGACAATCCAGTGACTCACTAGTAGAAGCATTAAAATTGAAAACCGTATTTGAACCGATGTGCCAAGCAGCGCATCATCACAAGGTGTGAGGCAACCTGCGCCTTATTTTTATTTGTCACTGCATGTACTATGTGATATAATGGAGTTAAAGAAAACCGAATGGAGGTCGCAACCATGGAGGAATTTCAAACTATCCCTACTAAGGAACTTCAAGAGCTCGTCGATCGTCTACTCAAAAAATCAGAGGCAGCACACGAGAAGTATAACAAGGCCACAGAAGAATACAATCAGCTCATGGATAGGTATTATGACTGTGGAGATATCATCGAAGAGTTCAAGAAGCGCAAAGGCTATGACAGCAAAACGAATGAATTCCCGGTATCTATGTGGCTTGATAAACATCGTAGCGACCCCGATACAACACAAGAAGAGAAGGACGCTATCGAGGACATCCGAATCATAAGGAGAATTAAATTGCGTGACGCTGATCAAGCTCGTGCTGTGGCCCGTGCAACTTGGGAGGCTTATCTGGACGCTGCAGAACTTGCAGATTACTTCCCCAACTACAATATCAATTCAAAGGCGTGGTAATATTATGAAACAAGATATCTATCTCCCTCTTAAAATGCTCAGAGTTCTCACTACTCAATATCCTATTATGTGGAAAGAGATGGAAGAATTCCATGATATGAATGGTACAGCAAGTTCTGTATCATGGCCTGAGTGGTGTTATGCTCCAATCGAAGCCGCACTAACTATCGTATCGGATGGACATGATCTTAGCCGTCTGTCTATGAATGAAGTAAGCGCCGTTGTGACATGTGCTCAACTCGTTTCTGTGTTGGCACCATGGAGACTCAGTAAAGAAGTCTATGTCATCAATGAAGATATAAAGAACCTTCTCTTTGAACAGAAAGACGACATCGATATCCCTGTTGATATTTTGATGCATCTTCCGTATCAGTGTTTTTATGTTGAACTACCCAATACTTATTTCGACAACGAAAAGATTCACGGCTTCTTTGTATCTCTTGACTACAATATCAAGCTACATGAACGTGATTTGAAATTGACATTCGTCTCCGAAAGCGAAGATACTTTTACCTATCCTATTGATCTTGATGCCGGAACCATTGAAAACAGTATCAAAAAGTTAAATGAACAACTCGCTGAACACGCCAAAGGAAATAAAAAGCTGGAAAAGTATGCAGAGGCAGACCCCGCAAAAGATGAAGAGACGATCACGTTTATCAAACAAGTCATGCAGGTCGTCCTTTATATTTTGGCACAGAACGCAGAGATTGCCCCAGATGAAGAACAGGCAACTGTAACAAAGCGCGGCAAAGTAATCAAAGATAAATATTCTGAGATTCGTAAATGGGATGTTGGCGAAAGAATCGGCGCAGCCATCCGTCAACAGAAAACGAAGGCATCTAATAGCGACTCTGAACCCACTACTCACAACTCACCGCGCACTCACATGCGTCGTGGTCACTGGCATCATTTCTGGACAGGTCCCAAGAACGAGCCTGAGAATAGACTGTTGGTTTTAAGGTGGTTGTCGCCAATGGTGATTGCCGCTGATTTGGAAATAGAGGATGCTCCAGTTGTATTTCATAAGGTGGAACAATGAACAATCCCAAAATACTTGACCTTGCACTCGCATTTATATTTCATAGACACCCGGCGGCTAATAAGGCTCAAGCGATTCGTAATCTATCGGACGATGAGTTAGCAGCGCTTTTGTATGAAATAGTTGCACAACAAGATAATTGCCCTCGCACAATCAATGGTTGGAAGGAATGGCTGCAGGAGGAGATAAAATAATCAAAGCTAAAAAATGGGGTACTGATCCAATTAAGGATCAATACCCCATATGTTTTTATTCTGCTATTGAGTCTAATACAGCGTTGACAACATCCAGCCCAATCTGCCCAGGAGCACTTGAATCTCCAGCGCTTGCAAAAGTCATGGCGGAGCCAAACACCTCTCCACACAATCGGCTTACAATACCAAGCTTGCCCATGCTGATTGCGATAATAGGAGTAGCAAAATATTTGTTTTTCATTTCAACCGTAGCGGCCAGTAAAGTCAACACATCTGTGCTGTCGTGCGGCATAACTGCTACTTTCGGTAAATCAGCTCCGACCTGTTGCATTTTAACCATACGAGAAATGAGATCATTTTTATCAGGTGTCTTTTGGAAATCGTGGCTTGAACATACAACCACAGCTCCTGACGAGTGTGCGTTATCTATCAGCTTACGGATGTCATTTCCAGCTGTAAAGAACTCAATGTCAATAAGGTCGGCACAGTCAGTATCTATTACCGTGTTGATGAAATCCAAATATTCTTTGTGAGTTAGAGATACCTCTCCACCCTCTGTCTTGGTACGGAGTGTTACCAGCAAGAGTTTATCCTTCAGCGCTACACGAATCTTTTGCAAGCAAGACACCACAGAATGCATATCATTGCATTGCTCAAACCAATCAACACGCCACTCTACACAGTCAATACAAAGCTCGGAAAACTCAAGCGCGCGTTCTAAAATCTTTGATTCAGATGCTTCCACGATTGGAATTATGACTTTTGGTTTACCTTCTCCAATATGACAACCTCGAATAACAATGGACATAATATACTTCCCTCCTAGAATAATAATATCAATGTCCATTCACATTGTCAACCAGCTCAATATCACTCGGCTCTACATAGCCCGATACATTTACTGAAATTAGATACTTGCCGATGCTGCTCTCAAGATTCGTCACTCGATAGCGTCCATTTACAAGTTTCCCATCAAAACGAACTCCATGTAGCAGGCCCACAGATGCCATCTGCAGCCAGCCCGTGTCCTTTCTGATACTCAATCAGCTTCGCCTTGGTATTCGCGCCAAAAATGCCGTCAGCCTTAACACCAAGATGCCGTTGTAGTACAGTCACAGCATAAGAAGCGCCGTTCATAGCGTCTTTCGCACCCTGTCTGATAGTCGGCATAAGATTGGATACGCTGATATATTTCGTGCCGGATTTACTGATCCAGCGGCTGCGTGTGGTGCGCACATCAACATGAACAAAGCCACTAGTAAGCACAGCACGGCTATAATATCCAATACCACCGCTCTTGGCAAAGTAGGGCAGGGAAGATACATACAGCGCGATCCGAATCGGGTCAACGCCTTTGATCCAGATATCAGCGGCAGTACCAAGGCAATGCTGGCTACGAGGGCTTCCACCGATGGAGATATTATAGGTAGGAGTACGATACCCAGAGTTGATATGAACAGGAGCACCGAAGTGAGCACGGATCTGTTCCAACACTTCAATCAGCTGACTATCGACCAGAACTGTATCACTCTTATCGGAGCAGGCGAACTCATAGACGGAAAAATGAGCCGACACCTTTTTGTTCTAGTCCTTCTTCATAGAGTATGTAATAACACCCATTTCATCACACCTTCAATTCTTTTTGAATTCGTCCTTGATTTTATCGTTCTGGATGTCCATCTCTTTGACAGCGGCCTCAATCATGGTCTCAATGGTCGGAGTGATCTTCACACCCAGACGCTCAAGAGCCTCCATAACGTATTTCTTCTTGTCGGCCTTTTCGATAGCGCCGGTTGCGCCCAGCTTCTCTGCGGCACGAACGGCAATCTGCACCAGCTTGTACACGCCGATCTTTTTCAGATAGGGGATACCATAGACCATAAATGCAGTGCCAGCACTAGCAATAATCAGGCGAACGATAACAGAAACAAGCTCATTGATAATATCCATCATAATATTTTCCTCCTAATAGAATCCATTGAAAATAAAAAGCCCGGTGCACATAGCACCGGGTTTACGTATCATTCTTCAGGTTTAAGAAAACCATTCGTTTTCATCATTTCGTCATACATTCGTTCAACGTTTTTGATGGCGTGTGGCATTCTATTGTTTTTATATTCTTCGTGGTCCTTACAATAGTTTTCATACTTCCAGATAATATCAAGTATCTCATTATAATCCTCTTCTGTATGACCAAGCCCACGAACGAGCTCATTATTGAACCGAAGAACACGACTCTTATAATTATCAGCTTTTTGTTCATCACTTTTGTGAATGTGGTCATCAAGCTTTTTTCGTGTCTCTTCCTGAGCAATCTTTATTTCTTTGATCTCATCCATCACGCCTGCATTCATAGCATTGCCAACTGTCTTTGCAATCTATGACCACGGATTGATTTTAATTGGAGATATTTCAATCATTGCCATAACAATAGCTGCGACACCACCACTGCCAGCCATTACAGAGCCCAGATGATTCAAAACAAAATTTGTTAACTCATCCATTTTAATTACCACCTCCTTCTTTTTGAGGCCAACTCATTTCGAGGTGGCCTGATCTTGATTCTGTTTTTGAAGTTCTGTCTGAATTGCAGTCAACTGAATCACAACATCCTGCAAGGTAGCTAACCGCTCGGCAACACTATTTAGTGCTGTCACGATTTCTTTGCCGGTCTCGTCTAACAACAGCGGCTTTAAGATTTCCTGCGCCATAATTCCTCCTTTTAATTGACAAAATTCTATCAACGTGATATAGTGATAGCAGTACAAACCCTCCATCGGGCTAGTACGACCTCATTTCTATGAGTTGTTGCATGAGTTAGAGTCTCTGTGATGTAGCCATCGTCACAGGGACTCTTTCTCTTTATGTGCGTTTTCCACCATCACATACAGTACGCCAGTGATAATGCGGGCGCTCTTCATGGAATAGAACATAACGCAGCCAGTCATCAACAAAAATGCACAGTAACGCAAGGAAAAACCATAGCACTGTAAACGGCAGACAGATTTGACCCAACAGATTGAACGGCAGGGAAGAGTAGTCCCAGATATGTAGGCCAAGCATCAAATTCAGCGGAATGCCCACCACAAGCTCCATAGCAGTCACAAAGAGCGCCCCAATACCAGCCTGTTTCCAGAGCGGCATTTCCCAGGGAATATAGTTGTTCAGTCCACCGATCACAAGAAAGCAGATACCACCGACAACGGCCATCGTCCAATGAGAGTGTCCGCGCCACAGAATCTCAATGCAATAATAAAGACACCCTCCGATCAAAAAGAGGATGCCGCATTTGATTAGTTCACGAAGTTTGTTGCTCATCAGTGTCCTCCTTCACCTCTGTATGGATCGTTTCATCTGTGGTCCCAGATTTATCAGGACTTTCAGGATTCTCAGTAGAATCATCATCACTACCATATACGATAGCGATAGCATCTACCTCTTCACTTGTCATACATGCTTTGATGTCAACCTCCAATTCCTGCTGATGAGAGACAAAAGGCTTCACATACACACCAATCGCCAGTGCCAAAGCAGCCAGATCATCATAAGTCCATTCCACACATTCATCGCCGGTAGAATTCCATGTCAGTTTAAAAGGCTGCCCGGCGGCTGTAGAGATCTGATATAAGGCAAGATTGCTTGTAAGAAGAGCTTGCTTCTCGCTGGTGACACTATAATACTTGCCATCTGTCTATTGAATTGGATGAGAAGCGAGATATTCAGACAGATATATCTTGCTTTCTTTAATTTTTGTTTCTTTGTAGAGTTTAAGTTGTTCTAAAAGTTCTTCTTGTGTGGGTGGCTGGGGCACTTCCCCGTATTCGTACACCTCATACTTCGCCCCGCATAGGCGGATGCCCCAGTAAGCTTCCCCTGGCTGTGCATTTTGGTTGTGTGCATTCACCGCAGCCTCGATTGCGCTGTAATCTGCCGGGGTGCCGTCGGTCTCGGTCGTCGTTGTGTACCCGGGGCGGATCATTGTTTCTTCCATTTTGAAATCTCCTTTCCGGGTGCTCAATTAATATAGTTATATTCGAGCCATAAGAACCCAGTAACCGTTGTCACCAGCGTATTCAGTGGCAGCACGATGCAGGGGCGCAGACCGTATGAGTCCTCTCTGTGGCGGCCTACACTGGAAAAACTTCCATCCGCATAAAACGTGTACATATAGTTGCCGTTGTGAGTTCGCTTGGAGCGTGTCCAGTATTCAGTGTCTGCTTTTCGCTTGTCGGTGGCAGCAGTTGTGTAGTCGAAGTAGTCCAGCTTTGCACCCTCCTGCGCCATCAGGCCATCCACACCCTGCCAGGTGTAAACACCCATCTCGACCGCAGAAAGCAGAAAGCACTTTCTCGAAAGGCCGTTCGAGCCGGAGGAAACATTGGCCGAACTGTAATCCGCCTGCTTCACGTAGGGCAGATGCACGGTCATCAGGCGGTTTGCCACACTGGAGGTGATATTTCCGCCCGGGTAGTTGACACACCAGTTGTCTAGTGCCCACCCTTCGTAACCGTAGATGTAGTTACTGCTATCGATCGCTGTTGAGCCTGCAATGTTCGTCCTCCAGAGCCATGCGCCGTTGGCCGTGCTGTCATACAACCCGCCGCCCGGAACGCCCTTGTGGATCAGCTTATACCAGTAGGTGTTGTTGCCGCTCGGGTCTTTAATGCCAAATTCTGTCCCCAATGCAAAGGAGCTGATGGGGTTGCCGCCGTCATAGAACTTCTTAGCCACTCCATCCACGCCGATATAGCCCTTATGTACTGGTCTTGCTACGCCATCTATTCCAGTATAAATTTTTGAAACTGATTTGGCGCTTCCGCCAACTCCTGTATAAATCGCCATAATCAATCCTCCTTACGCATATACCAAAAGCACCGTGCCGGTCGCAAGACTACTTCCGGCACCAGGGTCACTGGTTTGAGAGATGATTGTGTTAACTCCAAGCCAGCTTTTCAACACATCCTTGGAAACATCTTTAATCTTCGTGCCATTGTCCGTATAACCGGCAATGTGTGTCAAATTGGAAGTTGTAAGACCAGCGCTTGCGTAACCGATTCGAATTGTTCTGCCACTGTCGTTGTAATCCGTAACTCCCCCGTTTATATCTGCTGTAATAGTAGACCGATTTATAGATATACCCGGATAAGACGTTGTGGGGGATACTGTTTCTTCGTTGTTTGTATAAGATGATGTTTGTAAACTCTATGTGGTTTTATAATCAGCATATAGATGATATATACCACCGCCACGAAGCCAGAATACACACATAGAACCATTCCACATCATTGTGTACCCAACAGGCGGCTTTGATGAATCTGAAATAAACCGCTGATCATTACAAAGACATATACAATGTCCTCCTGTTGTACCACAACCTGGACTTAATGTGAGTAGTTCCACGACAGCGGTAAAACCAGAACTATGTGTTGACCATGATGGCTTTGTTCCTGAATTTAACTGAACGTTACATTTGATATGATGTAAGCCAGGCCACCCGCATTGTGTAACAACAGGGTACCAAGTGTTCTGATCTAAACTTGATAAATCGACTGTTTGCTCTTTGTCAATTTGCGTTTCAGTTGCAAAATTAGCAGTACCATTCAAATTGGCTGTGATAGTAGCCGGTTGCCCAGCCGCTTTAATGATGTCTAATGTGTCGTCATAAGCAACCATACGAATATTGTAATCCGTATCTCTGTCATCCGTAGAATGGAAGTCAAGATATTTGCCTGTCTCCATAACACCAGCATCGTCAATTCGTGGAATTGCATTCTAATAGTTTGCGCTCCCATACATACTGAGATCATACCCATTTAATTTCATTGCATTCAGCGCATCGCCACCCGGCTCAGTAGATCCAGCATAATTATGTGTATGTCCAACAGCAGCATATAACGTATCTGCCTTCGCTTTGATCCAGTTCCATAAAGCAGCTAGTGGTCTACGGGTATACTTCGTAGTCGCACTGCCATCGTCACTTGTAACTATAGCACCAACCATAACAGTGTTAGCATCTTCAACAGCGTCAGCGCTTGTCTCCAGTGTATCTGCTAATTCGCCCAAGTCATGCGTATGATCGGCAGGGGAGACACCCTCTGCGGCCAACTCTTCACTCGTCATTTTATCTGCTGTTGCCACATGACCTGTATTATCAACACTGATACGATATAGTCCAGCCTGCTTTGCTTCGTATACCGGGTGAGTATAATTATTAGCTCCAGCTTCAATACCATCCAGCTTTGCTTTATCAGCCGAGCTCATCAAACCATTATTTTCAGTAGTAGCTACATTAGGGTCGCTTAAACTAGCAAGTTTATTTTTTTCTTCTGTTGTATAGTCGTTGCTAGACAGGCCGAATCCTTCGATTTTATCTACCTTTGTACCAAGTATAGCCTCGATCGTTTTCCAGAGGTGAACCGCACCCGCTCTGTCTAGCCAACTTTTCTTTTCATCATTCATCGATATGTGATCGCCTCCTTATAAAATGTCTTATTTGTAATGCGTTGTTTATATCAGTTTGCGGAATTTAAATGTAAATGTGGAAGATGTATCTGCGGCCGTAGAACCTTTGATTTGAAGTCTTAAACCAACCCCTTCGGAACGGCCAGAACGAATTGTTCTAAGATAAAAATGTTGTCCGTTTGTAGAATGACCAGAACAATGTAAACCTATATCATCTGCATTACCGCTGTTTGTCTCTTCAGCATACCACTGGACAACTCCACAAAATACGTCTCCCCAAATATTGCAATACGGGGTCGTATCGGCACGAAACTGCATAACATAAGTCCCAGATGGCAAATCAGTTGAATGAATTCCAGTATCTTGCCAATCCGTTGTGATCGTAAGTGCTGAAGTCTTGATTGTCACTACATCTGGAATCACTTCATCTACTATCTTACTCTTAATCCAGCTCCACAATGCACTTAGTGGCTTACGGTGATACCCGGTGGCACTCGTGTTCATCACAACTTCGTCAGAATCTGTGGGGGGGGGGGTAAGAACTGTATTGAGGTTGAACGGAATGAACTCACTATCAACACCAATATTCATATTTCCTAAAGCCATAATTCGTACCTCCTTTAAGCTGTGGCAATCCGAGCCCAATTACCCCAACTATCATTTTCGCCGTAGCGGTAATAAATATTCCCATTACAAAAAGCTATTTCGTAAGAATATCCTCCAATATGGTCTTTCTAACCACACAGGCCAAGTAAAAAACAATATCCGTTTCCACCAGCAGACAGATTGATAGCTGAAGTTCTTTTTATTCCACGAAAAATCATTTTACCATGACAATCATCGTTATTTTTGTCCCCGTAATAATCAGACGGTGCTGTATTTGAATCCCGATTATCTCCATCGTCAACAATAAAGTTATGAAAATGTTTTGATGGATTAAATTCACTCGGTTTATTCTGCACTTCACTCCATTCAGGGAGCGTTTTATTCCCGCTATTCATTTCTCCTAGCGCCATATTTTGCCTCCTTATAAAACGAATATTTTACTCGGTTCAGTAGAATTAAAACTCATATAAATCGAGCCAATAGGGTAGGCTTCTACCCCTACGATATTTAAGTCCCCGATTGCCATATTTCGTAATCCTCCTATTTTGTTTATGGAATGTAATAGTATATCAGCATATCTCCACGATTTGTTGGTAGTTCGGTTACCAAGGAGCTCGAAATGGTTAATTTATTTCTATCTAACAATTCGTAGCTAGTACCTTCCTGCCAAGCGCCTGTCATTGCGTGACCTATCGCGATTGCCCCATCTGGTAATGAAATATCAAGAACTGTCCAATTACATTCTCCAGTTTTATTTTTTAATTTTACTCCACTTATAGGAAGGCTTACACATCCGATTTTGTTTTTTAATGCTTCTGCAGAAGCAACTTTTTTAGCAGTATTTTCATTTGTTGAGATCTCTTCAAGTGATAAAACATCTTTGTATGACACTTTTTCACTTAGTTTATTATCCACTTGTGCCTTGGTATATCCCTCAACAACAGTACCACTGCCGCTATCTGTTTGTCCACCACCTTGCACGATATAATACTGAGCTGTAATCGCAGTCGTTGGAACTGATACAGCTCTCAGACGCACATATCCATCAAAGGTCTCAGGATTTGCAAACTGGGCGTATGAAGCCACCTTTGCACTGGCCGGTGTCACGCTGATAGAAATAACATCCTTTGAGGTGATTCCATCGATGTCGAGGTCAATATACTTTGAATATCGGTCCACCGTATCGTCAGTAAGCTAACTTGTAGTCGGAATAGTCAGTGTGTGGATATTGATCGTATTTGCCTTTACCTTCAGCTTCTCGTCGATCTCATTCTGCTGGTAGTATCGCTCGTCATGGGTGTGGCCATCATCGCTTTTCTTTGAGAGCTTTACATTGATTTCGTCTTCTGTATAATAGCGGTCATCGTGATTATGTTCTACATTTGCTTTCCCCGCCAGAGTATCACCAACAGCTTTGGCATCAGCGGCGAAATTCTCTTTTGTCATAGTCTTGTCCACCGCAACAGAATCCAGCTTCAACTTGTCCAGCTCGGTGCGTACGTTGGTCAGCCCGGCATCAGCTGATTTTGCAATACTCAGCGCCTCAGAGATCCTTGTACCAGTTACCTTTGCATCAGCAGCACGTCCAGATACAGTCAGTGTCGCATCCACAACAACCTGCGGCGTAGGCAGGGGATTGCCGCTATCATCAACCATACCGCCAGTGATCGCGTCGATCTCTTCATTCGTCAGTGCAGCCAGCAATTCATCCGGGTGCGGGGTATCAATCGTGATATCGCCCGTCTCGCCAGTTGTCACTGTGGTCACACCACCGCCAGCGATTTTGATTTTGTCCTGCGCCGTACCGTTCAGAATTAGATTGATATTAACTTCGCCATTGACCGCATTTTTGTCTGCTTCCAGTGTGAATTTTGATGGGTTCAAAAGAATCCAGTCATCGCCACTATAAACATACAAGCTGTCTGGACGCAGGTAGTAAATCTTATTAGACAAAGGAGCCAGCGGAAGCGAGCTTACGATCTCCAAGTCTTTGCTGATTTGAATTCGTCTTGTGCCGATATCTCGATAAGTGCTTCCAGTATCAGTACATACGATCAGTTGGCCGTCAATCACAGGAGCTTGATCCAGCTGAGACTGTGCGACCTCGCGTAATGATAAATTTGCCATACTCAACTCCTTTGCTTAATAAGATTCACCACACAGCGTCATTGCCATGTGGTGAAACAAATCAATTAGCCATCAAGGGATTTCCAGGTAATAGCGCCTTCCAGCACCTGCACACGGCCATCCATAGTGGTATTCAGACCATCTGCATAAGTCTTTGCACTAGTCAAAGCAGCATTAGCCTTGGTGGTTGCGTCATCGGCGGCAGTAGAAATAGCCTCAGCCTTCGCAGCAGCCAGCTCATCCTGAGTGGGCTTTGCATTCCAAGCCTTGCGCTCGTCAGCAGTGATATGCTTTACAGCATCCTTGATATGCTCGTCCAGCTTGTCATTAACGACCTTGACCTTCGCGTCTGCTTCAGCCTTAGTGTAAGCGTCCGGCACTGCAACATACAGACCATCTTCCTCAACGGTGATACTGTTATTGCCTTTGGTAGACACACGAACATTGACAGAGATCTTATTGTCATCAGAAACAGTGACCTCAGCAGTAGGAGTGACCACACCAACATAGATATCGATCAGAGCAGCAACAGGGATCTTCACGACCTCACCAGTGGTAATAGTCAGTTCGATCTCGTGGGTCTTTGTGTTGTATGTACCGGTCTTCACAACCAGATCCTTGCCCAGATTGATCACAAGCTCATCGCCGCCAAACACAGGCAGCTTGATGGTGCGGGTCTCAGCATCATAGGTGGGATCATGGGTCAGGCCGCTCATCACGGTTGGAACAGGAGCACCGTTCTTTGCCACACTCAGAGTGCCGGTAGCAGGGGAGTATGTGACATCCGTAACGAACAGACCTTCCTTGCCCTCGGTTGCGGCAATCTTTGCATTCACATAGTCAGCCACAGCCTTGGTGGTGGGCAGATTGTCGTCGCTTGCATCCGCATTGGGAATCTCAGTCACAATGGGGCGATTCAGCTGTACGAACTCAGTGCCATTCCAAATGTGGAAGGTATAGTCAGTCATACGGATATACAGCAGACCCTGAATCTGACCGCTTGCAGGCAGAGCGCTCACCAGCTTGCAGCTCTTGGTGTACTCATCAGTACCCTTGAAAATCTGGCGCGTGTCTGTAATAAAATACAATGTGTTGGCATCTTTGGTAGTCAGCTTATCATAATTCGCTTTTGTACCATAGCCAAAATTTACATTAGCCATCTTTGCCTCACTTTCTTAAAATTCTTGCCAAACAAAATTTGTCGGCTCAACGTAAAAAGGTTCAATAGAAAAAAGCCCCGTGGCTTCGCTTTGTTGAACGATCCACGGAGCATATTTACCATTTTCGTCTTTCACCATAACGGTTTGACCTGCGTAAGTGTCTTCCGTCTCATTTAATTGCTCGTTTGCTTCAGTAACGCTGGCGAAACAACGATTGCGGGGACGAATCTTTTGAACGGATAGGTCATCACGCACATACATGAACTCCGAAGAATCCTTTGTGATGATCATATCCCTGCCGTCCAACATTCCCAGCGCAATCGCAGCTTCTACATCTTCGGCGTTACCATATCCAAGCTTGGAATATTTAGCCTGTGCCATCTTTGCCTCCTTATAAAAGAAGCGGATGGCTTAGAACGGAACCACCCGCAAACTACCGTCTTCAGTTTCGACGCTCTCCTGAGTAATCTTGACTGCACTACCGATGGGCTTACCGTTGGCCAGCAGCTGCAGGGTATGGTCATCATTGTAGCTCAGGTCATCAGCCTTACCATCCAGAATAGCGTTGTTACGATCACTCAGTGCCTTGATCTGTGCATTCAGAGCGATAATACGCTGGTCAAGTGCGCCCAGAGCCTCATCAGGAACAATGTCGCTCCAATTCTGGATGGGAACAACAGTGATCACGCCGGGGCCAACCTTGCGCACATGCTGAACAGTCGTGCCATCTGGGTCCATTGTCACATCAACAAATGTCAGCTGGATCTGGATATCGCCCGGTTCATTGGTCAGGTTGGTGTCGATAGGCAGCTTATACTCCAGCTTGTTCTTATAAAGCTCTTCTGATTTCTCCAGAATCTCTGTCTTGTAGCGCTTGCTGATAGGCAGAACGTACTCAAGCATCACGGTGAATTCACTCATGTCAACATCCTTGTATGTAGTGTCAGCCAGAAAATGGAGAGTATCCACCTGCTTACTGCGCTCCATAATGCGTTCCCGCTTGCTTACGGTCAGTGTATTATCCTCATTGATCAAAAAGGTATACATATCACACCTCCTTCCTGATGATATACAGATACTCGTCCTTTGAGATTTTGTGTTCGGCAAACAGATTGTCCAGGAGCTTGTCCTGAATCATTCCGCCATTGTACAGCCGATGCATACTCTCAACGAACTCGCTATACTTCCTCTCGTCACTCATAGCAGCCCTCCTTGAATCAAACTCAAAGTGTAAGCATCAATAATAGCCTCAGGCGTTTTACCACCCAAGGCTTTCAGCTGCTCATATTCATACAGGTCAATTTCCTGCAGTTCCACGGTGTCGTACTCGGGACAGGGGATGAGGTAATACCCGTCTACATGCCAGATATGATTACCATCACTGCTGATAATTCCCTGTGCATCATCCTCCACGCAGTTCACCATAATGTCGTGCTTTGGCTGATACTTTACAAAGCGCAGGTGGTCAAGAGCATCGATCACCCGGCCATTTTTCAATACCTTATAATACACTCTCAACACCTCCTTAAACGCTGAACATCAGACGGATACCCTGTTCGTTATTTGCAGGGGTAAATCCGTAATATTCACCAGTCACAGTCACAGAACAGAAATAAGAAGTCTGATCAGCATTCGGGCTTCGTGTCCAATATGCGGCAGGATTGCCATTTCCATCATTGCAGATGCGGCTGGTGTTATCGGTCATAAAGCTGATTGCCGTACCTTCGTAAATATAAGGCTCAACATTCTTAGACGGGAACAGTTCAGCCACAGAGGGCAGATAGAAATAACTGTCCGCAGTCACAACTTCACTACTCTTTCCACCAATGGTGCTACCTACCTTGACCTGCTTGATGATCTGTTGCCAGCCAATCGGGAGAGCTTCCAGAATACGACCGTCAAGGAATGTACGGATATTCGCATCTGCCCAGCCGCCAGTGTTGGTGGAGCCAGTATTCAGAGCCATCTTTTGACCAAGCAGTCCAGCTTGAATAAAGGTGATAGAACAACGCTTGTTGGAATTGTCACTCAGGTAATACCGTTTAAAGCCACAAGCCTCGAAGGTGAAGTCCTCATGTGTCCATGCGGCCAACTTCCGGCAGGCAGCATCACCCAGGTCGGTATACCAGAGCTTGCCCCAGTAGATCGTACCCTTTGCGTAACGCTCGTAAGCTCCGTCGTCTGCCTTAGCACAACCAAACACCAAAGTGGCATTTGTCTGTGTAGTGCGAGTACGGTTCAGCTGAATATAGCCAATCTCGGCAGCAGTGGTATTTGCCGCATAAACATGGATTCCATTTTCACCCTTAGTATGGCGCAGAACGATCATATCACGAGAACCCAGATGAGCGCCGTTTGTAGACTCAGTGCCCCATGCAACCTTAGAGCCATTGTTGACCCAGAAGCGGAAACCATTCATGCCGTTGGTCTGGAAGCACTGAGCAATCACAGAGTTTGCGGCAGAATCTTCGTCGATTCGATAGTCCAGTGCCATAACCCAGCTGCGATCCTCAGACAACAGAGATACGCCGGTATCGACATAATTCTTGCCAGTAAAGATCTTTGGTTCGTTGAACAGAACTTTCTCTTCTACGTCACTAAAGGTGAAGTCATTGCCCATCTTGATAGTGATAGCGTCTTTGTCAGAAACAACACTCTGCTCCAGATTCACCTTGGTCATGGCATAGATCTCAACAGGGCGTAGGTCACTCAACTGCTTGTCTCTGAAATAGCCGCTGACGTATTCGCATATATCGTAAACAGCATTGATATCCTTGTCTCCATTGACATAGCCGCCCTTGTCCCAGCCACTGAACAGATAATATTTATAAGCAGTCTCTTCGCTGGTATAGGTTGGAGTGTCGCCATCATACAAAACCATGGAGCCATACGGAGCAGTTGTCTGCTGTAGAACAGCGCCACGATTCATATAGCGCACACGATACTGACGCACAGATTCATCGTACACAGCAGTAACAGTCTGATTCTCAAAGACAGGAGTGAACTCGGTGTCCCAGCCACTGAATGTAAATACCGTACTGATGGTACTCGGGAAGGTAGGTGTCGGGATCGGATTGTCAGAGCGGGTCACAGGGTCAACTGCACGCTCGCCCTTGTCAATATACTGAATATCCAGAACAGTGCCATCCTTATTCACGAACTTCCAAGCGTACTGATTGATCATGGTGTTGTAAGTGATCTCCAAGTCAGGCCAGCGCTCAGTGTACAGCAGCTTCTCACGCTCACGGATGATGGGCACATGCACTTTGCCTTCCACAACGGAATTGTCAGTGTTGTAGCCATTTTCATCCAGACCGCTCATTGCATATAGGCGATTCAGCAGGGAAGTATCAGCCAGTTCCCAATCAATACCGGTAATACGCACACGGTTCAGGTTAGTGCACTTGTCCAGCATATCTTTCAGATCGATGGTTGCACACTTCTCAACGGTCAGCGTAGTGATATTGGTGTAATCCTCAACCGTCAGGTCAGTCAGATAGTTCAGGTTCTTTGCGGTCAAGCTGGCGATTGCAGGCAGATGAGCGATTTTAATCTTGCCTCCGCTTGCAAAGGAGACACCGGTAATACCAGAACCGTCAGCATAGAACTCGGTCAGGCTGGTGCATCCGGTCAGACCAATAGACTTCTTCAGGTTCGGCACGTTCTGCAGGTTCAAATGTTCTAGCAGAGTGTTATTACCAACAGCGAAATCGGTCATGTTCGTATTCTTATAGCCGCTCACACCGGAACCAACTTTTAGCTCAGTCAGCTTAACACCGTGGCTGAAGTCAACATAGCCGGGATAGAAGCCAGAGATATCACCAATGCTCTGAATGATAGAAGCGTTGTAGATATAAACTTCAGTATCGTTCATTGCGGTGATGGGGCATTCGATTGTGTAGGTCTGTCCGCGCTTGCCACGCACCTTCACAGGGTTGGAGCCGTACAGAACAGAGACATAGGTATCAGCGTAAGGTGTGATATGGAAGGTGCCGTCCGGTTTCACGCCAGTCCAGTTGGTAGGAGTATAACCACGAATGGTCATATCATCACTGGTTGCGGCAGAACCGGAATACTTAGATGCCATGTACTTTTCCTGATAACGCTGGAACTGCCGACGCTGATGCCGCTTGTTGCCATGCATCATAGGCAGATAGCTGGTGGTATTGATGGTAGGATCTTCGTAGGTGCGGAAATATTTGCGCCGCATATCCATGATCCAAAGCTTTTCGGGCTTCACATCCTGATATTCCTCGAACTTTTTCAAAATACGAGTCGCACTCCATGCCAGCGCATTCTCACGGTTGCGGAACATCGCTGCCATCTCATCGGGGAACAGGTCACGCAGCTTGCACCACAGTTTAGAGTCAGCAGCGTTAAACACATTCTTTGTGCCGATGGTATCAGTGTCCTCGTAGCCATAAGTCAGAGTCAGACCACCCTCGTTATCATTGCCCATGGCGGTATCGTTATCGTAGTCAAAGCAGAAGTCCCAGTGAACCAGATCGCTGGTGTGCGGGAACACGTTCTTTGCACGGTTATCAACCATGGTGTGACGCTCAGTAAACAGATAATGGAAAATAGCAGAATCCAGATCGAAGTGATCCTTGAAATGTGCCTTGAATTCCTCATCATCCGCATTCACCACCCAGTTCTGAGCTGTGATCCACGCCTGTTTACCAGCCTCAATTTCTTCCTCAGTGCAGGCAGGGTTGCTGTAACGGAACTCAAAGGAGTGGTCGCCATCCCAAGTTTCCTGTGAGAAATCGCCGCTCAGGAAGCGGGTCTGCTCATCGGCGTTGTTGTCGATCTCAACGATAAATTCCTTGTGGTTCTCAGGGTCCATACCCATCGTATCTTTGTTCTTTTTGGAGTTGCCAATGTCGCCGCAGGCATAGAAGTGCCACTGACCATCGTTAAATACGGTCGCATTGGTGGTATCGGTCTCCTGAATAAACACGACACAGGGATAGAACGCCATAGTATCACGCACTTTTGGATTATCCTTCTTAGCCTGACGCACATAGGGGTTGAACTCATTAAAATCATCCGCCAGCAGGGAGTTGTTTGCATTCTCAGAAGAAGCAACATTGACTTTGATGTTAAAATACTTCTCAGGAACGCTATTTTCGGTCAGTGCATAGGTGTCACCGGTAGTGTCGTCACCAAATGTAAAGCCGCCTTTGCAGTTGATGTCAATATTTCGAGCAGATGCGCCATAGTGGTCGGAGCTGGTGCCTTGACCCTTGTGGGAGCCGGTAGCTGTCCAGTTATCTTCCTTAGCACGACCATTCTTATAGATCTGTTGGATCGTAGTGTTGGCGACCTCGTTCTTCTTGCCGGTAGTAAAAGTAGGTGCTGAAATCTTGATGATACGCAGATCGGGGCATTTCTCTGCCAGCAAGTCAGGGGTCAGTTCGCCGCTCGCATCCGTAATGTCGTTGCGCATATAGCGAGAGACCATCTCTTCGGCGTTCTTCGCATCGGCAATAAAGTTGTCCAGAATCTCATCATCCGTCAGGTTCATACCGTAGCTCTTCATGCGGTACACGATAACGTCACAATCGTCAGAGCCAATGGTAATGCCAACGGGAGCAGCCTGAGTAAAGCTGTCGCTGGTATCATACAATTCAACACGGCAGGGGATACCGTCACACCACAGAACCATCTCGCGGAACTGCTTGTCCGGCAGAATATTAAACTCGAACTCAAGGAAATCGTCCTCACAAATGGGCAAATCAATACTGTTCTGGTGGCTGGTCAGCGTAACTTTTTGAGCCTGAATGTTCAGACCAACACCGCCATTCAAACAGGTCACAGCAGTAGCATCATAGTTGCGAACATTCGTGGTTTTAAACACCAGCTTAAAATTCTTGCCGCTCTTCTTTGCATCGTCTGCGAAAAGCTTATAGCTGATGGTGGCAGTCGTACCAGCCTTTACACAGAAGTAGGTGTCGCCATCTTCATCGATCTGGTAGCCGCCGTTCACCCAGTCAAAGTTGTCGCTGACAGTCATCTTATTGCTGCCAGAACTCCACAGGCGGTTCACATCTGCGTTGCTGCGGCCAGTTGGGTTAAAGTCCAGCATCAGGCCGGTCTTAACGGGCTCAATGGTAATACCCAGGTCTTCAATCTTTGCGGTGATGCTCTTGATGGTAGCGCCGCAAGTAATGGTCAGAGTGTGGGTGCCAATATCAGAAGATTTAAAGCTCCAAGTCTGAGCAGTACGACCAACAATCAGTGTAGAAGTCTTAATGCCGTCAACTTCAAGCGTAATGCTTGCAGTAGAAGAGGCCGGGTTATAGACAGTGTAAACAATGCCAGTGGTACTGTACTGTTTTGCAGTGAACTCCTTTGTGGCACAGCTGATGATCGGTGTGCTATTGCCTTCCTCTGCCCACATGATATCTTTATAAATGGTGTTGCTAGTCACAGCTTTGCCATTGATATTTGCTGTCATGGTCACTTCCAGCAGGTGAGCGCCGTGTCTCTGTGCCGGGATCGCATAGGTCATCTGTCTGCCGGTAACCGCAGTTGTAACACTACCAAGCTTTTTGCCATCCAGAGTAAAGGAAACGTCCTTATTGATATTTCCGTATGGAGTAAAGCGGAAAGTGACTTCACCACTATAAACCAGAGAATCATCGAAGATACTCTCCAGATAAAACTCGACAATATTGATATTCCAAGTCTTTGAACCCATACTGCCAACAGAGTCAGTAACCTGCAATTTGATCTTGTTGTCACCATTGTGCAGATACTGAGTGATGTCGAAGCTGTTCTTGCCCTGATAAACAGTCGAAGTTGCAACTTTTGTGTTGCCAACATACCATACGCCGGTAGCATCGCCCGTGTCTTCGCCAGAGTTATCCACAGAGGTAAAGTTGAACTCGACAGTTGCGGTGTCGCCCTTAACAACAGCGATAGAAGACTCGCCAATACGCTCAATGGTGATTGTAGAGGTACTACCACCGCCACCGCCGCCACCTTCAATAATAACAGTGGTCTTGACCGTGCCGTTCTCCAACAGGTTCAGCTTGGAATCTTCGTAAGTGATATCATACTCGCGACCAGAATTCTCATCTGGCTTAAAGTCTTTCAAGGTTTCCTGAATCTTAGCGATATCCGCATTGGCCAGGTCAACAGAGGTCTGAATGCCGCCAACTGTATTCTTCAGGCCGCTCACATCACTGGATAGCACGTCAACGGTCGTCTTGTCTGCTTTCTTATCGAGCAGTGCGTCGGTGGCTTCCTTATTATAATAGGAGGACTTCAAAGTCTCCGGCAGGTCGCCAACACTGTCCTTCAGCTTCTGCACAGCGGCATCATTTGCAGTCTTATACTCAGTCAGCTCAGTCTGAACAGGGGTCACAGCAGTGCTGATCTTATTGTCCACAATGCCGTTATACATGCTTACCCACTCAGCAGAAGGATCAGTGTTCAACTTGATCTTTGTGATCTCTTCAGCACCATTCAGGAACGTCAGGGTGCGGGTGTCGTTGTCATACTGCACATTGAAATTTGCCAGACCATCAACGGCAGCAATCTCACCACGCAGCATTGTAACAAAGCCATCAACCTCGTCCTTCTTATAGAACTGCGCCAGCTTTTCATCCACACTTGCAACTGCATTCTTTGCGTCCTGTGCGCTCTTCTCAGCAGCGGATGCGGCAACCTGTGCTTCGCCAACCTTCTGACTCATTGTTGCCAGGAACTGGGTATACCAGTCATTGCCACTCGGATCGACCATTTGCTTGCCGGTCAGCGATTTCAGCACATTCAATCGGCCATTCGGGCGGGTGCGCCACAGATAGCTCTTGGTGGTGTTTGTATTCGGGACATTCACAGCGCCGGATGCCATGATCTCAAACTGCAGCTCGCCATCTTTTGCAGTAGCATCATTTGCTACCAGCCAGTAGAAGCGGATCTTGGTATTGCTGTAGCTCACGTTGATAGGGGAAGCGTAATTCTCTTCTCTGTCTGCATTCAGGTAGTGGATCTGAATCGTCATCTGAAGCAGGTCAATACCATCATAGTAACGCGGCATTTCAAACGGAATAACCTGCGAGTTGGATTCCTGTGTGATATTAATCTGATTTACATCCAGCTGAATGTCTTTGTTTTTGTCGATGTAAGACCACTGGTCATCAGAGTAATCAGCAAACCAGGTGTAATTGCCACTACGCTCAAATGTCTCTTCTCCGTTATCATCATACACGGCAATTTGGTCTTCGTCATTTAATTCCAGAGTTGCGACATCTATATCATCAACAGAAACATTTGCGGGGCTTGCGGCTTTTTTCGCAGCCAACCGCTTAGATTCTCCAAAAGATAGTGCCATTTGCTCACTCCTCTCTTATTGTTCATCTGCCGTAGTGGCAGTTAATTCGGGAAAATATTTATCAAACAAATTGTCCTGATAGAACGTATATTTGTTGTTTACGATATAAGTGTAATAGGGATAATAGCGGCTCATAGAAAGCGACATTGTGCCTTCGCCCAGATTCATAGAGATGCTCTTAATAATCCAATCCACGGGGGTCTTACCGCCAAGATATTTGGCAGCATACTGGATCTTTTCATTCACGTCGAGCCACGGAACTAGTCGCGTAGTCACACTCAGGCCGTCAGTCAGGCGGGCACGCTTCCATAGTTCGTATTGGCAAACTTCCATAGCCGCGTCATCCGTGGTGTAATTCTCGTAGTCTCCACCCGATAAAATCTCAGTTCTACGACCGATCTTTTCAATGGATAACCGTGCATTGTACAGGTCATCAATATTGTTCGGGTCATTCACACAAATAAAAGCCATATTGTCGCAGTTATCTTCTGCTTTTTGAGCTTCGATCTCTTTGGTGGCTGGGATTTCGTCCACCAGTTTTGCCATAGCGTGGCTCTGCTGTTGACCCAAAAAATAAATGCGGCCAGTATTCGGATTCCACTGGAGAACATAATACTTCGTTGCCTTAATACAGCCTGGGTCTTGAATAATATCCGAACCATTAGCATCAGTCAAAGAACGATACAGCGTACTTGTTTTTGTCTCAGAGTGAACCTGTTCATTGCCGTCTTTGTCTTTAGGTTCCTTCCATGTAAATGTCAGCACTACCGTCATTGCGCCGCTTAATACATTACCGTTCTTATCCGTTTTGGCAGCTTCAACATTTGCAGGAGCAACAAAAGAAACTTTCGTTTCACTCGTCAATGTTGTTTTGGTTGCATCTAATACAAGGTTAAGTGTCTTATTTGTACCAGACCATCCTTTTACAGTTGCAGCTCCATCCGCTTCAATCGTCGCACCAAACACTTCAACGCAGTTTCGGACAGCGGCATAATCCACTGTGGCCGACTCGCCATCGTTGGTCACAAGCTTCTCGAATACTTCTGGGTCAAGCACAGGCGGGTCATCAAATCCACTGGGAATTTCCTTGCATACAAACACATCATCGTCAAAATACATCTCAAACGGATAATACAGATCACGCAATTCTGAGAGAATATCCCAAACAGTCGAGCCAGTATCATAATCCAAGTCATGTGGAACAGTGCGGCTCCAATAGTCGATAGAATATTTCTTAAACTCCGTCTCATCTCTCATCACCGCCCAGATGGCATCACCGATACGAGTGCCTTTCTCAATGCGATGTGTGCCACCAACCAGCTGTCCACCCAAGTCTCCGTTGATACGAGAAACTAAGTCAACACAGCTTGCCTGCACAGTGTTTTCTGTTGCGCTATATGTAAAGCCATTGGATGTAAATGTATAGCACCCTTCGTTGTACCAATAGATTTTTACACCATCAACATAAGAACTGTCAGCTGAATTGGAATAGCTAAGGAACAGGTCGTTATACAGCTCATTCAGCGCGGTCTTTGTGTCAATCACTTCTGCCTGAATGTCGTGCATGGAATGTCCTGCAAACACACTGGTTTTTCCGTAGGTCTCCCTTAGTTCGTCCTCGCTCTAACCGGCAATAGCAGAAACATCCACCTTGCCAAGCGTAACTCCGTTCAGAACCATGCCTTCAACAGCAGCAATCATCCCATGGACATGCATTTTGTTACCATACACGAAACTATCGATGCCTGATTTGTCTACCTCAAGGATATTGGCAGGGGAGAGACCGCCGCTCATTGACTTCGCTTTTGTTGCCACAGCATCCAGATAAGCCCAGATATCATCCTTCACAAGCGGCACAAGTCCGTCTTTGGTCTGCAGCATTGGTGTAAATGCGATATAAGGGCCATCTTGACAAATTGGATCATCACTTCCCAAAACCGTAGAGTAATCACCAAGTTTGGTGTACCATTCCTCTGCTTCAGCTGGATCATCCGGTGGTGTGCCGTCATTGATCTGGTCAAAGAACGTATGATACTTTGAGATATTGGCTCGTGTCCACACCAGCACATCTCGATTCAGGTTGTCGATATTACCGTATTTTGCATAGCCTCTGTTTGTGATGTCCTGAATCAAATCATCATAATTCGTCGCAGCGAGCTGATAATCCGCATTTTCCCTGATCATCTCGTCAATACTCTTTGAAGCACTGATTTTCGACATTCCTCTTCCTGACAGACCAATGAATACACGCACATTTTTACTGATCCAATCCTCTTCCGTCAGGCTTGAAATGCCGCTCTTCTTACCCAGATACAGGGTCACATTAAAGGTTCGCCGCACGTCAGATTCTGAGTCGATAGAAATAGAACCATCGATCACAAGACCTTCCAAACTATCAATTGTAATAAAATCTTTGTTCAGCATATCAATGCGGCAGTAAATATTAGACGAATGATTGTTCAATAGCGCCAGGTCTGCGTCAGTCGGAAGATATGTCATACGCTGCCTCCCGGCTGATAATCACTCAGCCCATTGTTATACATGTCGCTCTCACTCTCTGCGTCACCGAGCTCCACAAAGTCGAACTCCAATACGCCCTTGTCGTAATGATCAGAGCAGGAGATAGACACATTGCCATTGACACCCATTAGCCATCTGCGGCCATCAAACATCTTCAGTAGCTTCGCACTGCCGTTGGTCAGCCACTCGCTCAGTTCATCACGGAATGCATTGCCGCCATTGATATCAAAGTCTTTCATTGTGTTATCAAAACGAATGCCGACACCAGAGAAGTGGCCGCTGTAATAATTGGCTTCACTGCCAGCAAACAGATACGGGTACTTGCTTCCCATCGTCTCGACAACTGTAGCAGAACGTACCTTTTCAACACTGTCGACTTTCGGCTCAAGGAAAATATGGTAGGTCTTATTGCCGTCAGTGATCACAGCACCATCAAAGTCACTTACAACGCTGGCCTTCGCATAGCCAAGCTCAATGCCATTTGCAACGGGAGCTACGGCGTACTCATAGTCGGTCTTGCGGCCAATGGCGTATAGGTCGGTGTAATCAATCATCACATAACCATCGTCAGCGCTGTACATATAAAAATCATTGAAGTCTTTTGGCTCTAAATCCTGATTCTTTGTTGCCGATACCTCAACACGATAGTATTTCATGTTGTTCAAGAAGGTTTCAGAGAACCACTCCTTGTATTCGCTGGAACTTCTGAATTCATCGGTCGATGTAAAATCACTTGATGCCTTGATGAACTTGCGGTCAGCAGTATATGCAATCAGACAAAACGCCTTGTCCTCAGATTTGAACTGAAAAGAAAGAACTCGATTCTTGTCGATATAATCCGAGGTCACTGCCTTATAGTTGCCCATCGGCTGACCAGTCGTTTTATTGATGTGAAGGTTTGACCAGCCCATCTTCATAATGACATGATTCAGATCGATCTTTTCCTGGTAAAGCGAAGTCCAGATTGCTGCGCCTTTCTTACGTCGCTTGATTCGCAGGGCATTTGCACCACTGCTTCTTGTCAGGAAATACTGTGCGTGCATACTGATATTTGCCATACGATAGTTATTCTGCACGGTGAATTCTACGTCATTCACATACTCTGGATAGTCAGTTCGGAACGCCTGCAAGCCAGTGTCCAGCTGATAACCGCCAACAGATTCTGCCGTCGCTCTTAGATAGTACAGGGTGTGGTTATCCAGTCCATCGATCTGAAACCCTTTCAAAGAATCACGGTAATAATAGCTCACTGACTTTTTCAGCAGTTCGCGATTCGCATCATAAAGCCAGAATTCATAACGGTTTACAGATTCACCCTCCGATACCTTATACTTGTAAGAGAACTCAAAGGAATAAGAAGGGTAGGGAATAGTAGTCACGCCGGAAGAACTCAGGTCGTTCAGTTTGATTGTCGGTTCCTCATGGCAATAAAACAGCAGCTTGTCCGAGTATTCTGAAAACAGATTCGTGCCTTTCAGTCGGCAGCGAATGATCATATAATACGGATCTTTGCGGTTCTCAAACGTGCCTGCCGGAATTGTAAAATATCGTGCCAGACCAGTGCCACCGGCAGGGAATGTACCAAACTTATACACGCCTTTTGAAAGCGTATCACCCTGCAAAATACTGCCCGTCGGAGTATCGAAGACGATAAGAGCAATGATATCAATGTCTGCGTATGCGGCAAACTGAAATGTATGATCCTTTGTGGCATCAAATGCGCCGATTTTAGATAGAATTGGTTTCAAGTTATCACCTCCGAATTATCCTTCGATATATAGCAAAGCTCACCATTGGTATTCACAGCCAGATTCAGTGCGGCCAGAAAATTGTCAACAGTGATTTCTGAAATCGTTTTATTGATATCTGATACGTTCGTTTTCAAGGTCGAGATGTTTGTATTTGCAGCCGAAATCTTGCGTGTCATATCTTGATAGTGATTGGATTCAGCCGTTTTTGCGTCATCAAGGTCTGTCCTCAACGAAGTAATATCAGAAGCATTTTTCTCAATGTTGCTTTTGTTGTCATATACTTGTTTCTTTGTGGCGGTATAGTCTTTGTTTGTAAAACCACCAAAATTATCATTGAAGCCATTCATCGAGCGCCACAGACTAGCTACATCGTCGGCTTCTTTTGTCTCAAGAGCGCCAACACGTTCAACCGCTGTGTTTGCGGTCGTATCATCCGTGTACTTTGTCGCAACAGCCCAGTCGCTGAATGTCCATTTTTCGGTTTCACCTCTCGCAGTAATACAGATATACAATGCACCACCAACACCGCCATAAATCCATAGATCATTCACATCGTATGGAGCAGTCGGTGTATCAGTAAAAACACGAACTTTTTCTGTCGCAAGATCTCGTGCGGATGTTGCCATCGACAGTGCATTGATAACACCGGCATCCACAATTTCCATCCAGAAATACTGCTGCTTATCCTGATCATATACCCAGCGATAGCAAATGCCAGTCCTTTTATCATAGTAGATGTCGTTGACGTGTGCTTGTTTCTCTTCATCTGTCTTCCAATCTGAAGCAGGATAGTTGTATGTATGCGGATGACCATTCCTGTACCAAGTATTGATCGTATTCTTTAGCTGATCTTGAACGGTGTCTTCTGTCTGCTGGGATTTGTCTTTCATCGACTCAAACTCGGCGTTCAGGCTATCGACACCGGTCACCAGAGATTTCACTGTCAGAATTTCAACGCTGGTATTACTCTCCGATACAATCAGGTTACGGAAGTTACCCTGCAATGCAGTCACAACAACCTTCTGGCCCACAATGTAGTCGTGGTTTGTTACAATGCCGTACTCGCCACCGAATACAGCGATTTTATAGTGCTGGCCTTCTTTTTCTGTAATCACTCCATAGGCGGATACGTCAAATTTTGCGTTCTTTACGGCGTGTTCGGCGGCAGAAGTCATCACTTCGGCCAGCACATCAGTTACTGATTTATCTGCCATCCTATTCCTCCTAATCAAAAATAAAAGCCGACCTGCTAGGCTATCCTAGTGGTATCGGCTGTATAAACTATTACTTACCGCTTGCTTTGCATTTGAGCAACCTTAGTCGGTAACTTCTGTTTGATTTCATTTGCCAGAGCATCAGAGCTGCCAACAGGATTCGTGATAATAATATCGCCAATCGAAGTTGTAACATCTCCACCGCCGCCCTGGACAATCGGCTGAGAACCGTACTTTGCCATTTGCTTCTGGAACCACGCATCCGGGTTGCCGCCCATCTCGAACAAACGAGAAGTGATGTCAGCGGGGACAACACCGTCGCCGGTTTCAAGATAGGTATAGCGCCCAGATTGCGGCTGACGAACCAGCATCTCAGGACCCTGCTCGTCAACGTTAGCAAAATTAGACTTCTTTATTTCCTTTGTGCCACTTGCAAAACCAAGTAATGATCCAAAGAACTTAAACGGTGCTGTAACAACATCGGCTATGCCTTGGCCAACGCCTCTAATGAACTGCCCGGCTCCTTCCGCAATATTCTCAAGAGCCCCTTTCTGTTTAGCAGGCTGTTGAGCAGTTTGTTGTTGCTGTTGTGTCTCTTGCTTTGCCTTCTCCGCCTTTGTAGCGACAGCTTCAAATGCATCACCTGTGGTCGCCAAATCGTTTTTGATCGATGTAACGGCAGCTGTACATCCGTCCTTAATGGACTTGTAAGACTGATCCATCACCCACTGCATATTGTTTGCTAAATTCGTAGCGCCAGGTTCTACATTCTTCCACGAATTGTCTGCATCCGTTTTCAACTGACCATTCTCACCAAATGTATTAGAGCTCGAAGAATCAATCTCGGCATAACCATCTTTCACCGTTCCCTGAGTCATTTCTGCCAGATTAGTTACGCCAGCTTCGTTCATGCTCCAACTATTGTCAAAGCACGCACGCATATCGTACATCAGCTTCTGGGTGTCTTTGCTGGTGTCAGCCCATGCTTGCTCCATTGTCTTTTGAACATTGGTACTCAGGGTCTTTACACCGCCACCAACCTTACTCCAGCTGTGACCGAATGCCTTGGAGATCTCATTCATGGCCTTGTTTGTGCTGTCAACAGAAGACTTATAAGATGCATTCAGCTTATCCGCAATCTCCTTAGACATGTCGCCGGAAGTAGAAGCAAGGCTGTTCCATCCGCTGGTATAAATCTTTTGCAGCGAATCAAACATCGTGTTGGTGACATCTTCAACCTGTTCAGCGCTCAGGCCGGTATTCTCATTCAGTGCATCAAAGGTGTTGTTCACCAGCTCATTCATCTTCTCAGACATCTTTTTGCTGGTTTCTTCAATATCCTTTGTGTCCAGACCGAGCTCGCCAGCCACAGATTTCCAGCTAGACTCAAAGTTGCTCGTCATAGACGAAATTTGGCTCTGGGCCGCCTTCTTTGTGTTGCTGGTGGATTCTGTCACTGTCTTAGAAGAGTTAATCTTACCGACCGTAGACATACGATATACAGTCTTAGTGGCCATATAAATCATGCTTTGAACGGCAGCAATGATTGGATTATCACTCTTCTTGAAAATATCAGAGAGTCCAGACATGAACTCGTTTGTATCACCAAGGATCTCATCATACTCGCTCTCGAAAATTGAGCCAACACCAGCGGCAGCGGCTGCTGCGGCACCACTCAATTTAGCATTCGGGCCTTGGGCACTCATACCAGCACCGGCAGCGGCACTACCGGTCACTTCGGCCAAGCCCTTTGCCAGCCAGCCTTCAGGATCTTCACCAATCGCCATCAGGTTGTCGGTTTCCTTTGCAGGGATAACGCCGTCACCTTTTTCAAGATAGGTCATGCGACCTTCATTGGGTTTACGAACAATCAGCTCTTCGCCCTTTTCATCAACGTTTGCAATCTGGTCCTTCTTAACGCCACGAGTACCCTTTGCATATTTCTTTGCTTGGAATGCGGGAGTAGGTTCATCAACCTGTGTGTTGGAAACATCACTTGCAATCGAAGCAATCGTAGCAATCAGAGTAACTGCACCTGCAACAGCTGCAGCGGCAGCAATCCAACCAGCAATAGGAATGGAAGAAAGAGCAGCAGCAATCGCTTGCATCATAGCGGCCATAGCACCGCCAACGCTCGTCACCAGAGTACCAAGTCCGGCGAAGATAGAAGGGAAGAAGCTTACAACGCCAGACGAGATGGCACTACCGATAGACTGTGCGCCAGCCGCAATTGGACCAAACATACTTCCGACGGTCTCAACAATGCCGCCAAGACCAATTCCTGTCTGACTGTTCAGCAGACTAAATCCTTCTGTGAAGAACGAGCCAATGTCAGTAAACATCAACCCGGTTTTCTCAGAAATAGATGTCTATGCACCTGAGAAAAACTTACCGATACTTCCAAGATTGTCTTTCGTAGCACCAACCAGTCTCTCAAAGAATCCACCAGATACACGCTGAATATCGCCGGTATTCACCTTTATTGTGTTGCCAAGGATATCCAATGTCGCGGTTGTGTCTGATTTTAGTGCGGCAGAACCAGCCCTATTCTTACCAGTGATCCAGTTCCAGCCGTCAGAAACAGCCTTGGCCGCTCCATCGAACATCTTCTTGAAGCCAGCACCAAAATCAAAATCACCGCTTTCGCCAGTGAACATGTTCTTCAAATTGCGGAACAAACCAAAGATTCCACCGCCATCAGTGCTTACACCGCCAGAAGTGAAAAATGTTATAACGTTGTTAAGCGTTTTAAGAGTATTGATTAGTTTTTCGAGATTTGTAATAGCATTACTGACATTAGTAGCAGACTGAATGTCACGCATATTGTCTAGGATACTATTCTTAAAGCCATCATAGTGACCTTCCATCTGCTCAAATGTCATGGCCTCGAACTCGGCAGTGTATTTTAGCTTCTTCTGATAATCATCCCAACTGGTGCCGATAAGGCTATTTGCTTCCTGAACTTTATCCTTGAGCTTGTTTAACCTGTCAATTTCATCTTTCTTCTTATACTCGCGTTGCTTGTCAGACAGGTTTTGCCCAGCTTCACGAACAGCATTTTCATCTGCTTTCCATACGAAGCCCTGACCTCTGCCGCCATATACGTGGACAGTCTTATTGGCCTTTGCACGCTCGTATTCATCCTGAAGTTTTGCCAGTTCGATTGCTCGTTCCTGTGCATCATTTTCTTCGTTAAGGGCATCAATTCGTTTATCAATGACATCAATCCAAGCATCACCCTGAATCTTTAGGTCATTCGATTTGTTCTCGTTGAACTTTTCAAATACACCAATTAGATCACTCAGGAGGCTCTTAATATTTCCGAGTGTTGTCTCGAAGTTTTTAGCCTTATCTTCTGCACCTGTAAAGCCATCACCGGATGCAATTACGGCATCCCTCAATTCACGTAGACGTTGAGCAAGTGCTTTTGTTTCGTCTGCAGCATCATACTCATCAATCATTGCGTTCAGTTTTGCAATGAAAAGTTCCTTATATGCTTCTGTATTGAACTTCAGCTGATTACCTTCAAGACTCAAACACTTAATATAATCATCATCGAGACTCATCAACTTCTGATAATTATCAATACTTAGGCCACCATAAGTGTTGTATTGAGTGACGATATCAGAGATATCGGAGAAACCACTTTGGAAATGATCAATCCTGTCGGTTGCATAATTCAAAGAAGAACCAATTCCATCAATGCACTCACGAATGCTCATCACGTTGTTTGCAATCTTGGCAGCAGCATCTTCAAAACCTTGTGCAAGATATTCTCCAGCAGCACCACCGGTCTCACGGGCAGACGCCGCAAGTTCTTTCAGATGATCTGCAAACATCTGTTTAAATGCATCGCTGTTGTAGTCAACTTCTCCGGTTTCGGAATTCAGAGCACTAGCATATTTTGGATTTGTAAATAGGTCTGTGTTTTCATACAGATTACGAACAGCCTGATACTGCTTCTCAATGGCGTCCATATCCAAGAAGCCAAAGTCGTTATCCTTTTTCTGTGTGCCAACATCGTAAAGATCAGAAAATGCGGATTTTATAGCGTCCGTCTTTTCCTTGGCTTCATCCATCGCAGTGCCGTAGCCCTTGATGGCGTCAGTCAACTGCTCGAAAGAGATGGTTGTTGTATCTACATTCTGATCAAGATAGTTCAGAATTTTATTCATCTCATCAGCTGATTTCCCGCCATCTTTTGCGGCATTTGCTTCCTTGAGTTGCTCTTTCACAAACTTACGGAACTGCTCTACATTGATTTGGAGCTTTCCGTTTTGTTCAGTCAGGCAAGCAGTGAACTTGTCTTCGAGCCCAACCAAAGACTTTGCTGTGTCAGCACACAGATAGCCATACTGGTTATACTCCTTCATAGCCTTATTCAAGGTATCGAAAGCAGAAGACACGTCGGTAACAGATTTTGCTGTTGATTTGTTGTTTTTATTTGTTTTCTCATTGAAACCATTCAATTGATTTCCGAGAGAAGTACCACTGCTAATAGCCGCTTGGGTGTTCTTCTTCAACAATGTGATTTTTGTATTCAAAGCTCCCATAACAGCATCGATTTGAGCCTGAATCTGCTCTGCATTTCCACCGTTTGCGGCACCCTGCGCAGCTGCTAAAGCGGCAGCTAATTCACCAGTGCCAACAGTTGCGTCCTCAAGGGCAGGGCAAAGAGCAACGAGTTTATTTTTCTCATCTTCTGTTGCAGTCGTAAGGGTCTGAGTTTCCTCTGCCGCATCGCCCTTTGCAATCGTGTTTAGCTCTGTAATGGCTTGATCAATAGCTTCAACTTCTGCTTGAGCGTACTGAGCAGCCAGTAATTCTGCATATCTCTGCTTGTTAATCTGGAGTTTTCCATCTTTCAAGTCAAGACAATTTAGATATTCTGTATCCATTTGAAGCAAAGACTGCATAGTGTCAGTGCTCAGATAACCATATTTGTTGTACTCCTCAACGGCAGAAGAACAAGATTTATACGAAGATTGCAAGCTATCAATAGCTTTCATGGTCTCTTCAAGCTGAGTTGCATAGTTTGCAATTCCGCTAGTGTCGCTTGTGGCAACAATACCAAGTTGTTCAAATGCACCGATCAAATCCTCAAACGAGATATTATTTGCGTCAGCGATTTCATGAAGCTTTGCAAGAGCGGTAGCTTCAGCTTCAGTCTGATGAGCTGTGTCAGAATCAATGTTAATGATGGCCTCGCCAGTCATACTGCCAAATGCTTGCAGGGGAGAGAGGTCTTTGTATTGAGCAATAGCTTCCTGCATAGACAGATAGCCATTATCAATTTCCTCGATTACGTCCTTGAATTTACTCTTAAAAGCATCAAGATTTGTATTTTCAACGCTTGTTGTGCCGTTTAGCAGATTGTTTGCACGCTCAAGAGCATCACTTGCTCCCTGCATTGAATCTGTACATTCCTGAACTTCGGAAGAAACATCTCCGTATTTAGAAGCATCTGTCTCATACATATCCGCAAGCTCAGAAACTTTTGTGCCAGCATCATTTGTAAGGCTGATTTCATCTTCAAGATTTTTCTTTGCCTGAGCACGTTCCTCATCGGTTGCATTCTCATCCGACATGAGTTTTACATAAGCATCCGATAGCTCGTTGACTCTAGCTGTATGCTCACGCAAAGCTTCCGTCCGTGTGACATTCTTAGACGGAGTGACAGTCACTCCAATGCCATTCGGGTCAGCTTCCGCATAAGACGTTGGGGTTTCATTAGATACTACAACTTCTGACTTGTCGTTGAATACATCAGACGCAGCCTTGTTTGCTTTATTATTTTCATCGTCAGCGATTTGCTTCTTCAATCGAAGTTGGGTCTCCAGCAGATTGTTGATTTCCTGAATCTTTGCTTTCTCTTGTGGGTCAACAATGTCCTCAATTTTTTCTGCACCAAGGTCTTTTACCTTTTGGTCAAGGTCATCCAGCTTTTGTTGGATGTCATCAACATCCTGCTGTGCTTCTTCTGCGGCATCATGTGCATCTTCCATCGTAGAAATCAGCTGTTCGGAGTGCGTCTTCGCATTCTTCATCCAGTTAATGAATGCGTTCATTCCAGCAGAAATTACCCATCCCGCAAACATGGCAAAAACCATATTCAAAGCAAGTGTGGCCGCTTTTAGAGCGTACATTCTAAGCTCTGTTGCTACAATCTCACCTTGACTGTTTTTTAACCATTTGATAAAATTAGATATGCTATAATCCTGCCCAACAGTGTCTGCCCATGCAACATAAGTGTTAATGAGGTTGTTTAAGGAATCTGCAATTCGCTTTAGTGCAGTCGCTTCAATCTTTCCATCTTTAACGCCGAAGAAAGTTAATATCGGTTTGAGAGGAGAAATCAAAAAATGGAAAAATATGTTAAATACTGCCCGTTCTGCGATAAATTTTATTCAAGATGGGATACATTGTGTGCTTTTTGTATAAGAGATCTTATTTTATATGAGAACTGGACTCGAATGAAAGAACGAGAACAGTACGATTGGAAAGCAAAAACCAATCCTAAAAGAAATATCTCAGAGATTGATAAAGAGCACCTAAAGAAAATACAACTCAAAGCTACCGAATTTGACACTCAATATAGAGCCGACTTGGAGGAGAAAGAACATCCGAAGTATGTTCCAAAATGTCCTACTTGTGGCTCGCCAGACCTTGAAAAGATCGGAACCGCTTCTAAAGTCTTAGATGTAGCATTCTGGGGCTTTGCCAGTGGAAAAGTGAAGAAAACTTTCCATTGTAAAAACTGTGGATACGAGTGGTGATAAAAAGAAAAGCCCTGCTATACAAAGTAGCAGGGTAGTGGGTCGTATTTAGATTTAGCGAAAAACGTATTTTGCCATTGCGGAATTTCTATCGCAATACAAAAACTCAAAACTCTTAACGCGACTCATTGGGATACAGAGGACAGAACCGGTATTTGCATTCTTTGCGGCATCATCCATATCCTTACCAGACTTTGATTTTGCAGAGCAATGATATGTTAATGTAATATACTCATCATCTGCTGTTTCTAGTTTTCCTAAAATATGAGACCCATCATCCATGTTTAGCATCATCAAATTACCATGAGAATCGATATGCCTAGTCCAAATATTGTCACTCGGCTCAACTCCAAGAATGTTGACCATTATTTTTCGAGCCCAAACAGAGTTCTTGACTTTGTAAAATGCGGCAGCGGCAAGTAGCCCTAAAAGAACGTATGCCAGTACGATAGGAAAACCAACTACAACAAAAGGAAGGATTCTATCTAAGTAATCAACCGTATACTTTAATACAAAACCAACTGCGATACTTAAAATAAGATATCCCTGATATTCAATTTTCTTTAAAGACAGCTTCATATAAAACCAGACACAGATTGCGCCTGGAACAAATACATTAAACAGCGTATCAATGCTGTTGATTAGTTTTACTATTTCCGTCATCAGCGCCTCCATCTTTGCTTTTCAATCTATTATCACTATAATCTCTGAAATAAGCATTCAGCTGATTCTCTGTAGTTTCGTCCTTGCCGCCATGATACGTGTAGTCCGTAATAGAACGACCGCCAAAATTAGAAATTTCCATATTCGGCACATGCTTTTTATTGTTTTCCATGAATCAACACTCCTTTTTATAAGAGTGTATCACAGACTGTCGTAAAAAGCAACGCAAATTAAAACACCCGGCCTCCCAGTAGTAGGAAAGTCGGGCTTAATTCATGTGCCGTGGCGCAACAGTTATTTCAGCAGCTCAAGAATATCATCAACAGTAGTTCCATTTGCCAGCGCCTTCTTTACAAGATCGACGGCTTCCTTTTCGGCGGCGGCCTCGGCAGCTTTCTTGTCAGCTTCGTCTTTCTTTTCAGTAAGTTTAACTAACTCTTTATCCAGCTTTTTGATTTCAGCTTTCTTAGACTTCAGATCAGCCTTCAAAGAATCGATATTAGCCGCGATAGAAGTAACCTCTGCATTCAACGAATCTTTTGCGGACTGCTTTTCATCGATCAGCGCGGCATAATCGATAGAAGCCGCTGCAATCATGGTAACCTTGTTTTTGCTTCCTTTAGGTCTCGGCATGATAAATACCTCCGTAAAATAAATTTATACGATTATATTTTCATTATAGCCGCCACTGCGTCAGCTGTCAATATGAATCATGTCGGATTATATTTTTAAATATTTTCTCCTATTTATATCGCGCTAGAGAATAGCACGTCTCCTCGTTTCCACCTACTTCTTTAAGTCGTCTGGTTACGTCTGAGGTGGACTTCTGAACTTTCGTCCAAAACTGACTATCCTTCCAGTGGTTGCTCACTGACCCTTTTTAGTCGATGAACCTTCCACCCTCCTACATTATATAATAGGGGAGTGGATCGGCTGCTGACCGCCCATTGTAAACGCTACTTAGCACTCAACTATTACCATATTTTTACAATACGATAAAACCGAGCTTTTGTCTCAGCATATAGCATCCATATCCTTGTTTCTATCTTTCGATTCCTACATTATATAAATATAACAATAGGCGATATGGCTCTTAGGGTTTCCCAGCACTCTAGGGGCTATTTTATTTTTACATGGTGCCGCATCCTATATTTTTATACGCAACAAATATAAGAGGGCATATTAACTTTACCCGCACCATTCTTGAGCTTTCCGCTCATCTGCATTACGGACAACACGCCAGAGATGGCAGCTGTCAAAGTGGGTAATGCACCTGCAAATTTTACAGCACTATCTGCACCGTCAACAAAAACTGTAGCAAGGCTTACAAAGAACTTCGGAATATCTGACTTCATCAAGTCCGTACTAAACTTCTGGAATGCAGAATCAAGCTGATTAAGCTTTGCCTGCAATGAATCCATGTACGTCTGGTTCTCACGCATTGCGCTGCCGCTAGAATTAAGCGCCTGCTTCATAGCATCTTCAGCAACGCTAAAATTATTCAGCAGGGCAGATGTACTCTGACCTCCTCTCTTTCCAGAGATCAACTCAGTAATATTTGCCTGTGTTGTGTCAGACAGATTTTTCCAAACCTCAGAAAGTTCCTTCATAATCTGATAGGTTGATTTGAAGGTATTGTTATCCTTCATAATATCAACACCAGCAAGTTGCTTCAACTCAGATCGAAGTTCGGATACAGAATCTGCCATCCCATCTGTTGCGATACCGGCATTTTCAGCATCTGTTTTTGAAGCACGAAGGTACATACTCAAAGTTTTTAGGTAAGTGCCACTCGTATCGGCGTCCTGAAGTACACCATTCACAGCAGCCGCCAAACTAAGCGTCTCCTGATATGTATTTCCGGCGGCAGACATCGCAGCTGAACTTTTCTGCATGATAATTCCAAGGTCGTTCATACTGACTGGTTCGGTATTAGCGATTTGGTTCATGCAGTCCAGAAGACGCTCTGCATCATCAGCAACCAACCCAAAACCTTGCATTGCAGAAATCAGGTAAGAAGAAGCAGTTGTTGCATTATCTATTTGGTCTCCAACGTTAGCCATAAGAGCAGACACACGAGCAAGCTCTTCTGAATCTTTATCAGTGTATCCAAGGCGTTTCCAATCGGCTGTGCTACTCACAAGATCGGAGATATTCGCACCAAGTTCACGAGCGTTTGTTGCAGTTCTATCGAGATATTCATTCATCTCGTCGCCAGTCATTTTACTGACTTTTTTAAGCTCTGTTACAGCCGTGTCCAGTTCCAGAACATTATCATAAACCTCTCGCAGACCTTGTTTGACCATTGCAACTCCGGCCATAGCGATGGCGGTCTGGAAATGTTCCTTGAACAGACGAGACAGTTTTTGACCAAGCGTTTCAGTTTCTAATCCAGCTTGGTGGCAAGCATTTTGGAATTTGCTGACTTTCATTTGAGCTTCTTCAAAAGAATAACTACCATTTTTAATCGCATCAAAAAGCTCATTGTATTCTGCTTCAAACTTTGAACCTTCAAATCCATGAAGTGTTTCTTTATACTGATATAGAGTACGCATAAGATTTTCTATCTTATCTGTATCAGTATTTGCTGTCTTTGTCTGACGGCTTTGCACCAAAGCATCGTCAATATGTTTTCTCACCCGAACAAGTAAATCGTCAACTTGACGAAGTGTTGCTTTAAACTCTGTTGGACCTTTATTTTCGTCCAACTGTTTCATAGCAGCATCTAGCTCTGCCAATACTTGTTGCCCAGTTTTGCCATCATCCAACACGCCAGTGTTAAATCGTCCTAAAGCAACACTATTTTTTCTTGTGAATTCCGTACTACTTAATCTATTTTGAATAGTGTTATAGGCAGCTTGCTTTGAACGGACTTGACCGTGCTTCTGTTCGGCTTCTTTTTCCAAATCCTCTTCGGATCTCAAAGCTTGCTCAATTTGAAGCTTTACCTTTAACCACTCTTCAACAATTTCACTTACTCGTTGTTTGTACGTAGCAGATTGAGTGTTCATTCCCTTTAAGGAATTAAGTTGACTTTCAAGACTATCATCAAGAGAAGTCGTCTTACTGTCGCCAATAAGAATACTGTCAAAACTATGGTTTCCTGTCTGCTCTAACTCTAACTCTTTTTTGCGAATTTCAGTCAGTGTTCTTCTCGCTGTGGATTCAAGGTCTTTATAGCCATCTGTATACACGGACATCGATGCCTTTGTACTAATAAAAGCATCATCTAAGTCTTTTACGCCTTTCTTATATGTATCTGAACTATGGTCTGAATCCAACTTTTTAGACGCATCAATAATACCGTCAATGGAATCTCTCAATTCTTGCGAAGCAGTATCGCTGTCCTTAATGGATTCCTTCCATTTCAGCGCCTGTTCCGTCATGCTCTTGACATGATTTTCAGCTTTCTTCTGAGCTTCATCAAAAGTACTCATCTGGCGAGTGGCGTCAGCCCATGTATCAGCGACAACCTTTAATTGATTAGCATAATCTTGCGTTCCGCTTTCAAGCGTGTTAAGAATATCAATCTGCTTTTGAACATCCGCAAGAGAAGATTTTACATCAGAAGCTCCAGAAAAATTCTTATATTTATTATTGGCGTCAGCAAGATTATTTGAGTACGTATTAGTTTGATCGCTTTGTGATTTTTTTAAAGCTTTTAACGTTCCATCATTCGCGGCATTCTTTAACCCTTGAAGCCGAGCCTCAAGCCTAGAAATACTATTAGTTGTTGCTCGTTCAATTTCGGAAATTTTGCTAAACTCTTCCGTCGGAAGAATGTTTACAAGTTCTGTACGCAGCCGCCCAGCTTCATTTCTAACCGCTTGAAGTTGACGTAAAACCTCTTCTAACTCTGGCTGATTTTTACCAGACGATTCAAGTTTGAGAGCATCCTTGTAAAGAGAACCTTTTTCTTGAACCCTTCGGTAAAAAGCATCTAGTTTTTGTTTCGCTTCATTAGTGTTTAAGTTTACTTTGACCTCGGTTTTCGCATTTTTCGCGCCAGACTGTGCTTTATTAACAGCCTTCTTTACAGCAGCATCAATATTAGATTCATCTATTTTCAAAGTGAGTTTTGGAGACTCTACCTTTTTAATGATTCGCTTCAATGCGGCATTAACATTGCCGATGGTTGCGCCTTCGTTTACACCAAAAGCAATCTCCACAGGAGCCTTTTTAAAACTGTTTTGAACTCCTTTAAATTGATTTTTTAACTCCTCGGTAGTAGTATCAAGAACGACCTTGACCTTTATGGCCGTTACAGAGGAAGTATCAGCACTACTTGCGGTGTTTGTATTATCCGCCATACCGTTGGTCACCTCTCTTTTCCATTTTCAACATTCCTTTCAAAACAAAAAAGAGAAGCGGCCAGCTCCTTAAAGCCAGCCCTCCTCTCATTGAATTTTATTCCAAATAAATTCTCATAAAAGATGGCTTTTACAATCCATGTAAAGCCGTCTTAACAATCATTGCCGCCTCGACTTGCGCAGGAGCAATAAACGGACGTGCAGGGCGATATTCTTTCTGCCCACCAGACCGAAGATAATAACTCAGATCCATCCAAAGACCATTCTCGATCCAGTTCGCAAACATAGTTCCACCAACAGCTGCATTCTCACGTTCATCAAATAGAATATTTGCTCCACCATATTCGTTCCAAACAATCGGTGAGCCACCAAAATGATATTCTCTGTACAATAAAGTATCTGCTACACGTTGAGAATCGAACTTCTTCCCACCAAGAAAATAAGACGGTTGCGGTTTTGCGATGTCTTTCACAATCATCGTAACAATGTTTCCATCACGAGTCACACTACTTACAATATTATTTGCATCTTCGATTCCAGCAGAACGGGCTGATTGTGACTGAATATTTTTCTTCGCACTTGCTTGAAGAACTGTTTCGATTTGCGGAGCTACGTCCTGCATAATTTGCTCCACACCATCTGCCACATCACTCAATAGGTCATCGAAGTTTGTATATGACTGTTTCATTCACTACACCTCAAATCTCAAACCGATCCTTTGCAGACTGAATCTTTGTCGTATCCTTTTTGATGTAATACTTGTTGGTCACATCCGTGCCAGCATGGTTGAGCAGGGAAGAGACATCTTCCAGACTCATACCCGCATTCTTCAGCAGGGTAGCACCACTGTGCCGGAAATCGTGCGGATGCAGCGTAGGCTCATCAATCATCTCACCAATCTTCTTACACCAATCACCAGCCGTGCTCGAAGTAATCGGCATCCATGCGCCATTGATTTTCGTACCAACAAACACATAGCCGCCATCCTCAATATCATGCTCAGTACGGTATTCCTTCAGCTCTTTCAAAAGCTCAGAAACTTCCTTGCTGAACATCAAATCAACAATTTTGCCTTCCTTCTCCAGAACGTCATGCACCATACGGTTCTCATAATCGATAGACTTCCAGAGTGTATTTCGCACAGCATTAACACGAGCCATCGTTGATAGTGAGAACAGTGCGTACAGACGCAACGTCATCGCATTATCCTTCATGTGAACGGTGGTCGCAGATTCAACCATAGCGTTCAGCTTCTCTCGCATCAACTTAACCTCGTCCGGTGTAAGGTATGTCTGCTTCACAACAGCCACGTCCTTGGTCGGTCGGTCAATGAACTCCATCGGATTTTCTTTGATAATTTTCTTCTTGCGAAGATACCGATATAGCGCAGAAATTGTACTCATACGCCGTTTCATACGAGCAGAGTTGTTTCCATGCTTCTTACAGTAGAACAGAAATTCCTCGATATCCTCTTCCTCAAGTTCCGTCACAGGGGCATTACCCTGATTGTCCAGAACATAAATCATCCACTGCTTGAAATCAGATTCATAATTGTAAACAGTAGACGGGCTGAGGTCACGGATGCCCATATCAGTCTCATATCTATCCCAGTATTTCAAAGACACTGGGTTTACGTTCTTGAACTTCTCAGCATCCCATAGCTTCAGCGGTTTACTTCTTGTAGCCATATTAAAATTCCCTCCAACCCACCTCTAAAAGTGTTTATTCCTTTTTATCTTTTGCCAGCACAGCAGAGATCTCCTGCTTATTGTCCAGCAGGGCAGACATAACCTGAGAAGCCTGATTTACATCAAAGTCTCCAAGATTCTTCTTTGCCTCATCCAGATAATCCTTCAGGTAATCAATAAACTCGGCAAACGCATCGCGCTTGTTGCAAATTGCCAGAGCCAGATACTCATCGTGAGAACGCTGCACACGCTCCTGCACTGCCTTCTCCAGAGAATCATACTGATCCCAGAACGTAGAAGTATCGCAACCTGCAGCTTCAATCTTCAGGTTAAAAGACTCATAAGCAATGCGCGGCCACTCAGTCTGCGGTTCATTGCGATAATCATAACCAACAAAATACTTCAAACAGGTCAGCCGAAATGCCACATCAAACAGCGCAGGCTGATAATCGTCCTGAACAGTACACATCTCAATGACCTCCTTCACGAAGTCAATTCGCTCCTGAAAATTTAAAACATTCATTTTATCTCCCTTTCGTCTGTGCTTGCTTTAATTTCTTTCGCTCTTTTCGAGCTTTTTTTAGGTCGTCGTAATCGACCCAACCTCCATCAATTTTGGAGTATGTGATCCAGCGGTAATCTACATCAGGATACTTGAACCAGAACATCTTGCGCTTCATCAGCGCAACACTATCAGCGAATCCTTTCGTATCAATCACTTGTTTGCTGCCATCTCGATATGTAATTTCATAGTCCGCCACATAATCAATCTTCCGAACCGCTACGTCCTTTCCGTCCTTATCGACCCGGCGGAACGCTTCCTGCAGAAGGAAGGGGACTTGCTTACGACACTCTACAATTTCGCCGCTTGCCAGCCTTGGCAATACAATATCTCGATAAAACAACATTTCTGCCTTACTATCATAAACTACGCCGTCATATGTTCTATCTGCTGGATTCTTACTGACATTAAACTTTGTCCTGTTCTTTTTCTCCATAAAACCACCACGAAAAACAAAGGGGCGGTTATGCCCGCCCCTTACGATTTGATGTTCTCTTAACTACCGGCTTCACGGGCGTCTCATCCTTTACATCACTAGATGACTCATTCTCAGCCTTTGCAGGCTTATCCATGATCTCATGGAAAACATCACGAACAGCTGGGATAAAAGTCTCTACCTCGGCTTTCGTAACATTCTTGTACTTGCGCATCAAAAGAGTAGTCAGATCTGCTTTTGCCGTCTCTTTTGAAATAATTCCCTGACGATACTGGTTTACGGCAGTCCACACAAGAAAGTGCGGCTCAGTGTCGCAAATCATTCGCCAAGGATTAAGACGCGCATCCTGCTCGCAATGCGGGCAAACCGGATATTCTTTTCCGCAAGTACGGCACCAATTCAGATTTGCCATTAGGCAGCAGCAGTCTCAATACGGAACAGGCGCTTGTCTTCAGAGCAGTATTCCTGAGTAGCGCTAATCTTGACCGGATGAGCCAGCTCATTAGTGAAAGTCATATCGATAGCATTATCCATCTTGGCATTCGGGAAGATGATACGCATCAGCTTCTTATTTGCCTTATCGCAGGGATTGTAGCAGAATGCCTCAATCACGAACTCGCCCTCGGTAGAGAACTTATCGGCGCTATCATTGATAGCAATACCCTCCTCGCTCTCGTACTTATACTTCACAACAAAGCGGTCGCCAGCCTTCAGATCTGCACCAGTGGGCAGAGTGACCTCAGTACCAGTAACAGAGAACTGAGACTCTGCGGTCTCACCCAGCTCAAAGGTCTTCAGTGCATTACCCTGACCATCGACCAGATCGATGTACTTAAAGGGGGCATTTGCAACAGCAGTCTTGGGGGTATGGGTCAGAGTCAGCTTCTTGCCGTCAGCAGAAGTCAGGTACTCAACAGTGGTAAAGACCTGCTTTGCCTCAGAGGAAGCAACCTCCTTCTTGGAGCCCATCTGCTCTGCCAGAGCACCCAGATGCATCAGAGCATTAGACCAATCTGCCTCTGCAGTCTTACTCTTATCGAATGCCATGATGTTAACGCCCTGTGCATCCTGAGCGTAAACAGTCTCGCCGCCCAGAGTCAGCTTGAAATCCTTAACCTGATTCATGGTCCACAGACGCTTGCCGTTCAGATCATACTCGTGAATGCGATGAACGCGGTCAATAACGACCTCATTAAAATTAAAATCGCTCATAATATTCTTCCTTTCAATTTATTTGGATAAAAATAAAAGAGCAAGGTCAATCAACCTTGCTCGTCCAATCCAGTTGTGCTTTTGGAATCTTTCCAAATTCCACGGTGCCAGCGTAAACGCCATGCATCGTATTGTCGTAACTTTTTATTTGCTGAATCTTTCTTACATGATTCATGAATACACTCATAGGGTAATCCATAGCCTTGAAGTAATCCGCTTTAAAGCCAGACGAACACGCCATCGAGAGCACAAGCTCCGCAAGGTGTGGTTCATAACGCTTAATTTTTTGATACTCCAAGTTATCTCTGGCTTCCTCTATCATTGCAATTCTTGTCGGTTCGTCGGCAGCAAACTCGGAATGCTTTTCAATTCCATTCGCAGCACATAGGTACTGAGAAATCGTTTCATACACCACATGGTCAATACGAGTGTCCGTAAGCCTGTTGTGTAATACGATTTCACCACTTATGTTATCTTTCGCCATCATAAACCCAGAAGTGTCCATATCGCCAAGCAAAATAGACATATCTTGATCTTTATTGCCTATAAAAAGTTGCCGGAACATTTCAAAGTCCGAAATCTTCTGCCAATCAATTCCAACAGAGTCAAGCTGTGCCTTGTAATCGCTCGATGTAGAACAGAATAAATAAACTAACTGAAAATACTTTTGCTCACCATAATCGATGATGTCACCGACCGAAGGCATGTGAATCGTAATTTTGTCGTTGATTTTAAAGTCTCTTCCGCGCATCAAGCTTGGCTCGTACATTTCCCGAAGTTCCATCAGCCACACCCCACAAGGTCATCCAGATCCTGCGTCTTGAACGTCATAATTCGCACACGATGGTGTAAATCCATATTGTCCTCGATATTGGATGTGATTTTAAGCTGTTTGATTCCAAAAATTGTACTGCCGTGTAGTTCTTTTTCCACAAGACCACTCAGATAGTCAACTCGTGTTGCACCACCATGGCCATTCATTTTCATCAGCGCCTGGTTCACAATAACCCACACAGTAAGTGTGAAGTTTTCATACCAGTCGTTGACGTTGCTTCGGTCAGTCATATTTACCTTAAAACAAATATAGCTGTGCGCTGCCTCAATCGTGTCAGGAATATGGAAGTATGGGAAGATGTATGTATAAATCGCCTCGTCAGGCTCTTCAATGTCATCATTACCCATCGCTTCAACAAGCCCATCAGTATTGACCAGCTTCAAGGCCAATTTGTTTTTATACTCCGTAATCAGCTCACTCGTTGTCACAGCAAACTCACCACCTTACATTCGATAGATGTATTTGCCGTACCATCTGCATTTGCCAGAGAAATCCTAACAGTTGAGCCGTCCATAATACTATTATTCAAAATACGAATTTTAAAAGTACCATCGTCGGCAGTCTGCGTTTCTACAAATTCCTTGAATTCCTCAAGGCAAACGAACTTCCACTTAGCAATTTCAGTAATTTCCTCGCCAGCAACACTTGTGAACATAGGAGAGAATTTTTTCCAAGAACCACCAATACGAACCTCTGGTTTTCCTACATACTTTATAGTAGCAGTCACACGAGAATCTATTTCTGATTCGTCGATTTTGTTTGGCTCAAAATAATCACAAATCATCTTCTCAGCATTATCCGTCTTACTGTTATACTGATCCTGCCGGATGTTCAACACAAGGAATCCCTGTGTTTTACCATGCAGTTCGTAACGCTCTGTACTCTGGTCAACAGAAGTCGTAACATACGTTTTCGGCTCGCCATTGATAATTTCCAACATAAAGCGCTTATCAAGGTCAATCAGTGCGGTCTCGTCATCAAAAGGCATCTGTACTTTATATTCACGTTGACTCAATGAAGTCATAATAATCTCCTTATTATTTGCGTAATAAGGCTTACTCAGTGTTGCCCAACGAGAGACTATCTCACCAGTAATCGGATTTTGCCATTGGATTTGACGGTTACACAGCTCCATTTTTCCACGAAGAAAAATTTCATCGTTTGGCTCAATCTCAGTTACCAGCTATTTACAATTGTAGCAGTCAACAATGTCGCCAAGATTCAAAGAATCACCAGGATAAGCCCAGATTTTCTTTTCCTTAGCAATACTATTACTGCGACTAACAACCAGCTTCTGAGGTAAACCATTCACAAGAGCATTATCCTCATAATCAACGCTATCTTTAAAATGTGCAGCAAAATCTCGCTTTGCAAAAGCAATTTTGACATCCTTTTTGTTAGACATTTTTGCGGCACCACCAACAGCTCGTGCCCTTGTATAAAAGTCCATCGGTACACCTCCTTACTCAGAGTAGGAAGCGTATGTATCATAGTCGATGGTCTTACGCTTACGGGTCGAGCGGTCTTTTGCCATATAGTTGTCTAACATCGTCATATTCTCCTCGTGAATGTCTTTCACAAGAGCACGAATACTCGTGCGCTCATTAGCAGGGGAGAATACTTGTAAACTCGTAGGAAGGTCCTGTGCGCTAAATGCTTTCAACTTCCCAAACTCACGCTTAAAATGTTGCTCCAACATCAAATGCGCTAACATATCAATCTCATCGAATGTGAGATCTGAATTAAACTCTTCTAGTTCTGAATCGTAATCATCGAAACTAAAATCCTCTTCCGGTTCAATGTTTCTGGTAATCACAGAAAGTGACTCCATCAAATAACTTTTTGCACGGTCATGTACAAGATCTCGCACTTCATTCTCGCTCAGGTCAAAATACTGAAAGAAATTACTATCAGTTTCGACCAGCTCGTAGAACTTGTCGTATATTTCCGAAAATGCGGTCACATTATCCCTCCAATCTTACTCGGCGGGAACAACCTCCGCCTTTTCTGCCTCTGCCTTCTTACGGCCACGCTTGACAGTAGTCTTTTCTACAGAATTATCCGGTGCAACAGGCTGCGCACCTGCCATCATAATAGATTGCATCTGTGCCATCATAGCCTGCATCTGCTTCTGCATTTCAGCCATCTGATTCTTTGCAGTCTCAAGTTCTGCCTGAACATCAGCAGGGGCAGACTTGGCTGCAGGTACAACAGACAACTCGCTGTTACGCTTGCCAGCACGAAGCTCCTTGTAACGATCGTCAATCAGGCGCTTGACCTTAGTAGACAGATCTTCACCGGCATTGGTCATACGATAAAAGCGACCACGAATACGCTCAAACTGAGCGCCATCCTTAATGTCAATCATACGCTGAAGATTCTCGACAGTTGGATTCAGAATCGTATCATCAATATCTTCAATGAATAGAACATCGTCACCCTTAATGCCAATAGCCTTAAAGATTTCATTCTGCTCTTCAGGGCGAAAACGCAGAACACCATTCTTGAACGCAGAACAAGTGCTGTTCATATACATAATCTCCTCCGGCGGAATAGGAATCACACAAGGATCTTCCACACTACCGGGCTCGAAAGTATAGCCCTTACCGTTCAGTGACGAAATGGTAACCACGTTATCGTCGCAGTTCAGAACGTCAATAAACTTCTTTTCCATCACGGAACTCATAATTTGTCTCCTTTTCTATAAAAGCGGAGACCGCAAAGTCCCCGCTCAAATTTGCCTTTGGTAAAAATTACTGCAGAACAATCTTAGCAACGCGCTCGATATGATCAATGCTATAGCCGAAGGTAAAGTCCTTGACCATCAGATGGATCTTTTCGTTGTTGTTGTCGTGATCCTCGTAAGTATGAGTCTCACCCTTCATGTCAAGGCGACCAATCTTGCCTGCGATGCCATAGATACGCTTATCCGGGATCAGCAGGGAACCATCACCCAGCTTCTTAGCAGAGCTAATACCAGTGATAGCAACACCATCATAAGTCTTAACCAGACCATAACGGTTGAACTCGTCCTTAGCTGCGTCAGACAGATACTCAGCGTAACCGGTCATACGACGCATCTTGGCACAATACTTCATCAGGCTGACAGTGAAGGGATTACCACCATCGGCGTACTCATTCAGATACAGAGCCAGAGCGTCCATGTCCTGCATAGTGGGCTCCTTGCCCTGTGCATCGATCTTCTGCTCACCACCAGTGATAGCGTCATCAACCATGCTGAAAATGTCATAGAACATCTGGTTCTTCAGAGCCTCAGTCATAAAGGTGGTCAGAGTTGCCACACTCTTCCAAGCATTACGTCTTACTTCCACAAAGCTAAGATCAGCCTCAATCTGCTTATTACGCCAGACGGGTTTAATGGTCTCGTAGTGCAGGTAAGACTTCGGCACATTGCCACCCTTAGCTGCATCATAAGCCTTCAGAGTATTCTTAACAGTACGACCTGCCTCGTAGTCATCAAACTCACCAACATTACCACGCTCAAACATGGAGTCCAGAAGTTCGTCAGGTGCACCATACAGCTCATCAGTCACGGTGCGGTTAACAAACTGAGCAATCTCCTTATTGGGATCGCCCTTGTCAATCAGCTCCTCAACATGAGCGCCAACAACCTCTGCAATTTCCTTGTCCTCGGCATCCATAGCGCGATTGTACTGAGTCTTCTCAGCAACTTCATAAACACGACCAGGCTGCTTCATCAGCTCGGCCACTTCAATATTCAGTGCCATAATTCATTTCCTTTCTCTTCGCGCAAAATAAAAGAGCTACCGTCCAAAGACGATAGCCTTAAATTTCACGTATCATATTCAAGATTTTTCTCTCAATCAAGCAACAGTCTTTGCCTCGGGCAGCACACTGATCATAATCAGCTTGTGGCCGTTGTCGTCCATCACACCAGCAAACTCAAAACGAGAAGTACCAGTAGTAGCAACCTGCCACTTACCGTCAATATTGACCTCCAGCAGCTTGCCGATATTGGTATCCTGTGCATCGCCATCCTTGTACTGGTCGGTGCCGTACAGCTCGCCAGCATACAGAGGAACACGCTTCACCAGCACACCTGCCTTAATCTCGGTTGCCATCTTATCATAGTCATCAAAATTAGTCTGGCTTGCATAGATGCCCTCCGGGATAAACTCATGGGCAACCATCTCGATACCCTCAGCGGTAGCTGCGTCAGGGAACTTAACCTGACCAGCCTTGTGGTCAACCTGGACACCCATGCCGGTGACCATATCGACCTTTGCGGCATAGTTAGCGGGAATATTCTTCGCGCCGTTTACCATCAGTTCACGAATCATAATATTTTTCCTTTCTCTTAAATGTTATTACTTACCCAAATATTCCCGCCATGCATCACGCTTGTTAGCGTTAGTGGTGTTATACTTGGTTTCATTCAAATTCAGCTTGATGCTCTCAGACTTATGTACCTCAGAGGTCTCAATCTTCTTTTCAGCAGGCGCCTTCTTGGCAGCTTCAACGCAACGCTCGGCAATCACATTCTTGATGCCGGTCTCGTCCAGATTCTCAATCAAACTTGCGTAATTGCCACCCTCGGAAACTTCAGCTTCAGTAATCATCTTGCTGGAGAGTGCGTACTGACGCAGATCCTCCTTTTTCTGTGCAAGCTCTGCAGCCACCTTTTCTGCCTCTGCCTTCTCTGCCTGGTCCTTATATGGAGTCAGAGAAGCAACCTCTTCTTTTGCGCTCTGCAGTTCAGTATTCAGACTTGCAATAGTGCTATTCAGCTCCGCAATCTTGGTGTTAACATCAGAAATAGAAACAGTCAGAGTGATATGCTGCGGCTCGCCAAGAGAAACCTCGTTACCCTCAACGGTGTAAGAGAACATGATGTAATCCAAATCGTTCATACAACGACCGAATTTCTTACACCAGATAGTGTGATCTTCGGGGAACACTTCGGCTAGATACATATCTGAATTAAACTTCACAACAGCCTCATTCAGCTTCTCGTACAGGTCATGACCGGTCAAACTGGAAGTCTCATGGGTAGACTCCGGCTCTGGCTCACCAGCAGGCTCAGTGCCGGTTTCAGGTTCAGTCGGGGGAGGGGTTTCACCGCCTTCCTCGGAAGTCTGAACATCAGGCTCTGCCGGAGTAGTGGGCTCAGTAGCAGGTGCGGCATCAGGCTCGCCAACTGAAGTCTGCTCTGCCTGCTCAGTCTCGGTTGGATTCTCAACCTGTGCGGTCTGAGTCTCCTTATCCTTATTCAGTTCCAAATTTTTTGCCTCCTTTTCATTAGATTCTATATTTGAAATCTCTTTTGTATCCTCGATATAGGCATTTGCCAATTCAAGACCAAAATCGGTTTCAGCGACTTCAAGCAGTTTAGAGCACTTATATGCCGGTTCAACATTTGCACCAAGCAAGCAATGTGCAGTAAACACACCATCGTCAATGATTTTTGCCATGCGACCACCCACGATTCCCTTATGAGCTTTCAGCACATCAATTTCCCAACTGGTGTTTAACGTGCCGCTCTCAATACGGCGCAGAATCGTCGCACAAGCCTTTGGATATCGCTTCCAGATCTTACAAGAGGCAACAATAAAGTCGGTATCGTCAATTTTCTCGATACCGACTGATTGAAAACTACCGAATGCATCAGTGTCAAATTCGGCAGTCTTATATTCATTACCATCGTTGTCTTTTCTGGTGACGACTTTCATATTGTGACCGGAAAAATCCAGTTCACCCTTTGGAGCTACGACCAACTTACCAACAAGCGGGTTGCCAACCAGTGTACTCATCCAACTTTCAATGGTGTCACGGTTCAAAGCAACCTGATTCCCATTTACTGAGAAGTCACAGATGACAAACTTGGCAAGATAGTGGTCTGGATGCTCCGTAATTTCAGAGCAACAGATATTTCTACTATAGAAATACTCCTTACTCATCGTTCATCACCTCACTTACTATCTTCATTTCTCTGCTGGTCATAAATTTGCTTTTCAGTTTCCTCGCCCTTTGGACGGCCTGTCTTTTTATCACTGTCACCACCACCGCCGGAACTACCGGTCGATGTATAAGAGGTCTGGCGAGCCACAAATACATCGTCATAACCTTCCTCGGTTTCAGCCTGACGCTTGCGTAGTTCGTCCTCAGCATGAAGTCCCATGTACTCGTAAGCAGTCTTGTAAGAACAGTTCAAAGTGGTGAACAGGAACTGAGCAATCGCCTTCTTCATCTCCATACCCATCATTTCAGTAGTAGAGACCTTCACATCAGGGCAGTACATTGGATCTACACCTGCATCTTCAAGGCGAATTCGATACCATCGCTTTAATACATCCTCAATCTGTTCCGCAATCTTACCGATATTTTTCATCAACTGGTCAAGAGACACCTTTGCAGTTGAAACAGTCTGCTGACCGTCGGTATTTAAGAAACTGATACCCAAAGCAGCCATCTCTCGGTTGCGATACTGTTTAACAGTCTCGATATTTGTCATCTCAACTTTTGGCTCAACATACTTGATATCCTTTACATAAGGAGCGGTCGTCACAAGCACAGTATTTTGTTTCCATGCACGCAGCAGGTTATCGTGCGCCGTCACTTGTTCAGAGAAGCCCTTTTTATCTTTGTTTGGTCCCATCAACTCAGGGTCAAGCTGTTGCCAGATGATTTTCTTTGCCTTTGCCTTAGCATTTACACGGTCTGAAGTATCAAAAGTTTCAAGCATCAATGCCGGACGTAATGCGCGGAACAGGGGAGAGACGCCATATTTCTGCCCCATGTTGCCAATACGAATCACACCACAATGGTCAACATCCAATTTTGCGTATGTATCACCATTCTTAAATGCCTGATATACCTCATCTGGATAGTTGTTCTGAATCTCGGTCTCCTGATTTTCAAAGAATAGTGCTTTATTCTTCTTATCCTTCAGCATAGATTTGCTCAAAGCGGATTTCAGCTTAGACATGTTTATAAGCACAACAGGCTGACCATTCGATAGGTAATCACTTATCTCAGCAATACCAAGAGGATAATAATCTACAATGTAGTTCTCATCCTTTTGACGAAGATATGTAATATAAGTGCCCTCGGCGTAAGTCATCGGAATGGCAGCACGTAGCAGACTTCGCACGTTGATTTGTGCGTTGAAATCATCAATCACTTCACGGGCGTAATTTACCTGTTTTGTCTTATTACGCTGCTCAGGGAACTGTGCGAAACTGCATTTGAACTCCGTATTAACATTCGCTTCAATCGCGTCATAAGTAATACCAATCAGGTCATCTTTATTGATGTAATTACGAATGATTCCATTTACCGTCTGCACATTCGTCAGGCTTGACTGTAACCCTCGTGCAAGTTCATCAATTCGATCAACCGTAAGCGTTTCAGAGGAGGCTGAGATTTTCAAATATGTACTGTACTGCTTGTTCTCAGGATCATAAGACGCAACTGCATTTCGGATAACATTGTTCATTCTCTCTTCTGAAAGCTCATTCAAAGAGGTAATAACAACAGTACCGTCATCTGTCTGTGAAGCAGTCACGACATCAAAATCTTCCTTTTTCTTTCTTGTCACATTTTCACCTCCTCTGCTTAGAAGTCAATGTTAGAAATACAAATCGGCGGAGCAGTCATTGTCTCCACCGCAGACTGGCGCACTTTATCCTTACGACGTAATTCGTATAGACGATGAGCAAGTAAAATTGCAACATAGAACCTATCATCGTGAATTTTGTTGGCAACGTCGGGTGCCAAAGCATATGTTACGGTCGTATTTTCAGAGTTTGTCGTTTTCTGAATACTTGTGATCTCGTTCTTCATCAAGTCGATGTTAACCCACGCAGTCTGTTCCTCTAAGGAAAGTTCATGCGTCTTCAAAATTTCTTGACCAGTTGATTTATCCACACCGTCTACTACCTGAACATAATCTCCGCCGTTGTATTCAAGAGGGAAATGAATGACACCAAGATTCATCAGCTCAATAAATTCCTCAACCATTGCAGTGCGGAATTTACGAGGACTAATTAGACGTAGCTTATCAACAGCATCTGGGTAACGGGTATCATATCCTTCATATAATTCATGATTTGCGTCGATAAAACCACGATGTTCTGCGCCTGTTTTATCAGTCCAATTGTTAAGTAAACCGTCCGCATATGTGGAAGTACCACCGCCGCCAGCGCCTTGGTCAATCATCAATCTATCAATGTACTCGTAATCAGGATTTTGACCATTGTAATGTAGAATCAACTCATGTAACTGCTCAAGCTGACGATTAGAATCGAGCTTGAATTTTTTCTCGTTCGCAAGATCAACCATGTTCACGCAATTTATAATGTCGCCACACATGCCGTTTTCTGGATCGTTATAAATACGCATAACGCCAACAATAGAGTTATCCATTGTGCGGGCAGGATCAAACGCAAGAATATACTGATAGTTCCTATCCCAATAAAGCTGTGGGATATACTTTCGCTCATTGCGACGAACCGTACCCCATTTGATGATCTGGTTTACGCCACCATCACGGCTTGGTCGATTATAATATTCACGCAACGCCTTCATTTTATTTGACTTTAGAGCTGCTTCAACTTTATCTCTCGTTAGCAGAGCCTTGTACGGCTTTCCGTTCATATAAACCTGAATTGCAACATCACAAATCATGTCACAAACAAAATAATCACGGTCACCGGCAATCATACGCTTTGCAAAGTTTTTGTAATAACGATAGAATAGTTTATCCATTGTATCCTGACTCGAAGCATACACAAGCTGTGTAGGAACCTTGCGAGGCTGGGTTTCAGGGTTATAAGAGTCATCCGTATCAGTCACGAAGTCAGTATTCTGAGTGGCAAAAGCTTCACAGACAACAATCAGTTCGTCGGAGCAAAATGCAGCCTCGTCAAAAAACACAAGAGTTGCACGACGGGATCGGTTGGAATCCGGGTTAGAGTTTAGCGTGTTAATGGAGCTACCGTTGTAAAACTCAACAACATACCCGGCGGGATTATGACTAAATCCACTCTTATTGGTTGCAGACTTTTTCGTTTCTTTCTCTGCAATATCTTGCAAACTACGGATAGACGCAGCTGTTTTACCAACACGAGTAACAATTTCTTCGATTTTATTAAAAGTTTCCTTACTCTGATCACCAACGCTACTTACAATATAAATAGCTTGGTTTTCATACAACATAGCCTTCAGTAGAATAAAAACTGAACCTACAAAAGACTTACCAAAATTTCGACTACACGCCCAAAGAACATGACTTGCATTCCAGCTTTGTTCCAGCATATATGCCTGAGCGTCAAATAGTTGGATGCCTAACAAATCTCTGGCCGCAATAACAGGATTACGCCGATAGAATGCAATCGTTGCCGCATCACACTCATAAATCTTACGTTTTACGGCTGTAATGATAGGCGCTCTTTGCTTCATTCTCATACGGCATCACCATCCGTATCTTTTGCGCTTGCGTCGATACCGGCATCTTCCAACAGCTCTTTGAGCCGTTGATTCTCGATAAGAGACAGTCTGTATTTTTCCTTAGCGTCATCACTTTCTTTCTGGAACTTATCAATCAGTTCTCTCTGTGTATCGAAAATTTCCTGCATGTCATTTTCGTCAAAGAAAGCATTTTCCTTGATTGCCTTAACACTCATATCTGCCGCCCATTGAGTGCCCGGAGACCGTAACTGATCGTAGAAGTTTGCTTCTGCGCCAGCAATATCCTTTTCACGCATATCCTTCATCAAGAATGTAAGAGTATTACGTCCGGCATCCTTATTGGAACGGTTCTTAACAGAGATCTCATTTTCCTTAGCAATCTTATCGTTATTAGAAACTAGCTTGACCTTAATGTCATTCAGACTCTTGATTGCTTCAGCCGAGTTCATCGGGTTTAAGCGGGCAATCTGCAAGTCGATTTGTCGAATTTGATTATTATTGTTCACGACTTGAACAATCTGGGATAACTTGAACGGGTCATCCTCAATACCATCCTCAAAATACTTGATGAGCTCACTAAACAAATAGCGACGGTCACCCTCGTTATAACCATCAAATGGGTCGTACCCAACAACAGAAATACAATCATCCTTTGCTTGAATCTCTGCCTTCGACCACTTCTGTTCCTTCTCCTCCTGTAAATCGAGAGCGTTTTTATTGAGTTCACCGTTTGTGAGTGTCGTGGTAAATGTTTGAAATTGATATTGCCGACATGAGAGGGCTCTAGCGTACATTCCTGGTTTACAAGAACCGGAATTCTGCACAATAGAATCATAAAGACTGTTATAGAATGGAAAATCCAACATATGACAGAGAATCATACATGCTGTACGTTCACTCTCATATCGTTTCGTGTACTCATCAAATAATTCATTGACACATTCCTTACAAAGAGTAGAGAAGCCACCTCGATTTTTAAATAGCTGTGAAAAACTATTTTTATAAAAATGTCCAGTGGGAGCTTCGTATGAGTGTTCACAACGAGTACATTCCCATTTTTCCTTGGTAGGTATAGATGCTTCGACGGAATCTAATACCTTTTTCTTTCTCGGCATCAATACACCTCCAATCTAAAAGGGCGCATCGAGAACACACCTCGATATTCGTTCCACCCTTACAAAGTGTCTTTTCGACAGAAAATATCAAAATAAAAGCCGTAGAACGTGCGCACATCCTACGGCAACAAATACACCCTCTAATGTGCTTGTAAAACAGAGGCCGAGAGTGTTTCCTTCTATAAAAGACCTATCATGATACGCATCGTCGAGAGGCTTAATAGGTTCTGTTCAAAATTCGACCTCAGCATTTTACACCGTAGTGAGCCGAGGTCTTTATCATCTATGTGGACTTATGTCCTGCCGACGAATCGGCTAAATTTTGTATTTACGGCCAGCTTTACGCCGACCGTGCCACCTGAAATACACAGGCAGGACTGTTCATAAAAGAACCTACCGCCAGAGGGAGTAGAAAACTGGCGATAGGCTTGCGAAAGGGGAGATGTTGGGTGCGGGAGTTGGATTTGAACCAACGACTTTCGACTTATGAGGACGATTAGCTACCAGACTGCTGTATCCCGCGTTATATAATGCCTAAATGTCATCTATTTCTTAATCGTGTGCGCATCACAGGTTAATCATAGATCGACTTCGGACTTGCCTCCAACCGCGAATTGGAAGCCATTTTTGGCACGCCCAGAGAGACTTCAACTCCCAAGAGGCAGATTTAGAGTCTGCTGTTTTAAGCAATTAAACTATAGGCGCATAAAACCTACCTTTTAGCCGGTGGTAGGGAACCGGTATAATATAGGCCCTCCGGGAGAAGGACTGGCGCGGTCTCAGAGATTCGAACTCTGGCATCGGGTTTACCGACCTAACGGTTTTCAAGACCGTTCTCTTCAACCACTTGAGTAAGGCCGCACAATAACCCTACTTTCCTGCACAGCTACCTTTATATAAAGGTGTAGGGAATAGCCGTACAATCTTTGGTGAGCCAGGTTGGAGTCGAACCAACGATGTTTCTAATGTCACGGAGTTACAGTCCGCTATCTTCGCCACTGGATATACTGACCCATAATAAAACAAGCATCCATCAATCCGTCCGAGCTAGTTGAATTGTTCTCGTGTTGATAAAACGCTTGTTTTAAACTTTAATGGTCCGCACTTACGGTGGCGGAACACCTGATGTTTTAAATCGCGCACTGACACGGCGCAATGCGATTGGCTTGGCATTTTGCTCCTCGAAGCTACTCTGCGTCTGACTTTACAGCTTATACACGGTTGCAACCAATGACCGCTTTCGCCATGCCACCTACAGGAATCGGACCCGTATGTGAAAATTACAAATTTCCCATTCTACCATTAAATTAAGGCGGCACATAAAATAACCCGTAGACATCCGCCTACGGGCATAGAAAAGGAGACAATAAATGATGTCCCAAAGCAGACCTTGCGGTCGTACTTCTTTTTTAATTACCCACTTATTGGTAGGGTGTCACCGTTTTTAATTCAAACGCACAATATGCGTTTTACTCTCAATCAACTTTCCATCCTTGTCCTGATAGACAACAATGAAACCCTCTCGCTGCGGAGTGGTCAGTTTTCCGTCTGCATACTCCATTTTTGAAGTATCACAACAACAGCCCTGCTCGTATAGATTGTACTTTCCAACAGAATAAGAGCCGACACGATGTACATGACTCATAACCAGCGAATCAAAATCAAGTCCAATATCCTGAAAATAGCGTAGCGCTTTTTCACTTGTTTTCAAAATTCCAGATGAGAATGCCATAGGATGACACAGAACAGTGCTTCCTATCTGGCTGTACCAACTGTCATTGTAAATGATTTCAATTCCTTCTGCACTAAACACCTCAATCAAAGGATCATAATGAACCTTTGTATGAAGCTCCTTGTTATAATGGTTAAATCCATCAATAAGAATAAGTTCAAGTGCAGTCTTCGGCATTAAGGCGAGAAGATCCTCGTCAATGTTCTTGGCAAGATAATTCTGGAAACGAATATCATGATTGCCGTAATTGACCACAACCTTTTTAGGCCGTAGCATTTCAATCAGATCAATCAAATACTGTCTTGCCAACAGAATTTCATCCATTGGACTTTGCCGATACACACGCGAAAAACGCGACAGGGCAGCGGCATCTACGCAATCTCCGTTTACCTGAAGGATATCAATCTTGCCAGCGTACTCACTAAAAGTCTCAATAGGCTTCTGGAATGGAATATGTAGATCGGAAATAGACAGAATGCAGGTTCCCACATCTCTATTAGATAAGGACTCCTGATACTGCATACCCGCACGGAATGCCTTAAAACGCTTGCGATATGCGCACTCACCAAAATTCTTGCCAAACTCATCATTGAGCACCTTGGACGCGCCATCCCAAGTCAACTCTCTAGCCAGAACAGCATTCCCGATTCTTACAAAGAAGTCATCGCTCGTTTCTTCTGGCCGTTTATTATAGCAACCCATTGGCATCAAGCCGGGTCGCCCAGCAGCTCATCAGAAGTGGAAATATTGATGGTGACACCCTCAATACCATCCCACTTTGCCAGAGCTTCCTTCAGATTAAAGACGTTCTCGCCGTCCTTGGTGATCTCGGTGATAGTGCCCTCGGCAGTATCAATAATAGCGTTCTTAAAAACAACACTCTTCTTAGCAACCATAATTCTATTCTCCCTTATATTTTATTTTAAAATTCCAACATATCCGCCCACTGACTAATCCACCCACGATGGTTGGTCTTCAGCTCACACACGGCAGCACGTTCTTTATCACGGAAGTGCTCAAGAAAAATTTTAAATCCTGAGTTCTGCGGATTTTTATATAGGTCACACTGCCCAGTATGACCCAAACATACGACCTTGCAACTATCGTGGCACCGTGTAAGAATTTTCTTTAGGTCCTCCCGATATACATTTTGGCACTCATCAACTAAAATTACTTTATTTTTAAAATTGATGCCGCGCATATACGTATGAGTAGTCGCCTGAATGTAGGCACCATACTTTTCACTCTCTGGATCATCTTCGCTTTTGACAACTCTTGATGGGTTGATACCAAGCGTCTCAAGTGCCTCAAAGAGCGGTTCCATGTATGGAGCACTCTTTTGCTCTTGAGTACCGGGTAAATAACCCTGTTTCTCTTCCTGAGTAGGGGATGCAATATAAACGATTCCATTGTATCGTTCATACTGGACAAGCAGATTTGCAACGCCTACAGCGATAGTAGTTTTACCAGTTCCGCTTACAGAGTTTGTAAAGACAATATCAACGTCTGGACTCCACAGCATGTCCCTATAGTGTTTTTGTTCATCGTCGAGCGTCATGCCATAAAAACTAGAATAGACATCCAAACTCTGAGGGACATCCTTCTTGATACGCATTTCAGTCTTATCAGAAGCCATATCTATATTTACTCTCCCTTAATTGAACTCATCTACATCATCGCAAATCTTATCTACGATGCCAAAATTGACCTGCTCATTAGCATCCAGATACCAATCCTTCGCCTTGTTCTTGGTCATAGTCTTCTTATCAATGGTAGAGTGGACCATAATATACTCACGCATTTTTGCAACCTGCTTCTCGTAGTAGTCCATAGCCATCTTAGACTGCTCAAAAGTACCCTGAGCGCCGCCAGAGCCACTGTGAATCAACGCGGTAGAGTGAGGCAGAGCAAATCGCTTCTGACCAGACAGCAACATCACAAGAGCGGCACTCATTGCAATACCTGCGTTGATCGTCCAAACAGGAGTCTTACTCAACGCAACAACATCAATAAAGCTAAACATTGCATCCAGCTCTCCGCCGTAGCTGTAAATAAACAGCTTAATAGGCTTGCGCTTCTCAACAGGAGTATCCTTATCAATACGGTTGTACTGCAGAATCTTGCGCTCAATTTCAATCAGAGACTGGTCAATCTCAAAGTCAATAAAGAAAATGCGATCCTTCTCATCAACGTAGAAGTTCATCATCTCAGGAGAGGGGAGACCGCCACCATTCATCAGGTTGGTGATCTCTTCTGGAAGTTGAATTTCAAAGTCCAATAGTCTATACCTCGTTCTTTCAAAGATTAGTAACGTGCGTTACGCTGCATCTGCTTCAGCATCTCGACAGCGGCAATATTAAAAGGAAGCAGCTCAAGATATCGAGCAGACTCTTCCAGATACCGCTTGTGACGGGTCTTTGCAATGCAAGCATGAGGGAAGACCTTTCGTACAGCCTTCGCTTCGGACTTAGTGATTTCAATCATTAGGTAAAACACCCTTTCAAAACAAAATAGGTAGGAAGAAAACAAGCGCCCTCGCTCTCTCCCTACCATAACTTTCCGCACTGTGTTTTACTCTATATATGTAAAATTATAGCGTATCTACGTTAAAATACTGCATTTTTTCACATTTCATAAATCAAACATTTTTCTATTTTGTGCGGTTTTCTCAATATTTACGTTTTTAGCGCACTTACGACAGTATTTTTGTCTGCGTCCGGTGCGAGCAACCATCTTTCCGCAACAATCACACTTGATGTACTCTTTCCCACAATACTGACTCCACAGAATACCGGCATTCTCAAAATCGTCCACAAAAATCTCATGAGGAGAATCCGGCTCTGCAATCAAAATATGGATGTTCAAGTTGTCAATCTTTTTCAAGCTTGCAAACCCAATAAAGCCAAGATTATGTAACTCACAAATCATTTCGTTCTGTTTTTTCTCATTCACGGATACGTTTGCCATCCTGAAGATGTCAGCAGTATCTTCCGTAATCCAGTAATTGCATTTTTCATTAACGGCAATATGATATTTTGCCAGACACAGCATCGTGAACATTAGGCGTTGCATCTGCTTGCCTTCAAGTGCTTGAATTTTCTCAACCTCTGCTTTTGTAATGCACACACCATCAAGTTCCACCATAGGACGACCTTTAGCAGAAGCAATCGCTTTATCAATCAGTTCTCTATCCAGAACCTTATTGTACCCTTCAAAATGACGCAGCATATACTCGTTAAGTTTTTCTCTTACGTCATCCTTTGAGTATCCTTTATAGAAATAATACTTCGCTACATAATGCAAAACATGCCCCGCCTTCTTCCAAGGCACATCTTTCTCTAACCATTCTTCAGCGTAAAGAACTTCATTCAATACAATCATCCGCATCCTCCTTACTATTCATGTCAACCAACACATCCTTGAAACGCTTACCATCATATTCAATATTGCCATTCTCATCCTGCACAAGAGAATGGACCATACCGCCATGGCGTTCCAATAAGCGTTTAATCAAAGTATCGTGAAACAGTTCCCAGACTATTGCAATGCTGGATGAATTCTTCTTACAAAGATCAAGCATGATGTCGCAAAGTACATCGTCATTAGAACACTTGTCATGAAGATTGCGGAACATACTTTCCTGATACAACGCAATGCGCTCCTTGCAATCTGCGCCGGTTTCTTTATTATTGTTTCCGTTGCCAGAATGGATTGCATTACCACGAGCAAACCTCAAATAATCCTTAAAAATAGAGCGGATACCATAGTATTGAGAATTGGTGTACTCAACGCCAGACTTGAGCGAGTCGTAATCAAACTTGCGCCTTATCTTGAGTTCTTCTTCAAAATCTTCCAGCTCGTCCTCAACAGTCCAGCACAGGCGGTTCATGGTACAAGAATTGATTCCGACCGGCATCCGATAGAGGTAATACTGGATAACCATTTCATCCACATCGTCCTTGACAGTCTTTTGCATAATCTCATCCAGACCGGCAAAGCCATCCCACTTGATACGCTTGCGAGCTGCGGCCACATACTGCTTGTAATCACGCATCTGAGCAGGGTAGATGTAGCTCATAAAGTATGGCTTACGCCATGCGCAAATACTACTCCAAAGCTTCTTATCCTCAATGGTGTCAGGATTATCATCGTCTTTAACAGTACAAGCTTTCAAATCGTACCAATACCGTGGCATTGGCTTGCACTTGACCCCTTTCACAGCGTCCAAAACATTCTGCTGATATAGCTGACCACACATGATACGATAATCCAGTTCTTCAAACTCTCGGCTTCCCGGCTCAAACTGGCTTTGAACATCACCCATTGAGGTAATGTGGTTCGTTGTCGAACCAACGTCATTGCCAAATCCAGCAGCATTCGATTCTGCCAAATCATCCTCAGTAGGAATCTTCTTTCCTCCTTTTTTCTGAACACACAAAAGAGTCGGTGTCTCTCTTTTATTCCTGATAAGCACATCATTATCTGTGCTAAAAATAAGGTCGCCATCAAAATCTGCGCCATTCAAAGCAGCACAGGTATTGTCCCATGCACTAAGAATTGTTACCGTCTTCATATAACGATACCAGTTTTTACAATCATCATTAGAGTTCAGATTCCGAAGAACAATATTGTTATGACATGACATCGGTGCTCTGAAGCAAGCTACTCGTTTGACATCCCTATCATTCCAAAATCTGCTATAGATTTCTCCGGCTTTTAACAAACCAGTAACTTCAATTCCAAAGATAGATTGACAGAGCGCATAAGGGTCTCCACTTGCCACTTGGAAATTACCTCGCACCTTTACAACACCCGTTTTTGCTTGGGAAATCCGTTTTTTAATGAAATACCGAATCCGATTCTGCACATAAGGGTCGTTAATCATTTCCGGCTCAATCATAAGAGCCTTTATGTAATCATTCTCCAGACTGTTTATGTAATTCGGGTCATCACGCATCCCACTTCCATGCAGGTACAGCAGCGCTTTATGCCAATCACCGCCCATGACACCCTTAATTTCGTCCATAGTAGGTTTAACCAATTCTCTAATCTCATCGTTCGTCAGCTGGTAGCTTTGGATGAACTGATAATTCAAATTGCGTTCCTCATCAAGCTCCAATTCACAGGTTTTCGTTACAGAGAAGTGATAATGATTCTCTCGGCAATTTTCGAAGTAGTCCTCACAACTGTGGTAACTATCCCAGAGCTTCAACATAGATGTTGTAAGAATTACCTGAACACGATTGATGTCCTTGTAGTTTCCCCAAGAATCCTTAATCATGTTCTTTTTGGCAACCTTCTTGGCAAACTCACGGAAAGGGAAGGGGAACAGCATACCTTTACAAAAAGCATTCCGTACACAGAAGCCGGATGCGGTAGCAGGAAGTTTCAAGTCTTCACTCCACTGCTGTGCAAGATCGTAGCTAATAAGTCCAAAGCCATCACTTGCACACAGTTCACAATCATGCTCGGCACTCTCTACCATTGTAGGTTCACCAGACACTCCGTCATCCAGAACGATTACATGATCTTTAAAATGCGTAAAACAATCATCTACAACAAGTACGCCGTCAGGGTCAGTAACTGGAATGGAAGCGGAACAGGCGAGTGCCCGATATGCTTCCAGCTTTGCCGGAATGAACTCCATTCCTTTGTTACGGCCATTATCGATTCGCTTGCGGATTTCGTCAACAAGACGGTCACTCACAAACACAATCGTACTGTTTTTAACACCACCGGTAGTCCCAACCAGACGTCGATACGTAATTCCATTGATTTTAAATCCCTTGGGAGAACACGCCCGGCGGTAATCATTCTTCTTATCAACCACCAAACACATATAATCCGGCTTAAACTGAACTGCATCCAGCTCAGTGTATAATCTCCGAATTTCCCGGCGGTTCTCCAAGCAAGATGGTTCATTCCGCAGCATTTTGATTCTACGCTTAATACTTCGTGCTTTAGCCTCTGCGTCCGTAACACCATTCAACTCATCAATCCATCGTAGAACAGTGCTATCAGCCAACGAGATAATCTCGTGATTTCGTCTGGCTTCATCTAATGGTAAGGTTAAATCCCATTTTGCTTCAACCAGACGCTTCGTATGGATCTTAAAAACAAACTTCTGGCAAGTTTGCTGCTTTGCCATTCGGCAGTCACCTCCGTATTCTTCTAAAACGTATCCTATGTAATGTAGCTATAAAGTAAAATTATAAAACCAGCCTTTTACAGATAGCAGCTCTCGTCATCTTCCACAGCCTTGAGCCAAAGTCGTTCACGCTCCTGATAGAGCTCATCCAGATAATCTTCAGCCGATTCATACTCCCTGCGGGTCAAACCTGCATAATTCATGTCATGGATGAGCTGTTTTATTTCCTTGTCAACATCCTCGTAAGTTCGCATCATTCATTCCTCAACTTCCATTGTGACCATGCTGATTTTACGATATGGACACAAGACTTGCATACACCGGTCAATATCATCAAATACGACATCTTTTCTTCGACCACGTTCTGTCTTTTCGTGTTCAAAATATTGACAGATATCGTATAGACGAATTTCAATCGCTTCTACCACACCATTGAACTTGTAGTGATTTATGATTACGGAATAAATATAATCAGAGTAAGTAGTCCTGTCTATTTCCAACGAATCGAAATCTTTACAGATGTCTTTGATAATATATTCCAAAGCTATTACACCAGATCTATCTGGTGCTACAATATCACAGTCGTGATCAATTGCGTATTTGCAAACATCATATGAACGTCCATACCCACGAGGTAAAAGAACTTTTTCCATCACTTAATCTCCTTATCCATAACAGCTCCACAGTCAGGACAAAACTTTGATTCATCGACATTTTTTCCAGAATGACAAGCCGAGCATTCAACAAAAAAGCTTTCTCCAAAATCTTCAAAATGCTCAATCCAGTGAGCATGAACCACTCGACGGAACTCACCGCCAGCAGATATCTCTTCTTCAAGAATGCACTTTGTGTATTGCATTGCCATATCGCACCACATATCATCGATAGACTTTGCGTTACCTCTGGCACTAGGGCGAGCGATGGCACTATCGAGGACGCCAATCAATCGTGTTGCATTTACAAACTTATCCATCACTTGACCTCCTCAGCCACCCGGCGAATCGTCTCATCAATCTGTTCAAGCTCTGCCAGTAAAACGTCCACTGTATCAGCATCACTTTCGGAAATATTCAAATCCTTAATCTTATGTAAAGCCCATTCAAGGTTCGGGTAATAGCCGACCGTAACCTCCTTTACGCCGGTGCCCATCTCACCAGTCTTTGGATTCTTACCAGCTGGCCGCTGCTCAACAATAACGAGATTCCTCTCGTCACAATTTTTAATGATGTACTTACCAAATTGAATTTTCATTAGTCTCTTCCTCTTGTATGAATATATTTTAAATAAATAAGATTTCATGAGTGTAACTTTTATTAACAATCTTTTCTCTTAAATCCTTGAAAATCAGCCATTCCCCAACTGCCATCAGGACAATGATGCGTTACATATCTATGAACGCCAATGCCGCAACCTTTTGGAAAGTATTTATCTTTTGTCCATAATTCAAAAATTGCATCAGTTACCAAATTTTCATTTCCTGTACTTGAGTCGGTAAACAACTCTCTACAAAGACGACATTTATAAGTTGCATCAAACAAAGTCATATTAGACCATCCTTAAAAATTATTTTTTTATTCTTTTGCACGGCTAATCTCAAATGCAGCCACATCGTTCATGAAATCATTGATATGTAGGTACTTGTCAGACTTCCGCACAGTCTTAGGCTTGAACTCTTGGCACTTGCATCGCACCTCATCACAAGTGGTGAAGCACGGAATTTCATACTGGCATTTTGTGCAGACATATTTCTTGTGGAACTCTGGTAAGCGTCCAACCGATTGGTAACTCTCATAGGTTACCTTTAAATCAATCCAATAGGGGTTATCAAAATTCATTATCGTCAACCTTCTTCCTTACCTTTTATAAGAACCATACCATTTAAATCCAGCACGAGGAATTCCAGAATTTGCAGGGACACGAATCATTCCATCTATAAAGAGCTGAAGAACCTCATCACTCAACTGCCTGTGCACAAAACGAAATGGTGGTTGAGAAGCATCATTGTAATATTCTGGATTTTCCTCCAATACCGCTCTACCTCTTCTGACGGCAGAAAGTGTTGGGATATTCTCACACATCGCATCATTCATCTCGTGAAAGCATTGCTGTTGCAATTTATATTCTGTCCGTGCAGCAGATCGCTTCAACGAGTTCGGCTCAATCGTAATATGGTACATCGGTCGTGCTAGGTCATATGTAAAAATTTCCTTGAACCTATTATCTAATTCTTCATAGAACTCATGAAGCCGTCCAGTCAGAAATACGTCTTGTTCACTCTGGCACACTCGACCAGATGACGTATAGAACTCATGAAGTACATTCGTATACATCTTCATATAAATGGCCTTTTGGTCTTCAGAAGGAATATGGTACTCTTCTGGATTATGGTTTATAAACACAGCGGGGCAGTCTTCAAAAAATAGTTCCTTGTTTTTCGCCATAGATCTAAGCGCAGATTCAATGTACCCAACCATTGTAGATTTAGTACATTGTTGAAATGTCTCAGCATCCGCTGCTAAATTCTCTCTAAACTCATCCATTTGATCACGAGCAATACTTTCTAATGGTGTACCAACTATTTCAGCCCAGAAGGTATCATCGCCATGTAAATCTTCTGGATATTGATAAAAATTTTTGTTAGTCATTCCACACGCTCGTAGTATTGCAGTTGGTGTCCAAAAAAACTCCATCCAACTACTGCCATCGCATTCTCTAAGTAAGTGGTAAGCAATCTGGTTCTGCAAACGCAAAGAGAATTTCCCTTTATTTCTTGTCGGCAGAGGAGGAAGCACCTCATTATCTGGACGAATCTTTACAATAATAAAGCGCTTTCCTTCCTTTTTAAATTCAACAAAACGATTCAAATCTTCAAGGAAGTGTTTTTTACTATTCCCACCCAACGGTTTTCCGTTTTTATTAAGGATGTTGAGATAAGTAGATAACTCCAAGAAGTTTGAGAACTTTTGTCCATCACTTAATTTGTTGACCATATCCTGCGTAACATTATAATTATTTTGCTCCATATTGCCTCTAGTTCTAATTTAGTTGTACTGACGAGTCTGTATTATATATATGTATAAAGATACATAGTCGTCAGTACAAGTACAACTATCACAAAATATCTCTTAATGGTTTACTCGACTTGAAGCTATGGAGCGTAAGCGACATAGATTCAATTTGAGTAAACCTACGAGCGTCATCAGACGCGAGATCCCTCTCCACGCCCTGTCTGGAAGACTACTATAAACATCCATCACAGTCATTCCATCACTAACTCCTTTACAGTATCCTGTATTATATAGCTATCTATGTTCATTATACCATGAGATTGCCAAAAATTCAATAGCTACCTAATACAGGATACGAATATTTCTAGCGCCTATTATAATAAGGTATGTTTCTGGGAGGTATTGTTCTCTATGAAGGACATCCAAATGCTTTGTATGCTTTATATGTTCTGTGTAAGCTGCCAGAGGCTACAATCATGCTTCTTATAGGTCTTTGGAGTCTATGAGAGTGCTGTTCAGATGCCAGATCAGTCCATTTATAGCGATAGGGGAGTACGGATAGGTACAAATAGGTACTTTATGTTCCGAAGAATAGTCATTTTCGGTACATTTAAGGTGCACATCGGGAAAACCCGCATGAATCCTAGCTTTTTCGGCTTTTATTGAGTTAAAAAGGAACAAAATAAGGGGTAAAAAGGTACAAATAAAAAGAAAAACTAGCCAAAATATAACGAAAATACGTTAAAATTTAGCCAGCTACCGAATGAGCTACCGATTGAAAAATAGCGATTTTAAGCCATTTTTAGGTATTTTTGATGGAAAAGTGATGGAAAGATGAGTGATTTGTAGGTGTATGTAGGAGAGGGTATAGGGATATATTTTTTGGATATTTTAGTCAGAGAAAAATGTACCCGGATAGGAACAGGTAAAATGGATAAATTGAGTTGATAGGAGAGAGGTTGTGATTGTTGGAAGAGGTTGGTATTTTTGTGGAAATTATTGTGCGGAATGTATAGAGAATAAGAGAAAATAAAATTCATAATTGGTGATTATGAACAAGAAAGATGTACTGGTGGCTCGGCTTGCTGCCTAGAACGTCTCAAAAATGAAAAGTATTCCCCCATGGGGAAAAGCCGCCTTTGTGCAAAAAGCGGTATTTGCTTTAATTGAATAAAGTGCCTGTTTTGTCACTTTCCAGGCCGGAATTATTCCTACTTTTCCGGTATGTTTATAGTGCTGATTTTTGCCGGGAATTGAATTTGCAAATTAGTTGCATTTTCGTTGTGTTCGATATCAAAATGATATCAAATGTTGCACATGCAACATTTTGTAAAGTATTTTTACTTTACATCAATTATGCTATTCTCTATATCTTGTATTCAATTCACCAAAAACCACAATATCTAGTATCTATCTATATTGTTCAATATCGCACTATCCACAATATCTAGTATTCAACCATTCGTTCAAACCACAATATATAGTATTGCCGGGTACTGCTGTACCTATTAGAGTTTTGCCTGCCCAGGCGCACGCACGCGCGCGAACACGTTTCCGCGTGTTTCTTAAAATTCTTTAACTATTCGATCACAGCCTTGCCAAAATATAATTTTTAACGATATATCGCTATTTTATAAAAATCTATAATTCTTGCGTGCTTTGTCCATATGTTTGCAACAAAAATATATGTTCAACCATAGTGGAACGTGGTAAAGTATAGGCACGGAAACGGACAAAGCCGAAACGGTTAGAAAGTTTTCGGCCTATTCATTGGGGTTCAAGTCAATGAATGCTTGCAAGTAGAAAGGGAACTTGATAAGGGTGGAAGATACCACCCCGACAAAACAAAAAACGATATTTTCCGAAAGGTTAAAGCTAGTACAAACGGAAAATCTTGAACCATTCACCCCGTGCAACTGCCAAAATTCCAGCAAGCACGACAAAAAGAAAGGGGTGCAAAAACAGCGTGAACAGGTTCAAGCTAAAAAGAAATTCCGTTCAAAGTGTAGGCAACTTATCACGTTGGAAAACGTGTAACAAAGTAGGAAAATGGAGAACAGGAAAAGGCGTAAAACAACAAGTTGAATTTTAACAATTTACATTGTTGAAAGTTAAAAATTGAATGGCCGTATAACGTGCCAAACAAGATTTATTCTTGAGTTTTAACCATTTAAATTTTAACTTTCGGATTCAATACTATTGTTTTACGTTGTTTAAGGCGCATTTGTTTGAGATAGCAAAAAGGCGGATGTCCGAAATGGGCAGATAAATACAATCTAGCAAGATAAGCAAGTGGGGATAGTTTGAAAAAATTATGGATACCTTGCGAATAACAGCTGAAAAGCCAAAAGCAAAATTTTGGTTTAGTAGGTTCATACACATGTTGTGTGTATTGCTTGCTATACAATGCACTTCTCTTGTGTGTTATGCTTTTGTGCATATATTGCACCCTGCAAGCACAAGAATTGAGTGAAATAACGGAATACAGAAAAGCATAAAAAACATTATGCAACGCTGAACTTCAAAGGTTTGGCGTTTGGTTTGGACTTCATCGGTCTGGGCTGGCAGTCGATTATAATTTTCTGGACTTCTTTTGTTCTTGACAATTTTTCGTTTGTAGGTTAAACGGTAAAACCTACACAAAAGAACGCAAGCTAAAAGGTCTATTCGTGACAGATAGAGGGTATAGTTTGCGTTTTTTAGCATACATACTTGTATCTAGTTGATACACTATAAGCTCATGATCTGTTGGTGCTAACTGTCAGATCGTGGGCTTTTGTGTGTACCAAATCGGTACACTGTACACATTATAACACATTCAAAGGAGAATTACTATGTCTACTACTACCATTCTGTCCGCTATCAACTTCAACGCTACCGCAGCCGCAGAGAAGAACCGCACCACCGGTGCAGCCGTTGCCCTTTTCAAGAAGGGCGGCAAGGAAGTCAACACCTCTGAGAAGGCCCTGGGCAGAGACTGCCTGAAGGGTATCACAGCAGAGCAGTACGAGACCTATTGCAAGGCCGTCCGTGCTGTCTATCTGGATGCTGATTTGCTGGCACGCTATGCCGCAGACGCGGACTCTGTTCAGAAGATTAAGACCTTCTACTTCAACGATCTGACGAGCCTTACCACCGCTATCATGGGCGATACCTTCAAAGTCAATGATGTCTTTGCAACCTTCACTGTTGAGCAGTTCATTGAGCAGAGCGTGGGCAAGGTGCGTGCATTCACCGCTACCACAGCAGGCCACGGCTACGACACGGAAGCAGAATCTCAGACCAAGTATGTCAAGTGGGTTGAAGCATGGTTTAGTGCCAACGCAAGCGGTGTTGCTATGCTCTCTATGGCAGAGCGTGACCGCCGTGCAAGTGTCCGCAAGCTGTCCTCTAAGGTTGTGCGCCTTACTAAGACCCTGGAAAATGCAGAAGAAGTGCTGTCCTCTGCAAAGAAGGAACTTGACTCTCTCAAGAGCAAGAAGGACACCAACGCAAAAACCCTGGAAAAGAAGATGAAGGCTGTTCAGGGCATGGAAAAGGACCTGGCAGACGTTAAGAAGAGCCTGGAATCTGCTCAGACTAAGCTGGCAGACCTTCAGAGCAAGGACTTCACCAACGACTTCAGCGCAGAAGAGACCCTGTAAGTGAACCACGCAACCATCGTGAACACGCAAGAGCTCTACATAAATGCTAGGCGATTAGTGGTACTAGGGAAGACGTAACCACTACCAACACGGCAGCAATGCCGTCACTATTAAATAGAAAGAGGTGAATACTATGCAAAAGTTCCTGTGCAAGAACTATGCAGACCGTCAGATTAAGTTTGACGGTCATTCTGTGCCGTCTGGTGCATACTATGGTCAGACCGCAGAGGGATTGCGTTTTATCGCAGTCGTCAGAGCGAATCAGATTGGTATGGTCTGGAAAGATGGCAAAGGGCTTGTGCCGTGGGAGAATGAATACAATCAGAAGATTGTGAATTTCATCAAAAAGAATCCTGTTGGCGCAAACCCCGAATTTGATCATAGCAAGAAGTCTGCCACCCAAAAGAACAAGGCAAGGCACAAGTATGATAACTGGTATAGTAATGACTGTATCAGGAGACGGCATATTAAGGTAAGTAAGAGCAGAAAGCCGATGGGCTTTGGTGGTGCATACCTCAAAGCAACCCGTGAACTGTATGGTGAGAATATCGGTAGAAAGCAGGTGAACTACCTCGATGGCTATCGCTGATTACCAAACCTTGCGTAAGAGTGAAAAGTTTGCTATAATTGCATCAAAAGGTGGTGCGACTATGGCAAGCAAGTACGACAATATGAGCAGAGAAGAGCTTGTTGCCGCTATGAAAGCGCGAAATAAATCTTATAAGTGGCAAAAGGCTTGTGTTCTTACTCCGGCAGAGGGTGAAAAGCTGGAAACTGAAATTCTTCCTCTTTATGGATGTATAAACGTGTCTCAGCTTGTTAAAAAAATTGTCAATGGTGAATTGATTGTTTCCCCGGCAGAATCCAACTAATAAACCCTATAACTCTGGCAACAACGTCTTGTGAATTTATCGCAAGGCGTTTTCTTTATGCCTTGTTTTGTATAATTATGCAAATAATTTGCAGAATATGTAAAATGAAAACAAAAAAGGAGAACACAATGAAAGAATACGCAATCTTTGTTGCCTGTGAAGAGGATAAGGACCACAATTTTGGTGGCCGTTACGTCCTCTACACGGAAGAGGAAGTGAATACCCTGGGTGGTCTGGACGCTGTTCTTGCCAAATTGAAGGCAGAAGGCGAGATCATCACCGGTATTCAGACTGGTGAACAGTGAAATCAAACACGTCAGAAAATCACATAAAAGAGGACTTTTAACAATGAAAAATGATATCAATTTCGTTTCTATGATTCATCTGGCAGATACAGATGGAAATCGGTTTGTAGCAATCTATAAGCCGATGTCAGAAGAAGAGCGTCAAGCGTTGCTTGAACGTTATTGGCAAGAGAATCGTTGGGGCACACGATTTGGAGCCCCTGATATTCTCGATGTGTTTCCGCTTGATGACTCATGTTTTCCTAACCAGTGGTTTGAAAACATGAGTGAATGCGAAAGAAACTCAAAATGCAGCTACTGAATGAAAAACGCCGTGAAGTTAGTGGGCACGGGGAAGAAAGATCCCACTACCAGCCCAATAGGGTACGCAATAGCGTTGTAAAAAATGAATTTGCAAAGCCTGGTTTATCCTGGCAGAAAGGAAGTCTTGTTATGAAATCGCTTCTCATGTTCTTTGGCTATTCTGCTTATCATGCAGAGTGCGTTGCACCTATGATGTGGGCTTTCGTAATTTGTGCCATTGCTATTGGCGTGGCAGAATGGAAAGGGTGGTTGAACTAATGTTTCGTAATGTAAAAAGCTTACGATTCATTGGAACGGATGACTTTCACCGTGAAGTATTTATCGATAAGTTCGGCACAGTATGGAAATACACAGAACCCGGTGAAATGCCGCAAGAACGGCATGACAAACTTTACACTTCATCCAGCAACAGCATGGAAGGAGAACCAGAAGAACCGATGGCAGATGACCTCGATTACAAGATCTAAAAGGAGAACTGTAATGAACAGAGAAGATATTGATATCCTGGAAGTGGGCAATGCTTACACGGCACTGTTTTACAAGAAGAATCACTATCAGCCATACATTGTGGCGTGGCATTTTGACCCGGATTCCTACACATGGGATCAGGGTCATTATTTTTGTGACCTGAAATCCGCAAAGAAATTCTTTGCAGAGCAGGAGCGCAATAATGCAAATTGCAAGTATTGCGAAAAGCTTGATTGCCCTCACAGGGATTGCGTCAGACGATTACCCTATGAAAAGGGTGGAATCCTTGCTTGTGAGAATCTTTGGTAAAGGAGAATGAAAAGCATGAAAAAGTATGTCATGTACGAATCACTTGGAATGTGGTATATCACCACGGCAGAAAATCACAATCGTTATATTACGGATGCAAACAAAATCATCAAGTTGAGCCGTGACTTTGAGGAAGCGAAGGCCATTGTTGATTACAATTGGCACGGCTTTGATGATGTTGAGATCATTCAGAAATAAAAGATATGTTTTAAGGAGGGCTTAACATGACCGCAAAACAGTATTGTCAGAGCCATCCGGTAACCGCTTATGATAGCAGCTACGGCAGATGTGGCGGTTTCCAGATCCATGGTGACGTTCAGCATGGCATTGATGATTACCTTTATGGTATGTCTGGTGCGCTGTGTGAAGATGAGAAATATCATAGTTATCATCACCTGAAAATCATCTATGCACCGTCTGGCAGAGCATACGTCAAGTGTTTCGGTAAACGAATCTATCTTGATGAGTGCATGAGAGTGTAAAGGAGAACGCAAGATGAAAAAGGGTCAGTGGTTTATGAACGATGAAACAGGTGTTATCACTAATATTCATCGTGAAGCTGTCGAGTGGTATCGGCAGGGTGCAAACATTTCCATCTGGATCAACGGCGTTATTGTTTGCCGTTGGGGTCATTGATAAGAAAGGAGAACGCAAGAATGCGTGCTACTGTTGAGGTTTACGAGAATAATGCAGGCGGTATCTTTGTTGCCGTCTTTGGTAAAAATGGCTTGAAAAAGCTGTTTGTTGTTACTCCTGATAATAATGAAACAAGAATGACGAGGGCATTCTATCAGGAAGCATTGTACGGATTCTCTGGTGTGGATGACTACAACGCAGCAGATTTTTCTGGTCTGTCTATGGATGATGCTTATATGGATATCTGCAGTGGCAACCTGATTGCAGAATTTTACGACAATCGTGTTGTGAATCTGTATCCGGCAGACATGGGATCTGCTGGTATGAAATTATTTGGTTTGAAAGATTGAAAAGGAGATACATAAAATGAAACTTACTCAGAATAAGCTGTCCGTCATCCTGGCTACTGTTGTGGCTGGTGTTTCCATTCTGGCAAACTGTATGACTGCAAACGCAGCAGAACCTATGAAAACTCGCCTGGATAATCGTTATGTCCTGGCCGGTAGCGTGGACGAAATCGAAGTATTCCGCAACGGAATTAAGACCATCCATGTTATTGATGAGAACGGCGAGGAATGGCTGTATTCTTATGCAAGCATGGAAGAAACCCCGGCAGATGATCAGAATGTGACCATGATTATGAACAACAATGGAACAGAAACCATCTACGATGATACCATCGAGGATGTTCTGTGGGCACGGCCTGATGAAGTGGATGTTGATTGATATTCACAGAATGGTCACGAAAATAAAACGTATTAACGCATTAAAATGTGGCGTTAATAAAATCTACATTTTAGTGCTTGACAAAAGCAATAGTATCCTGTATTATGTAGCTAGAAAGGGCAGTCCGTCATAGGACTTTTATTTTTACCATATAGATATATAACACAGGATACATAAGAAAAGGAGAGTCAACTGCTATGGCTATGTACAAAACTAAGAAGGATGCAGCTTACGCATGGGTTCGGGAATTTAATGCGATTCCTCAGAGCGTTATTGAAAAGCTCGCCAAGGTTGATTTGGAAGAGAATGGTGAAGGCATTACTGAAATCACGCCGCCGTCTTGTTGTGATCGTGTCTATATCTTTAGCGGTGACCACTATGGCGAAGATGGTGAGATTCAGAGCTATAACGAAGATGACAACACTTACAAAATTTATCTCGATGGCACTGGCGAGGAAGTTGATGTCAAAGAAGATGATTTTGAAGTCGAGCGTGACGGCTTCCTTCCGATGTGGGGAACGATGTGGCAGTTTAATGACCCGTGTGATAACTGGTGGCTCGAAAATCATCTTCAGGAAATGGCAGATTGCGGATTCCGCATCTACGAGCAAGAAGATTACGGTTACATCTTTGGCATTGATGGTTGTGGCTACGACTTTTTTGAAGCTCATTGGATTCCGCTTTATGAAAAGCGTGGATTCCATTGGGACGATGAGACTGTAAAGGAGATGGAAGAAAATGCGTAAGTACACTCAGAAAGAACTGAAAAATATGGTTGCCCTTGGAATGGCAGAGGATGTTACTCGTGCAAGCAACGAAGATTATGAAAGAATCATCAAAAAAGAAGGGTTTCTTTCTCAAGTTGGATATTCTTCCGGTGTTTATGGTTGTAACGGAATGTTGTTAAGAGGTCATGAAACCAGTGTTTATTATGCTGTGACTTCAAGAACGTTAGCCATTTTTATTTTTGGTTAAGAGGTGAATATTTTGATTATTGATAGCATTCTTGATCGCCGGGATGGCAGACACTACAGCGCACATGACTTTTATCTTGAAGTTAGAAAGTATGAACGCCTGGGTGTTGGAACTCACGGTGAAGATATTTCGTTAGCGATGGATTACGGTGATAACCATGATGTGCAGCGTGTCCTGTGTCAATACATTAACCGTAATGAATACAATCCATCTATTAAGGATTATATAAGAAGTCAGGAGTGGGTGTCATAATGCCTTATAAATCTGAAAAAATAAAACTTTCAGAACAACAAGATAGAAGAGTAAAGATTACATCTGTAATGAAAGAAGAAATCCGAAAAAAATATTCTACTGGATTATTTAGCTTAATGGATTTGGCGAAAGAATATAACGTGAGTAAGAAATCTATTTTGCTTATAGTTAATCCAGAATCCAAAAAGAAAAACGATGATCACATCAAGAGTCACTGGAAGGATTATAAACCGTCATTAGAAGAACGAAACAAAATTATGAAAGAGCATAGGCATTATAAGCAGGAGTTATATTTGAAAGGAAAATTAAAATAATACGTTATTATGCTAGGTGATTGGCGGTACTAGGGCAGACATAACCGCTACCAGAATGCAAAAACACAAAAATATTAAAAGGGGTGTTAGGTATGGAAACAATGTACGACCGCATCAAGCGAATGGATAAGCATGAGCTTGCTGAATTTATCTATGTTGTTTATCAAGCTGGTGTTAAAGATGGTGAACAGAATCTTTGTGATTCTCCTGCTGGATTTTTTGGTTGCGGTTACTTCCTTAATGATAATGCAAAAGTATGGATGCCGAATGATAAGCCCGAAGATCTTTATGATGCTTTTATATCTAAATATTAAAAGGAGTGTTTGTTTATGAAATATCGTGTAACCGTTACTCGCACTGGATTTGTTTATGTTGATGCTAAAAACAAAGAAGCGGCAGAAAAATATGCAGAGGAAACCGCATGGGATAGTGACGTATGGTGGGATGACGGTTGGGATGCAACGGATTGTCAGGAAGATGAAAACAATGATTGCGTTGATGACGAAGATTATATCATTGTCTAAAATCATGCTTTTATAGGAGATGAAAATATGAAAACTGTATATGTTATTGCCGTAAAGCATTTATTCGACTACGAAGGAAACACTCTTAATCGTTGGGAGTATGTTCAATTTGGTGAGTGTGGGTACACATTTTTTACTGAATCCGTTGATGGTGCGCAGCACTTTTATTCTATTGATAAGGCACAAAAATGGTTTGATAAAATCGGTCATGGACTTATCTTTTACGGAAATTGTAAAGGTCAGTATGATTTGGAGTCTCTTTGTATTAAGAGCGTTGTTTTCCGAGACCCTATTGTGAATTTTGTAAGAGATTTGGATTTCAAAAACTGCTAAAACAGATATTTTACAATGATTGACGAGGGGAAATATGAAAGTACAAAGAGATAATCCTATCGAAGAAGGAATAGATGATTTCTTTGAAGAAAAACAAAGACTCGAAAATGAAATTCGAGATTATGAACAGGAATATTTAGACCAATATTATGATAGGTTATATGAACAAGAACTTTCCGAACGCTTGGAATACTTGGAGTTTTATCGTGAGTTTTTGTCAGAATCTGAACGATGAAGATTGAGGTGATAAAAATGGATACTAACATAAACCATTTTAACAGTAGAAAAGAATACATGGAGCTTGTTTATCACAATTCTGATCCGTTTGATTTTTGGGAAGAAGTGCGAAAATTTCACAAGGAACGTGAGCAGGAGGAAAAAGAACATGACCAACACTGAAAAGAATATCGTTCTCGCAGCTCTTTCTTTCTATCGGCGTAAGCTGATGGATCAGAGTGTTTCGTTTCTTAGAGCTGGCAATCACGAAGACGCAAAGCAGTCAACAATGGAAGCAGCTAACGTGAATGCGCTGGTGATTAAGTTTACAAGAGAAAAGGAGTTTGCAGTATGAATAGCGAAAATAAGATTATTGTGACCAGCTGGAATGGAAAGTCTTGGGAGATGACACCTGAACAGATTGAAGCAGCTTACCGTTATAGAGAATTTCAGTATCGTATCAGCGACGCTAAGAATCAGATTGAACTTAATATTGATTTGATTGAAGAAAAATATGGTTATTCCTACGATGAAGCGATTGAGTATGCAGAAGAATTAGCAGAGTGCTTTAATGAAAATTTTGATTGTAATGTACCTGAAAACGATGCGTGGAGCAACTGTATCGAAGAAGTATTTAGTTCTCTTGGTAGAGTAGGAAAGATTAAACAAAAGTTGGAACGTAATGGATATTGGGTTGATGAACTTGAAAGTTCTGATGGTGATATTCGTATTTGTTCTAATTTGAGTAGTCTTCCGATGTATTTTGATTCGTGGAAGGAAATTAAAGAATGGATTGATGAGGTGGCAGAAATTGACTGATCCTTGCCGTTATTGCGTGGCACCGGAGCGTTATCCTGGTTGCCACGACCATTGTGAGAAACTGAAAGCCCATCGTGAAAGTGACGAGTATAAGAAGCTGTGCGAATATAAAGAAAAGTATTTCAAAAGCAATACGCCGAAGAATACGGTAGCAATCTATTATGATATGCGTCGTAAGAAGCATAAAGGTTTACATATGATGGGCTATAAAGGAATGTGTGTTTAATATGGACGAGAATGTTTTCAATAACATAATGGATTTTTTCGATGAATGGGAAGATACGCTAAATCATCGTATCGACACTACCATTAAAATGACAAGTGGGAAACCCGAATTAAACAACCATAAAGAAAGAGTTCTTAATAAAATTATGGCGCAGAAAAAATTTCTCTGGGAACTAGAAAAGTCTTTCTATAATAGATTTCAAAAAAGCAAATGAGGTAATAAAATGTGGGATTTAGTTGAAAATGAATATTCTAAAAAATATGGAATTGGGTGCGCAACCTTTTTTCGTGACAAACAATTAAAAACAGCAATGGTTATGTATAAATATAATGGCCGTAGCGTTATGTTTTGCTATTCCGAGTACGATAATAAGATTCTATCTGACGGTGATAAAGACGAAATTGAGATGACAATCAAAAAGAAACTTAACTTTTGGAAGGATTAACTATGTGGGATTTAATTGAAGATGAATACTCTGAAGAATATAAAATCGGAAGAGCAAAGTTCAAGAACAAACAAACAGGTCATTACTTCACAATCATGTATATGGTATTTAGTTTTTGTGTTTCTTTTTATTATCCAGAGTATTCTTTCTTTTTTGTTCTTCCTACCGCAAGAGATAAAGAAGAAATGAAAGGAATTATTATTTTAAGACATTCTAAAACTTTGGAGGATTAACTATGTGGGATTTAATGGGTAACAATTATTCAGAAGTATACGGTATTGGATATGCTTTACTGAATGGAATTTCAGCTGGGTTTTATGTGAGTGTCATGTACAAGGATCTTGGAGATGAAGTACGCTTCTATTATCTTGATAATGCTCCTTACGGAAAGCTCGATGATGATACAAAAAATAAAATTGAGGATATTATCCGTGATGATCTTAACAAGCGTCATATTTTTAGTGAGGACTGATTATGTGGAATTTAATAATAAATAATTACCACGAAGAAGATGGAACAGGTTACGCCTTGATGTTCAACACAAGTGATAAGTATTATCTTGATGTTATGTACAGGTGTAGACCGTTATACAATTCGATTCGTGCTTTTTATTCTCTTAATATTTCGGAGAATGAAAAAGAGAACATCGAAGAAGTGCTTGTAAAAGAACTGAGAAACAATGGAGTTTTAAGGAGTGAAGATTATGTGGGATCTGAGGGAAGTTCACGCTTGTTTTGATGGCGAAGGTTGGGTTTGGAATGAATCTTTTCATCACAAGAATGTGTTCGTAGGAGAGAATGAAGATCCGAAAGAAATCTTTTGGCAGGAATGTCAGATGTTCTTTCTTCAGGATTATCTAAGCAAGTGTGAAATCGTGGATGATGGCGATATTCTGGAACTTCAGTTGAAGGATTCCTGTGAGCCGGTTCTTGCTATGATGATTGCAGAGTAAAGGAGAATGAATTATGTTGCTTTTTAATGATGTTCTGGACGACTGTGTAGTAATTGTTGAAGATGATAATGGCAACAGCAGAGTTATTTCTGGCAGTGCTGATTCCATGCTTTATGACTGGTGGCACGAATGCAATTATGTGGCAAGTAATGATTCTTTGGTTGTTTATGCAGCTTGTTTTGGAGTAGAAGTGAAATGTAAAACATTCGGAGAGTATATGGAAATGATTGATAAGATTGCTGGAAGTTGCGACGGAATGGAAAGAGGAGAATGAGTTATGACACGGTTTTATCTTAATGCAGGTGCTCTTAACCGTTGGATGCACCAGAATAAAGCACAATATACTGGTGCTTACGTTGAGGGTGTTCTGGTTGATAGCTTTGTTGTTGAAACAAAGCGTGGTATTGCGGCAATCTACGAACACGCCCTGAATGAGTGGACAAGCAACTATTATGTTGAGTTCACTGATTACAAGAACGGTTTTAAGAATGGCGAGGTCGATAAGATTTGGTCTGATTGGTACGCTTTTGAAGAAAAGGCTAGTGCATAAGAGGTGAATGGATATGAATTTACTTACGTTTCTTTCTTTGATCACTGATTGTACAAGCGTAGCTCTTTGGGATGACTACAAGGAGCAAAAAATTAAGGATTATTGTAAGCGAGACCAGATTTCAATTTCGGAAGCCAGTCGATACGAAGTATCGTTTTTTACGGCAGATGAAGAAGGTATGATTACGATTTTTGTGCATTAAAAAGATTGATAAAAGGGAGATTTTAGATATGGAAAGCCTGTATTGCTACGACAATGAAACCATAAAGTGGACTTACGGCGACAATCTGTATTGTTTGCATATCCAGCACGATGACATTGCAGACAATAACCCTCGCTGGTGGGATGACCATGATTCTGTAATGGCTTGTTTTCATTCTCGATACAATCTGGGTGATAAGATTGATGTGAAAACACCGGAAGAGTTTTGGAATAACCTGGTTTGCAAGTATTGCTCCGATGAAGAAATTATCAATGCCTTGATTGACATGAAACTAGAAGAATCCTGTGCGGTTATTGACAACGATAACAGTAGTATTGAAGAAACTCGTTATGCGATTTGTTGTCGTGAAGATCAAGCCAATCCTTGGTATACCAATTTGAAATACAATGAAATTGCGACGTATGCTCGTGGTGATTTTTCTATTCGTGATTGTCAGATTCTTCTTGATAAACACATTGCATGGCTTCCTCTTTGGCTGCATGACCATTCTGGTCTGTCTATGGATTGTGATACACGGTTCAGAGATTTATGGGACGACGGCAAGGTTGGTTGGATTGTGACCGCTATTTCGGATGGTTCGGATAATACTAAAAATGAAGCAGAGCGAATCATGCGTGATGAAGTTGAGATTTACAGCGATTATCTTTCTGGTGAAAACTACGGCTATACACTTTATCGAGAAGATCATGGAGAATGGAAGGAGATTGACAGAGCATTTGGATTTATCGGTTCCGATGTGCTTGAAAACGGTATCACATACAGCGCTGGTTGTGGTCTTGAAAAGGCATTAAAGGAAGATCGGTGCCGTATCGGCGATGCTGAAAGAGTTGTTACTGTTACTTACAACTTTGATAACATTTAAGGAGGCATGAATCATGAAGAAACTTACAGCAGAAGAGTTTGCCGAAAAGGTTATGGAGAACGGTACTGAAATTGATTACAGTGAATGTTCTTCTAAGGATCGCGGTTGCGAGGTCTGGGAAATCTATGCGCATATCAATGAAAATGGCGAAGTAGTCCATGGAAATGGAATCGGAATCGAAAGTATCTGGACGTACCTAGAACTTGAAAATGAAGAACAGAGCAAGGCGTTTATGAACGGCGAGCTGGATGATATGGAAAAGAAAGTTATTATTGATGATCTTTACCCTGAATATCTTAAAATTTTGAAAAACCTATAATAATTTTATTTTAGGAGAGGAAATATTATGGATAACAATATGATGGAAAGAATCAAGTATCTGAAGCGTGAGCTTTTTATGGATGGGCTTGATACTATTGAAAACTTTATTGGCTACAAACTGAACGAAGACGAGGATGATGATGTTATTGAACGCCGAGTGGATATTGCAATCGATTCGATGTCGGAAGATGAGTTGAATATTTGGTTTGTAAAATATAATATTATTTGAATCTTCGGACGAAAATATCTTTTATGAGGTGCGAATGTATGAAAATGAATATTGACATTGATATTGAACGTGTTGGAAGTGGTTTGTTTAACGTCTATATCAGTGATAATGGAAACTCTGGTGCTGAATACAAAAATGTAGATTGTGATCAGATTGGTGAGTATGTAGCAGATTTGATTGATTGTTTGGAAGAAAGTTATGAGGTTTAAAGTATGAGTTACAACGGTGGGCCTTGTTGGTCATGCATTGAGAAGTCTTGTAAGAACTGTCCATGTGCTGTCGCAGAGTCTTTTGATAGTACATATCTCACTGCACAATGGATGTTAAAACTAAGAGAAAATAAAGATGATTGCGATAAATTCGTTGAACGTCTTTGGAAAGAGAATACGGATTTTGCATGGGTTGAAAACGAACGTGGAGAATTAGTTCTTGATCAGAAGTGGAGAGGTTTTCCCGTTGGCAATTTCACACAGGATGAATGGTTTCATTGGGTAGATAAGTTCCATAGTAAAGGCGTTGGCTGGGTTTACGAGAATGTGAGTGTGTAAAAGTTAAAATTTAAGAGGAAAAATATCATGAAAACTTACACAAAAGACGAACTTTATAATCTCCTGAAGAACGGCGCTATTCTTGATGAATTGCTTGATATGAGTGATGGGCAAGAGTGTACGATATTTAAAGCGGATTGCTTTCCTGAAGAGGACTGTTATAACAGCGTTATTTATATTCCTGATCTCGATATGAATGGTGTTGCCTATGACCATAAAATGACTTTGCAAGAACTTGCAGACGCATATACGAACTTTTACACTGCACAGGATATTATTGATATCTGTGAAGGTGATGAAAAGAAGGCAAAACGAGTGTTTTACAATTGTGATTGGCAGCATCCATCCACCGAACTTACAGAGATGGAAGCATTTGACGAAGATGATTGCGATGCTCGATATTATTATGCTGAAACTCGTTGGTGCATCGATGACGTTATCGATACAGCGAAAAGAAAAGGTATTGTATTGAGCCAGCAGCAGGCTGAATTGTGGTGGGAAAAGAATGAAAATTGGTTCAAGGATACTCTTACTGAATATGGTAATGAGATTCTTTTTAATGCAAATTTTAGTGAGGTGTAAATATGTGGTGTGTTATCGAATGTGGTTCTGAAGGTGAAATTTTTGAGCCTGAGTTTTTTCAAAACGAAAAAGAAGCTATGAAATATATCGTTGATGATTCAAAAGAATGCTATGCAATGTATTCTGACCTTCCTAATGTTCTGGCTTATTATGATAGTGACGAACTCGAAGCACAGGTTTGGACGGATGAATTTAGTTTCAGATGGAAAGCATTTGATATTTCTAACAAAATGTAAAAGGAGAGTTTTATTATGAAATATCAGGTAACTGTAGCTCGTACTGGCTATGTTGAAATTGAAGCCGATAATGAGCAAGAAGCGATGGATATTGTTGCAAATGATATGGATTCAAAAGATATTGAACGGACGTGTGATTTTACAGTAACGGATTGTGAAGAAAGTGAGGAATAAATTATGGCTATCGTAAATGGATTCGATACTCAGAAACTGCGGTATATCCTCTTTGGTGATAGAGGCTATGAGATATACAAGGAAAACGATTTTTACTACCTAAATAATGGATATGTTCTTGTAAAATGCGATTTTGATGTTATCGCTAAAACACTGTCGGATTTGCCAGAGTTGAAGATTCCTAATAATGGATATGGTTATAAGTTTGATGAGAAAGATGGTTGGTCTGATTCTGATATTACAATGCTCCACAAATATTTTGAATACGTAAATCCTAGTCGTTGCTCATATTGGGAAAAATTTCATGATGTAAAAGAGTTTAGACGAATTCAGCACAAAGAAATCAGAGGTTGTTGTGAATATAGTTATCCGTGTATCGTTTGCGAGATGGACAATAAAAATAAGGCTTTACTAAATGAGAAGTATACAAATATTCTAGCAAAAGCGAAAAAGTGGGGTTGGTTTGCAGAGTGCAAGGATAGTTTAAGCTGCGTTCACTTTATGAATAAACAGAACACTCTTGAAGCATGGATTTGCCCGATTCGTTACAAAGAAGGTACTATCTAATGTTCTATCATCTTGAATACTCTGTCAGACACTTTATGTACGGCGATACATATAGAGGGCATGAAATCTATCCTACAAAAGAACTGCGTGATGCGGAACTTGACTGGATGAAAACGTGTTACAGCAAGCCGACAGAGCTTGTTTATGAAACGTATGAAACCGAAACACTTAATGAAGATAAGATAATAATATAATGAGGAATTAAGGGAGTGAGAGTTATGATTATCCAAAATTGCGGATGGGATCATTCAGTGGATGAAGTTAAGGAAGCTCTTGATACACTTTCATATTGGTTAAGAGAAGGTGTGAGAGTTGGGATTTTTAATAAAGAAACCAACAAATATGAGTTACTAAAACCTTTTGATTCAGAAAAAGCTTTTATTTTGGAGGACATTAACTTATGACGGCACGTGAGATTGCAGAAGATTTCGTCAGTACAATGAACCCGTCAGGTTGGGACGGTGTTGGGAAGAAACCTGATGATTTTAATGATAAGCAGCAGGTTACATATCATGTGGGTAAATATCCCGATATCGATGTTGATATCCATTACGAATATGACGACAACAAATGGTGGCACGTTTGCGAAGCATACGACAAAGAACTTAATGAAAGACTTTGTGGTGGTGCATGGGGTGATACCGTGAACGATATTGATGATATGATTAGAACTATTAAATGTCTTTTCGATATGTTAGGCATTAAACTTTAATAAAATCGAGGTTTTAAAAATGTGGACTTTTAATAGAATTTATCTTCGGGAAAGTTGTATTTTGCTTGTTGAGGAGGACGGAGAAAAGAGTGCAATCACAACAAGTGCATATGACTTAATAAAAATGTACAATAACGGCGAGAGTGAATGTCCTGGTGATAACGCAAAGGTTATTTATTGCTCGATTTTTAATGTAAAAATGAAATGTAAAACGTTCAAAGAACTTATGGATATGCTTGAGAAAATTGTAGCTGATTGTTGTTGAGGTTTTAGATATGGAAAATAAAGCAGTGGTTGTTGTTTATGACGATACGATGTGTAATGGGCCTTATCGTGTAGAGCACAAAACAATGGAAGATGCGGTAGAGTCTGTTAATAATGATTTTGAAAGTCTGATGAAAGAACTGCGAGATGAAGGCTATGAACCTGAATGGATTCGTGACGGTCATCATATGCTTGAGGTTTATGTTCCGAATACGTCTATTAACGCATGGTGGGATTTTGAATAAGGAGAGTCAAAAATGGATACTAACGAAATCAAAATGTTTGAGCAGAAGATGATTGACAGTGCATTTATTGACGCTGTTGATTATGATCCGAAGGTGGCTGCACGAGCTGTGGGAGCACGTAAGATGAAAATGAAGGGTGTGTGCTCCTTTAATGAATATATTGGTTATTTGCAGACTATTACCGGTAACGCAAAGTTGTTCTGGAAGTATCAGTTTTGAGGTGAAAAATATGATTCTGAAACTTGAATTTACCGATGGTCATAAGCCTTGGATATCATTTCCAATGAATAGAGAAGAGGCTCTAAAACTGTGGAATAGTCTAAGTAAGATGCCAACAGTACGACCGGAGTTCAGGTTTGGCAAATTGAAGTGTCGCTGTGATTGTCTTGGTAACTGGTATGTTGCTCAGTGGTTTGATGGAATGCACAAGAGTAAGACGTTTAGATATCTTGCTAATGCTTTGAAATACATGGAAAAAGAAACGGCTTGAGGTGATAGTATGAGTGAATTTGAAAATAAAGTTTTTGATATTTGGAATCGTTTTGTAAGGAATTTGCCTTGTTATCCAGAAGAAGGTTGTGACCGCTGGTGTGACGGTGAGAACATTCTATGCAAAACAAACGAAGATGCTCAGAGTGTTGCTGATTATATTGATGAAAAGGCTGGAGCGTCAGTATCTGCTACTGGTTTTTATGACCCAGAAGAAGATAAACGAATGGGGTGTGTAGATAAGTACACCGGTTGGTATTACGTAACGATTTGATAAAACAGTTCTTCTAAAAAAATGAAATACAAAGGAGTAAAACAAAATGATTACCAACAATCCTATGACCGTAATAACCTCAAAGTCCTTTGGTGCACTGAATGTGGATGTGTACCAGAATGACAAGCACCAGTATTACATGACCCGTGAACAGATTGGTGCTGCGCTAGAGTACAATAATCCTAATAAGGCAATTCAAAACATCCATGTTAAGAATACGGATCGTCTTGACCCTCTTTCAACATTCCTCAAACTGAGGAAAGTTGAAGGCGGAATCACGAAAGAGCGTGAAATTATTTGTTACAGTTTGCGTGGCGTTATGGAGATCTGTCGTCTGTCTCGTCAGCCGAAGGCTGATGCGTTTATGGATTTCTGCTGGGACATTATGGAATCTTTGATGCGTGGCGATACCGTTTTAGCTACTCCTAAGATGGATGCTGCACTGAGCAAAGAATTCATTGACGTAAGACTTCATGCTCTGTTTGATAGTATGAAGAATCTTCAGAGTGAACTTGATTCCACTCGCAAAGATCTCAGTGAACAGATTGAGGAAGCTCGCGCCACCAGCAATGAAGCACTGAATGTGATTAGCAGCGTATCTCAGTGTGTCCATCAGATTAAGGACAAGCAGATGAATGATGCGATTCGTTCTACCAGAAACTTTACTCCTCGTAAGGATGTAACGAGTGACTGGCGTAAGAAGATGTATGAACGCATCAATGTGATTGCGGCAATCAATGAGATGAAGGTTCAGGATGTGTTCCGTGATGTTTATGAATACATGAATCGTGTTTATACCTTTGTCATCGAGGAAGAGCGTAAAAAGTATTGCGCAAAAACTGGTCGTACTGGTCACATTCCTACGATTGATGTGGTTGAAGCAAGTACGATGTACAAGTCTATCTTTGGTGCCCTGGTTGAGGATCTGTATACCGAAGCGGTCAGCAAGAAGAAGGAAGAAGCCACTGAACGGAAAGCTTTGCCTGAAGCAAAAACTATTGAAGCAGCTCCTGAAGTGGCTGTCTGTGATGCTCCTGTGATTGAGGTGAAAGTCAAGGAAGTTGAGTCTGAGCCGGTTGCGGAAGAAAAGCCTAAGAAGCAGAGCGAGACGGCAAAGGTTCTTTTTCCGATTATGTTACCTTTGGCAGAAAAGCTTAATGATAAGCCGCAATACAAGCACACTTACACTCTAATTTACGAGCATATTGGTTATAAGAAGATGAATAATCTGTTTATTGCTTATGAAAAAGCTCACGGCAAAGCACCGAATCCGAAGACTAAGGTGTTTATTGAAAACGAAAAGAACCTCGCGTTGTTTAAGAAAGCCGTAAAGCAGCTGATGAAGGAGCAATTTGAAAAGAATTGAGGTACATAAAAATGAAGGTTTATGTTTTGCACGAATGTATTGATTCTAGTGATTTTTACGCAGAAGATAATGTGATTATGGTCACAAAGGATAGAATCAAAGCAATTGATAAAATGGTATTTCTGTTTAATGAAAGCAAGAATGATTTACAACCGGTGAGTGATGATGAAACATGGTGCGAAGCTGCGGAAGCATCTGTTGTTTGTAGTGGTGAAAATTATTATCGTCACCACTGGAAGATTGATGAATTTGAGGTATAAGAACATGATGAAATATGGAAATATAACGTGCAAACGATGTGGTATCACGTGGTATGGGCCAAAGTGTGGAAAGCTTTATTGCGATAATTGCAGAAAGATTGTGGATAGAGAAAAGGATATTAGATGTAAAAATAAAAAGAAACATAAGCCGACATTTATTGAAATTGCAAAAATGGCAGATGCAGAAGGACTGTCCTATGGCAAGTATTGTTTAAAATATGGAATTTAAAAGGAGATGTAGATATGAACGCAGTGCCTGAAAAGAATGAAAACAACGCAGTTGAATTTAATCCACCAAAAGTTAGTTATACTCCAAAAGTGAATCGTAACCAGGCAAAAAACTATAATGTTAAGCGCAAGGAAGCCTGTAATGGAACAGTTCAGCCTATTAAAGATGTGGAAGACATCAAACGAATTTCGGAATATTTTTGGAATCGTGGGATGTACCGTGATTGGTGTTTGTTTAATGTTGGTGTATGTACTGGTTTTCGTGCAAGCGATTTGCTTCGTTTTAAGGTTTCAGATGTTACAACGCAGAGGGTAAATGGAAAGTTGCAAGTAAATGCAAATGCAAAGATACGAATGAAGGAAAAGAAGACTGGAAAATACCGTATTGTTTTTCTTCCAGAATCTGCTTTGGAAGTGATTTCTACTTATATCGATAAAGTCAAGCTTCATTATGATGATTGGCTTTTCCCATCTTATAAATGCAGTTCTCGTAATTCGCTGAGAAGTACGGGTGGAACATCAATTAGTCCAAAGACCGGAATTATGTACACACATGAAGCAAATCCAAAGGTTGCCGGGGAGCCGCTTGATGTGGATAGTTTTGGACGAATTATGAAAAAGGTTCAAAAGGATATGGATCTTCCGTATAATCTTGGAACACATAGTTGCCGTAAGACATTCGGCTATCAGTTTATGGTACAGCACCGTGATGATGTTATGGCTCTGGCCTGGCTTCAGCACGCTTTGAATCATAGTAGTCAGGCAATCACTCTTCATTATATTGGTCTTGATTCAGAAGTGGATGAGAGATATTACTCTGGAATCAATTATGGTGTGAATACTCATAGTGAGAATTCTTGAGGTGTATGATGGCTGATACTTATATTAAAATCTGGGATACCTACGAGAGCTACTTTGAACCACTTAGTGCTGCTGAGGTGGGGCGTTTGGTACTGGCGATGATGAAATATAAATCGTCTGGAACGGAGCCTGAACTCAACGGAAATGAGCGGTATGTGTGGCCTGCTGTGAAGAGAGATTTGGATAAAGATGCCGAATACATCGAAGGTAAGAGGATTTCTGGTAAAGCTGGTGGCTCATCAAGCAAGCGTAAGCAGAACGAAGCAAACGCAAGCAAAACAAAGCTAGAAAAAGAAAAAGAGAAAGAAAAAGATAAGATATCGTCTTCGTCTTGTGATGGGACGACAACGACGAAACCTATCGAGGATGTTTTCCGAGAGAATATCGGGAAGCTTGGTGCTACTGGTCAAAAAGCTTTGGCAGAATATGTTGAACGCATGGGCGATGAACTTGTACTTGCTGTGATTGGAAAATGTTCTGATCTCGGTGGTAGCACATGGGCTTATGTACGAAAAGCCTTGGATGAAGCGGAATCTCTTGGCTGCAAGACTGCTGATGATTACCGCCGGGTTTGTCCGATAGGAAGTGGCCGTAATACAAGAGTGGATAGGCAAGTTCCTAGCGGAAACGATTGGTTAAAAAATGCAACAAAACGTCGTCCATTGGTAAAAAGAGAGTTAGAAACGGCGTAAATGGAGGTTTAAAATGGGACTTTTATTTGGTTTGGGTTTGCTTGGTGCAGCGTTTGGTATTGATGCAGTGAAGCAAGCACCGTTTGATAGGGCGTATCGCCGTCTGGAAAATGAGTGGGGAACTTGCACATCAGAAGAGAGTAGACGGTGTGATGCTCTGAAATATGCCGTGCAGAACGGCTTGTGTTTCGAGGATGAGAAAAAGCCTGTGATTGAGTGGCAGAAGTTGAGAGATCTTCAGTGGAAGTATCAACTGGCTGGTATCTCTTGGCCGAGAGAATCTGCGATTCGAGATGTGTGCCGTCTGGCAGCTCGTGACCGTGGATTTGAGTACAAAGGATATCTTCGTAATACATTGACGTTTGGCTATATCACTGATCCGAAAAACATTTGCAAGCTTGGTATTGTAGATTGAGAGGAGACTTGAAAATGAATAGCACTCGTAGAAAAGCTATTAAGCAGACCATCGACCGTTTTGATTCCATCCGTAAGAAGCTAGAAGAGCTTGTGTCGGAGATCGAAAGTGTAAAATCAGACGTTGAGGATATTCAGTTGGAAGAAGAAGAGTATCGTGATAACATGCCGGAGAATCTGCAGGGAAGTGAGCGGTATGATAGAGCAGATGATGCTTGCACGAATCTGTCTGATGCTGTGGATACTCTGGATGATATGATTGGTGCTCTGGATCTTGATTTTTGTGACGTGACCACCTCTCTGGAGGAAGCAATGGAATGACTTTTATTTCAAATCCGTTGAAAAGAAGTGCTTGGGCTGTATTTTTGTACAGAGGTAAGCGAGTTGCTTCGTATATTTTACGAGAAAGCAAATTAGGAGATAGGGAGCTAATGGTAGAACGGCTGGCACGAATGTACATGACGGAGCCAGAAAACATTGTTGTAGATATTGAGTTTAGAGATTGAGGTGATAAAGAATGACTGCATTTATGATGTTTGTTTTGAATGTAGTACTGATAATAACAGTGAATAATAATCCGTTTGTGTTTTGATGAAAAAGGAGATTGGTCTTATGAAAAAGTATGAAGTAGTTTGGACGGAACTTGAAGATGGGAGTCTTAGATGTAATGCGAACAACGATGGCTTTAGCGGAATGGAAATTTTATGTCTCCTTGAATTAAAAAGAGATGATGTGAAGGCACAGATGTATAACGATACGAAGTTTACGAGAACTGTTCTTGACATGAATGGTATTCGAGAGAAAATTACCAATAAAACCTAAATTCTGTGGAGGGAAAACAAAATGATTATTACTATGTATCGAAGAAAATGGAAATTCTCGGTGATGAGCGCAGAAGACGCAGAAGACTTTATCCGACAGCCACATTTTGAACGGATTCGGTTTATCTCGATCACTGAAGCTAATGGCCATCATATTGATTTCCATAAGTGTGAGGGCAATATTACTTTTCTACCGCTGAAGTTTGATGATTGCACTACTGATTTAGAAGGCACCTGTATCACTGATATTCAAGCTAAGAATATTGTGAATTTTGTTCTCGATAACCATGAAGAAGATAAGACGGATTGGTTCTGTGTGAATTGTGGTGCTGGCGTATCAAGATCCGCAGCCGTGTGCGCTGCCGTTATGAGAATTCTGTGTAATGATGATATGCCGGTATTTACAAACAGCTACTTCTGCCCGAATATGACGGTGTACAGAGAGGTACTGAATGCTTGGGTTAACCGTCTGTCTGATGAAAATGAAAGTGTTTCGACTGAGATATGAAATACTGTAAATAAAGATATGGTAGAGGAGTAAAACATGAAATACACAAAGCGTGAAATCATTAGCGCATATCGAATTCTCACGAAGAATATTCAACAGAATGATCTCGGCTGGCGTGGAAAAATGATTTTAAGTGATGTACTTGATGACTATTTCAGCCGTATTGAGGGTGAAATAGTTGTTGTAGATCCAAAGTGTGGAAGTTTTCGTTGTCCAAAATGCAATACGGTAATTACAAGTAGGTATGATCACTATTGCAGAGATTGTGGTCAGAAGTTTGATTGGAGAGAAACAAGATGAAGATTGATTTGACTCTCAATGAAGCACGAGTTATCCAAGATGCGCTTGATGCGACGAGCCTGTGCTGTTCTGGATGCTACATGGGTTACAAGAGTGGTGATGAGGATTTGTGTTTCAAACTTGATAAGGATGGGAATTATCGCTGTAAGCTGATGCGAGAAATTGATTCCATCAATGGCAAGATTGAGGATGCAATGGACAAGGGCGATAAAATCCGGGTTCTTGTGGATATTTAACAAAAGGATGTGTAGACCGATGATATAACTATTGATGACGTAGGATTATTAGTAAAATTTTGGAAAATAAAATTGTTGGATTGAAAATTACATTCATGTGGTGTATGATTTAAGCAACCTCAGCACAAGATGTTTAAGCTAAAAGAAATGTGAGGTTAATATAATGTGGATTATGATAATATCGTTTATTGCATTTTACTTTGTACTGCTTGTTCCTTTTGGGATTTTTGTAATGGGACTACTGAAAGTGGCGTCTATTGCTGATGATCAGAGTGAGCGGCTGGAAATGGAACAGGGAAGGGATGGTCAAAATGTATGATTTGAAATCGTGCCCATGTTGTGGTGGTCCAGCAACGCTTTTTAAATTGAGAGCGCAAGTCATATGTGATTATTGTGGACTGAGAACAAAAGCGTATTATGATAATCTTGTTAATTGTGGAATGCCAGATAATAATATGCTTTTGGATGCAGTAAATGCTTGGAATAAACGAGTTGATAAAAGTTAAGTTCTAGGAGGATTACAATGAATGTGATTAAAAATCGTGATTTAGAAAAAGAAGAAAGAAACCTTAGAGAAAAATTTTACGGAACGGGAATCCAATTCTATCGTGAGGGCAATGGCATCGATAGCCCAATCACAATGATTATAGGTTTTCCAAGCATCAGAAACACACCGGACGAGGTTGCATCCATTAGTGAAAAACTGATGGCAGCAAGTAAAGCGGCGAAAGAATTTAAGTATAACGGATATTTTGTGGATTATCTCTAATCCGATAAAAGCTGAGATTTAAGGAGTGAGTAGTTATGAAAGTTGGAGATAAAGTTTACGCTGAAGATTGGTGCGAAGGCATTATCGATGAAATCGACGGAGATACTGCCATTGTTGAGTTCACTACTTTTTGCGGAGGCGGAAGACTTTCGTTTTCGTTGGAAGAGCTTCAGTTAGTTGAGTCTGATAAAAACTAAGTTTTAGTGGAGGTATAATATGAGAACTCCTGTTATATTAGAAGAAAAATATAAGGTGGCTATAAATGCTTTACAGGCTATCTCTCAACGTACAGCAGATGACAATGAATGGGATCAAGCAGAAGCGTATTGTGATGTTTGGCGTGTGGCGAGATTTACATTGAGGCGGCTTGGTGAAAATCTTTACATGAATAACAGAAAGGGGAAGGCTGGTACATGATTTATACCGTAACAATGATTGATTCGTTTAAGAACGAGCAGAATGCGAAATTCAGCTCGCCAGTGTCAAATACCAAAGGAATCTACTGGATGCCGGATGACAGTTGGATCGCAGGATACTTCACAGATTTGAAAGAAGCTGTTCAGTCTGTGATTGACAATGTAGCTGATGTCTTTGAACACTGCTACAATTACGCGGTGATCGAAGGGTATGAGGAAGGATTCTATCCTGTGGCCGAGACGACGAGGTGGTTCAAGTATGATGCCAAGAACGACAAGGCATTTGAGATTGAACCGCCGCTGCATAATAATGTGCGTGGGTATGCTTTTTGAAGAAAGAGGATAGGAATTATGAATAGCATAAAATATGACGAGAAGGGCAATAGACTGAATCGAATGCAAGTTATTCGGAAGATGGATAAGTTTCGAGTTTCAATGCTTCTTGAGCAGATTGTCAAGCATTCTGAGGATTATCCGTCTTCCAGAGAAGAATGGTTAAAATGGTTGAATGAACCTGCAGGAGATTGTATTGATGATTTTTGATAAAACCAATATTTTAGGAGTGATACTATGAAAACTTTTGATATTTTAAAAGCTGGACAGACTATTGTGGCCGAAGATGGAGACACAATGAAAGTTATTGATTATGATTTTTATGGGACGGGACAGAAAATCATGTGCTTCATGTCGGATCATTGTGTATATCCATCAACTGAGTTTAATGCAGGTGATTGGGAGATTGAAAGCTGAGAGGAGGTTTTATTTATCGCTAATAATTTGTTAATAAATCGTGAGCAAAAGATTGCTATTATATGTATGATGTGTCTGTTGACCGGAAATATGGTATCGAAAGTGATGCCAAAAATAGAAACCGAAGGCTTACATACATATTATAATAGCCATATCAATCAAAGCGTTGCGCACGCAACAAAAGAAAGGGACGAAGAAAAGGACGACGAGCCTGTGATTTTCGTAAAGGAAATCGTTGAGACGAAGGTGGTGAATTTTAGCCAGGGTAAACATGAACTCACTGATGATGAGCGTGCTCTTGCAGAGCAGATTGTTGCTTGTGAAGCAGGTGCTGACAGTTTGGAAGGCCAGATGGCCGTTGCTCAATGTCTTTATGATTCCGCTGTACTTGATGATTTAACCATCCAGCAGGTCTTTAAGAAGTATGGTTATAGTTCCTTATATAATAGGAAGGTTACGGCAGAGAATGAGCTGGCTGTCTCTATGGTGTTTGACTATGGTGCTAAAATTTCAGACAAACCTATCCAATGGTTTGTAACCCCGACTGCAGCTCCCGGCAGTTGGCACGAGCGTGGAGCAACCTTTGCTGGACAATTTGGCGCACATAGGTTCTATTATGATTCGAAGTTGGTTGTGGATGATGCTGAGTGAATGGCGTCATCTAAAATTTTGATAAATAATACAACAAAAAGATGTGTAATATATTGACTAAAACAAAAGGCTGTGTATAATATATCTTGAAAGTTGTTTGTGTGAGCGGAAGGCGGTTATTCTTGATGAGCGATAGAAAGGTTTTGAAAGTTATACGGGTTGATGATTTTTTAAAGTACATAAGAAAAAAGCGAGTGTGGGTCTGCTTTGTTTGTAATGGTGTGGATATTCACATGATCTGCAAAAAGATTGACGACATTGGCGTAGAGACGGGTGGGATTGTTAATGGCGTGGGGTTCTTCGGAAATGAGAGTCACATCGAGTTGCGACAAAAATGCCATGAAGTAAGGAGAATTGAACTTAGGTCTGGCTGTGCAGAGAAAGCGTATGAGATGATCTTCGATAATACTAGTGTGTTCGTATCAGAGAATCCTGAGTTGTACGGGCACTAAAAATATTTTCAAAAACCTCTTGACTTCTGTGATTGTATCCTGTATAATGTAGCTATGGAACGGAGCTACATCATTGTAGAGGAGAATGACTATGGATAACAATATTGACCCAAAGGTCGGAGAGGTTTGGTTGGTTGATCTATCCAATGCGACAGGTCATCAGCAGCGCGGCATTCGACCGTTCGTTGTGACAAGTAACAACAAGCGTAACTTCTTCAGCCCAACAATCAAAGGGAATCCGTTATCTTCAAGAATATATAAGCGTTCTCCGGTTCATGTTCTACTCTCAAAGGAAGACTGTGAGTTCCTAGAGGTTGATAGTATCGTTCTCTGCGAAGAGACTGATACACTTAACAAAGGACAGTTCATCAAGAAACTTGGTGTCTTGTCGGAGCGTCAGATGAATATGATTGCAATGGCAAGATGCAAAGATGAACCATTTTTGCTCGCAGCATTTCTGAGCGGTGTACAACATACTATGGAATTTCAGAATTTTGCCGCATTTGCTTGATTTGTTCTCAGGTTTAATGGTACACTACATAATAAGAAGGAGTGTGCCACTATGCTTACTGAAGAAAAAATCAAATCTTTTGCCGAAAAGTATTCTGATAGAAGCGGTGAGTTTGTTATATCGACGCTTAACCATGTTATGGATTACGAGGCCGAGCGTGGATATGAGTTGTTTGACTTCACAAAAGATGATTTTGTAAGGATGTTTGCTAAATACAATTGGGTGAACTCAAGCCGGTCGTTCAGAAATGTAAAGTCGATAATTACAGGGTACATCAAAAGTGAGGATCGAGCGAGTATGTATGACTTAGCTGAATTCTCGGAGAGCGATGTGAGTTCAGACAATATGTACGAGGACAAGTATTTTGCGTCAGTTGATGAGTTTGTTGATTTCTTGGACAAGTATGAAGAACCATATCAGATTCGTATGAATGTGATTGCCGTGCTGTACTGGATTGGTCTTACTTCTGAAGAAGTTTCCAATCTGACGATTAACGATGTTGACTTTGAATCATGTACTGTTTTGAATAAGACCAGTGTTGACGCGAGACTGATGAAAATCATCAAGCAGTGTTATGAAATGAAACAATATGATGCCCCAAATATGGGAGGATACAGAACGTTTTATGTCATAAATGGTGATTACATTCTTCGCAAAACAGAGGATAGAACTGGTGCAGACAGTGATTCAAGAATGTCTACGAATACGATTCATAGTTATTTCACGCGCTTGAATGATATTCTCGAAAGAAGATATCATTCAAAGGCTTTAGACCGAAGACATCTGACCAGAAACGGCGAGTATGTCAAGGTTTATAACTATTGTAAAACTCATCCAGAATTTAATCTTGCAGAACTTAGTTTCGGAAATGGTAAAGATCCTCTTGCGGACATTATCGGAAGAAAGTGCAGCAAGGTTGCCTACATTAGTTTCCGGCAAGGATACAAGGGCTGGATCGAATACTTCCACAAAAATTAAAAACAGGGGGCTTCGGCCCCTTGATTTTAACATTGTAACTATATAACACAGGATACTTATTAGAAAGGGAAATGTAGATGAGAACGCTTTTGCTGTTCCGTGGAGCACCAGGTTGTGGGAAGTCCACCTATATTAAAGAGCATAATCTTGAGCAGTACGTATTGAGTGCTGATACACTTCGCCTTATGTGCCAGAGCGCACAGGAAACACCTGCCGGGCAGATGGAGATTTCTCCGCAGAATGATGATGTTGTATGGGAGATGCTTTTCAAACTGCTTGAGGTGCGTATGAGTCATGGTGAGTTTACCGTGATTGATGCAACGAATTCCAAGACGGTCGAAATGAATCGTTATAAGAATCTTGCAAAACAATATCGTTATCGGATGTATGTTATTGACATGACGGACCTTCCGATTGAGGAATGCAAACGAAGAAACGCTCAGAGAGAATGGCTGAAGCGAGTTCCTGAAGCGGCCATTGATAAGATGTACGCTCGGTTTGCTACTCAAAAAGTTCCTTCTGGCGTGACGGTTCTTCCTTCTACTACGGATGTGATGTCCGATTTGAACTACTATCCGAATGACTTCAACCAGTGGAAGAAGGTTCATGTCATCGGTGATATTCATGGCTGCTATACTTGTTTAAGTGAATACCTTGGTGAGATGAAGGACGACGAACTTTATATCTTCGTTGGTGATTATCTCGATCGTGGCATCGAAAACGTTGAAGTATTCAAGTTCTTGTGTGATGTTGTAAATAACAACCGCAAGAATGTGATCCTTTTGGAAGGGAATCACGAGCGTTGGCTGAACAAGTGGGGGCATGATGAACCGGTTCAGAGTGAAGAGTTTGCAAACTACACTCGTCCGCAGCTCTTTAAAGCTGGTATTGATAAGAACACTGCTCGTAAGATCTATTCCAGAGTCGGCCAGTGTGCCTACTTTGAGTATGATGGGAAGCGGTATTTCGTGAGCCACGGTGGTTTGAGTTATCTGCCTTATTTTCTTCCTTTCGTATCTGCTGATCAGATGATCAAAGGTGTAGGTCGCTATCCTGATATGCTAACCGTGGCTGAGTCTTGGGAAAAATCGATGCCTGATAGCTATATTCAGATCTTCGGTCATCGAAATGTGCAGGATGTTCCTATTGATATGGGGCATCGGTGCTACAACCTCGAAGGAAAAATCGAGTTTGGTGGATATCTCCGTTGCATTGAGCTTGAACACGGTCAGCCCGTCAAGTGTGTAGAAACCAAGAATGATGTATTCCGAAAAGAGGAACCAAAGACTGAAACTGCCGTTGAAATGAAAACTGAGTTTGATAACGCAGAACTTGTTAGTAAGATGCGTCAAAGCAAATATGTGTTTGAGAAGCGATTCGGAGATATTTCTTCTTTCAACTTCTCTCGTGAAGCATTTTATAAGAAGCATTGGGATGAGGTTTCTACCAAAGCAAGGGGATTGTTCATTAACACAAAGACGAATAAGATTGTAGCTCGAAGTTATGATAAATTCTTTGCGGTTGATGAGCGGAATGAAACGAGAATTGGAAACCTACAGAACACTTTGAAGTTCCCGGTGACTGCATATTTAAAAGAGAATGGATTTCTTGGTATCATTTCGTATGATGCAGAACAGGATGGTCTGTTCATTGCAAGTAAATCCACTCCTGAAGGGCCTTTTGCAGATATGTTCCGAAAGATTCTCATGGATACGACTTCTGATGAAGACCGTAAGAATCTGAAAGAAGTTGCAAAAGAGAATGGTTCTATCATCTTCGAGGTGATTGATCCTGTGAATGATGCTCATATCATTGAATATAAGAAACCGCATATTGTTTTGCTGGATATTGTTGCGAATGATATGAACTTCAGTGTGATGGATTACGATGATCTGAAGCGTGTAGCTGAGAAGTGTCATCTGCAGATTAAGGAGAAGGTTAAGACCTTTGAGAACTGGAGTGAATTCTATCCTTGGTACGAGGAAGTCATGAACGAGAACTATCTGCATCATGGCTTTGAACACGTTGAAGGCTTTGTTTTGCGAGACAGCAACAATTTCATGTTTAAGATGAAGCTTCCTTATTATAAGCACTGGAAGTTCTTGCGTGGTGTTATGCAGAGCGTTCAGAAGCGTGGCTATTACGAAAACACTGCCAAGCTGTTTACTGCTGAAGATAATTTGTTCTATGGTTGGATGCGTGAACAAAGAGAGAAAGATCAAGAGTCTTTCTGCAAAAAAGGTATTATTCAGTTACGGAATGAATTCCATGCAAGTTAGCAGAAGAGTTGAATTAAAATAGACATTTTATCGTGATTTTCGTTAAAACAATTAACGAAGTATCGTGATATTTCTTCCTCCGAAATGCCCTGCGCGGGGCTGACAGCCGGAAAAGACCGGCAATATGGGGATATGGTGAAATTGGCAGCCACGCTTGATTCAAACTCAAGTGTCGAAAGACGTATCGGTTCAAATCCGATTATCCCTACCATGAAGATCAGTTGTTCTGGCTAGATCGGGGATTGGCCGTTCATTGGCAAACGACAGGTATCATACCGGTAAAGGATGCCGAGCCAAATAGGAAGGGAAATAAGGTGCAAGCCGAGTAGCTGTCGGACGAATACCCTTCAGGTAGCCAGTAAACTGGAACATAAAACGAATGTTGGCTGTTTCTGATCTTCTATATAAGCTACCGTGGTGGAATGGCAGACACCGGAGACTTAAAATCTCCTGTCGGCAACGACGTGCCCGTTCAAGTCGGGTCGGTAGCACTGATATCCGGGTGTAGCTCAGTTGGAAGAGCGCGTGCTTTGGGAGCATGAGGCCGCAGGATCGTGACCTGTCACTCGGACCAGCCCGAAAGGGTATGTAAAATTTTTCATTCACATTATTCCCAGCTCTCTGGAAACGGAGTAGTGTGACGTAGTAAGCTGGGTATATGATGCGCCATCGCCAAGCGGTAAGGCAGAGGACTTTGACTCCTCCATCACAGGTTCGACCCCTGTTGGCGCAATTTATGCGGATATGGTGGAATGGCAGACACGCCAGACTTAGGATCTGGTGCTTCGGCGTGTGGGTTCGATGCCCACTATCCGCACCACGATCATAGAATGGTTGCGTACCGTTTTATTGATCTCCTTTGACTGCCACTATTATTCCCAGCTCGCCAGTGATGGTGCAGTAGTGCTTTGTAAGCTGGGTGATTATGCAGCGGTCGTACAATGGTTAGTATATCAGCCTTCCAAGCTGAGGATGAGGTTTCGACTACCTTTCGCTGCTCCAATCTCGTATGGGTAGGATTTTTAGCGGTCAAATCCGGCTGCGCCTGTGCGAGATACCACCCCGAAAGGGGCGAGATATAGGAAATGTGCATCACTGTTATTCCTTCCTCGTCTATATGATATAGATGCAATAGTGTTTTATAAGGAAGGTCCCCAGTTGAATAGTTGCAGCTGTTTGACTGGTAATATGGGATAGTAGCTCAGTTGGTCAGAGCTGGCGGCTCATAACCGCTTGGTCGCGAGTTCAAATCTTGCCTGTCCCACCAGCCCAATAGGGTATACATAAAATCTGCTAGAATTTTTGTTTTATAAGCGATGAAATAATATGACGTTGATACGTCTATTATTTTTTCGCTCATTTTCGGAGATTTAGCTATATAACACAGGATACTAAAAGGAGGTGGTTTGGTGAAACATTATGGAAGTATTTGCGAGATTGATGGTTCTAAGATTGAGCCTGTCTCGTGTATCACTGGTGGTTCACCTTGTTAGCCAAGACCTTTCTATTGCCGGTAAGCGGGCAGGTTTGGCTGGAGAACGGTCTGGTCTATTTATGGAAATGATTCGTGTGATAAAGGAAATGAGGGATGCCACCAATGGAGAATGTCCAAAATTTGCAATCTGGGAAAATGTTAGAGGAGCACTCTCCTCAAACAACGGAGAAGACTTCCGATGTGTCTTGGAAGAATTTGCACACATCGTCGAAGCAGACGCTACAATTCCTAAACCTTCGGGAAAAGGCGGAAAATGGTCTAAATCAGGCGCAATTTCCGGTAATGGATGGTCTTTGGCATGGAGACTCTTCGATGCTCAATATTGGGGAGTGCCCCAACGTCGTCAAAGAATCGCGCTTGTCATGGATTTTAGAGGACAACGTGCCGCAGAAATACTATTTGAGCGCACGGGCGTGCCAGGGAATCCTGACGAGAGCATCCCGACGTGGCAAAGCTTTGCCAGAATTACTGAAGAATGCACTGCTAAAGATGATCGAGTGGTGGGAGAAAAAAGCTTTTGTATTGTCGGAAACATGATTGACAGAGAAACCAACATGAACGGGACTGGTGTAAAAGAAGATACTGCTTTTACTATAAACACTATTGACCGTAATGCTGTTGCCTACACTTTAAAGATTCGTTCAGGATGCGAAGGTGGTGGCAAAGGCGCACTGGTACAGACCGAGAAGAGTGCAACGCTTTCTACATTGCAAGATCAAACGCTAATCTGCTTGGCAGACAACACCTCTTTACATAATTTAAAACAAAAGATTTGTGTCTTGAATGATCAGGGCGGTAGTGTAATGAATGTTTCTTACGATATTGTAGGAACAATAAGAGCACAAGAGCATGGTCATCAACCAATTGTATTTGAGAGCCATAGTCAAGATGCTCGATACACCCAGCAAGGTAATACAAGTCCGGCTTGTACGGCTCAATGGGGAACTGGTGGCAATAATATGCCGCTTGTTGCCGAAAAGAAAGCCTTTGCAATGCAACGCATTGGTGAATACAAGGAAAGTGAACAAGCTAGTACGATGAAATCTCGTGACTACAAGGATGCTACTGACTTGATTGCAGAGAAGGAAACGAAGAATCTGCAATGGATTGTTCGTCGCCTGACTCCTGTTGAGTGTGAACGGTTACAGGGTTTTCCTGATGGATGGACCGATATTGGCGAGTGGTTTGATGAGAATGGTAAAAAGCACAAACCTGCCGATTCTCCTCGTTACAAAGCACTCGGTAATTCAATCGCTTTGCCTCAGTGGTATTGGATTTTCCAGAAAATGAAACCGTATATCGGTGAAAATCCTACGCTTGGCAGTCTTTTCGATGGAATTGGTGGCTTTCCGCTTGTCTTTGAAAGTATGTATGGTGATGGTACTGCTATCTGGGGATCAGAGATTGAACCGTTCTGCGTTGCAGTAACGAAGAAGCATTTCCCAGAAGACTAAATCTCATAAAAGGCTAATTCAAATAAGAGGTGACACGATGAACAGCAAAATTCCTGTCAATGCAACCATCGATCCTGGCTCTTTGAGTATTCCGGCAAGTCCTATCTTCCAAAAGGAAAAGAATACATATCTTTGTCCGTTTTGTGTGACGAAGCTGGAGAAGTTCGAGCGTGAATGTTCTGATTGTCATCGCAAGATGGATTGGAGTAGGTTTACTGAAAAGAAGGAGGAGATGTTCACTTGAATATAGATTTCTTCCAACGGCGCAAGACTCAGCTTGAGGATACTCTTCTTTTGAAAAATCAGGCGGTCGATATGCTTGATTATCTAAAGACGCATTGTATCAATAGCGACCAGTATTGTACCATTCGGGATTACATTGAAGAAGCTGCTAAGATTCTGGAGAGTGACCTCGAATACGCAAACAACAAGTTGCAATCCGCATTCAGACCTAAGTATGGTCGGAGCAACAGACTGACTCGTGTTCAATCTAAAATGTTCCGTGATAGAGAATATTAAAAATGGGGTGATGCCGTATGAACACATGTAAGAAAATATGTAACTGGTGTGGTCGTGAAATCAAGCCGATAGGTAGCGAGCAGGGAATCAGTTTTGAGCATCAATACTCTTATGGTAGCCAACTTGATGGTTCGCTTTTGAGTTTTGATTTGTGTCCTGAGTGTTCAGAACGGTTCCCAGTAGTGCTCGGCGCAATGTTTATACATAATCCATTAAAGGACGATTTCTAACGGCGGGTGCTGTATGAAATATAAGCCATCAATAAACCAGACGGAGGATAACACATAAAATGAATAGTGCGTAAATTGATTTGAGACAGTGAAACAGGAAACATAAGTGATTACCAATAAAACAAAATTACATAAAAGGAGACTTAATATGGCAGATAGAATTTTTAATCTTCCTCAGACCCGTGGTTCTTTTGAGATGGCTGGTAAGGTCACCGGCACCCAGCGTAGTAACTTCTACAACGAGAAGGAGACTAAGAGTGGTGCTATGCGCCGTGTCCTGAGCTTTGGCGTTCAGACCTCTAACGAAAACACTTTTTATGTTGATCTGGCTGGTATGCCTCGTGATAAGGTTTACTTCTTCCGCCGTGCCGATAAGGATAAGGGTATCGAGAAGGATAAGAAGGAAGTCGCTTGGAAGGATCGTCTGACTTATGTTGCACCGGAAGGCTATGACATGATTGGTGTTAAGGTCGGTGTCACCAAGAAGACGAATGAGTCTGGTAAGGTCGTCAATGATAACAAGACTCTGACCGACTTCGATGCAGCTAAGGAAATCTCCGAGAACCTGCATGACGGTGACAATGTGTATGTCCGTGGCAATATCGAGTACAGCACTTACAACGGTAAGCACCAGATTCGCTTTGTTCCTACTCAGGTGTCTCTGAGTTCCAAGGAAATCGACTTCGATGCAGAGGGTTTCGAGGAGCTGGCTCTGTTTACTCAGACCGTTGTGTACACTGGTTGCCGCAAGAGCGATGAGGGCGATGAAGTAATTGTCGATGCCAAGATTGTGAATTACAACACCATCGAGGACGCTGAGTTCTTCATTGACTATAAAGCAAACGCTCAGAATAAGGTTCTGGCCGATTCTATTCGTAAGCGTCTGAAGCCTTATACTAGCTTCGAGTGTTTTGGTCCCATCGTCAATCAGCAGAAGGTTGATGAAGTTGAGACTGAGAATATCTGGGGCGGTCCCAACAAAATGAAGCGTCAGGGAACTCAGGCAGTTCGCAAGCTGTATATCGAGGGTGTTAATCCTGATTCCTTTGATCCGAATCCCGGCGACAAGGATGCAGAGCCCACTTACACTGAGGACAATATCTCCGAGGCACGGGCAAAGATTGCTGCCAACACTCAGGCTAAGAAGGACTTTGACGGCAAGGCTGCTGAGAACGACACTTCTTGGTGGGGTGGTTCTAATAAGTCTACTGTAACTCCTGAAGATGAGGAAGATATCAACTGGGGCTAAAAATTTTTTGCTTTTAACTAAGTAACACAGGATACCAATAAAAGAAAAGATTTAGAGAGGAATTTACATATATGGCTATTGTTTGTGATGCATCTGCTATTCGTAAGAAGCTTCGTATGCTTGTGTATGGCGAGCAGGGAACTGGTAAGTCTCGATTTGCTATGCAGTTCTGCTACATGAAGACTCCTGAAGGTCGTCCGTTCCGTGTTCTGTATCTGGATACTGAGTCTGGTTCTATTGACGATTATCGTGAGGAACTGATGGAGAATGGGCTCGACCCGATGAATCTCCGTATCGTTTACACTCAGTCTCTCGCAGAGGTACAGGATTTCATTCATACCGTTGCTGACAATGAGGACTTCGAGGATGAGGATGGTAATGTTTGGCTTGACGCTGACGGTAAGCCTTTCCGTGCCGATGCTATCGTTGTTGATTCCGCAACCATTCTTAATCTGACTACGAAACAGGGCTTGACTAATTTCTCACAGAAGCGTGCAAAAGTTAAGGCTGCAGCACAGGGTCTGACCGGTGATGAGAAGTCGGTGAAGATCGAGGGTGCTGGTATGGAGTTGAAGGATTATCAGCAGCTGAATTTTAAGGGTCAGTCCCTGATTCTGGATTTGAATGCAACTGGTGTGAGTTACATCGTCATTTGCCGTGAGAAGGATGAGACTGAAACCAAGCTGGTGAATGGTTCTTCTGTGAGCGTTTCTACTGGCCGCAAGATTCCTGATGGCTTCAAGGGTCAGGAGTACAATGTCGGCACCGAGTTCCGTATGTACCATCCCAGCGATGATAAGTCTATCAACTTTGCTTATTTTGATAAGGATCGTACCGGTGTTCATAATGGCGGTGAGGTTGTAGAAGACCTGACTCTGCTTGAGTATCAGGAATATCTCGACCGTTCCGCAAAGAATCGTGAGGTCATTATCAAGAATGGTCTGAACGATGCAGTCAAGACGGAAATGAAGCTGCGTGCTCGTGAACTTGGTCTTGATGACAATGATATCAGTGATGATGCTCCTGCAGAGAACGCCTCCGAATCCAAGGAGCCTTCTCTGGACGACATCAAGGCAAAGCTGAACGATCTGATTGCTTCCGCTTCTCCTGTGAAGAAGAGTGCAGCACAGAAGGCAGTTAAGGCGGCTGGCCTGTCTACTGCATTCCGTTCTATGACTGACATCGAGGAACTGAAGAAGGTTGCCGCAATCATGGAGAAGGAACTGGCTTAATGGAACTAACCCGTAAATGCAAGATTTGCGGGAAGAACATTTTCATCGAGCGAGACCGTAGTACTTTTTTCTACGACAAGACTGGCTTTTGCCATAAGGATTGCTTTGTAGAGGAAAAGAAAAACCAAAAACGCCCTTGGACAGATGACCTGCTAAGGGCATTTTTTGACAAAGTGAATGACACTACGGACAAAAAGGTCGATGATCTTCTTTCCAAAAAGAGAGAGCAAGACCACAATCGTGAGCTTGCACGTATCAAACAGGAAGAAAAAAAGATTCTTTTCGACCATATTCGAGATACATATGCCCCGGCGGTTGTTCCGGGTAGCTTCTACTCGAAACTTACGCAGTTAATTTCCGGTAATTATTACAAATATAGAGGTTCTATTCCTCCGCTAGAACTTTACGATATGTGGGTTCTAGCGAAACCCCGACTAGATAAGATAATTGCCGAAAAAGAAGCTAAGGGTTGTGATATGAGCCAGCGATGGAATTACGATTTGGCTGTTTTGCTGGCTCAGTATCCTAGTTATCTTGAACGGAAAGAAAGACTAGCTTCGATTCGCCGTGAAAGCGAAAGCAAAACGAAGGAAAACCTGACTGAAACGGTACTGAAACGGATGAAAACAGCACCGAAACAGAGTAAAAACGAGAATGAAATTGATATAAGTGCAATTCTCGATGAGATATAAAAGGGAGGTGGATGAGTGGAGCTCATTTCAAATATCCCGAACGAAATTCTATTTGTCGGCGCAATTTACAAGCATCCTGACTATTTGGTCGAGTATGGGCATTATGTCAAGAGCAAGTACGATTTTGCCGATGAAGCAACAAAATTTTTCTACGATGCAGCGTTGATTATTTACGAAACTCGGACTCAAGAATTTAATAAAACGTCTGTTTTAACGTTTATGGCTGAAGACGAGTCCAGATTGTCCCAATATAAGCGGCTGAAGGGCTGGTCAACCATTGAATACTACATGAGTCTTGCGAATGACGATGATATCAAGGGATATTTCAATATCCTGAAGAAATATTCGCTACTTCGTGAGTATCAGAGAAACGGATTTAACATTGAAGGAATCTTGAAGCATCGACAGTTTGAAATGTTTGGTGCTCAGGACATTTACAAATTGATTCGTGGCAAGGCCGACAAGATCAATACGGTTATCATTACAAACGATGATGCTGAGATTTTGAATAATGGTCTTCTACCAATGGTCAATGAACGTCTGAGCGTTCCCGATATGGGGTTGCCGTTCCAGTATCCTATCATGAATGATTTGTTCCGAGGATTGAAACTGGGCACTGTGATGTTCAATGGTATGCCATCTAACGCCGGTAAGACTAGATACATGATGGCGATTGTTGCCTACGTCACATTGGTTCAAAAGCAGAAAGCTCTTCTGCTGCTGAATGAGATGGATCTTGAGTCAGTCCGGTATTGCTTACTGGTCACCGCCATCAATAATCCTGAGTTTCAAGAGTTGCATGGTCATCGCTTCCACAAGGATGAGCGAGAAATCACCCTTGGAATGTACCGGGATGCAAATGGAAACTTCATCTTTCGAAAGCAAAACGAAGACGGAGAATACATAGAAAGCATTGATGAGTTCACCGCTCGTGTCTACGAGGAAAGCGAGGAGTATCGCAATGTACTTGATGTCTGCCAGTGGATCGAGAGCGAATCACAAGGCTTGATTATCGCAAAGGATGTCTCTGCTGATTATAGTGACAAGTCCCTACGATTTGAAATCCAGAAGGCAGCTCTCACCCAGGGAGTTAAGTATGTGTTTTACGATACTCTAAAGAACGACATTGCTTCGATTGGTGAATGGGCAGCGTTCAAGGTCACGGCCACCGAGCTTGAAGAGATTGCGAAAAATTTGAAGATTTTTATCTATGGTAGTATCCAGTTGGCCGAAAATGCTCATGAGTATCTTCCTGATGAGCTGAATTCAAACAACATTGCTGAGTCAAAAATGATTAAACATGTTGCTTGGACGATGGTTCTATTCAAGGAGATTCCAAAAGATAAGTTCGTAAAGTATCAATACATCTCTCATGACCCTGAGTGGGGCGGTGACTGTGCCCATCGGCTGAATCCAGATAAGCGGTATTACGTTGGAAACATCGATAAAAACCGTTTTGGTGAGAAAAAGAAAATCATGTTTGAAGTGAATTTGAACCAGAATGTCTGGAAAGAGGTCGGTGTCTGCACCAGAAAGTAAGGAACTACAATGGTAAATATCGCAGATCTGAAAAATTACATTCTTGAAGAACAACAGATTGAGCCGATTCTGGAGGAACTTGGGTGTCATCACATCAGTCACAAGACTGGTTATTACCAGTGTGCAAATCCAGATGGTGACAATAGAACGGCACTCTGTATCTACGAGAATGAAAATCTTACTGCGGTAGATTACACACGAGATATTGCCAATGGAAAGACCAGTTATGATTTGATTTCTGTCGTTCAGTTCTTTCTGGAACTGTCTTTTCCAAAAGCTATTAAGCAAATCTGCGAATGGGTTGGTCTTGACTACTATCACAACTTCGAGGAAGACCTTCCTAAAAGTATGTTGATTCTAAAAGAACTTATCGCCATGCAAAATGAAGGTGAAGAACACGAGGATGACCGTCCGATAGTCCCCATCTCCGAAGCCATCCTCGGTTATTACAAACCTTATGTGAACCAGATTTTTGCTGACGATGGGATATCTTATGAGACGCAGCAGGAGTTTGAGATTGGCTTTGATGAACTGACAAATAGAATCACGATTCCAATCAGAGATGAAATTGGCACTCTGGTTGGTGTAAAGGGAAGATACTTTGGTAAACCGCCTGAAGGTGAATTAAAGTATCTGTATCTTGAGCCGTGTGCCAGAAACCGTATTCTGTATGGCCTGTATAAGACAGAGCCGTACATTAAGAATAAAGGTCTGGTATATGTGGGTGAAGCTGAAAAGTCTGTTATGCAGATGTGGAACATGGATGTCTGCAACTGCGTAGCGACTGGCGGCAAGAAGGTTTCACAGAATCAAATTGAAATTTTGACACGTCTTTGCGTTGATATTTGTTTCGTCTTTGATAAAGACGTTCAGCTTAGTGAGCTTATGGTTCTCGCCAATCGATTCGTCGATGGCGTAAGTGTGTATGCTGTAGTAGATGATAAAGGGATTCTGGATGAAAAGGAAGCCCCAACTGATAATCCTGAAAAATTTAAAGCATTGATTGAGAATTGTGTTAGGAGAATTAAATGAATGTAAAACTCTGGAAGGGGAGTAGGAACGACCTATCAGACCCGATTGAAACGATTATGGAGAACAGAGGGGTTGAGGATTATAAGACCTACATGAACCTAGATGATTCTTGTCTGAATTCTCCGTGGGAACTGGACAACATGGAAGATGCTGTCCGGCTGTTGAACAAACATATCTGGAATAAGTCTATTATCTCTATCCTTGTAGACTGTGATGTGGATGGATTCACAAGTGCTTCAATGATGTTTCAGTATTTGAAGACGATTGGTTATTTTGGAAAAATCAATGTTCTGCATCATAGCGGCAAGGAGCATGGACTCTCTAAAGAAATTGAGGTTCCATTTGAAACTACCTTGCTGATTATTCCTGACGCTGGTAGTAACGATGTTGAGCAGTGTAAGGAACTCCGCGAAAAGGGAATCGATATTCTGATTCTTGACCATCACATCTGCGACAGAAAGAATCCTTACGCAGTAATCGTCAACAACCAGAACGGTACATATCCTAATAAGGAATTGTCTGGCGCTGGCGTGATGTATAAGTTTCTTCAGGCTGTTGATGAATATAATTGGACTGATGTTGCAGACCGGTATCTTGATCTGGTGGCAGTCGGAAACATCGGTGACGTTATGGATATGCACTCGCATGAGACAAAGCGCCTTTGCACGAAAGGTCTGGCACGAATTGTAAATCCGATGATTTGTGCCTTGGTTGAGGCGAATAGTTTCAATATCAAGGGTGATCCGACTATCAATGATGTTCAGTTCTACATCGTTCCGATGATGAACGCACTGATTCGCGTTGGCTCATCCGAGCAAAAGAAGCGGATGTTCCGTGCGATGGTTGGAGAGGAACAGACCTTCCAGTATACTCCGACTCGTGGCAAGAATGCCGGTGTTACGATTGACGAGACTCTGGCGCAGCATGTAGCTCGTGAGTGTTCGTCTTGCAAGTATCAGCAAAATAAGACCAAAGACAAGGCTGTCGCAGAGCTTCAGGAACTGATTGAAAAGCATGGTGCAGACCAGAATAAGATTCTCTTCTGCAACTCTACTGGCATTCTTGATAACACTCTGACTGGTGTTGTGGCAATCAAGCTGGCTGAAATGTATGCAAAACCGTGCGTATTGCTTCGTACCTTCGCTGATGAACCGGATTATTACGGTGGTTCAATGAGAAATCCTGACGGTTCTCCGATTGAAAGTTTAAAGGAGTTCTTGATGAGTACCGGAGATTTTGAGTCAGTTCTTGGTCATGATAATGCTGCTGGTGTGAAAATCAAGAAAGAAAATGTGCCAAAGGCGATTGCGGATTGCAATGAACTGCTTAAAGATGTCACGATGAGTAAGGCAATCGTAGTTGATTTTGATTTTGACTATAGTAAGCTGACCGTTGCATTGCCGAAGACCATGTACGAAATGCATAAAATCTGGGCACAGGGTATTTCCGAGCCGTATTTCTACATTAGAAATATTCCGTTAGCTCATAGTGGATGTGCTCCGATGGGCAAGAACGGTAATATGTGGAAGTATTCTGATGAAGAAAAAGGCATTGATTTTGTGTGTTTTAATGATAATGGACGACTGATTGATTGGATTGAAGATAGTTTCGAGGATGATGAAGTTGTTACTTTTTATGGAGACAATTATGCAAAAATTATCAATGCTGTATGCCGGTTATCTTTAAATCAGTACGGAAACAAAGTAACTCCGCAGGCGCAGATTGTTGATTTTGAGGTGATTTGATATGGGAAATTGGAAACGTGCTATTGCCATCGACTTTGATGGCACTCTTTGTGAGAATAATTATCCTGATATCGGTGAACCAAACTGGAATGTGATCTACCAGGCAATTCAAGAACAGAAACACGGTGCTGGTCTGATTCTCTGGACTTGCCGTGAAGGGAAGCTCCTGTATGACGCAATTGAAGCTTGCTTCGATTGGGGTATTCAGTTTGATGCAATCAATGAGAGTCTTCCTGAGTGGAAAGAGCATTTTGGCACTGCTCCTAGAAAGGTTGGAGCTGATGAATATTGGGATGATAAGGCTAAGGTTGTAAAAAATGGAGAGTTGATTGACAATGCTGATGCCTGAACAGTTTGAAGCAGACGTTAAAGAATTTATCGCAGAATGCAAAAGCCATCCAGTGATAGATTTGTCAAAAGATGATCCATGCGAAGGATGTCGCTTTGAGGACTTTTGCGATAGGTTTTATCCGGGCGATGGTAGCACATGGCATTGGCGAGTTTATGAGAGGGGTGAATGAATGGTTTACATTACAGGCGATATTCATGGTGATTACAATCGGTTTTTAGAATTGGAAAAGTTTTGCCATAAACACAATCTTGGAATGAATGACTGGATCGTCTGCCTTGGCGATGTCGGTTTGAACTACTACGGCAAGGATGACCCTCGTGAATGGAGTATCAAGACTATCGCCGCAGATATTCCTGCAAATCTGTTTTGTATTCATGGCAACCACGAGCGCCGCCCGTTTCGTAAGGATGGTTACAAACTAAGGAAGATTTGTGGTGATATTTGCGGAAGAGCGTGGTATGACCCGCAGTATCCAAACCAGTATTTTGCTATTGATGGTGAGGTTTACCAGATTCTTTCTGGCATAGAGATGTTGAATTGTCTTGTTTGTGGTGGAGCTTATTCTGTGGATAAGTATTATCGGTTGGAGTGTGGATATAATTGGTTTCCCGATGAACAGCCGAATGAAAAAATAAAAAAGAAAGTTGCGCAGCAGGTAAACGATAGTAATATCGATGTTGTGTTAAGTCACACTTGTCCGACACGCTACGTTCCTACAGAGTTGTTTCTTAGTTGTGTTGATCAAAGTACTGTTGATAGTTCTACGGAAGAGTTTCTTGATGATATTCTTGATATTCTGGAAGAGACTCGTATTGGTAAGCCGTTTTGGTATTTTGGTCACTTTCATGGCAATAAATATACTGACGATTATGTGATGCTTTTTGATGACGTTATTAAATTTGGAGATAAGGTGAAGAGTGATGAGTGAATATCATGTGAGCTGTGGCATGTTTGGTATTTACGCAGGAACTGTTAAAAAGAATGGAACTGAATGGAAGGATAAAACCTGTGTCACGGACGAAGCTATTGAGGCGGTTCGTGATTGGCTTCTTTCTGAAGCTCAATCGGATAACAGAACTTCTGGTGGATATGCATGGACAACAAAGGATGGTAAGACTGTGACTTTGAGAGTGTCTATTGAGGGTAAGGTGAATACGGATGATTAAAAATAAAAATTTACGAGTGCTTGATTATATTGATGGCAAGGAAATCCTCATTCAGATGGGTGAGGAAGGTTCTGAGCTGTCGAAAGCTGCGATAAAGTTTTATCGTGCAATCGACATGAAGAACCCAACGCCTGTAAGCATTAACGAGGCTTATGAGAACCTCGTAGAAGAATTCGGTGATGTGCTGAACTGTATCTACGCATACTATGATGATGACGAAGATTGCATCTTGGCGTTTACATCGAAAGCGAATGAGATTGCTAACGAGAAGCGCAAGCGCTGGATTAAGCGTCTAAAGGAACGTAATCAGTTTTAATGGTGGAAGGAGAATAGATGTCAGATAATTTTGTAAATCTTCATGTACATACAGCGCAGGGTTCGTTACTTGACTCTATTCTTACCGTCAAGGAACTTGTAAACTTTGCCAAAGAAAACCGCCAGAAAGCAATCGCGGTTACAGACCACGGAAAAATGCACTCTTTTGTTGACCAAGTTAAGGCTTGCAAGGAAGCAGGTATTAAGCCTATCATCGGCTGTGAAGTCTATGAAGTAGATAATCAGGCAGAGAAAGCCGACACAAAAGATTATAAACAACCTCGTTACCATCTTGTTTTACTAGCGAAGAACGAGACCGGTTTAAAAAATCTATTTAAGGTTGTTTCAAATGCTTGCGTTGATGGCATGTATAAAAAGCCTCGAACTTCTTTAAACATCATTGAACAGAACGAGTGGGGTAAAGGTATCATCTGTCTTACGGCCTGTCAAGTTGGTCGAATGAGTAGATTGCTTGTTGATGGGAACGAGACTGAGGCATGGCAGTTATGGAACAAACTGAAATGGATCTTTGATGACGTGTTTATGGAAGTTCAGTCTCATGATACGCCAGATCAGGCTGAAGCTAATGCCAAAATTGCAGCTTTTATCAAAAAGTACAATCTTCCGTATACCATTACAACCGATGCTCATATGCTTTCCAAGGAAGATGTTGATGCACATTCAGTTTTTGTAGAAATTGGAGAAGGACGAGAAGTTGGAGAAAGTTATGTTGACTGTTATCTTCAGACCGAAGACGATGTGCTAAGAACACTTTCAAAGCAGTTTGATGAAGACTTCATCCGAGAAGGTTGCTCAATGTCTGTGAAAATTGCAGATATGGTTGACGATATTGATATTGGTCTTGGTCAGCCAAACCAGATGCCAGAAGTGAAAATTGAAGGTAAATTTGATTCGCATCTGGATTATCTACGCTACCTTGTTTATTCTACTTTCGATGAAAAATTCGGATGGATGAGTAAAGAAGAACAGCAAACCCGGCGGGACAGAATTGAGATGGAGCTTGACGTTTTGGAATATGTTGACTACATCGACTATTTCATCATGCTGTATATGCTTTGTAAGGTGGCCGATGAACGAGGTATCCCTCGTGGCTATTCTCGTGGTTCTGGTGCAAACTGTCTATGTCTATTTATGCTAAACGTTACGCAGATTGATTCTGTTCGTTGGGATCTTGACTTCTCTCGTTTTGCAAATAAGGGTCGTAAATCATTAGCTGATTAACTAAAATTTAAAACAGATAATGCCAGAATAGAAAGGAGCTGGCACATGAGATATTGCTATAAAGGTTTTGAGTCCGAAGATAAGATAAACGAAATCCTTAATCTGTATCAAGAAGGAAATTCGATAGCAACCGTAAACAAAATCACAGAGAATATGTACGGTATATCAAGAATTGCAACTCTTATTAAAGAAAGAGGGCTATCAAGAGACAATCATGAGAAATCGTTAAAATATAGTTTCAACGAGAATTTTTTTGATTGTATTGATACAGAAGAAAAAGCATATTGGTTAGGATTCATTTATGCGGATGGCTATATCGCAAATGCGATTCCTGGAAAGATACATGATGCATTTGGAATGGCGTTGTCTAGTGTAGATGAAGCTCATCTGGAAAAGTTTAAAAAATCTTTAGATTCGACTCATCCAATACATTATTATACTTCTGCTTATGGTACGGGATTTTCAAGAATTACATTTTTAAATCAACACTTTGTAGATAATCTTATTTCTAAAGGTGTCTTGAGAAATAAAAGTCTGATTTTGACTTTTCCGTCATATGATATTGTTCCAAAAGATTTAATCGTACATTTTATTCGAGGTTATTTTGATGGAGACGGTTCAATAAAGAAAACTGGGAAGAAAAGGACTGCCGCAAAAGACCCGTATGATGTTTCATTTCTTGGGACAAAAGAATTTTTGGAAGCTATACAAGATGAGCTTGGAATGCATACAAAATTAAAGGACGCTTCCAAACGTAACGTAAATAATCACGAGATTGTTTTTGGTGGATATCACAAGGCATTATCTGTTTTAAATTTATTGTACGAGAATGCATCTATTTATCTTGATAGAAAATATGAAAGATATTTAGAGCTAAAGAATGTACGAAATAGTCGTCTGCCGCAGTGATGCTGCAGATTATTAGATGGTGAACGTAAGAAAAAACGGTGTGCGTCTGACTTTTGGAGATGTAGGAAATGACATCTAATGGACGTGCTAACAGGGAAAGCCTAAGTCATTTATGATATGGTAATCCTGTGCCAAGCTTTGTCTGAGTGGCAAAGAAGGTCAAACGACTAACGGGTAGCGCCGTGTAGGTTGGAGTTTATCACCAATCGAAGTGCCATCTACCTTTATACAAAGGTAAAGATATAGTCTACACCCCTAATAAATATCGGGAAACCGAGGGTATTATGGTTCGACTTTGATATTAGCCGTCGTCGTCGCAAAGAACTTGTTTCTATTGCAGAAGAGCTTTTTGGAAAAGAGAGTGTAGCACCAATCGCAACTTTTAATTCTCTGTCTACCAAGGTTGCCATTAAGGATATTGGCAAGGTACTGAACGAAGATCCAGAAAGCCCATATTATATGCAGATTCCGTATGAATTGCGAAATGAAGTTGCTAAGTTGATTCCGACCGTGAAAACATTGGATGATCTCGGAGAAGAAGTTGAGAAGGAAGTTCTATTGAAGGACATTCTTGGAAAGAGCGAGCAGCTTTCTAATGTATATGATAAGTTCCCTCTGTGGTTTAAGTACGTTATGCGGCTTGAAGGTTTACCGAAGAGTATGGGTCGCCATGCTGCAGGAACTTTGATTACACCTAAGCCTGTTATTGAATATTGCCCTCTCTGTATGGATAGAGAAGGCAATCAGATGTGTCAGCTTGAAATGCACAATGCTATGGATGACCTGTCTCTAGTTAAGATGGATTTTCTTGGTCTTGAAAATTTGGACACGATTGATGACACATTAAAGATGGCCCATCTTACTTGGAAAGATGTCGATATCAACCATCTTGATTTGAATGACAAGGCAGTCTATGACGCTGTTTATAAATCTGGACACACAATTGGTATTTTTCAGATGGAGTCTGCTGAAGCTCGAAAGATGTGTGTTGAAGCAAAATGTGACAACGTCGAGGATATCATTGTTGTGAATGCAGCAAACCGCCCTGGCACTAAGGACAGCTTCCCGACGTATTGTTCCAATAAGCTTTATCCAGAGACTATCAAACTACTTCATCCTGATATCAAACAGCTTTTTGCCAAGACTCAGTACATTCTTCTTTATCAGGAACAGGCTCTGGCAGTATTTCGTTATGCAGGATTCCCTGAAACTGAGGTTGACAATGCTCGTCGTGCCATTGGTAAGAAAAAGAAAGATGTTATGGCGTCCTTGGAGGTCCAGTTTAGAAATGGTCTTCACAAGAAAGGATGGAACGATTATCAGATTTCTGAGATGTGGGCATTGATCTTGAAACAGGCTTCTTATTCCTTCAACCGGGGCCACGCAGTTGCTTATGGGCTTCTTTCTTACCTGACAGCATACCTGAAGACTCATTATACTGAGTATTTCATGGCTGCGTGTATGATTACTAAAGAAGATGATTCTGGCAAAATGGGTGTGTTTATCAATGAATGTGACCGGCTACATATTCGGGTTCTTCCTCCAAGTGTTAACAAGTCTGATATGGAATTTAAGGCCGATGCGGAGAAACACACAATTCTGTTTGGTTTGAAAGCCATTAAGGGAATGGGTGAGAGTGTCGCAGCAGGAGTGATTGCAGACCGTCCATATTCTGGATTGGCAGACTTTGTTCAGAGAGCAAACGGTGGCAAGATTGGCACTTCAAACGTTGTCAAGTTGATTAAGGCGGGAGCTATTCCAACAAAGGACAAGAGAAAAATCTTAATCACTTTTGCAAATATGGTTTTTGAGAACGAGTATAAAGAGAAGGGTTTTCATGAGATGGCATCCCTTCCAAAAATCTCTGTTCTTAAAGACGAATATGGAATTGACACAGATTCTATTAAAGACAAACCTACCAGACTCGCCTTATATAATAAGGTAAGAAGGGAGCGCTGGGAATCGGACACATGGAATCGAAAGAAAGAAAAAGACAAAAAGCGGAATGCCTTTATGCAGGCGTTTGCTGAAAAGTATATGCAAGACGAGCACATGTGGGAATTTGAAACTCTTTCAATGTTCTTGACTAGCAATCCCATTAAGGATGCTTGCACCTATATTGATGCTGGTCTTGATACTGTAGAGGATGGCGGTAAGGCAACTGCTATTTGTGTCATCGTAGATATCCAAAAAAAGAAGGATAAACGTGGTAACCAGTTTGCATACTTACACGTTTACACGACAGGTGGTATTGTCGAAATGATTTGTTGGGCATCTCAGTATGCACGATATTCAAGTCTGATTTCAAAGGGTAGCGATCTTGCAATCCTTTGCAAGAGAAAAGAAAATTCGTACATTGTTGAGAAGATGAAGCCTTATAAGCAGTGGCTGCATGATAGAGAGATAGCGTAAGAGGGTTATAAAGTGGCAGATAAGAAATTTAATGAAAATATGATTCGTTGCTACATCAGGATAAAACGAGTCTTTTATCCGAAAGATGGGAGGGAGGTGGAGCCCGGCGGCTTCGCCACTTTCTCTGCCGAGGTGGTAAAAGTCAAGCAGGGAAATCCTATCATGAGCCGATACAGTGACCTCCGGCTAAAAGGTAACGTTCCTAGCCTCGATATGAATAAAACTTATTCGTTCTGTGGTGAATATGTTCATCATGAAAAGTTTGGTGATCAGTATAAAATTATCTACATGAATGAGTTTCAAGAGATTACTGACCCGGAAGAACAAAAAAGCTTTCTCCGTTTTATCTTGACCGACCATCAGTTTGAGATGCTTTATGAAGCATTCAAGAATCCGTATGAAATCATCAAGAACGGTGATATCAAGTCTCTTTGTACTGTTAGTGGCATTACGGAAGGTCGAGCACAAAAGATTATTGACTCCTTTGAAAACAACATTGATAACAGTGAGGCGTACACAAAGCTAATTGAGTACGGTCTGACCCCTAGTGCTATTGAAAAGCTTGTTCGTCAGTATCACGGTGCAGACATTCTGGTAAAAAAGATTGAGGAGAATCCTTATGTCTTGATTGATGATGCGTATGGCATCGGCTGGAAAAAAGCTGACGCTCTTGCTTTAAATATGGGCTTAAAGCACAATTCGCAATTCAGAATCGAAGCCTACGTCATGCATTTTCTTGCCGACCGTGCTGAAGAAGGTAACTCTATTATCTCGGCAAACCAGACAATCAATAGCTGTATCAAGGAACTTGAATTGGACGAGGGAGATCAAGAGGTCATCAAGAGGGCACTTTTTCATCTGCATGATGTACGTGAAACACTTTGGTGGAGCGATGACCGTCAGGAATTTGCTCTAACTAGAGTGTGGAATCTGGAAGATAGTATTGCGAAGGAAATCAAGCGTCTGGCGGATGCTCCTGTTGAGCCGATTGGTCAAAATATGGATGCAGCAATCAATGAGGCCGAAAATGCGCTTGGCATCAAGTATACCGAAGAACAGAGAGATGCCATTAAAAAGGTATGCTCTAGCAACGTCTGTATCTTAACAGGCTACGGCGGAACTGGCAAAAGTACCGTTGTCGCTGGTGTCTTAAAAGTTCTTCGTGGTAAGTCTTTTGCACAGACTGCACTCTCTGGTCGTGCTGCCGCTCGTATGCAGGAGATTACTGGTCAGGATGGAAAGACGATTCATCGTCTCCTTGGATATGACATCGAGAACGGTGGGTTTGTTCACGATAAGGACAATCCTCTGGATGAGGACATCATCATTCTGGATGAGACCTCAATGGTTGGTGCTCAATTGTTTTACGATTTGATTCAGGCAATCGAAACTGGCAAGCGATTCATCATGATTGGTGATGACGGCCAGCTTGAGAGTATCGGTATGTGTAACATCTTCAAGGATATGCTTGCATCTAAGGTTGTTCCTGTGGCTCGTTTGACTAAGATCCATCGTCAGGCAGCCAAGTCTGCAATTATCACGGAGAGCATTAAGGTTCGTAACGCTACGCAATTGGTTCCTTATGGCTGGGCTGGTAGTGAGATTCGTGGTGAACTTCGTGATTTGGAGCTTGATATCTATAAAGACGCAAGTGAGTCATTCAACCACATCATCAATCAGTACCGTACCTTATATAATAAGGTAGGGAATGATAGTGCGAAGATTCAGATTGTACTTCCACAGAAGCTGCGTGGCAGTATCTGCACTTATGAAGTCAATAATGCTATTCAGGAAATTGTGAATCCGAGTCGTGGTCAAGCAGAAGCAAAGGTCACAATCTATGGTGATGGCAAGGATAGGGTGTATACTCTGCGTGAGGGCGATCAAGTCATTATCAACAAGAACAACTATGAGCTTCATACATACAATCTCAAGACAAAGAAAAAAGAAGAGAAGTGTCCGGTGTTTAACGGAAACCGTGGCATTATCCGAAAGATTGAGAGTAGCTTTATCCTGGTTGATTTTGATCAGTGGGGAACAATCTTTATTCCACATTACTTTGGTGGGAATAACATCTGGGCAACACTTGAACTTGCTTATGCTTTGAGTTGTCATAAGTTGCAGGGCAGTGAGGCTCCGTATGTGATTGTTGGCATGGACAACTCTGCGTACCTGATGCTGACGAGAGAATGGCTCTATACGGCCATCACTCGTGCCAAGAAGTATTGTGTGATTTGTGCCGAAACTCATGCTCTTGATCGGGCTGTAAAGACTTCGAGAGTTCCATATAAGCAGACGTTCTTGAAGGAATTTTTACGGAAAGAATTTGCAGAAAAGCATTGACAATTATGTGCGTGTCCTGTATAATATAGTTATAAAAAGTCTCCATCCCGGAGGCTTAAAATTCTCTCTTTAACTATATAATACAGGATACGGGAAAGAAATGGCTTGCTCGTAACGACAAGCCTTTCTTTATTAGCTATAACTATATAACACAGGATACGTAAGGAGGCTTTATGACAGATAAAGAGCTCATAGGTAAGCTTGATGCGATGGTTAAGGCATTGCAGAAAGCAAAGAAGAAGACGGACAAGACCCGCATTTTGCTGGATGCACGTAAGGATTTTGGAGATGAAGCTGATGAACTGATGGCGTTTTTCCGATTCCTGCTCGACCCGGCAATTGTTACCGGACTGTCGGACGCAAAGATCAATAAGAAGGTAACTGCAAAGCCGGATATCGACGTTCAGTATCTCAGCTGCGGATACCTTTATATTATGGGTGCTGGTCACAATACCGGCTCTGATGCATCTATTGCAACAATCCGGAATTATTTACATAAAAATCCTGAGTACGAAGAGTTTCTGAAACGACTGTTTACTAAGAATCTGCCAATTGGTGTGGAAGCAGCTACCATCAATAAAGTATATGGCGATGAAATTGTTCCTGTCTGGGAGATTCAGCAGGGATACCCGATTGATAAGGTTAAGCTGAAAAAGGGCACTTGGTTCAGCCTTAGCCAGAAAGAAAATGGCAATAGGGGAACTTTCTTTAATGGTGACCTTATTTCTCGGCAGGGACAGAAATTTCAAGGTCTTGACCATATTAAGAATGATCTACTGACTCTGTATGATGGTGATACAGAACTGGTAAACACACGTTTTTTTGATGGTGAACTGATTTATAAGAATCCAGAGGGTTGGCCGGACGGACAGGCGTTTCGGTATGGCACTGGCTTATTAAACTCGGACAATAAGGACAAGACTGGTATTAAATTCGTTATCTTTGATACGGATTTCGCAAGAGACTTCGTTCAGGATAAATGCATCACACCATATATGGTACGGCGAGAGTATTTAAACGAGCTTCGTAAGAAAATTAAGGAAAAGCACCTTAAAAATATTGAGATTGTACCGATGATCTATGAAGGTATTGATCAGAGTGTGATTCCTCATGGGCTTGATTATGCGGTCGAAATGGGATGGGAAGGTTTGATGTTGAACACCAACGTTCCTTACCGCCGGGCTCGTCACAATGGTTGTCTCAAGATTAAGCGTTTCTATACTGTTGACCTGCGAATCACAGCAATCGAGGAAGGTCAGAACCGTCTGGCTGGTACGATGGGTGCTCTAGTTGTGGACTACAAGGGCAATGAGCTTCGCATTGGTTCTGGTTTTGATGATGCTACGAGAGCTGCTGTGTGGGCGAATCCTGATAATTACATCGGTAAGATTGTGGAATGTAAGTACAAAGAGGTTAGCTGTGATAAGAAAACTGGTGCTGAATCTCTGCAATTCCCGACCTTTGTGCGATTCCGAAACGACAAGAACGAAGTGAGTTACGGATAAAGGAGTAGATATGAAAACTTATTACGCAGTAACCGAAGGTGAATATTCAGATTATCGGATTATTACTATCACTGAAGATAAAGAAAAAGCGGAAAGAATCGCCGCAGCCTACGACGGTGATGTCGAAGAGTACGAGGATTGTATTATAAATCCGATTGGTGTTTGGAGGATTTATTACAACGAAAAAACTAAAAAAGTGGGCTGTATGGCATTCTAATAGAAACATCGAAGATATCAAAGATGAAGAGTGGGGACCTGATTATTTTGAGCCCACCTTTTCAATGGGAATGACATGGGCTATTTATGTTACTGCTGAAAACAAAGATCTTGCTCTGAAGATTGCTTATGATAAGTATGCTCAGTGGAAAGCTGAACGGGAAGGACTGATTTAAAATGCTACTTTTAACGCAAGACGGAGAAATTATAAATCTTGACCGTATGGCAATCATTGATACCGCAAGCCTTAATGTTTATGCAAGGCAGGGCATGGGTGAGCGTGGAATTATCCTTGGTAGTTATAACTCTGAGAGTAGATGCTACAATGTTATTGCAGAAATTTATGACGAATATGCACATGGACAGGATGTGTATTCTATGCCGAAGGATTAACTATGAACGACTTCCGAAAACTAGCCATCCCAAAGAAAGAACGACTTGAAGTTCAACTTACTGATGGCACAGAAGAACACGATATATTATACATAATTACATCTCTAGCCACTATTAAAGGTGCTGAGATTTTTAAAAATTTTCGTTTGTATTCTGTAGGCTCCGCCGGGGAGCTCAACTTATTAGAGAAGCAAGACGGCGATCCCTACTTTGATAAGCTGAAAGGAACAGAATATGAGTAATTCGATGAATCGAGAAGACCGGTGCAGAGAGCAGCGTAAGGCACGAATCCTTGCCCGGCGAATCAAGAAGGCCGGTGGTCCCGACTTTCTGGCTGGAATGCCGGTTGAAGAGTGGGAGCCAAAGATTGGTGATGAGGTTACTATTAAGGTAAAGAGGATTCAGGGCAAGAAGGACTTCTTTAAGATGAGTCCTCAGTATCAGGACTTTATCAATAGCCTTGAGGATGGAAAGCCTTACAAGATTACCAGTACCGGTATGAAGGGTCAGGTTTACGGCATTGACGCACATCCTTATTTCCAGATTTGGAAGGGTGATATGGAACCCTACAAGGAGCCCTAATGAGGATGTACTTCAGAACGGACTATTATACCGATGTTGGCATAGATGAAGTCGTTCGGCTTCAAAGAGGAACTACATACGAAGTAGTTTCAGAAACTGAATTTTTTTATTTTATCGTAACTGATAATGAATCATTCAGGAAAATGCTAAACATTGTCATGATTCCCAAAGAAGATCTCGAAGATGATGTCTATGTGGTGACCGGCAAAAGTGAAGAATTTAAGGAAGGAGGTGGGGCGATATGATTGGTATTGACCATCGTGAGCAGGGTCGTAAGGAACGAGCCCTTGCAGAATATTATAGAACCTTGGCTCGATATCCAACTGAATGTGGAGATCCGATTACATATCAGTTATCAGAAGAGCAGCTTAAACAGGTTCTCTGTGGAGAGGTTACTGTGGATGAGTTGATTGAAAGAGGTGAGGTAAATGGGAGACAGGATTAAGATGTGGATCGCTTTCGTTAAGATTTTTAAGGATTATCTTATTGTGGTCGGAATCATGATTGCGTTGTGGCTGCTGTCTTGCCTTATCAAATATGGGATTTCAGTATCCAACTTTCCAGATTGGTTTAAGTTTGCACTTCTAAAGTAATGGAGGATTAAATGGTAACCGATATTCTTAACAGAGAAATTCATGTTGGCGACACAGTTCTTAGAGCTAGAACTCAAAAAAGTCGAGGAGTCCTTTGGAGTATTCATAAAGTTGTCGCCATTATGAACGTAATGATTAAAGTTCAAGATGGAAAGTACACTTTAAATGTCGCACCTAAAAATTGCATCGTAATTGGTGAGAACGACATTCCTGAAAACTGGCAGGACGAATATTAAGGAGAATTAAATGACAGTTGATTTGATCGCGTACACACAGCGAGTTGTTCCTACAAGTGATAAGAACCCTTTAGATATTGTGGAGGAAGCTGCGAGTATTTGTTATGACTCTTCAATGACTGACGACTATAAAATTGCTAAAGGATGTAAAGCCAGTGGTCACTATTCTGTGCTTGAACACATCAACTTTACGTTCTATGTTAAAGATGTAAGTCGAGCACTTCTGGCACAGATTAGTCGTCATCGACATATTAGCTTGAGCTGCCGCAGCCAGCGTTATTGCAGCGAGGATGGATTCAAGTATGTGAACCCGTTTACCGGTGAAGATGCTGATGTTTTCGATAATATGATGTCGGACATTGATACCGATTATCAGATCCTCAAGAAGTATCACAACGCCAAAAACGAAGACGCCCGTGCAGTTCTGCCAAATGCTTGCTGTACAGAGTTTTACATTACGATGAACGCTCGTGCTTTGATTGAGATGAGTCATCTTCGACTTTGTTCTAGGGCTCAAAAAGAAATCCGCGAGATGTTTACAGAAATGAAGAAGGAAGTTGCACAGGTTTGTCCTGAAGTAGCAAACTGGATGGTTCCTTCTTGTGAGGCTAATCCGAAGTATCCGTTCTGCCCAGAGGGTCGTGGTTGCTGTGGCCGTCATCCGAAGCTGGCAGATGTTTATAAGCCTATTGAAAAGAACAAGGAGGTTATTGATGGAAACACTTGACGAAATTAAGAAGAATGTCGATCATCCGTCTCATTACGGCGGTGCAGACAATCCCTATGAGGCCATCAAAGTGCTACGGGAGTGGCAGTTAGACAAGGATGCTTATCTTTGGAATGTTGGTAAGTATCTAAGCCGGGCAGGTCACAAAGATGGTAATTCTCAGCTTCAAGATTTGACGAAGGCACGTTGGTATTTGGACTATAAAATCCAGCTTTTAGAGGAGCAACAGAAGATTACTGAAAGTGTCGTAGATACGCTAAAGAAGATTCCTGATGAGACTAATGATAAGCTGACTACGATGCCCAATAGTTCGCATGATTATCCTACTGTCCATGAGTGGGATGGGCTTACTTGTCATCCAATCAACCAATCCGACAAATTAGCAAAAGCAGAGCCGATGTGCAACATCGAGACTGCCGTGGTTCCTGATTGCGCCGATGAGGTCAAGTTTTAAGAGGTTTACATAAATGAGATACAACTGGAAGTTACCTATTATCGTTATTTGCGTCGTGTTTATTTCCATTCTTGGCATGACCTTTATGGTGCAGGGGCCTAAGAACACGGCCATCTCTTATGAAGAACAGATCCAGGAAGCTAAGTCTGGCATTGAGATTCAGGAGAAGCGCAGAGCTGATCTGATTCCAAATCTGGTTGAAACCGTCAAGGCTTATGACCAACATGAGTATCAGACCCTGATGGATGTTGTGAATGCTCGTGGCACTTCCGGCCAGACCGCTCAAGAGATTACGACTCAGATTGCAGCTATTGCGGAAGCATATCCTGAACTGAAGTCTAGCGACAACTACAAGGAGCTTATGAATGAGCTATCCGTCACTGAAAATTTGATTGCAAACTATCGTGGCGATTACAATCGTGTCGTGAAGGAATATAAGCAGAGCGTTCGTAAGTTTCCGAACTCCTTTCTGCTGGGTCTGACTGGATATGAGGTTCAGAATTATGAGTATCTGTCCTATGAGGGGAATGAGGCGGCACCGGCAGTCGGTAACCTTTTTGGAAATCGGTAATACCGAAATTACTTATCGTGAATTGATCGTCAGTGTTGGTATTGTGTTCATCATGCTGATACTTGGTAGCGTTATCGCTGGAAATATCACCAGAGATTCGCTTGAGCAGAAGAAAGAATATAATACAGCAATTTCGATTGAGTCCGAAAATATGTTCGATTATGGAATAAGAACTAACGTAGGCAACGCCTTTTGCCAAGGCGCACTAGAAGCAGTAGATACCGTAAGTGATTCACGTATCGACGGACAGTGGATGTACATCTATTGCGAAGAAAAGCATTATACGATGCATACACGAACTGTAACTACTACGGATAGCAAAGGCCATACAAAAACAAGAGTCGAAACGTACTGGACTTGGGATTATTACAGTTCAGAAGAACACAATTCTAAGAATATTACGTTTCTTGGCAAAGAATTCAAGTATGGTGACATCAAAATGCCATCAAGCAAGTACCTGACAACTGTACAAGTCAGTCCTCATGTGAAATTCGAGTTTTATGTCAAAGAAGTTCATTATGATGGTACGTTGTTTGCAAATTTGAGCGACGAAAGTATACATGATGCACAATTCATTAAGGATAAAAACATCGAAGAAGCACGAGATTATATGATTTCTGCAGCTGGTACACGGGTGATTTGGTTTTGGGTATTCTGGGTCGTATTGATGGTAGTTGCGGTTGGAGCTTTCTATGTGGCAGAAAATCGTTGGTTGGAAGATTAAGGAGTGATTGCATGGAATATGTGATTAAACGCGATGGAACGAAAGTTCTTTTTGATAAGAGTAAGATTGTAAATGCGATTGAGAAGGCGATGAATGATTCTTCAGATCCTGTTGACCACAAGCTGAGTGATAGTATTGCATCTGAAATCGCAGCCATTGACTCTACTATGGATGTAGAAGCGATTCAGAATGCAGTTGAGAATCGTCTTATGCAGAGTGGCTATTACGAGACGACTCGTTCTTATATGAATTACCGATATCTGCATGGTATTGCTCGCAGCAATTACAAAGAGCTGATGGATGCAGTCGAGGAGAAACTTCTCGGCAAAAAGATTGATAACCAGAATGCCAATGTTGATGAAGCATCTTTTGGCGGTCGTATTGGCGAGATGAGCCGGGTGGTTTCCAAGCGATATGCCCTTGATTATTGCATGTCTAAGATGGCTCGTGAGAATCACGAGAACAACGAAATTTATATCCACGATCTCGATAGCTACGCAGTTGGTATGCACAATTGCTTGAGTATTCCGTTTGATGACCTGCTTGCGAATGGTTTTAACACTCGCCAGACTGATGTTCGTCCTGCACAGTCCATCAGTACGGCATTCCAGCTTGTCGCAGTCATCTTCCAGATTCAAAGTCTTCAGCAGTTCGGCGGCGTGAGCGCAACACACCTAGACTGGACTATGGTTCCTTATGTACGGAAGAGCTTTTCGAAGCATTTTAAAGATGGGATTAAATACATTAAGCCTGAAGATGACCCCAGCAGAGTACCCAAAGAATTATCTTTTAACGACCTAGAGGCTAATGATCCAAGGAATGCAAAAGTATATCAGTACGCAATGGATATGACCAAACGTGAGTTGAACCAAGCCGTTGAAGGCATGTACCATAATCTGAATACACTCCAATCACGTAGCGGAAATCAGCTTCCGTTCACGTCTATCAACTATGGCACATGTACATTGCCTGAAGGCCGAATGGTTATCGAAGCATTGCTAAACGCTTCCATTAAGGGTATCGGCAAATTACATAGAACTAGCATTTTCCCTTGTGGTATTTTCCAGATGGCTAAGGGAATCAATCGTGCTCCCGGAGACCCTAATTACGATATGTATCAGCTGGCACTGCGTTCCACTGCACAGCGCCTTTATCCAAATTACGCCAATGTCGATTGGAGCGGCAATGAAGGATACGATAAAAATAACGTAAAAACGTATTTTTCGACGATGGGCTGTAGAACTGCAAATGGTTGGGATGTCAACGGCTTTGAGCAGTTGAAGGATGGCCGAGGGAATATCTGTCCTGTTACGATTATTCTTCCTACTCTTGCAATGGAAGCGAAGGAATATACCATTAAAAACACTACTGGAGAAGACCTTGAAGGACAGACTGTAGCCAAGTTTATGTCCATTCTTGACCAGAAGTTGCATGAAGCAAAAGATATGCTGATTGAACGCTTCGAGTGGATTTGCTCGCAGTCTCCTGAGTCTGCAAAATTCATGTGGGAGAATGGAACAATGGCCGGATATGACGGAAAAGATATTCGTTCTGCTCTGAAACATGGCACGTTGGCTGTTGGTTTGCTCGGCATGGCTGAAACTCTTCAGATTTTGATTGGAGAAGATCAAACTTGTGATAATGGCCTTGAGCTTGCAAAGAAAATTTGTCAGCTCTACAAAGATCGCTGCGACGAATTCAAGCACAAGTATTCTCTAAATTTTGGCGTGTACTTTACGCCCGCAGAAAACCTTTGTTTTACTGCCATGCAGAGATTTAAGGCCAAATATGGTGATATTAAAAACGTTTCAGACAAAGAGTTCTTCACTAACAGTGTCCATGTTCCGGTATGGCGAGAAGTGACACCGTTTGAAAAGATCGATATTGAGTCTCAGCTTGACGGATATTCAAGCGCAGGCTGCATCGCGTATGTAGAGCTCGACTCGACTGTAAAGAATAATCTCGGTGCGCTGGAAACAATTGTGAACTATGCAATGGATCATGACATTCCGTATTTTGCAGTGAATGTTCCAAATGATACCTGTATGGAATGCGGTTATTGTGATGAGATTGGTGATACTTGCCCTGAGTGTGGAAGTCACAATATTCGGCGTCTTCGTCGTGTAACGGGCTATCTCACGGGCGATTACACTACAGCTTTCAATCTTGGTAAGCAGCAAGAAGTTGAGCTTCGTGTTAAGCACAATCGAGTGATTCATTAACGTATAAGTGGCGGGTTGGTGGGATTACATATGAAAGAAATCATTGTTTTCTTTGTGATTGTATGGGTTATCGCCTATTACGTTTTAAAAGATAACTACAAAAATTAAGGAGATATTTATGAAGAAATTTATGGCAATTTTTGTTGCATTCCTCGTTGCGGTTGGCGCAGTGCTTTGTACTGAGCGAGTACATACTGGTTATGTTGGTGTTGTTTATTCCGCGAAGGGAGTCGAGCAGCAAACTATTTCTCAGGGCTGGCATTTTATGAGCCCTCTAAAGCATGTGTCTGAGTTTCCGATTACTCAGCAGCGAGTGGTATTTTCTAATTCTCCGTCCGATTATGGCGTAAAGGAACACGCAGATTGGCACATTGATGCTCCTGCTAATGGTGGTACGATTGCAATCAATCTGACTGTTAATTATAACTTCCTGCCGGAGCATGTTGTTGAACTGTATACCAAGTTTGGTGGCATGGATGGCGAGAGCCTGATGGAGAGCAAAATCCAGAACGACATTATTGCTTATGTTAAGGAAGTCACTCCTCAGTTCAGTGTCATGCAGATTTATTCTGATGATCGCGCAGGTGTTAATACTGCAATCACCAACTATTTGAATGAGAAGCTGACCGCAGAATATGGTATCAATGTTTCTTCCGCACTGATTGTTGATGCACAGCCTGATGATACCCTGATGCAGAAGATTCGTGCCAAGGAGCAGGCAAAGCAGGATGCAGAGATTGCAGAGCTGAATAAGCAGACCGCTCTGGCTCAGGCAGAGACTGATAAAGTTAAGGCACAGACGGAAGCTGACGTTAAGATGATCGAAGCACAGGCCGAGGCTGATGCAAACAAGGTACTCTCGGAGTCTATTACTCCTGAACTGATTCAGATGAAGGAAGCAGAAGCTCGTCTGAAGCATGGTTGGGTCACCGTTCAGGGTGCAGATACAGTCGTCACCAAGGGTGAGTAAATGAGGCCTTAAAAATGAAAATTTTCGCAAATATCTTAGGATTTATTTTATCCTGGTTTATCACAATCCTTATTCTCTACGGTGTTTGGAAAATGCTTGGGCCAAATTTTAGACTGTGGGTTGCAAGTGGAATCTGGTTAATTCTACTTGTGTTTGGAGGTTTTAAAACTAACAAGAGTCAATAAATAAATTAGTAGGGTGGGTGTGGTGGCATGAAAGGAGCTATATGGATTATTGGTCTGTTGAAGTAATGTACTACGATGATGGACGTCAGGAACTCAACACATATATGGTCAAAGCACAGGATCAAAATGATGCCATGAACAAAGCACATCATCGTTTTGAAAAATCTCATCCCGGTATGAGCTGCATGGTTCAGAATGTAGAAAAGGCAGGTGGCTGAGATGGACTTCAAATGTAAGTGTGGCAGTAAATCTTTCTTTATCCAGAGCAAAGGTAGCCAGATTGGTCTGTATTGCTCTGCTTGTGGTAAGTGGAAGAAATGGCTCACCAAGGATGAAGTGAGACAGTTTGAGCACAAGACGAATATGTTAGACTCAAAAGAAAACAATCCTGAAGATAACTTTTATGAAAAATTTGCGTTAACTCCATGGGGTTGTCTACATTGTGCTTTTAGAGATTTTGGTTTAGACCTTCCTGAAATCTCTGGTAATATGGCCGATGCTCTTATGGAAGATTTCTTCGAGATTATGAAAAAGTACGGATTGTGGAGAAAGAGTAAGAATGATTGAAAACATTGAACACGAAAACGATCAAAATAACCAGACAGATTTGTACAATCGACTACTGGCTAGAATCAGCCAAAGCGCTATTAGAGTATCAACTGTAAAAGAGCCTCATACTTATATGAAAGCAGTTGGAACAAATGAGCTCAAACGAATTCTAGTGGAAGAATTTAATATTCAATAAAAGTGCCGTTCTAGTGAGGTAAATATATGAAGAAATGGACAAAAGAACAGCTTGAGGCTGAAGGATACGAAATTTGGAATGCAGAAATCAAGAATGTGTCTCTTAGCATGGAAGATCACGCTTGCCTTGTTTCTTATCTGAGTCTTGATGGTCATGGCCCTTGTTGTTGCTATGGTGGCTACGTCCTTGGTAAGGGATATGTTGGAGCAAAAAACTTTGAAGGTTATGCTTCCGGCATTGAGGCCATCATGCGAATTATGGACACGGTTGGTTGCAGTAAATATGAGGACATGAAGGGGAAATATATCCGTGTGGCAACTAAAGGTTGGGGCAGTACAGTAAAAATCATTGGTAATATTCTTGAGGATAAGTGGTTTGATTACGGATCTTTTTTTGATGACAAAGAGAAAGAGGAGGCTGGCTAATATGGATGCGGATGAGTTCATTATTAACGTAATTGCAAAGAAAAACAACGGAATAATTGAACTTTCTGTTCCTGATGATGTATTCAATCAGGCTGAACGTATTCTTTTGGAAAACGAACAAGGCGTATTCTGCAAGACTTTCCAGGCGGAAGTATTTGGTAGCGACTCGTGGATTAGTGTAAAAGATGAATTGCCCAAAACTAATCCAAAGACTTGTGAAAGCGAGCCTGTTCTTGCTTATGACCCAGAAATGGGGAAGGCGGTAGTATTTTATCACGAGGATGGGCACTGGTATGATATTGTTGACCGTAATTGGTGTCGTGTAGAGCCAACTCATTGGATGCCTTCGCCCGATGACCCACAGGAGTAATTGTATGGAAAAGAAATACGTAAAAATCTTTAAATGCCGTGGATGCGATCGCAATATCATTAAAAATGATGTTGATTTATCTGCTGTTGAGGAATGGACTCTCTCCGAAGTATTTAAAGATGGGTGTGAACACGCTGAAGTGTCTGGCGGTTCTAGGCTTTCTGGACAGAATAAATTCCTGCTTCATCGGTGTGATCCAGAGAAGCTTTGTATTTGTGATTTCATTGGATGGAAAGAAGTCGAGGATAAAAATGATTAACAATCCTTTTGCAGAAGAAGGTATTATCGCTTGCCAGAATTGTGGTAGCGGCGAATACCTTTATAACGAAGATGGAAATCGAAATAACTACTGCGGTCAGTGTGGTTCTAAGATTGATTGGCCGGAGGACGACAATAAACGCTGGCGTAAAGTTTCGAGCGAAACTCCGTATGTGAGTCCATCTGTGATGTGTTCTGACGACGTTGAAGTAAAATTCAAAGACGGCCATACATCAGTCGGATTTATCTCATTTGACGGTCGATGGTTTAATCATGACTGCGATGAGATTAAAAGACCAGATTGTTGGAGACCATTAGAAAATAATGACTAAAATTCCGCTTTTAACAGAAAGGAAAGGTATGTTTAAGACTTTCAAAAATACTGCCGTATGCGTACTTCTAGCAACGATTATACTGACTGGATGCAGTGCAAGTGTGAAAGACTCAGTAGGGAATGTAGCTGTAGAGAATGGCTGGTTCTATCGTATCAGTGATACCCCTATGGTATACGACAAGGATACACGCATTATGTATTACTTATTCTCTAAATGTACAGGCAATCAAGGCTACGGCTATATGTCTCCTTATTATAATGAGTAAGGTCAGATGTGCTACTATGTTGATGGTCAGGTTATTCCAATCGAGGAGGCGCTAATCGATGTTAACTGAGATTGCTTGGCTTATGACCAAAGCTTATATTATTTTGATTTTCACCGCAACGGTAATTCGCTCCGAGCAGATTCTATATGACACCTCTACATATATTTTCCGAGGCGATAGGAAGAACGGAATGTATGGCTGCGTCGCGCTGAATGTTTTTATTATCGTTTGTGCAAGTCTATGGACGGTGATGTTTTAAATGAACTACATGAAACTAGTTGATGCTGATAGATTAAAGGATTGTCTTTTGCTGGAAGGAAATCTTGGATATATCAAAACTTTAAAGGATGTTGAACGAGTTATTGATTTTCAAGTAGATCGCCAGCCAACAACTGTATTTGAGTTCGTAGATAATTGTGAGAGCTCGGCATGGGTGTGTGATTATTGTGGTGGCGGAATTAAAGGGCAAGAGTCGCCCGAAAGCCTTGGCTATAATCGTTGCCCGTTCTGCGGTCTTTTAATCGAGGTGGGAAAATGAACTACGCTAAAATCGTTCCATGTGATATAGCAAATGGCGAAGGGGTGCGCGTCACACTTTTCGTGCAGGGTTGTGATCACCATTGCCCCGGCTGTCAGAATCCTACCACATGGGACCCGAATGGTGGTCAGCCACTCACAGATGAAACGCTTGATAAAATTGTAGATTTACTTCGACCTGATTATATTCAGGGGCTTACGCTTACTGGTGGAGACCCACTGTATCCAGAGAACAGGGAGATGATTTGCAAAATTCTAATAAGAGTCAGACACGAGTTTGAAGGAAGCAAAGACATTTGGATGTGGACTGGATATACATGGGAAGAATTGATTCAACAGGCGGCAGAAGAATTGAAATATCAAACTATTCCGACAACGGTTACAATTATTCGAAATATAAACGTGCTAGTCGATGGCCCATATATCGAATCTAAACGAGATATCTCTTTGCCGTACATGGGGAGTTCCAATCAACGTGTAATCGGCTGTAATAAGAGTTTTGCTTTACGAAGACCAGTCCTTTGGTGGACTCCAGAAGATAAGAAAGGAAAATAATATGGATTTAGGAAACACAACTAAGCGTTTTGGACGTAACGGAACTATTGAGGCTTGTTCTTATGCTTATCGCCCTAACATTAAAATCAATAAACTGCACGAAGATGCTCATCTGCCGACTTATGGCTCAAAAAACGCTGCTTGTGCAGACTTGTACGCTTATATTGGTTTTGATGATGCAACGATGGTGAACAAGAACGGTGACCGTTGTATTATGATTCAGCCGGGCGAAACCGTTAAGGTTCATACTGGTCTGCGGATGGCTCCGCCGGAAGGTTGGTATGTCGCTATCTATGCTCGCAGCGGTTTGGCAACTAAGCAGGGACTTGCTCCTGCGAACAAAACAGGGATTTGCGATCAGGATTACCGTGGAGAGTATATTGTAGCACTACATAATCATTCTAATATCCCTCAAATGATTACTCACGGTGATCGCATTGCTCAAATGGCAGTTGTTCCGTTCTGGCAGGCTGATTTTGAAGAAGTTTCAGAATTGGACGGAACTAAGCGCGGAGCCGGTGGGTTTGGAAGTACTGGAAAGCAGTAAGAAAAAATAAAAGGAGAAATAATTATGGCTAAGTATTTTTATGTTTATTCTATTGCAGGCACTGAAGATTCTATTGTAAAGATGTTTAATACTGAAACTGGCGCAGTAGGTGAGAAGTCTGTACCGAATGATCGCATTGACGGTTTTGTTGATGGCATTAAAGCAAGCGGATATCAGCTGAATAAGGAGCTGGCAGAAGCTGATGTTGCTGAAGGTGAAGCAAAGCGCATTCTGGCCGAGAAGATGAGTGATTATCATGCAGCTCGTGATTGCTATTCCGAGAAGGCTGACGTTCTGAAGAGGGTTAAAGCTAAGTACGGCATTAAGTAAGGAGAATACATAATGAAGTATTACACTGTCGAATCTCATGCCGATAAAGAAGCTCCGTTTGAAATCGCTTGGCAGGTAAAACTGTTTGATGAGCACACTCTACTGGAAGAATATGACAATATTTTTTATAACGAGATTGCTGGCTACTGCAAATGTCTTGAAGATATGGGATTTATCGAGAATGTCGAAGTAAAGCTGGACATCGAAAGCGAATTGAAGAAACTACAGGATTTCCAAAAGAGTATTGATGAAATCACGGCAAAGGCTGCAATGCTGGAAAATCCTGCAAAAAGTGTAGAAACTCCTTCTATTAGAACAAAATATTCATTCTGGTAAAAGGTAAATTTTACTGAGGAAGTGATTCTATGGCATACGCAGGCAAAAACGGGTACGATGGAGATATGAATACTTTATTTCCGAAAGCTATTGATATTATTGGATGGGTAGGTAGTGCAAATAAAGAAAAGGTTCTTGATCTCAGTTTTGAGCGAATTTCCCTTTATCAAGTAGGGGAGATTCTTAAAAAACTTGGATATCAGAATATTGATAAAAGCGAAAATGGATGGGAAATGGATTACTGGTGGGAGTACGAACTTGCCAATAATGCTAAGGATATTCCAAATCTTCCTTGTCGAGTTCAAATTCAAGGAAGTTGCGCAGAGGGTACAATGATGCTTAATGTTTTAGATAACGAATAACTCTAATAGTAGTGATGGGTGGGAGGAATAAATAATATGAAACGAAACATCACAATAAATCAGACTTGCGATTGTAATGGTGATAACTGTACTCAAATTGGAATCATTCGTAACGATGAAGTGTATGTCATGCAAACAAGTTCTCCGAAAAGAGAAGGTCCAGCGGAATTTACATGCAGTATGCCTGAGCCAAAACCTCATTTGAAGGATTTCCTTTATAAGATTGTAGAAAAACTAAATAGTCTTATTGGATGGATTATAGATACGTTTAACGATATTTGATCAAGGTGATTGCATGAAAGCACATATTCAAAAAGAAAAGAAAATGGCTCCGTTAAAACTTGGTGAAGGAACGCTATTCACAAAGAAGGATGGCGAATATCATAAGGTTTGCGACACAGTAGAATGTGATGAGACGCATATAAACGATGATGTTATCGATGAAGTTATCAAGTTCGCTCTGTCTGAAGAAAACTTACTCTCGGAAAGAGAATTATGGTTCATCTACGGAGCTAATAACGTGTATGTAAATTGAGGCGTAAATATGCATAAGACTGATAGTTTGAAAAATCCAGTAATCATATTTCCGTGCAAGAATTGTGGCTGTGTAACTAAGATTCGAGTGGCTTCTTTTGAAAATCCTGATTTGGATATTCCTGAGAATAATGTGATTGCGTGCTATAGATGTAGAGCGGAAGTTGCTGGGGCTGAGTTTATTTCTTGGAAAGAAGCAACCAAAAATATCTTTACCGTGGAGGTGCCAGATGGCAATTAAGATTATTCAGCATAAGCAGACTCCAAAAGAACTTGCATATCATTTTAAATGTGGTTGTGGTTGTGAATTTTGGTCTGATTCGGAAGGTGTTTTGGTTGCGAAGTCATTGGATGTGATTTTGTTTTATCAAACACAATGTCCAGAATGCGGCAGTCGTGTAGAAAGCCACGATGAGCCTGTTTTGCGAGAAGAAGTTTTTGACGATTAAAATGTATGTTTTAGAAAGAGGTGAGAACAATAGAAATTTGGGAGTTGAATCTTCTACATGATGGTGATATAGAACGAATATGTGTGTGCTCTGACGAGCAACCACTATTCGAAATGGCGGTCGATAGGGCAGTTAGTTTATTTGAAAAAATAAATGAATGGCCGCTTGAACAAGAACATTGCTATACTTCTGTAAATGTAAACGCATATCTTCGTTCTATTTTTGTGAAAATCAGTACACAAGATAATAGTACAGTTGAACTCTGGGAGTATAAATGGGAATGTATTTATAAAGAACCTCATGAAGACAAGTCTAGTGACAACTTACTTCAAAAAGTTGCTTCTCGTGTGCGAGATATTCCAAAACTATTTTATGATTGGGCAGAGAATTTCTGCTGGAAAGCGAGAAAAAATGGCTATTTGCAGTAAATGTCTACATAAAGAAGTATGCGCTTATAGGAAGCAGCTAGGAAATTGCTGTACTGAATCTTGCAAAAATTTCTTTGGCTGGGTCAAGGTCATGGATGAGCGTCCGATTCTTTTAAAAGATAACCTTGTAATAAGCGATTATGGTAATTCATTTATCGGATATTACGATTACAACAAAAGAGATCGAGAGCACTTTTGCGATGCAAACACCCTCGAAAAAATTTATGAATGTCCATCTTACTGGCTGAAAGGACTTGATTTACATGAGCAGGAAAAAATCGCTAACAAAGAATACGAGTGTAGGAAATCCAATATGGGACAAGTATGAGATTGTGGGAGTCTCTTTTGACACATCAAATAATCCAAACAAGAAGTTCTTCAAGCCGGTTTACATAATGCCGGATGGAGATGTCGTAGCTTGCGATGGAACTCACGATTTCAATTATGATCCTAACAAAGAAATTCAAATTGTTCCAAAGGAATCTATCCCATTTTATGGCAAGCCAACAGAGCCTACTGTTTATTGTGATGATGATGGCAACTGTGTGGATGTTGACGGTAATCCTCTCGGTATGAAATGGGACGACTTTATGGAGAAACAGTTCCGAACGGTAAATAAATAACGTATCATCGCTATAAAAATTAGAAAATAATACGGTAAAACTAGACTTTTATGAGGTAACTTATGGGTTGGAGAAAGGAATAAATATATGACTTATACATTCGATACTGTTCCAGAAGATAAAGAAGTCTGGTGCACTGGATTTCGATTTGACGATACGAAAGCCGGCATCAATTGCAAGCCGGTACAAGGGACTATTCATGACAAGGATTATTGGAAGTCGAAGTTTAAAACAAAAAATCGCACAATCAGCGTGAGTACAAATCAATCGTATTATGCATTTGCTGATACTTACGAAGAGGCCGCACATATTTATAATGAGATGATAAACACATTTCTTATTAACCTTGATAATAGATACCACAAAATTGTAAGCTCATTAGAGGGCTGCTATTTATCAAACGATCATGGTGTGATGTATTAAAAACTTGACTTTTATGAGGTAGATTGAATGGACGATAGATTTTCAATCGAAAAGAATCACTGGGAAATACAAAATCCAGAATGGGAAAGCTATTCTCATTTCATCTGCACTAAAGACCATTATTGGACTGGTGTACACGGTATCAGCAACTATTTTCTTCAATATAAGAATTTTGGCAGAAGTAAACCAGTCGAACGATTTTCTGTAGAATGGCCGAACTTCGTAGAGCACATGTGGTTTATCCATTGGCGTGGCCCATGGGATTATATTTTTGCTTCATATAAATTATCCGAAATCAAACGATTTTTAGAACTTGATATTGATGCTATTAAAAAGAACCATTGGCCGGATAGCCGCTGCACTTGCTACAGTATTTATGACTACGTGACGAAAAAATGGTACTATTTTAAAATCGAAAATTTGGGAACGTTTTATGGATGCACGTGGCCGTTGGGTGATGATACGGGGGAGGTGATTAGTTGTGATTAAACAAATAGGCTATTATAGATCCGACTGGTACATTATGGGCATCGACGGTAAATACAACAACGCCTGTATCTCACATACAGAATCGCAGCTTCGATATACAGTCCCAAAGCCGCCAGAATGGACCATCAATGGATTGGGTTTTGCTTACCTTAGAGAACATGGATTTGAAGATTATCCTGAACTCTATGGTATTGTATTCTATGATATGGAGTGGTGGCGAAGAAAACGCTATCCGGGTGACTTTTATGTAGAGATACCAATTTGCGATTTATGCGCAGATACCTTTCATTTAAAATGGCGTTGTAAGGAATTTCGTGTACATCAGTGGTCTAACTTGAGGAAAGAAACAAAGTGGGTGAAAAGCAGAAGTAACTACACTATTTGTGAGCTCGCCCATAAGTTGCCACACGAAGAGTTTATTGAGTATTTGAAAGATAATGGCATCTATATTATAAATGAAAGTGGTGTTGAACTTGGATGGTAATAACGAAAAACTCACTCTTGGAGAAAAGATCTTGTTTTTGACAGCCGGTGTGCTCATTACTCTTATTGTTGGATATTTTGTATGGGCGATTGGCGACGGTATCTATCGTCGTTATAATCCGATTGAATGGACTGCCACTATTGAAGAACTGGAATCGGGCATCTACGGATATACATCTACTATGGTATCTAATGTCCCAGCAGAAAATTATGAGATGCTTACGGTTCTTTGTAATGGCACTTATATGAATATAAAAGAACATGTAAAAATTGTATATGATAGCAACACTCCATATATCGAATATAAGTCAACCAATACTGTTAATGCTGACTCTGTAATAGTTCATGTTCAAAAAGAACAGATTAAAAATAATGGAGTTAGTGCAGTAACGAGGTAAGAATATGACTGAAGAATATGTAAAGATTTATTGTGACCGTTGTGGGAAAGAAGCACTTGTTAGAAAGGCACGTTTCCCAGACTGTATCGCGGGCTGCTGTATTTCAGACTCTGAAAGATGGAGCTTAAAAGATAAAGGTGCGATTTCAGATTTATGTCCACAGTGTAGATGCGAATACGAAGAGATGCTCCATAAATTCTTTTGCGAGGGACTAAAACATAATGATTAAAGAATTAGGGTTCTACCGAATGGAACTTATAGATAAGAATCCATATCTTTGGGAGATCTTAGTATATAATGCCAACGGGGAGTTATTTCTTTATGAAATATTTTACGGTCAAGCCGCAGCCAATGGATTTAGTCGTTGTCTGCGGTGTATGGGTTATGAAAATAGAAGTGACGAAATGGAGTACAAATGAAAAAATGTAACGATTTAGATGATTTGATTGTGAAAACAATGACGGTTATTGTTTCACTTGCACTTTTGATTGGATTTTATATTTTTATCAGTAAGGTTACTTATAGCTCGAATAGCGTCAAGTGGAATAATGGTATCTGCCCAAAAGATAATACATCATGGAAATATAGTAATAGTGCTCACAGTAGATATTGGAGATACGATTACTATGTATGTGAAGATGGACATGTGATTGAGCTTGTCAACGACTACGAAACACGATAAAACTTGGATTCTATATAGGAGGTTCATAATGATTATTGATTGTAAATCTATTGCACAAGATATCAAAAATAAAATCAAGAATATTATCGCAGAAGATGACTATGCTCCTATTTTACATATTTATCAAGTAGGGGACAACCCTGCATCCAACGCTTATATTAAAGGTAAATTACGTGACTGTGAAGAGGTGGGAATCGAAGCAAACCTTATCAAACTGCCAGAAAATATTACGGAGGATGAATTAAATAATAGGATACTGGAAGATTATAATTGGGAAGATGTGGACGGTATCATTGTCCAGCTCCCGCTGCCAAAACATATCGATCCTAAAAATATTTGTATTCCAGATGAACTTGATGTTGATGGCTTTAATTCCACATCCAAATTTCAGCCGTGCACTCCGCTTGGCGTTATGAAGATTTTTGATTCCATCGGTTACAATCTGGATGGCAAGAATGTGCTTGTATGTGGTCAGTCTGATATTGTGGGTCGTCCACTGGTCGATATGCTGATTAAGCGGCACTGTAATGTGATCTCTGTGAATAGTACAGGGAGCTACATGAAGAATACTGCTTACGTTACAAAACTAGCAAATGTTGTCATCTCTGCAGTTGGAAAACGCAATTTTATTTCTCGTATAGATCTATTCAACACAGACATCTGCATTGACGTTGGTATTAACTACGACGAGAATGGCAAGCAACATGGAGACTGTGCTGATGAAGTTTACGACATGAAAGATATTATGGTGACCCCTCGTATCGGTGGCGTTGGTCTGATGACCAGAGCGATGCTGCTTTACAATGTATGTGTGGCAAAGTATGGGGAAGAGAAGATGGAGGATGTGATTGTATGAAAGAAGTCCCAATCTGGGAAAAAGCCACCCTGACAATAGAAGAAGCTGCAGCATATTCGAATATTGGTCAATGCAAACTTCGAGAAATGGCGGAAGAACAAAACTGTCCATTTGTGCTTTTTGTAGGCCGAAAACGTCTTATTAAACGTAAAGCTCTTGAAAAGTACATAGATCAGTCTTATTCGATTTGAAATTGGAGCTTTGGTGTGATATACTTATGGTGTCACATCAAGGCTCTTTATAATAATGTAAGGAGTCTATTATGGAAAGACGTAAAGATAACAAAGGTAGAGTTTTAAAAGAAGGTGAGAGCCAAAGAAAAGATGGCCTGTATCAATACCGCTGGACAGATAAATTTGGAAAACGGCATACTATGTACGCAAATGATTTAAAAGCACTTCGAGATAAAAAGAAACAAGCTTTAGAGTCTGACGTGGAACAAGCCGATGTGATAATAACAATGTATGAGTTGATAAAACGATATGAAACTATTCACAAAAAATCACTTAAAGAAACTTCTGCTTATACACGAGGGCAATATCTTAGAAAAATAAAAAACGATTCATTTGGAGAAAAAAATATATCATCAATATCGACATTAGATGCGAAAGAATGGTTCTTATCTCTTAACGAAAATGGAATGAGCCAATGTGCTATCGGAAATATGAAAAATATAATTTCTCCTGCTTTTCAAATGGCCGTTGACGAGAATATGATTTCTTATAATCCGTTTTCATTTAGCTTGAATAAACTTATAAAGCCTACGAAAAAGAAAAAAATTCTATTGTCAGAAGAACAGTATAAAAAACTTATTGACTTTTCTAAAACGAGTAAAGTCTATAAGAAATATACGGATATGCTTATTATACTGCATGAAACAGGAGTTCGTGTTGGTGAGTTATGCGGAATAACAATTGATGACGTTGATTTAAAAAATAATTGTTTAAACATAACACATCAAATATCATATGTCCCAGGAATTGGAACATTTGTGCAAGAGCCAAAAAGTGAAAGCGGGAAAAGGAAAATCCCCCTTACTGATAGCGCAAGAGAAAGTTTCGAAAGGCTTATTTGTCAAAGAGAAGCATTAAATGATCCTGGTCCAGAGATGGATGGATATACGTCGTTCCTATTTTTGAAAAGAGGAACCCTTTCTCCAAAAGACAAAGATTCCGTCAAGTCAATTATTGAAAGTATGATTGGAGCATACCATAGAGAAACAGGCGACACTCTACCAAAGACGACACCACATACTTTTCGGCACATGTTCTGCACAAGACTGATTTCTGCTGGTATGAACGTTAAATCTGTTCAGTATTTAATGGGTCACGCTAATATACGAATGACGTTGGATGTATATGCGGAGTACAATCTACCTGTTACAGTTGACGATTTTTTAAGAATAGCAAATGGGTGAGCACTACACCAATTACTACACCAATTTTTCAAAAAATATATAAATGGGTATGACTTGGCATAAAAATGTAGAAACTTCGGTTAAGAAAAGTGAACGACGCATCGTGAAATATATCCATATATGAATTTATATTGGAATTTACACGCCGTTCCCTTATTTTGAACACATTTCCGGACTAAAATAAACCAGTATCTTCAAAAAGCGCTTTGCGCTGCCTTAGAAAGGAGCGTTGTGAACGTGATCGAAGTTTCTCATCTCACCAAACAGTATGGCAATCATCTTGCCGTGGACGATGTCTCGTTTACCGTGGCAGATGGCCAGATCTGTGGTCTGCTGGGGCCCAACGGCGCGGGCAAATCCACCATTATGAACATCCTCACCGGCTATCTCTCTGCCACCAGTGGGCAGGTGACGGTGGCAGGGCACCCTCTGCCCGAGGAGGCCGATGCCGCCAAGGCCTGTGTGGGCTATCTGCCCGAACAGCCGCCCCTTTACCCGGAGATGACGGTGCAGGAGTACCTGACCTTTGCCGCCGAGCTGAAGGGTGTGAAAAAGGCGGAACGGAAGGAGCAGGTATGCAGGGCTGCCCGCCGTACCGGGCTGGAAACCGTTCTGCCCCGGCTCATCCGCAGCCTTTCCAAGGGCTACAAGCAGCGGGTGGGCATTGCACAGGCATTGCTGGGCAGCCCCAGGCTCATCATTCTGGACGAGCCGACGGTCGGCCTGGACCCGGCACAGGTCATCGAGATCCGCAAGCTCATCCGGGAGCTGGGTCGGGCACATACGGTCATCCTGTCCAGCCATATCCTCAGTGAGGTGCAGGCAGTCTGCCAGCAGATCCTGATCCTTTCCAAAGGGCATCTGGCGGCAGCAGGCAGTCTGGAGGAGCTGACCGCCGATGGCAAGAGCCTGGAAGAGGTGTTTCTGGAACTGACCGACGGTGAACTGGAAGAAGCAACCGGAGAGGAGGACGCAGAATGACAGCTATTTTTAAGCGGGAATTCCGCAGTTTCTTTCACGGGATGCTGGGGTACGTCCTCACGGCGTTTCTGGTGGCGAGTTCCGGCCTGTATTTTCTGGCCCGGTGCCTGATCTACGGCCTGACCGATTTCAGTTACTACACCCTCTACCAGACCATTTTCATGCTGCTGCTCTATATCCCGGTGCTGGCGATGCGCTCACTGGCTGAGGAGCGCCACAGCCGCACCGACCAGCTGCTGCTCACCAGCCCGGTCTCAGTGTGGGGCATCGTGCTGGGCAAGTTCTTTGCCATGGCGGCCGTGTTCGCACTGCCCTGCGCCGTGGATGCGGTGATGATCTTCATCCTCTGGGCGCTGGGCGGCACCGTGTCTGCTCTGCTCGCAAACCTTGCGGGGCTGCTCTGCTACTTTTTGCTGGGCTGTGCGGTCATTGCATTGTGTGAGTTTCTCTCCGGCCTGACCGAGAACCAGATCATTGCCGCCGTGGCGGGCTTTTCAGCCTTGCTGCTGGCCTACCTGATGCCCAGCCTGCGCAGTATGTTCAATGCGGGCAGCGCCGTGGCGCTGGCAGTGTTCACCGGGATCGCAGGCGCAGCATCTCTGGCGGCCGGTCTGCGCACCCGCAGTTTTGTGCTGGGGTGCCTGACCTTTGCGGCGCTCTGCCTGGGCCTGACAGGGCTGTTTCTGCTCCGCAGTGCATGGCTTACCGAGGCTTTCAGCGCTGTGCTGAGTGCCCTGTGCCTGTTTACACCCTTTGAGGATTTTGTCAACAACAGCTTCTCTATCCCTGCCGTGGTCTATTATCTGACCGTGACGGCGGTGTTCCTGTTCCTCACGGCGCAGGACATTGAGAAGCGCCGCTGGAACTGAGAGGAGGGAACACAGATGAAGCTTTTTGTAAAGCAGAGCTCCTCGGGTGACGGGCGGGTGTTCCGCAGCGGGGTGTGGTCGGCAGCCATTGCCGCGGCTGTGATCGTGCTGGCCGTGCTGGTCAATCTCATTGTCCGGGCCATTCCTTCCAGGTATACCGAGTTCGATCTCTCCGAGGCGGGGCTCTACACCCTGAGCGAGAGCTCCAGACAGGTGGCCGACGACCTGACGCAGGATGTGGCCATTTACTATCTGGCCCAGACCGGCAATGAGGACCAGATCATCTCCAAGCTGCTGGACAAGTACGCCGCCCAGAGCAGCCATATCACTTGGGAGCTGAAAGATCCGGCAGTCTACCCGACCTTTGCGGCCCAGTACGGCGCACAGGATCTGACCTCCGGTGGGCTGATCCTGGTCTGCGGGGAACAGAGCAAGGTGCTGGATGCCGCAGAGCTTTACGACTACGATTACAGCGATTATGCCGCCACCGGCGCGGCCAACGTGACCTTTGACGGTGAAAGCAGGATCACCTCTGCCATCTACCAACTGACCAGCGGAGAGAGCCGCCATGTGTACTACACCACCAACCACGGCGAGCAGGCGCTGACTTCCACCCTGACCGATGCGCTGGAAAGCCAGAACCTGACCGTCTCGGCACTTGACCTGCTCTCCCAGACCATCCCCGAGGACTGTGACCTGCTTGTCATCAACGATCCGGCGCAGGACTTTTCCGGCGCAGGCAGTCTGGTGGATGAGCTGGGCCAGCTGCGCAGCTACCTGAGCAACGGAGGCCGCGTGCTGCTGCTGACGGATTCCTATTATAGTACCCCCAATCTGGATGCTGTGATGGCCGAGTTCGGCCTGACCCGCACCGAGGGCCTTGTGGTGGAGGGTGACACTAACCACTACCTCAATGGCTACCCGGCCCTTTACCTGCTGCCGGATTATGCCAGTACAGAGGAATCCACCGCGCTGGACGGTGTGAACACCAGCCGCCGAGTTCTGCTGCAGATGGCACAGGGCATCACCCTGACCGAGACAGAGCATGTGGTCTCGGAAGCCCTGCTGGTCAGCTCGGACAGTGCTTACAGCAAACCGGAAGGCTACGAGATGACCACCACCGAGAAGGCGGACGGCGACATTGCCGGTCCCTTCACGCTGGCAGCATACGCCCGCAATGAGGACACGGGTGCCCAGGTCATCTGGGTCAACTGCGGCAATATGGACAATGAGGGCATCTATCAGGTCATCCCGGGCAATGTAACCTTCCTGCAGGGGTGTGCGGCTTCGCTGGCCGGGCAGGAGAGCGCTGTCCTCATCGACAGCAAGGCGCTGGAAGCAGCTCCGTTGGAAGTGCCCAGCATTGCCGCCTCTACGCTGGGCCTGCTCTTTGTCATCGTTCTGCCTGCGGCCCTGCTGGCTGTGGGTGCCGTGGTGGTCGTGCTGCGGCGCAGAAAGTGAGGACCTGTCCATGAAAGCAAAACAGCGTACCCTCGGGGTGCTGCTTTTCCTCATCCTGCTGGCAGGCGGCGTGTTTGCCCTGCTGACGCTGCGGAATGCCCGGGAAGAACAGGCTGCCAGTGCGGCCGCAGATGGAACCATTCCGCTGGCGGCAGTTTCGGGCAATGACCTGACGCAGATCGTGCTCCACTATCAGGGCGAGACGAACACCCTGCTCTATACCGCCGACGGCTGGACGCTGGCTGAAGATCCAGCTTACCATCTGGACACCTCTGCCTGCAACACGATGCTCACCGCGCTTTCCTCTTTGAACGCAAAGGGGGAGCTGAGCCCGCAGGCAGGGGAGGACTACGGCTTTGCGGAGCCTGTGCTGACCATAGAGGTGACGGCAGCGGGCGAAACGGACACCTATACCTTCGGGGCCAGCAATACCATGACAGGGGATCTCTATGTCCGCAAGAATAACAGCGGTGTCATTTATACGGTATCGGAGACCAAAGCCGCCTGCTTTGAGTTGACCAGGGCGGAGCTGTTTGGTGCCTTCAACCCGGCGGGGCTGACGGCCTCGGAGATCGAAGCGGTCTCCTATACGCTGGCCGATGGCGAGACCGTGACCCTGAAAGCAAACTCGGAGCCTGCAGCAGAGAGCGGCAGCAACGCCTACCAGACTGTCTGGCGGCTGGCAGGGGACACCGCCGCAGACCTCGACGAGACAAGGGTGGATGCCATCCTCTCGGCTCTCTGCACCTATGTCTCGGCACAGGCAGCAGATGCCGACCCGGCGGCGTATGGTTTTGAGGCCCCGCTGGTCACAGCAGAGGTCACCACAGCCGATGGCACAATAAATCTGACCTATGCCATGGGGACGGACGGCTGTTACCTGATGGTGGAAGGCGACAGCTCCGTTTATACGGTGGATGCCAGTGTGGTGAGTGCGCTTTTGTGCCCCGCGGATCAGCTGAAAGCAGAATAAAACGTTTCACTCCCGCGCTGTGCAAATTTCTGGTACAGCGCGGGATTTTTTTGCGCCGGATGTAAAGTTTCGGCAAACCTCGACAGAGTGATTGACATTTCAGTTCGGATTGTTTATGATAGGCGATGACAGGGCAGAATAACTGCACAATATTACGGATGTCATGGATGTTGTGCGGGGCTGGGTCGCCCTGGTACGAAGGATGGGGTGGATGCCCTGTCTTTTTTCGTATCTGAGTTTAAGGAGGAAAAGTAAAAAATGGACAACTCGGTGATCGTTTCACTGCGCGATATCGTGGTGGAATTTGACGGTCAGCGCATTCTGGATGGGCTGAACCTGGACATCCATGACAAAGAATTCGTAACGCTGCTGGGTCCTTCCGGCTGCGGCAAGACCACCACCCTGCGCCTGATCGCAGGCTTCCTGGAACCCAACGCGGGTCAGGTGCTGCTGAAGGGCCAGGATATTACCGGTGTGCCCCCCTATAAGCGCCCGGTGAATACCGTGTTCCAGAAATACGCGCTGTTCCCGCACCTGAACGTGTTTGAGAATGTGGCCTTTGGCCTGCGCCTGAAGAAGATGGACGAAGAGACCATCCGCCGCAAGGTGCGCGATATGCTGGAGGTGGTCGGCCTGAAGGGCTTTGAGCGCCGCAGCATCGGCCAGATGTCCGGCGGCCAGCAGCAGCGTGTTGCCATTGCCCGCAGTCTGGTCAATGAGCCTGAGATCCTGCTGCTGGACGAGCCTCTGGGTGCACTGGACCTTAAGCTCCGCAAGGAGATGCAGCTGGAGCTCAAGCGCCTGCAGCGTGAGATGAACATCACCTTTATTTATGTTACTCACGATCAGGAAGAGGCCCTGACCATGTCCGATACCGTCGTTGTGATGAACGGCGGCAAGGTGCAGCAGATCGGTACTCCCGAGGATATCTACAACGAGCCTAAAAATGCCTTTGTGGCGGACTTTATCGGCGATTCCAACATTGTGGACGGCGTGATGCACCGCGACTTCCTGGTCTCCTTCTCGGGCGTGCAGTTCCCCTGCGTGGACCGCGGCTTTGCCCGGGAACAGAGCGTACAGGTGGTGGTCCGCCCCGAGGACATTGAAGTGGTCAGCCCAGTGGAGGGTCAGCTGGTGGGCGTGGTCAATGATGTCATCTTCAAGGGCGTTCACTTTGAGATGCACGTTGAGTGCGAGGGCCGTGAGTGGCTGATCCACTCCACCCGCGCCTGCACCCCCGGTGAAACCATTGGTATGCGCATCGGCCCCAACGAGATCCATATCATGGCACGTTCGGAGGGCTGAATGGGAAATGATGAAAATTTACGATAAGAAGTTGGCCTATCCTTATTTTATCTGGATGGTGCTGTTCACAGTGGTTCCGCTGATCATCGTGGTCTATTATGCCCTGACCGATGGCAGCGGCAATTTCACCATTGCCAATCTGACCAGCGTCAGCGGCTACGGCTCCGTGTTTGCCCGCAGCCTGCTGCTGGCCCTTGTGGCTACCGTGATCTGTCTGGTCATTGCATTTCCGGTGGGCTATTTCCTGTCCCGCCTGCGGGTGAACAAGCAGCATATCATGCTGATGCTGGTTATGCTGCCCATGTGGATGAACTTCCTGCTCCGCACCTATGCCTGGATGGGCCTGCTGAGCATCAACGGCCCTGTGAACGCGGTGCTGGGCTTTTTTGGTCTGGGCCCCTATACCATGCTGAATACCTCCGGCGCGGTGGTGCTGGGCATGGTGTATAACTATGTGCCCTACATGATCCTGCCCCTCTACACCAGTATGACCAAGATCGATCAGAGCCTGGTGGAAGCGGCACAGGATCTGGGAGCCTCCACCACCCAGACCCTTTTCCGGGTGCTCATCCCCATGAGCGTGCCCGGCATCAGCACCGGCATCACCATGGTGTTCGTTCCGGCGGTGTCCACCTTTGTCATCAGCCGTATGCTGGGCGGCGGCTCCAACCTGATGATCGGCGACCTGATCGAGATGCAGTTCCTGGGCAACAGCTACAACCTGAACGTCGGTTCGGCCATGAGCCTTGTGCTGATGATCATCGTCCTGCTCTGCATGAGCTTCACATCCAGCTTTGATGAAGATGAAATGGAGGGCGTGTCCTGATGAAAACGAAACATCTGCGCCTGATGCAGCGGGCCTACGTCATCCTCTTCTTCTGCTTCATGTACCTGCCCATTGCCTATATGATCGTGTTCAGCTTCAACCAGAGCAAGGGCTACGCACTGTTCACGGGCTTTACCTTCAAGTGGTACACCAGCCTGTTCCATAACTCTGCCATCCTGAGCGCTTTGCGCGTCTCACTGGAGGTGGCCCTCATCTCTGCGGTCATTGCAACGGTTCTGGGTACGGCGGCCTCGCTGGGCATTGCGTCCATGAGCCGCAAGAGCCGCCTGGTGATCACCAACATCACCTATATCCCGGTGGTCAATCCGGAGATCATCACCGGCATCTCCTTGATGCTGCTGTTTGTGGCTTACCAGCGCTTTGCCGAGGGAGTCTCCTGGCTGCCCGACACCATCATGGGAATGCCCACGCTGCTGATCGCGCACATCGCCTTCAATGTGCCCTATGTCATCTTCAACGTAACCCCCAAGCTCAAGCAGCTGGACATCAAACTGTATGAGGCAGCTCTGGATCTGGGCTGCGACCCCAGGCAGGCATTCTTCAAAGTCATCCTGCCTGAGATCAGCCCGGCCATCCTGTCGGCCTTCCTCATCTGCCTGACCTACTCCATCGATGATTTTATGATCTCCTATTTCAACTGCGGCACGGTGGAGACCCTGCCCATTGCCATCTACTCCATGACCCGGAAAAAGGTCAGCCCGGAGATCTACGCCCTGTCCACCATCATGTTTGTGGTGATCCTGACCATCATCCTCATCTCCAATGCCATGGAGAGCCGGGAGTACCGCCGGGATCAGAAGGCACTGAGAGGGGAGGACGTAAAATGAAACGTTTTACTGTTCTGCTGCTGACGCTGGCCATGGCGTTCTGCTGTGCTGCGCCCGCCTTTGCCGCCGGAACCATTGAGGTGACCGAGGACGTTTCGGTCTCGGACGATTACGACTGGACCCGCTTTCAGGGCCAGAATCTCACCCTCAACGTTTACAACTGGGGCGAATACATCTCCAACGGCTCCGATGACAGCGTGGATGTGGTGGCCGCCTTCGAGAAGCTTACCGGCATCAAGGTCAACTACACCACCTTTGATTCCAACGAGTCCATGTACGCCAAACTGAAATCCGGTGCGGCCAACTACGATGTGGTCATCCCTTCGGATTACATGGTGGCAAAGATGATCGCCGAGGGGATGCTTGCACCGCTGGATTACAGCAATATCCCCAACTCCCAGAACATCGATGCGGTCTACCGTGATCCGGATTATGACCCCACCAACGCCTATACCGTGCCCTATATGCTCTGTACCACCGGCATCATCTACAACACCACCATGGTGGAGAATGCCCCCACCAAATGGGCTGACCTGTGGGATGAGCAGTACGCGGGCAACATCCTGATGTTCAACAACAGCCGTGATGCCTACGCCATTGCGGCGTTCAAGAACGGTACCAGCATCAACCCCGAGACCCCGGAAGAGGTGGACGAGGTGGTGGAGACCCTGAAAGCGCAAAAACCGCTGGTGCAGGCCTACGTTATGGATGAGATCTTTGATAAGATGATCGGCGGCGAGGCGGCCATCGGCGTGTACTACTCCGGCGATGCCATTACCATGATCGATGATAACCCGGATCTGGCTTGGGTGTTCCCGGAGGAGGGCAGTGTGCTTTCGGTGGACTGCATGGCTGTGCCTGCTGCCAGCGAGCACAAGGAAGCCGCTGAGATGTTCATCAACTTCATGTGCGAGACCGACATCGGCAAGGCCAACAGCGAGTATATCGGCTACACCACCCCCATGCACGATGTTTGGGAGGTGCTGGACGAGGATCTGAAGACCAGCGAGATCGCCTATCCGTCTGAGGAGGACGCCGCCCGCGAGAAGGTGTTCACCGCCCTGAGCGATGAGGTAAACAGCGAGCTGGATCTGAAGTGGAGCGAGATGAAGAGCTACGATGAGGGCGGCGGCAGCTACCTGTTTTTGCTGCTGCTTCTGGCCATGCTGGCGCTGGCCTGCTTCAATATCTGGCGCAAAGTGCGCAGAAAGACCCGCAATCAGTATTGATCGTTCAGCCAAGGCTGCCGTCCCGGATGTGGTGCGGCGGCCTTTTTCCGATAGGAGGAAAAGACTATGGAACAGTTTTATTATGAAGATACTGCCGTGGTAGAAAATGCCGATGCAGACTGCCACAGCCTGCTCAAGGCCAGCGCCCTGCTGCGCTATGTGGAGCAGATTTCTTCCATGCACGCCCGGAAGTTTGGCATGGACGATAAGTTTTTTGAGGATCACGGCGTAGCGTTTCTGGTGGGCAAGCAGGCGCTGCGGTTTAACCGTGTGCCTCGCCGTGGCGAGACTTTGACCCTTTGCTCCCGCTCAGAAAAGGCTCTCCGTGGCTCTATCAAGCGCGTCACTACCCTTACGGACGAAGCCGGGCAGGAAGTAGCCATGGTGGACAGCCGCTGGATCATGTCCAGCCTTGAGAATGGACATATCCTGCGCCAGCCGGGCTGGACGGTGGAGGGATACTGGAACGAGACGGTGGAAGAGGAACTGCCCCTTTTGCTGCATAAGCGCCGGGACAGCCTGACCAGCGCCGGTCTGGTTACGGCGCGCTACTCCCAGTGCGACCTGCACTACCACATCAACAACGCCTTTTATCTGGATATCGTCTGCGATGCACTGCCGCAGGAGATCATGCGCGATCATGTTGTGAAGTTCGCTTCCATCAACTATCACCGCGAAGTCCCCATGGGGCAGCAGGTGGAGGTGTTCTACACGCCTTCGGATGATGGCTGGTACTTTATTGCCAAGCACGCAGACAAAACGGCTTTCGAGTGCTATCTGGAGCTGGAGCCAGTCAAACAGTAAAAACATGGAGGGATGCCTATGTCTAAAACCGGAGAATTGTTCGGCACCTTTTTTAAGATCGGTGCCTTTACCTTTGGCGGCGGCTATGCCATGGTAGCGCTGCTGGAACACGAATTTGTAGAAAAAAAGCGCTGGCTCACCCGGGAAGAGTTTCTGGATATGGTCGCCATTGCCGAGTCCACTCCCGGCCCTGTGGCGGTGAACAGCGCCACCTACATCGGCTATAAGCTGGCCGGTGTTGCCGGTGCGGCGGCTTCCACTCTGGCGGTGTGCCTGCCGTCCTTTGCAGTCATCTACCTTATTTCGCTCTTCTTCGACCGCTTTTTGCAGCTGACGGTGGTGGCCAATGCTTTCAAGGGCATTCAGGCCTGTGTCATCTACCTGATCCTGTCCGCCGGGGTCAAGATGCTCAAAAACTTGCAGCGCACCCCCTTCAACACGGCAGTGGTGGCGGTGGTGTTGGCGGCTATGGTGGGCTGCTCAGTGTTGGCGGTAAAATTTTCCTCCATCTGCTGCATTTTGCTTTGCGGCGCAGCCGGGGTGCTGGCCTACGCGATAGGGCAGGGGAAGAAAGGCGGCACAAAATGATCTTGTTGGAGCTGTTCTGGAATTTCCTTGTCATCGGTGCAGTGTCCTTTGGCGGCGGCTACGGCATGATCTCGCTGGTACGGGAAACGGTGCTGGGGCACTGCTGGCTGACCGAGAGCGAATTTCTCAGCTTTATCGCGGTGTCAGAGTCTACGCCCGGCCCGCTGGCAGTGAATATGGCCACCTTTATCGGCGCTTCGCAGGCGGGGCTGGCAGGCTCCTTTGTGGCAACGGTGGGGGTGGTGCTGCCCTCCTTTGTCATCATTTTGCTGATCGCGGCGGCGCTGCACAGCCTGATGAAGTACGCCGGGGTCAACGCCTTTCTGGCTGGGGTGCGCCCCTGCGTGGTGGCTATGATCCTGGCTACCGCCTGCACTATGGGGCTTTCCACGCTGGGGGGCTTTACCACCCTTGCCGGCGGCTTTGCCCCGGATGTGCGTGCACTGGCGGTGTTTGCCCTGCTGGGCATTCTGCATTTTGCCTATAAAAAGAAAACGCAGAAAGCACCGTCCCCCATTGGGATGATCTTACTTTCTGCGGTGCTGGGCGCGGTGCTGTGGAGCATCTGACCCGGCAAGAAAGGATACTGCAATGAACATTACCGTGTATCTGGGGGCAAACCTTGGCACCGACCCTGCACTGCCGCAGGCCGTGCAGCAGCTGGGGCGCTGGATCGGCGAAAGCGGCAACGCGCTGGTGTACGGCGGCAGCAAAAGCGGCCTGATGGGGCTTTTGGCCGACAGTGTGCTGGCCGCAGGCGGCAGGGTGACCGGCGTAGAACCCAAGTGCTTTCTGGACGCAGAACTGCAGCACGAGGGACTGACCGAGTTGATCGTCACCGAGGATATCTCCGCCCGCAAGACCAAAATGATCGAGCTGGGGGATGCTTTTATCGCGTTTCCCGGCGGCACCGGCACGCTGGAGGAGATCACCGAGGTCATCAGCAAGCTGTCTCTGGGACAGCTGAACGCGCCCTGCATCCTCTACGACCTGAACGGCTACTACCAGCCTCTGCACCAGCTTTTGCAGCAGATGATCACCATGGGGCTTTCCACTCCGGCGCGGCAGCGGAATATCGCCTTTGCCGCCGACCTTGCTCAGATTCGCGCAATCCTTGAAAAATGATATTGGGAAGCTTACTTCTCAAACGCGAGGGACTGCTGTACATGGCTTTGTGCGGCGGTCTTTTTTCATAAAAATGGGATACCGGGGCGTTCGCAGATGACCCGGTATCCCGAAAAAAATCATTCCGCTGGTTATGCCCATAGCACACGCGGAGGGCATTTAAATCTTTCTGCGCAATCAAAAAGGCCGCTGCACAAAATAATGTGCAACGGCCTTTTGCTATCCTGTTATGTACGCTGTGCGCGTTAAACTTAGGCGGCAGTGGTGGAAGCAACCTCAGAAGAAGCAGCCTCAGAGGAAGCAGCCTCGGAAGATGCAGCCTCAGAGGAAGCAGCCTCAGAAGAAGCAGCCTCAGAGGAAGCAGCCTCAGAAGAAGCAGCCTCGGAAACAGCGGTGGTGCTTGCGGAAGCAGCCTCAGAGGTGGAGGAAGCAGAAGCGGCAGAAGTACCACCGCAGGCGGTCATGCCAGCAGCCAGAGCCAGAGCAACAACAGCGATGCAAATATTCTTGAGTTTCATATCAATGATCTCCTTAGTCTTCTTGTAAATGTTTAGCAGCGGGCTTTCGGTAGCACCTCACTGCGATGCTATATTCTAATCCGTTTTTGAAAAAAATCAAGAGGATTTTGGTCGAAAGTTATAATCCATGTAAAGAATCTACATAGTTGTCATAAAGTTTCGCCAAAAGTCAAAGACTTTTTGGTAAAAATAAAGCGCGGGATAGAGCCTGTACCGCCGGGCGGGAAGTACAAAAACAGAAAAATTTGAAAAATACTCATAAAATCCTTTTTATTGTACTGTAAATGTGGATAATAGAGACACAACGAGGGACGGACATCCCCCGGAGGGCTGAACGACAAGAACATTTATGGAGGGTACTACAATGAAAGACTTTGATTTTGGCTACTTTGGCACCGGCGACGAGGGCTATGCCCAGTACATGACCGCATTCGAGCGCAATTTCAGCACGGACAGCACCGATAGCTTTGCATCCGATGACGCAGACTGCGATGCAGACAGCTGCGACAGCACTGAGGACGATTTCTGAGCCTGCACTCTTTTGCCCGTTTGTGCATACAAAGGGCAAAGGGGGAATGCGGCTTGAACCGGATCGTTTTCACACTTTGTGTCTGGCTGTTCCCGGCGGCGTGTACCGCGCTGGGAGCAGCAGGGGTGTTTTTGCTGCGCAGGCAGACAAGGCCGGCAACCCGGCGCATTTTGTGCGGAATGGCGGCGGGTATCATGCTGGCGGCCAGCGTGTGGAGCCTGCTGCTGCCGGCCATTGCCCGGTCGGAGGGCAGGGCGGCATGGGTGCCCCCGGCGCTGGGGCTCATTTTAGGCGCTGTGGGGCTTTTACGGCTGGAGGATGCCGCCGGGCAGTTGCTGGCGGGCGGCCCCGGGCATTGCGGGCGTATGGTGCTGGCGGTCACCCTGCATAACCTGCCGGAAGGCATGGTGGTGGGGCTGGCTGCGGCGCTGGCGCTGCACGGGGACGCAGATGCCGTAAGCGGCGCGCTGGCACTGAGCCTGGGTATCGGCTTGCAGAATATCCCGGAGGGGGCGGCGGTCAGTCTGCCGCTGACCCAGAGCGGGCGCACCCGGGGGCAGTCCTTTGCCGCCGGGGCGGCCTCCGGACTGGTGGAGCCCCTGGGCGCGGTGCTGGCCTTTGTGCTGGCCGAGTGGGTAGGCGCAGCGCTGCCGTGGCTCATGAGCGCGGCGGCGGGCTGTATGGTGTGTGTGACCGCACAGGAGATGATCCCTGAGGCGGTGGAACCGGATGAAGTGGCCGGTGTCATCAGCATCGTGCTGGGTTTTGCGCTGATGATGGCACTGGATGTGGCCCTGTGATATAGTAAAAGCAGCGCCGGACAGACTCTTTTGGTCTGCCCGGCGCTGCTTTTATGCAAAAAGGATTTATACTGTCTGCTGCTTCTGGCGCAGATGCCGCCGCACCACAAGCAGGCAGGCCAGATGCACCAGTGCGGTCAGCGCCCAGCTGATGGGGTAGCTGATGTACAGCATAAAAGGGGTGCGGTTCAGCTGGAAAATGGTGGCGATCCAAACCAGCCGCAGCACGCACACACCCACAAGGCTTACCACCATGGGCAATACGCTGTAGCCCAGCCCGCGCAGGCTGCTAGCCAGCACGTCCATGATGCCGCACAGCAGGTAAAAGCCACAGATCAGGCGCAGCCGCTCGGCACCGGTGGCGATGACCGCAGTGTCCGAGGAGTAGAAGCGCAGCAGCTGATTTCCCGCCAGTGCTGCACCGCCACCAAGCACAAGACCGGTCACCACGACACACAGCAGACAGTTGCGGATCACCCGGTCAAGATTGTGATACTTGCGCGCGCCGATATTCTGGCTGGTAAAGGTGACAGCGGCCTGTGCAAAGGCATTCATGGCAGTGTACACAAAGCCCTCCAGATTGGAGGAAGCAGAGTTGCCCGCCACCACCATGGAGCCGAAGGAGTTGATGGAAGACTGGATGACCACATTGGAAAGGCTGAACACCGTGCTTTGCAGCCCGGCAGGCAGGCCGATGAGCAAAATCTGCTTCAGCGTCCCGGCGTGGAAGGCCAGCCGCCGCAGGTCTAGCCGCAGTGCGCCCTCCTCCCGGACGAGCATCCCAGTCACCAGCAGCGCGGACACAGTCTGGCTGATGATGGTGGCCAGTGCCACGCCCGCCACGCTCATGGAAAAGCCGATGACAAAGACCAGATTCAGCACCACGTTGATGATACCGGCAGCGGCCAGACAGTATAGCGGGCGCTTGGTGTCGCCCACAGCCCGCAGCAGCGCACTGCTGAAGTTGTACAGCATGGTCATGGGCATTCCGATAAAATAGATCTTCAGATACAGGGTGGAAAGGCTGATCACGTCCTCCGGGCAACTCATCAGCTCCAGCAGACCGCGCGCGGCGCAAAAGCCCACCACCGCCAGCAGCACGCCGCTGACTAAGCCCAGCGCTACGGCGGTGTGCACCGTATCCTGCACGCCCTTTTCGTCCCGGGCGCCAAAGCACCGGGCTGCCACCACATTGGCACCCAGCGAAAGCCCGACGAACAGGTTGACCAGCAGGTTGATCAACGCGCCGTTGGAGCCCACGGCGGCCAGCGCTGTGCTGCCCGCAAAGCGCCCCACCACCACAACATCGGCGGCGTTGAACAGCAATTGCAGAATGCTGGATGCCGCCAGCGGCACGGAAAACAAGATGATCTTTTGCAGCATGGGCCCGCTGGTCAGGTCTGCGGAACGGCTGGTCGTAGCCATGAGTTGTCTACCTCCTATAATAAGCCTTGCGTGAACATAGCAATTGCTTATTATAGCGCGATATTAGGTAAAAAACAAGAGGTAAAGCGCCCTGTTCTCTCCAAAAGCGGCAAATATCACCCGCCGGGTACAGCCTGCAATTGAAAAATGCTGCCCATACTGCTATAATAAGGCGGTAGACCCGTAGAAAACGGAGGAAGTTGGATTTATGTATCGGAATCGGATCAAACGGCTGCTGGATATTTTGCTGTCGGCCTGCGGCATTCTGTGCCTTTCGTGGCTGCTGCTGCTTTTGGCTGTTGCCATCAAGCTGGACTCGCCCGGGCCGGTGTTTTTCCGGCAGAAGCGTGTGGGCATCGGCAAGCGGCATTTCCAGATCCTCAAGTTCCGCACTATGCGCATTGATACCCCGCACGATATGCCCACCCATCTGCTGCACGACCCGGAGCAGTATATCACCCGCATGGGGCACTTTCTGCGCAAGACCAGTCTGGACGAGCTGCCCCAGCTGTGGAATATCCTTGTGGGGGATATGGCGGTCATCGGCCCGCGCCCGGCGCTGTGGAACCAGTACGACCTGCTGGCCGAACGGGATAAGTACGGTGCAAACGATGTGCGCCCCGGGTTGACCGGCTGGGCGCAGATCCATGGCCGGGACGAGCTGGAAATTACCGAAAAGGCAAAGCTGGACGGCTGGTATGTGGAGCACATCAGCTTTGGGCTGGATGTGAAGTGCTTCTTTGGCACTATTACCGCCGTGCTCAAGCATGACGGCGTGGTGGAGGGCGGCACCGGCACCCTGCATGATGAAAAATGATCTATTATATGGAGACACCGGAGCCTTGGCTGACGCTCCGGTGTCTCCATTTTTACAGAAAGCACAGCACAGAGCGGCTGAAATTGGCATATCTCTTGATTTATCCCCTGAAAAGCGTATAATAAAACAGTACACAAGACGTTAAAGGAGGATTCCTGTATTATGGAACGCACCTATATCAATGAGGCTCAAAAGGCCATCGGCGGCACGGTGAAGGTGCAGGGCTTTATCGAGAACCTGCGCAACAGCAAGTATATGGCATTTATCGTGCTGAAGGATATTACCGGCAAGCTGCAGATCACGGTGGAAAAGGCCGACCACCCTGAGCTGGTGGATACCATCGACCAGCTCACCCCGGACTCTGTCATCACCGTCACCGGTAAGGTGATGGAGAACGACTACGTCAAGATGGGCGGCGTGGAGATGATCCCCGAGAGCATCGAGGTGGAGAGCACCGCCAATGCACTGCCCATCGTCCGCAAGGAGATCGCAGCCACCAAGAAAAAGAAGGCTGTGGAGCGCTCCAGCATCGACCAGCGCATCGACTACCGCTGGATCGATCTGCGCACCGACGAGAACCAGCTGATGTTCAAGGCACAGAGCTGCTTCGTCAACGCCATGCGCAAGTTCCTGCTGGACCGCAACTTCATCGAGATCCACACCCCCAAGCTGATCGCTGCTGCCAGCGAGAGCGGCTCTGAGGTGTTCAAGGTGGACTACTTCGACCGCAACGCTTATCTGGCACAGAGCCCCCAGTTCTATAAGCAGATGGCCATGGCTGCCGGCTTTGAGCGTATCTTCGAGACCGGTCCCGTGTTCCGCGCTGAGAAGAGCTACACCAACAAGCACGCTACTGAGTTCTCCGGCTTCGATCTGGAGTTCAGCTACATCACCTCCTTCAAAGACGTGATGAAGATGGAAGAGGAGCTGCTGACCGCCGGTCTGCAGGCCGTTAAGGACAGCTACGGCGACCAGATCAAGGAACTGTTCGGACTGGAAGTCATCGTGCCCACCACGCCGTTCCCGGTGGTCAAGCTGGCAGACCTGTATAAGGCTCTGGAAGAAGAGTTCGGCTACACCGTGGACGAGAGCGAGAAGGGCGATCTGACCACCGAGGCCGAGCGCCTGAGCTACGACTGGGTCAAGAAGCACTACGGCCACGAGTTCCTGTTCATCACCGATTACTCCGCCGAGAAGCGCGCTTTCTACCACATGCGCGATGAGAACGGCGTGCCGCAGGGCTACGACCTGATCTGGCGCGGCGTGGAGATCACCACCGGTGCCCAGCGCGAGCATCGCTACGAGGTGCTGAAGAAGCAGGCTGAGGAGAAGGGTCTGGCCGAGGACGTCAAGTTCTATCTGGAGTTCTTCCAGTACGGCTGCCCGCCCCACGGCGGCTTTGGTCTGGGCATCGACCGCCTGACCATGCTGCTGTGCGGCCTGAGCATCAAGGATGCCGAGTTCCTGTTCCGTGGCCCCAACCGCCTGACCCCGTGATTTTATAAAACCTTTCCGAGAGCTGCTATGTGTTTTGCATAGCGGCTCTTTTTTGAGTCCCGTGAAAAGGCAATTGAGGAAAATCGCAGATTTTCCTCAATTGCAATTATAAAATTTTTTCCGCTGTCTATGCCCAGAGCAAAGCGGAGGGCATTTAAGATCGTCCCGGCATAATAAGCGCTCCCTTTTCATACGATACAACGAGCACACCCACCCCTACGGGCGCGGTGCGCAGCGCAACAGGAAGGGGAGAAGGACCTTGGAGAAACAGGAACAGAACAGCATCTGTCGCGAGATCGGCGCACGCACCGGCGGGGATATCTACATCGGTGTGGTGGGCCCGGTGCGCAGCGGCAAATCCACCTTTATCAAGCGGTTCATGGAGCAGCTGGTGCTGCCCGCCATGTCCGGCTCTGCCGCCGCCCGGGAACGTGCCCGGGACGAGCTGCCGCAGTCGGCAGCGGGGCGCACCATCATGACCACTGAGCCAAAATTCATCCCGGAGACCGCCGTGCCCCTGCAGCTGGAGGGCGGCGGGGCGTGCCGGGTGCGGCTGATCGACTGCGTGGGCTACATGGTGGAGGGTGCCATGGGGCACGAGGAGGACGCAAAGCCCCGCATGGTCAAAAGCCCGTGGTTCGAGCAGGAGGTGCCCTTTGACCTTGCCGCAGAGACCGGCACCCGCAAGGTGATCTGTGAGCACTCCACCATCGGGGTAGTGGTCACCACCGACGGCTCGGTCAGCGATATCCCCCGGGCGGGCTACGCAGAGGCCGAAAGGCGGGTCGTCACCGAGTTGGAAGCGCTGGGCAAGCCTTATATCATCCTGCTCAACAGCACCCACCCGGACGCGCCGGAGACCCGGCAGCTGGCCGAGGGCATGGCGCGAGACTACCGCCGCACCGTGCTGCCGGTAAGCTGCGTGGACTTGGACGCCGCCATGCTGGGGGAGATTTTGCGGCGGGTGCTGTATGAATTTCCGGTGCAGGAGCTGGATTTTGCTCTGCCCCGCTGGGTGACCATGCTGGAGCCCGGGCACTGGTTGCAAGCACAGGTGTACACAGCTGCCATGCAGCTGGCAGAGCGGGTGTCCCGCATGAAGGATCTGCCCGCCGGAACGGACGCCCCTGCGCTGGAATGCGATGCCGTGCAGCGCTCGGCAGTGGCGGGCGCAGATCTTGCCGCCGGCAGTGTGCGGGTGAGCTTGGAGTTAAAGCCGGAGATCTTTTATCAGGTGCTCAGCGAGCAGACCGGGCTGGACATCGGGGACGAGGCGGGGCTGATGCCCTGCATCATGGAGCTTGCCCGGGCAAAACGCGCCTACGAGAAGGTGCGCAGCGCCTTGGAGCAGGTGGAAGCCACCGGCTACGGCATTGTGATGCCCTCCATCGACGAGCTGCATCTGGAACCGCCGGAGATCGTGCATCAGGACGGGCGCTGCGGGGTGCGGCTGCAAGCCTGCGCGCCCTCTATCCAGATGATGAAGGCCACCATCCACACGGAACTGAGCCCCATCGTGGGCACCGAGAAGCAGAGCGAGGACTTGGTGCAGAGCCTGCTGGCCGACTTTGCGGACGACCCGGTGCAGCTGTGGGAGTCCAACATTTTCGGCAAAAGTCTGCACGAGCTGGTGAACGACGGCTTGCAGAACAAGCTGCTCCACATCCCGCAGGAAGCCCGCACCCGCCTGCAGGAAACGCTGGAGCGGGTCATCAACGAGGGCTGCACTGGACTGATCTGTATCCTGATCTAGGCGTATCTGAAAAAATCCCCGCCCGCCGTAAGTTCTGCTTACAGCGGGCGGGGATCGTTCTGTCTTATTTTTCTTCCTCGGTCAGCTTGTTGATCAGCAGCTGATAGATCTCGTTGCCCTTCAGGATGAACTGCTTCTTCACCAGTTCGGCGCTCAGCCGGTCGGGCGCACCCAGTTCCAGACAGAACAGTTCGCTGTCCAGCCCCTTTACGGTGCAGCGCACGGTGCAGTGACCATCGGCCTTTTCGGTGATGCGGGCGCTGTACTTGGCCTCCTTGCGGGCCCATGTCTGGCAGCGCAGCACGGCAGCCACCGCCCGCTCCCGCACGCTGCGGGGCAGGTCGTAGGCCAGCTCCTGCGCTACCTTGCGGCCTTTGTCGGTAATGGTGTAGCTGTCGCCGGTCAGGGTGACCAGCGCCTGTTTTGTGATATCGTCCAGACAGGAGCCGATCTCAAAATAGTTGACAAGGGCTTCCTCCATCAGGGCGTTCTCGATCTCCTGCCGGGTAATGGGACCGGCGTTTTTCACCAGATAGCACAGCAGCAACCGGATCTCGGTGCTGCTGGTCAGGCCGCCGGGACGGACACCGGCGGTAAAAGCATCATTGGCGCTCATCGTTCCTTACATCCCCCTTGCGCTTTCACATGGTATCAAAGGTCTGCGCCGCTGCCAAAAGGGCGGGCAGCGGGCAGACAAAAACCTCTTTCTATTAGTATAAAGGCTTTCAGCCCGGATTGCAAGCCGCAACGGCAAAATCTGTCTCAATGCGCTTGGGGCATTCCGGTGTGGAGTACACCCACCTGTCCAGATGTCCCTCGGTGATGAAGTACCGCAGCTCAAACCGGTGGGGCTGGCTCAGGGCGTGGTTCACGATGACCAGCTTGATCTTCATCTTTTCCGGCAGGATGTTTTTGATGTAGACACTTACCGCCTGCCCGGGCGCAAGACCGGAGCAGCTCTCCGCAAGCCCCGCAAGGTTCGGCGCGATCTCCACAAAGGTACCGTATTCCTCCACGCTGCGCACGATGCCTACCACCGTTTCGCCCACGGTGAACCGGGCGGCGTTCTCTGCCCATGTGCCCAGCAGCTCCCGGATGGTCAGCACAAAGCGCCCCTGCGCGTCCCGGTTCTTGATGGCACACAAAATCTGCTGCCCTACGCTTACTCGGTCGGCAGGGGAGGAGATGCGGCTTACCGACATACAGTCGATGGGCAGCAGGGCGCTGATGCCGCAGCCCACGTCACAAAACGCACCAAACGGCTCGATGTGGGTCACGGTACAGGGCAGGATATCCCCGGGCGAAAGGGTGTCCAGATACTCCGCCTTGCACAGCCGCTGCGCCTCGGCGCGGGAAAGCCGGTAGCAGGGCGCGCCGTCCTCGTCCGTGTCCAGCCCCTCGATGACAAAGCAAGTGGGGCGTCCCACCCGGGTCAGCACCGCAATATCCCGCACGGTACCGGTTTCGGCACCGTCCGCGCACTGGGCAAAGGGCATCACTGCCTTTACGCCGCCCAGCTCAAACCGCAGCTGCCGCCGGGTGTCAAAGGCAAGGGCAGTGGCCTGTAAAATCTCGCCGCTGGCCATGGCAGCCCGCAGCTCGGCAGGGGACAGACGGGCGGCAGAACGGTAACTGTTTTCGGTACGATAAGCTTGCATCATGTTTCATTCCTCTTTCTATATGGTTTTCGGGTCTCTGTGCGATGCTACAACGATATGCAGCAGTGTGCGCAGATATTTGCATTTTGTGCGGCTTTGCATTATACTATATCTGTATGCGCAGCACCCGCTCAGCGGGCGACGGCACACACCGGCTCTGCCGGGCATCTGCGCGGCAGAAAAGAAGGGAGAGGTCGGATAAATATGGACATCGCTGTGGGAGATACCATCCTCACCCGCAAAAAGCACCCCTGCGGAGCATCCAGCTTCGAGGTGCTGCGGGTGGGCATGGATTTTAAGATCCGCTGCACCGGCTGCGGACGCGAGGTCATGCTGCCCCGCGCCAAAATTGAAAAGAACATCAAAAAGGTGGTAAAGCCCGGCAGCGCGCAGTAGCGCAGCCAACGCACCCGAACCGGAACGAATTTGTAAGGAGAACTGCAAGGATGCAAGATATTTCTTCCCGGATGGATGCGGTCTGCCGCCGCTTTGAGGAACTTTCCATGCGGCTGAACCAGCCCGATACCGCCGCCGACCCGGCGCTGTTCCGCAAGCTGATGCGGGAGTACCACGATACAGAGCCGGTGGTGGAGGCTTACCGGGACTGGCAGACCGCGCTGGATCATCTGGCGCAGGCCAAAGCCCTGCTGGAGGAGCCCGGTTCACTGGACCCGGACTTCAAGCAGATGATACAGCAGGAAATCAGCGAAAAAAGTCAAGATGTGGCAAAGCTGGAAAATAATCTCAAAATTTTGCTGCTGCCCAAGGACGTGAACGACGGCAAAAACGTCATCATGGAGATCCGCAGCGGTGCCGGCGGCGAGGAAGCCGCCCTGTTTGCCCACAGCCTGCTGCGCATGTACACCATGTACGCCCAGAACCATGGTTGGACGCTGGAAGTGCTCAACCTGAACGAGACCGAACTTGGCGGCGTAAAGGAAGCCATCATCTCGGTGGATGGCGCAGGTGCGTATAACCGCCTCAAGTATGAGAGCGGGGTGCACCGGGTGCAGCGTGTGCCGGAGACCGAGACCCAAGGCCGCATCCACACCTCCACCGCCACCGTGGCGGTAATGCCGCAGGCAGAGGAGGTGGACTTTGCGCTGGATATGAAGGACCTGCGCATTGATACCTTCCGCTCCTCCGGTGCGGGCGGTCAGCACATCAACAAGACCTCCAGTGCCATCCGCGTGACCCATATCCCCACAGGTACGGTGGTGGAGTGCCAGAACGAGCGCAGCCAGTTCCAGAACAAGGATAAGGCGCTGGAGATCCTGCGCAGCCGTCTGCTTGCGCAAAAACAGAAGGAACAGCAGGATGCCATCAACGCCCAGCGTCAGGGGCAGGTGGGCACCGGCGACCGCAGCGAGAAGATCCGCACCTACAACTTCCCGCAGGATCGCTGCACCGACCATCGCATCGGGCTGACCGTCCACAATCTGGAAAAGATCATGGACGGCAATCTGGATGAAGTGATCGATGCCCTTGCCACCCGGGAGCAGACCGAAAAGCTGCAAAAGCTGGGCGGGTAAAACCCGGTTTTGCGGGTGCAAAACCATCCAAACGACTGCCAAGCAACTATACTTTACAGATAGAAAGAACGATGATTCGTATGGAAATCAAAACCAGAGTTTTGCCTGCCGATGAAGCAGGCGTAGCCGAGGCCGCGCAGCTGCTGCGGCAGGGTCAGCTTGTGGCCCTGCCAACAGAAACGGTCTACGGCATTGCCGCCGATGCCCGCAACGGCGCGGCGGTGCGCAATATCTTTATAGCCAAGGGACGCCCGCAGGATAATCCCCTTATCGTCCACGTCACCGGGCCGGAGATGCTGCCGGGTCTTGTCAGCGAGGTGCCGGAGCGTGCCCAGCTGCTGATGGCAGCCTTCTGCCCCGGCCCACTGACCATCATCATGCCGCGCGGGCCGGAGGTGGCGGATGAGTGCTGCGCCGGGCTGGATACCGTGGGCATCCGTATGCCCAGCCACCCGGTAGCGCGGGCGGTCATCCAGCAGAGCGGCTGCGCCTTTGCCGCCCCCAGCGCCAACCTTTCCGGCAAGCCCAGCCCCACCAACGCACAGGATGTGTTCACCGATATGAACGGCCGCCTGCCGCTGATTTTGGATGGCGGCGAGTGCGATGTGGGCGTGGAGAGCACCGTGGTGTCGGTGGTGGGTGATAAACCGACCCTGTTCCGCCCCGGCCACATCACGCTGGAGGATCTGGAACGCGCCCTCGGCGAAGAGGTAGAGGTGTCCAAGGCCATTCTGGAAAAGCTGCCGGAGGGTGCTGTGGTGCGCAGCCCGGGCATGAAGTACAAACACTACGCCCCCAAGGCCGATGTGACCTTGCTCAACGGCACCTTTGCGCAGTTCAAGGCCTATGTGGACGCCCATAAAAACGAGAACCCCAGCTGCCTGTGCTTTACCGGCGAAAGCGCAAAGCTGGATGTGCCCTGCGTGGAATACGGCCGCGAGGGGGACGGTGCCGATCAGGCAAAGCACATCTTCCGCTCCCTGCGGGCGCTGGATGAGCAGGGCGACGGCGTAGTCTACGCCCGCTGCCCGCAGAAGGACGGCCTGTCCATGGCAGTGTACAACCGCCTGATCCGCGCCGCCGCCTTCCGGGTGATCGATCTATGATAACTTTAGGAATCACGGGGCGCAGCGGCTGCGGCAAGTCCACGGTCACAGCGGTATTTGCCGCCCACGGCGTGCCGCTGGCCGATGCCGACCAGCTCAGCCGGGAAATTTTGCTGCCCGGCTCGCCGCTGCTGCCGCAGCTTGCGGCGCGGTTCGGCGGGGAGATCCTTCGCCCGGACGGCACGCTGGACCGCCGTCTGTTGGCTGACCGCGCCTTTGCCACCCCGGAGGGCAAGGCCGCGCTGGACAGTCTGACCCACCCTGCCATTGTGGCACGCATCCGGGCGGCAAAGCAGGCGGCTCAGACCGCTGGTGCGCCCCTTTTTGTGCTGGACGGTGCAGTCATCGTGGGCACGGCGGCACAGGCTGAGTGCGACCGCCTGTGCGTGGTCACTGCGCCCTTTGAAACCAGCGTGGCGCGCATCGTGGCGCGGGACGGCATCTCGCCGGAGATGGCTGCCCGCCGCCTGAATGCCCAGACCCCGGAACAAACCCTGACCGCACAGGCAGACTACACCCTGCACAACGACGCCGGGTTGGAGGCGCTGCAAGCCGCAGCCGCCCGCCTGTGTGAGCGGCTGCAGGCAGAAGGGGGCGTGACGTCAGCGCTTTGAACGAACAAAATTATGAAAAAGCCTACGACCCCATCGCCGCCCGGGAGCGCCGCGCGGCGCGGGAAAAGCTGCGTCGCCGCAAACAGCAGCGCCGCCGCCGGATGGTGCGGTGGCTGGTCACTTTGTGCTTGGCAGTGGTGCTTACGGTGTGCGTGGTGCCGCCTTTGTGCAACCGGGCAGAGCAGCTTTTGTACCCCCGCAAGTACGAGCAGCTGGTGGAAAAATGGGCAGCAGCCTATGAGTTGGATCCGCTGCTGGTCTACGCCTTTATCCGCACCGAAAGTGGCTTCGACCCGCAGGCCACCTCCAGTGTGGATGCCCGGGGCTTGATGCAGATGACTGAGGAGACCTTTCTCTGGATGCGCAGCAAGATCGCCCCGGAGGAGCCGCTGACCTTTGCCGACCTGTACAGCCCCGATACCGCCATCCGGTTCGGGTGCTACTACCTGCACCTTTGCATGGTGCGCTACAAAGGGGATGTATCCACGGCGGCAGCGGCTTACCACAGCGGCTGGGGCACGGTGGATCAGCTGCTGCAAATAGAGGAGCACTCCGCAGACGGGGAAACGCTGCAGGGTTTCCCCTATAACCAGATGCACCACTACGTCAACAAGATCACCGCCTGCTACCAGACCTATCAGCGTCTGTACGCAGGTCAATGATAAAAAGTTAAGGAGCGAAAAATCATGAGCGAAAAACTTACTGCAAAAGAGTACGCCGAAAAGCTGCTCTACACCCCCGAATACGCTGCCGACAAGCAGGCAGACGTAAAGGAAAAGGCTGCTGCCTTTGCCGAGGGCTACAAGAAATTTATGGACAGCGCCAAGACCGAGCGCGAGGCTGCCGTTGTCAGCGAGCAGATGCTGCTGGCTGCCGGCTACAAGGCTTTTGAGCCCAAAAAGGCCTACGCCCCCGGTGAGAAGGTCTACTTCATTCAGGAGAACAAGGCTGTTGTGGCGGCTACCATCGGCCAGAAGCCCTATGAAGAGGGCTTCCGTCTGGTCATCGCCCACATCGACTGCCCCCGTCTGGACCTGCGTCCCAACCCCCTGTACGAGTCTGACCACATGAGCTACTTCCGCACCCACTACTACGGCGGTATACGCAAGTACCAGTGGGCTACCATCCCGCTGGCCATCCACGGCGTGTTCACCCGCGCCGACGGCTCCAGCGTCAACTTTGCCATCGGTGAGGACGAGAACGATCCCGTGTTCTGCATCACCGACCTGCTGCCCCATCTGGGTGCTGAGCAGAACGAGCGCAAGCTCAGCGAGGGCATCAAGGGCGAGGAGCTGAACGTGCTCATCGGCTCTGACACCGTGGAGGAAGAGGACGTCAAGGAGGCTGTCAAGCTGAACACCCTCATCCTGCTGAACCAGAAGTACGGCATCACCGAGCGCGACTTCACCCGCGCCGAGATCGAGGTGGTGCCCGCTGCCAAGGCACGCGATGTGGGCTTTGACCGCTCCATGATCGGTGCCTACGGCCACGATGACCGCGTGGATGCTTACCCCGCACTGCTGGCCGAGATCGAGACCAAGGATCCCGTGCACACCACCATCTGTGTGCTGACCGATAAGGAAGAGATCGGTTCCGACGGTGTGACCGGTATGCAGAGTATGTATGTGTTCCACTTTATGCAGCTGCTCTGCCGTGCTGCCGGTCAGGACGACATTCTCGCCTTCCGCAACAGCGTGTGCCTGTCTGCGGACGTGACCGCTGCCTACGACCCCTCTTGGGCAAGCGCCTTTGAGAAGCAGAACGGCACCTACGCCGGCCGCGGCATTGCCATCTTCAAGTACACCGGCAGCCGCGGCAAGAGCTCTGCCAGCGACGCCAACGCCGA
>OLPG01000011.1_pt1 | contig 167021 bp, 182 predicted proteins | sample 1672311 | NCBI WGS metagenome assembly OLPG01 (sample SAMEA3136670, study PRJEB25190) | human gut metagenome | biome: human gut; feature: human-associated habitat; material: faeces | place: Austria | collected 2013 | reverse complement strand
AAGATGAATGTGAAAAATGGGAAGATAAATTTTTACTTATTTTTAAAATAATGGAACAAGAAAAAATTTTTATAAATAATATTTACAATTCTGTTTCTGTAGAAGTATTAAGAAGTAATTTGTATAGATTAGTGTATCCTATAATATATAATGAAATAGTTGAAAAATCTAAAGGTAAAAACTTGCGAGAAGAAGATAAAAAATTTATAACAGATTTTTATAAATATTCTTTTGTTTCTATAGTTTTAAATTGGATAGATAATGGAATGCATGAAAATCCTGAACTAATTGTTGCTAAAGTAAGTAGACTTATTACTGGTACAATTGATCATGCGTGTTTATCTGTAAACTGAAAAAGTATAAAATAGTAATTTGATGAGGAGATTAGTTTGAAAAGTAACTGGTCTTTTTTTATTGATAAGTTTTTATAAATTTAATGATATTGTATCATTTGTTTTCAAGTCCCTTGCAATAATTCTATATCTTGGGTCATTTTCTTTATTCATTAGTAATCATCATCTTATCTTTTAAATAAGTCTGCTTTTTCATTTAAAATAAAATAAACAATAACACATTTTGGTATTTATCAAGAGAATAAGGATGTTAATTTTAATTTATGTTTATAACATTTCTATCACAATCATTAAGTTATATACTAAAAAAATATTTTTTTTGTTGTATAATTATATATAGTGGTGATGTATAGTGAAAAAACAAAATTTTCTAAAAATAAGTCTAAAAGGTACTTTTGTTTATATAATACTTGTAATTGTATTAAGTATTATTTATTCTAAATTAGTTGTAATTGTACCAAAATTTGTAGAGTATGCTCTTGATGGTGTAATATATAAAAATGAAAGTGTAATTCCTAGCTATATATCATGTTTTTTCTATAATGATTTGTGGCAATCAAAAATATTAGTATTAACAATTTTTTTAATTTTAATTAATGTATGTATTTTTTTTGTTTCGTATATAAAAGGTAAAACAGGAACAATATTTAATTTAAAGATAAATGAAAATATTAAACAATCAGTTTTAAATCATATTCCAAATATTGAATATTTAAATTACAGTAAAATAAAAAAGTCAGATATTACTCAAAGAGTTAATAATGATGCTGAAGTTTATTCAGATTTTTTTAATTCTATAATTAGTCTATTTTTAGATACACTTTTTATAATTGGATTTTCAATTAATGAAATATTAAAACTAAGTTCTTTAATTGGAGTATTTATATTTGTAATATGCTTATTAATTATATTATTATCATTATGGTATTTTAAAATTTCTAAACCATTAGTCGAAGACATTGTTGATAAAAATGAAATTGTAATAAAAAAAACAACTAATTCAATTATAAATTCTAAAATGTTAAAAGCTTTTAATAGACAAGATGATGAGAAATTAGAATTTAAAAAAGATAATGATCAATATAAGATAAATGATATAAAATTAGCAAAAATTAATGTAATATATGGTATTACTACACATACATTAAGAAATTTTAAAGAACCATTTATTTTACTTGTTGGTGGGATTCTAGTAGTTAAAGGAGATTTAACATTAGTTGGTGTTATGTTATTGATTACTTATTCAACACAAATAACTACTTATATTTATAATTCAGTAGTAAAACTGCAAAATTTAAATAATTTTTTGGTAGCTTATAAAAAATTAAATAGCTTGATGAATGTTATTGAAGAAGATAATAGTAAAAAATTAAAAATACTAGATGGAAATATTATTTTTAAAGATGTTTCAATTATTATTAATAACAAAATTTATCTTAAAAATTTAAATTTTGAATTAAAGAAAAACGAGAATATTGCAATTATAGGGGATAATGGTAGTGGAAAAACTTTGATTGCTAAAACTTTATTAGGTTTTTATAATTATACTGGAAATATTTATATCGGTAATACAAATATTAAAGAAGTTAATCAAAAGTCTATTAGAAAATATGTAGGAATTGTATTACAAGATACTTATATCTTTAATGATTCAATAAAAAATAATATTAATGTAACAAATAAAAATTTGACAGATGATGATATTACTAGATTGTGTAAAATATCTTGTTTAGAAAAAGATATTGAAGAATTTGATGATAAATATAATCATATTCTTGAAAATAATGGAAGTAATATTTCAGGAGGTCAAAAACAAAGAATTGCCATAGCTCGTACATTAGCAATGGATACTGAATATATTATTTTTGATGATTCTTTATCAAAATTGGATAACGCTACTAAATTAGAAATATTAAACAATTTAATTGAAATGAATAAAGGAACAATTATTATTTCACATGATAGAAATGTAGTAGAAAAATGTAGCCATGTATTATTTATTGATAATAACAATGTTATTTATGATACTCATTCAAATTTACTTAAAAATCCAAATTATAGTAAGCTTATTGATGTAGATGATAACGTTATATTAGAGGAGGATTAATATGTTAAAAAGTATTTATAATAATTACAAAAAGCAAGCAAGAAATACTGCTATTGGATGGTTCCTAACTAGTATAATGGTGGTTATTTTTATAAGTTTTACTATTGTAATGGTTGAATATGCAATTCCAAGTAAAAATATAAAACTAATAATAATATTATCTGTTATATATTTTTGTGTAAATATTTTCAGGGCGATTACTACTTTTTTTGAAGATATAAATAGTGAATCTTTTATAAAGGAATTGGAAGCAGATTATAGAGAAAAAATATATTTTAAAATCCAAGATTTAAAAGAAAGTGAACTTGATCAAATTAAAACAGGAGAAGTTTTGGAAAATATATTAAATGATACAAAAGAAATGGCAAGATTCTATAGTAATGGAGTAGTACGCTCTTACTGTGGTGGTATTGTAAGACTTTTAGGAACAATTTTTATATTAATGTATTTAAATGTTCCGATAATGATTGTAGCACTTTTTATTTATATTTTTGGTTTTATAATTACATATGTATTTAATAAAAAATCTATTGAATATGTAAAATTAAAAAGAAAAATTAATGCTAAAATCTTGAATTGGTCTAATGATCAAATATATGGATTTTCAACTATAAAGACTTTATTAATTGAAAGCCAAAGAATGAAAGAATTGTCTGAATTAATTAAAGAATATAATGATGTTACAAATAAATTAGAAAAAAATATTAGAACTTATACATATTTATATGAATTTATTATTTCATTTATTATTGTATTTAATGTATGCTATGGTAGTATTGGAGTAGTAAATGGTTTAATTTCCTATGGGGCACTTACAGTTTTAGTAAGATATATTTCAAGCCCAGAAACATATGCTAAATGGGTTATAGAAGGATTTCAGATTAGAAATTTGGGTAGAATATCCTATAACAAAATAATGGATTTATTAAACAGAGAAGAAGAAAATATTAAAATAGGAGAAGAAATAGATGCTATAAAAAAAATAAAGTTTAATAATGTTGACTTTAGTTATGACAATAAAAATAAGATTTTAACAAAAATTAATATTGAAGCTAATAAAGGAGACAAGATTGCATTAATAGGAAAAACTGGTTGTGGTAAAACAAGTCTAGTAAATTTAATATGTAGGTTTTATGATTTAAGTAGTGGAGAGATTCTAATTAATGAAAAGAATTATAAAAACTATAGTTTAGAAAGTTTAAGATCTAAAATAGGGTACATAATGCAAAATGTTGTTATTTTTGATGGAACAATATTAGATAACATAAATTATGTTAATAATGATGTAAGTAGAGAAGAAATAATTAATATTTGTAAGAAACTGAAAATACATGACAAAATAATAAATCTAGAAAATGGATATGATACATTTATTACTTCTGATACTGATTTGTTATCAACAGGAGAAAAGCAATTATTAAATTTTGCTAGAGTAATGGTAGAAGATCCCGAAATAATAATTTTGGATGAAGCAACGGCATCGTTAAGTTATAAATCTGAAATGTTAATTAGAAATGCTATAGATGAAATAACTAAAAATAAAATTTCATTTATAATTGCACATAGATTATCTACAATTAAAGAATGTTCTCAAATTTTATATCTTGATAAGGGTAAAATTGTTGAGCAAGGAACCCATAAAGAATTAATTAATAAGAAAGGTAGTTATTTCAAACTTTTAACAGAAGATAGTAAAGTTAAATAGATAATTAATGAGTTATAAAACCGAAAAAATTTATTAAAATTAAAGACAATTAAATATGTTTTTAATATTATAGATTTTGGTAGGAGTTATTATATATTATTGTAATAGTATATCTACCTAAAAGATTTTATATTTAAGTTAAAATAAACAATAACACATTTGGGTATTTATCATAAAATAATTTGAGGAGAGATTTTATGAATAATAATGTGAAGATTGTTGTAGATGCAGGACATGGTGGAAGTGATCCTGGAACTAGTGGAAATGGACTTGTTGAAAAGGAATACACTTTAAAATTTGCTGATTATTTAAATAGAAGATTTAATGAATTAGGAGCAAATTCTACGCTTGTTAGGAGTACTGATGAAACAGTAACTCCAACAGAAAGAGTTAACAGAATATTAAATGCATATGGTAATTCACCTGATGTACTTGTTATATCAAATCATTTAAATGCAGGTGGCTCATCAGGAGCAGAAGTTATATACGCTCTTAGAAATAATGATACACTATCAAAATTAATACTTGAAAATCTAAGTAAAGAAGGTCAATCTATAAGAAAGGCATATCAAAGAAGATTACCAAGTGATAATAGTAAGGATTATTATTTTATCCACAGGAATACAGGTGTAACAGAACCAATAATTATTGAATATGGATTCCTTGATAATAAGGGTGATGCAGAAAGAATAAAAAATAATTGGGAAAAATATGCTGAAGCAGTTGTAAAAGCAGTTGCTGAATATAAAAATATTCCATATGGTGAAAGTATTTCATCTATTACTTATACTGTGCAAAGAGGAGATACTTTATGGAATATTGCTAAAAAATTTAATACAAATGTAAATGAAATAAAGAGATTAAACAATTTAAAAAGTAATATCTTATATGTAGGTCAAACTTTAAGAGTACCAGAATATTATAAAGCAGAAGATACAAATATATCATATGTAGTTAAAAGAGGAGATAGTTTATATTCAATCGCAAGACAATATGGAGTTAATGTTAATGATTTAATGAAAGTTAATAATTTAACTAGTGATTTATTAAGTATAGGTCAAATTATAAATATACCATCTTCTACAACTATAGTAACACCTTCAGAAGATGATATAATTAATGAAGAAAATACTTATGTAGTTAAAAATGGAGATACACTATGGTCAATATCTAGAATATTTAATGTTAGTATAGATGATATAAAAAACAAAAATAATTTAACAAGTGATATATTGACTGTAGGAAGTGTTCTTACTATCCCAACTGGAACTGAAATAGGTAATGGTATTATAGTTTATACTGTTAAAAGAGGGGATAGTTTATGGAAACTTGCTAGAGATTATAATACAACAATAAATGATATTAAACAGTTAAATAACTTAAAATCAGATGTACTTAGAGTTGGCGATGAACTTCAAATAAAAAAGAATACCAATGTGTAAAAGCATTGGTATTTTTAGTATAAGTCTTTACAAACTCCTTTTTTAGGAACATAAAAACAATGATTTTTATATCTTCCACTATTTTTTTGATTAAACCATGTTGGTTTACATGAATTACCAGATCCTGGTGCATAAAACCAAAGTGCATTAGTTGCAGGATGAAAGTATTCACCATTTATTACTCTTTTAGCAAGATTTTTTTCTGCAGTACTTGATGAACTATAAAAAAGTGGACTATCTGTTCCAGAAAATCCTCCTGGATCTTGATATACCATTTGATAAATACTAGTTATATTTTTAAAATCTAAGCAGTTTCCTATAACTCTATTTATTCCAACATTACCAACCATAAGCATTCCAAGATTACCTTCACCAGTAGCTTCTGCTCTCATAAGTCTAGCAAGTAAATCAAGTTCTTTTGTATTATATGCAACAATAGCCATAATAAACCCTCCCATATATTATATGCAAAAGAGTATCAAAATTAGTTGATAAAATAAAAAAAATATGATATTATTAATTTGTCCGATTTAGGGGATTAGTTAAATGGTATAATAGGAGTCTCCAAAACCTTTGTTATAAAAGTTAAAAAGACTGATTTTACCTTATAACTACTGGGTTTATCAAATGTTATGTTTTGAACTGGTGGCACTTTTGGTGGCATAAGTATAAATTTGAAACATATCATTTCGAATTAAATTAGTTTATAAATGATAATAATATATCATTTTATAATATAAATTGTTTGCTCTTAATTGAGCATTTATAGGGGTATAATATAGTGGTAGTATGATGGTCTCCAAAACCATTCGCGAGGGTTCAAATCCTTCTACCCCTGCCAGAAAATCAATCGTTTTTAAACGATTTATATATATATGCTAGTAAGAAATCTTACTAGTATTTTTATTTTCTATTGAGACCATTATACACATAATTAATTTTTTTTGCAAACTGACTTGATTAATTTTTTCATGAGAGTTAACATCTCAAACGAGGTGATTTTAGTTGAGTAAATATGTTTATGAGAATCATGAAGTTGAAGAAGGATTATTTGTAACATTACAATTAATTGATGCTATCGACATGAAATATAGTTGTTGTTTTCCAGCTGATATTGAAAAGGATATTGAAAAATTGTCTAGGCACTTAGTTAAATATGTTGAAGGTGAAGACAAACATCCTAATGTAGATATTGAAAATACAAAACTTATACAGCAGTTTATATATAATAAGGATGATATTGATAAAATAGAAAAAAATCACAAATAGTATTATATAATGTATGTTATGTGTTATAATGTTTTTGCAGGTGGTTGTTTATGGATAAATTTGAAAGCTTAAAAGATATAATTAGAAATAAAAAAAATGATTTTAATATAAATAATTTTGTATTGGATACTAAAGGTTCTAAATCAAATATAAGTGATTATGCTATTGATTATAAACAAATAGAAAAACATCCTTATATTATAAATCTATTAACTTACGAAAAATCCATTCCTGAAAAGAAAAAAAATTATGGAAATAAACTTGATTATGAAATGAATAAGTATTATTTTCTTAAATTATATATAAATAAAGAAGAAGAATTATTAGAAATAACATTAAATAAATCATCTACAAAAAAAGATATACATTTGTTATTTTTGGAATATCTTGATAAAATAAACTTCTTGAATATAAATGACTTCTTAGAATATTTATTTAAAGTTCTTCAGTAGAACTATATAATAACTACTTTTAAACGAGTAGTTATTTTTAATAATTTAAATGTCGATTTTTGTGTTATAATTATATAGTAGTAAAAATTATTTTTGGGAGTAGTATTATCCTTGACTTTGGTGATACTACTCTTTTTTTGTTTCAAGAAAGGATGGCTATTGTGAATATTAAGGAGATTGATTATGAAACTGATTTTGGAAATGTAAAAATTAAATTAAATGTTTTAATGGATAAGAAACATATATCAATAAGTACTATGAGTAAATTAGCAAATGTTAAATATGAAATAGTGAAAAAATATTATTATGGTGACAATTATGCTTTTACTTCAGAAATACTTGCAAAATTTTGTTATATTTTAGATTGCAAAATAGATGATATATTAGTATATGAAACCTCGAAAGACTATGTAAATCAAGGCTAAACAAAGTAAAAGGAGTTTATAAAGAGTTTATAACTTATCATATAAAGTGTTTGATTTTTATAAAGTCAAGGGATAAAATGATTATAATAAGTCATAATTATGAAGAAGGATGAAAAAAATCCTTTTTTCATTTATTCCACGAATTGGGAATTGACTTAAAAAATACCGAATGCTATTATAGTCAACAAGTATTTAAAAACGGTCTTATATCGTAATACTTTGGGGGATTGAATAATATGGGTTGGATTAATTATCATAGAGATTATTATACTGATGAAAATCAACAAAGAACCTTTTCCCCTTTTTTTAATAATAGCAGTAATAATTACAAGAGAGCAAACTGACTTGTTAATAGTCTTTGCTCTCTTTTTGTTTGGAGGAAGAAATTATGAGAAAAAGAAGAACTGACTTTTTAAACGATTATGTTGCTAATCAGTATCCCATTGAAAAATTTAAAGAATTAATTTTTATAACACTTGATATTGTAGAAAATTTTTTACTTACATTAGAGTGTGGGTATAATTATAATTCATCGTCAATTGCATCTTATGGGGAAAAATATGGTTCTTCTCAAAGAAATACTAATTCTAAAATTGAGAGCATTATAATTAAAAATATGAAAGAAGAAGAAAAAATGAGTAATTTTTTAAACTGCTATTTCTCTGCTTACTCTACTTTAAATAAAGATGAAAAAGATATTTTTGATGCAACATTTGTTGATAGATTAACGGATCAAGAAATAATTGGAAAATATAAAACATATTCAAAACATATTACACAAGTTAGGAAAAGTGCAATTATTAAATTTTGTTTAAAAAGTGGTTTAGATAAATTTGTTAATGTAATTAAATAAATAATAACGAGTTTATAGGGATCTCGTTATAAAAAAACTAAATTTATAAGATAAGGAGGTGAAAATTTAGAAACTTGTAATCCATACTACTCTACAAGATTAGGTAAATTATATAAGGGTGATTGTTTAAAAGTTATGGATTATCTTATTAAACAAGGGATTAAAGTTGATGCAATTATAACGGATCCGCCATATGCTGTAACATCATATTCGTGGGATCAAATTATTCCATTTGATCAAATGTGGGATAAGCTTTCCAAATTGATTAAAGATGATGGTGCTATTGTCCTTTTTGGCAATGAGCCATTTAGTAGTAGTTTGAGGATGAGTAATCCTAAATTCTATCGTTATGATTGGAAATGGATAAAAACACAAGTAACAGGATTTCAAAATGCTAAATATCAACCATTAAGATGTTATGAAGATATTATGATATTTTCGAAATGTGGTGCTGTTGCATCTGCTAAACCACCAATGAGATATTTTCCACAAGGTATTATTCCAGTTAATCTTAAAGTCACAACAAAACCTATAAATTATTTAGGTGATAAAAAAAGTGATGAAAAAGTTAGTTATACCCAAGAGGAAGCTAATTTTCCAAGAAATGTTATTCAATTTGCAAGAGAAACTGATTTATATCATCCTACACAAAAGCCAATTGTTTTGATGGAATATATTGTATCTACCTATTCTAAACGAGGTGACCTAGTTTTGGATTTCACAAGTGGAAGTGGGTCTACCCTTTTAGCATGTGAAGTTCTAAATCGAAGATGGATCGGAATTGAACTTACTGACAAATATTGTGAAGTTATAAAAAAAAGAATTCAAAAAGGAATTCAACTAAAATTACAATTTGAATACGATAATGAGAACACATAATGGGAGGGATTTTTTTATAAACAAATTATTGTATAAAAAAAGTCGAAAAAACAAAGCACTCATTTTATTCGACTACTCATATTATAACAAAAATGCAAAACTATTGCTAGGAGCTATATATTAATGGAAAGCATATTACAGGATGTTTTAAAATTAATAAATGATGCTATGGGATATTTAAGGTTGTTCGTGATTGGTGGAACAGCTTTTTTTGTCGCCAAAGACTATGCTCTTAAAATGGCATCAAGTGATGATAATCAAAAAGCAAGTTATGATCGAAAAATAAAAACTACAATAATTGCAGGTGTATCTGCACTTGTCACAACTCAATTCGTATCATGGATTTTAGGATATTTTAAATAATGAATCAAAAAGATTTTAAAAAAACAATAAATGAAATTTTAACAGAGGGTAAAATTGAAGGTAAAGATATTAAAAATATTGATACATTAAAGTATTTACTTGATGATAGAAAAATTAACAAAAGTTTATATGATGGTTTCACTAAAAATTATGAGATGGAATATGGTTCAAATCGTGATTATATTTTAATGAAAATACAGGATATGCTTTATAGATTACATTTATTAGTTAATTATAATTTTGTTGAAAGATATGGAATAATTGATAAGAACAATATTAGAAATGCAATTAGTATTTTAATTGATAATGATGATATTGATTTTTATGATGCTGTATCTTTTGATGATTCAGATTTTGAAATTGTTGACTTACAAGATTTTGATGTAAGAAACGTGCTATGTATTAAAAATATATGAAAAAGAAAACTTGGCATTCATTCGTAAAAAGTCATAATTTAGTTAATCGAATTTATGATATGCTAGATTACTTCCACTGCTTTGATGAAGTAAAAAATGTGGAGTTAGCAAAAAATCAAATAAAAAATAAGATTCGAAGTATTTATTATGTTGAAACTCTAGCAAAATACTTTGATGATAAAAAAAATAAACATATAAAAAATATAGAGTTAAGATGTAATCTAACTGATTTAATAAATGATTTAGATTATTTAAAACAATATCTTTATAAATAAAAATTTGACATATATTAAAATAAGAGTTAATATCTCCTAAAAAGAAGGTGATCTTATCAAAAAGAAAATTATTGGATTATTGATTGGTTTATTAATAATTAGTATTATTTTTATAACAGGTTTATTTTTGTATAATTTTCATAATAAATATGATTCAAAAAATAAAAATAATCCATCTGTTGTAGAAAAAAAGAATTCTGAGAATAAAAAAGCTGTTAAGGATGAAGTAAAAATCAAAGATGAAAATGTTGATAAAAAAGATGATGTGAATAATGACGATACTACTTCAAAAAACAATGAATCAAAAGAGACCAAAACTAATAATTCAAACAAATCAAATATTCAGTCAAATGAAAACAAAAATAACCAGAAAACAACAACTTCCGAAATAACTCAACCACCTGTTCAACAAGAAGAACAAAAGGAAGAATCGAATAATAATGTTAAAGCAAATAATCCGTGGGATATTCTTGGAATCACAGAAGATCAATATTATAATAAACCATTATATAGTTGGGAACGTGTAGATTTTTCAACATATGAAGAGTGTGCTAATTATGGAGAATCTTATAAACCATATTTAAATGGTGAAGAATTGTATCATTGCTCTACGGTTTCAAGTGCATCAGGCAAAAATCTAGGATGGATGTTTCATACTGAGAAACTTAATTAATACTAAAAGACTTTTTAGAAGTCTTTTTTTGATGGGAGGAATGTATAAATGAATAAATTAAGTAAAATATTATTATTTGTTATAACAATTGTGGGAGCATTTTTAGGGATAAATAAAGTAGATGCTCGTACTTATGAAGGACAAATAAAAGCAGGACCTTATGTTGGAGGTCCATTTTATGTTATGCATACACGAGGAGAAAGCAAAATGTGGTTTAAAGGACAATTTATTGTTAGAACTAGCGATGGACATTTTGTTTATTGTGTACAACCGATGACGAAAATTAATTCAGATGCAACTTATGAGGTAACCACAGAGGATATACAAGCCGTAGCTAATATACCTTTAGATACATGGAATAAGATTTCAAAAATTGCCTATTATGGATATGGGTATAAAGATGCAACACATGATCATACTGATGATACATATTATTTAGCAGCACAAATGCTAATATGGAAATTAGCAGATCCAAATGTTGATAGTTTTTTTACTGATACACTAAAAGGAAATAGAAATGATAGTATTTTAGCAGGGCAAATGAATTCTATAATGGATTTAGTTAATAATCATAATACAACGCCAAATTTTACTAATTTTCCAGATACAATGGTAATTGGACAAAATATTAATATAAATGATTCAAATGGTGTATTAAATAATTATCAAATATCTAATGTAGATAATGGTAGTGCAACGATTAATGGTAATAACCTATCTTTAACAGCAACTAATGTTGGACAATTAACAATTACACTTACAAAATCAGGTAATAGATATGGAAGTCCAATAGAACTTTATTATGCTACTAGTTCACAAAATGTAATTAAAAGAGGAGACATTGATCCTATTAGAATTGTAAAAAAAGTAACTGTATTTGGTGGAGATGTAAAAATTCACAAAACAGATTCTGAAACTAAAAATAATAAAGCTCAAGGTGAAGCTACATTAAAAGGAGCAATATATGGTATTTATAAAGAAGATGGTACAAAAGTAGGAACTATTACAACAAATGATGATGGTACTACTAAAAGTGATTATCTACCATCATTGGGGAGATATTATTTATTAGAAGAAAAAGCTTCAAATGGGTATAAATTAGATCCAAATAAATATTACTTTGATGTAACTCTTGATCAATTACATCCTGAAGTTCAAGTTTTTGAAGATGTAATAAAAAGAACATTTCAATTTATAAAAGTATATGCAGATAATAAGACAGGGATTATGACTCCTGAAATTGGTGTAAAATTTGGAATATACAACAATAAAAATGAATTAGTTAAAACATTAATAACTGATGCACAAGGCAGTTTTGATATAACATTACCTTATGGTAAATATGTTGTAAAACAATTAACTTCAACTAAGGGTTATGAAAAAGCAAAAGATTTTACCATTGAAGTAAAGGAAGATGGTGGAATTGTAAAAAAAGTAATTGCAAATGCAGAAATAACTGCAAGACTTAAAGTTATAAAAATAGATAAAGATACTGGTGATGTTATAAAAAGATCAGGTATTAAATTCAAAATTATTAATGCAAAAACTAAAAAATATGTTAAACAAACAATAACATATCCTACTGCAAAAACAATTGATGTTTTTGAAACTGATGAAAATGGGATATTAATTACTCCATATCCACTAGAAAGTGGAACTTATTTCTTAGAAGAAGTAGATCAAAAAATAGATGGATATTTATGGAATAAAAATTCAGTTGAATTTACAATCGATGAAAATTCTAAATTAGTAAATGATGACGAATTTGGAATTTTATATGAAGTTAAATTTGAAAACAAAGCAGTTAAAGGTAGCCTAGAACTAACTAAAACTGGAGAAAAGGTAGAATTAACTAATAAAGGTTATGTTTATACTGAAATTAATCTTAAGGATGTAAAAATAGGATTATATGCTAATGAGGATATTTATGATTCTTTAGGTAATTTAAAATATAAGAAAGATACTTTAATAAAAATCTTAATTACAGATGAAAATGGATATGCTAAAGTTGAAAATTTGTTTTTAGGTAAGTATTATTTACAAGAGATAGAAACAATAAATAATCATATATTGGACAAGACTAAATATACTTTTGAATTAAAGTATAAAGATCAGTATACAAAAATTATAAACTATACAACTTTATTAAAAAATCATCTTCCAAAAGGGACTCTAGAATTTACTAAATCAGATTTTTCAAATGATAAAACACTACCAAATACTTTGATTGAAATTTATACTGAAAATGATGAATTAGTATATGTTGGTAGAACTGATTCAAATGGTAAAATTATTATTAATGAATTACCACTTGGTAAATATTACATCATAGAAAAACAAGCACCTGAAGGTTATAAAATAAATCCTGATAAGATGTGGTTTGAAATATTAGAAGATGGTAAAATTGTTAAAGCAATAATGAAAGATGAAGTTATAGAAGTTCCTAATACAGGAGTTAATGATTCTCATATAATTGATATTATTGGTTTAGTATTTATTACTGGTGGTGTTGGATTTATTATTTATGATAAAAAAAGAAAAAAATAAGAATAAAGATTTCAAGAGTCAAATTTTAGTAATTGGCTCTTTTCTTATTTTAATTGGATTATTTATAATTGGATACCACATCTATTCAGATTATAATTTAAAAAGAATTGAAAAAGATAATGTGCAAGAATTTTTTGAAGAAGAACAAGTTGTTGAAGATATTACACAAGAAAATAAATTTGTTGAAGTTGAAAACAAAAACATAAGTAAAACTAATTATAATTATATTGCAGTATTAGAAATTCCTAAGATAAATATTAAAAGAGGTTTATCACAGGAAAAATATTATAACAATGTTAATAGTAATGTTGAAATATTAAAAGGATCTGATATGCCTAATATTTCTAAAGGGAACTTCATTCTTGCAGGTCATTCGGGATCAGGCAGAGTTTCATATTTTAAAAATTTAGATAAATTAGTAATTGGAGATATTTCATATATATACTATGGTGGAATTAAATATACATATAAAGTGACTAATATTTATGATATAGAAAAAAATGGTACAGCACTTATTACAAGAGATTTAGACAAAACTACTCTTACTATGATTACTTGTAGGCATAACACTAATAAACAAATTATTGTTATTTCTGAGTTAATTAATCAAGAAAACTATTAAGGAGGAATTTTAATACAAATATTAGCAGTTAGTCAAGTAGAACAAAAATGGTATTTAGACGTGTTTAGAAATGCACTTTGGAGTATTGCCAAAGGTATTCTTTGGTTTCTAGATGGATTTTTTGATATAATCAATAAAATTTGGCGTTATAAATTTTTTGATAATGATTATGTAAATAAAATATTTGGTGGTGCATTAATTGTTGCCTGTTCATGGTTAATTCTTAAAGTAGTTATAGAACTCGTTATGAATTATATCGTAAAAAATGATGGTAGAGGTAGCCCACTTACAATTTATCGTGGAGTCATATTAGCAATAGTTATGATGTTCTTAATTAATCCTTTATTTCAATTTGGTTATGATTTTTCTACAAAAGCAACTAATGCAGTAATAACCGTATCAGGTATGGATAAATCCAATGGAGCTGAAGGAACCATATCTAAAGCTTTAATTAGAGCTACATCATATGATGATGAAATGAAACAAACGGATAAAGAATATTTAATTAATAATTGGAAAAAAATAAAAATCAATTCTACTGAAGGTGGTTTTGCAGGTATTGGTGATTGTTATAAATATTCACTTAATTTTATTATGTTAATAATTCTTTCCGTTGTGACAGTCTTTTTACTCTTCTTTGTCGCAATTCAAATGGCAAAACGAGTGATGGAAATTGCACTGATGAAAATAGTTGGACCTTTTTGTTGTACCAGTTTAACAAATAATCAATCTAAAGCATTTGAAACATGGACTAAAAGTACAATGGGATATTTTTTAATTACAATTGTTCAATTTATATGTATTGGGTTATTGCTTAACATGTTTGGTTCTGCAATAAAGGATAATGGAACTCTTACAGGTATCTTTTTAATTATAGGTGCTTTATTGTTTATAATAAGCACACCAACGCTGATTAGTTCATTACTTGGGCAACAATCAGGTATGATGTCAGCATTTGGTGATATTCAATCTCTTATGGCAGTAGGTACTGGTATAAATGCAGGATTAGGAATTGCTAAGGCAGGAACTATGTCTGCTCTCGGTATGGGTGCAAATGTCATTAGATCTGGTGGTAGTAAAATCGCAGGAGGTATTTCAAATATGTTTAATGGTCGTAGTGGTAATTTAACCAAGGAACAGATGGCTAATGTTAAAGAAAAAATGGCTCAACATAATAATTATGGTGCCAATCAATTAATAAAAAAATATACAAATGAAAACATGAAAAAAAAACCTAACACATCATTTAATAATTCAAATCCTTATATGAATCCTTTTAGTATGAAATATAATCCTATTAGAAATCAATATATGAGCAATTCAGGGCTTGAAGCAAATAGTAATTTTGATAGGAAGTGGTATTAATGTATTTAATTCCTAAAAATATAAAAACGAAAAAAGAAATATTTAAGGGATTTGGAATATTTGAGTGTATAGCAATTGCAATTTCACTTGGTATTGGTTACCTATTTTCTTTATTTATTACTCAATATAAGTTAAAGGTAATATTCTTTTGTATTCCACCATTGTTGATGTTTTTGTTACTTCTTCCATTGCCAAATGGAAGTACAGCATTAACTATTTTAAAAAAATTTTTAATATTTAAAAAAAGGCAGAGATGTTATAAAGTGAAATAAATTCGCTACTTTTATTTATAACTTATTGTATATTCTTCTCTTTAATTTCAATTTAATTTAATATAAATTGTATATATTGACATTAATAATTTCATAAAGTATAATAAACGTGTATTTTATGAAGGAGTGAAAAAATGAGAAAGAGAATATTAAGTGTAATTTTAGCAGGTATTTTAATTGTTGGATTAACTGGGTGTGGAAATCAAAAAACAACTGATAGTAAAGCAAATGATAAAACTAAAAATGAAACAGTTCAGAAATCCAAAGGGAATTGTGATGTATTTGAATGCATTAAAAAATTAAGTTCTGATACTACATATGAAAAAGTTAATGAAATAATTGGCTTTGAAGGTAAATTGGTTGATCAAAGCAAAGAGGGAGCAGTATCAACTTATAAGAAATATGAATGGGAATTAACAGATGATACTTCTATAACTGTAAGATTAGATGAATTTAAAGGAAAGGTTACTGCTCAAATTTCATCAGAGTTTCCAAATGAAATGATAAAAAATGATAAGGTTGATTTTTCTAAAGTAGATAAATTGAAAGAAAAAATAAATTCTAGTGATGGTTTAACTTATGAAGAGTTTGTAGAAATTGTAGGTGGTGTTGAAGGTACATTATATAACGTCACTACATTCTCAAATAAATATACTTGGGTTAACTCTGAAGGTAAATCTTTAAATGCAACTTTTAATAGTAATGGTAAGTGTACAATATTTAATGGAATAGTATAAAAGAAATTTATATAATATGATAATTAACGACTAATATGTCGTTTTTTTGTTGGAGGTAAAATGTTGGAAAAGATTTTAGGAATAGTGTTTTTACTATTCGTTTTTTTATTTGCAGTATGTTCGTGTATAGTGTCAGGAAGATGCTCACGTGAAGAAGAAAAATGGAGGAATAAGAAATGAGTATTTTGCAAGAATATGAGGAAATCAGAAAAGATATGGGAGCTACTCGTTATGATGCAATTGGTGATTATCTTAATGAAGTAAATAAAAACCTAGATTCAGAATTATTTTTGTCTGATGTATTATATAAGGAAAAAGAATATAAGAAATTTGAATCTTGGTTTAATAAACAAATAAGTCCTTTTAAAATAATCAGTTTTAAAGATGAGAATTTTTCAGTTTTATTAGATCAAAGTGATTATTGTTATGACTGGGTTAATGAAATTAAGAGTAATATACCTTATGGAGATGGTCATTGCTATAACGATGCCTTTTTTGAGTATTTAGAAAAATCATCAAGTTCACTAAATAATAAGTTAAATTATGATTCGGAAAATGGTATGTTTTGTGTTTATACCAATGATATAAGAATTGCAGATGAAGTTGCTTATAAGTTATCAAATTTATATAAAGATGAAAATAAAATGATTGAGTTAATTAAAGAAACTAAAGAAAAATATGGATATATATTTGATGTTCATATATAAGGAGGATAAATTATAGATAAAAGAAAAAAATTAAAATATAATAATACACTATGGTTTGTTAATGTTTCGACTTATGAAAGTAAAAGGATGAAATTAACAATCTCAAATAAAAATCAAGAGATTGAAGTAACGGCAGATTTAAGTGATGCTTATTTAGATAAAGGTCATGTTTTTTTAGATCCTGATGTAAAGGATAACGGAATTTTAAAAGCCTTGAAAAAATCAAGAATATTAAAACAAATCGATGGGACTTTATGTTATGATTATAAATTAATTCCTGTTGCTTTACTTAATAATGGTATACTTCGTTCTTATGATTATTCAGGTGTATTAGAACATTTAGAAACTATTTCTTATAAGGAGGATTGAAATATAAATAATAGATTAAAACTATATAACACTCATTTAACATTAAGACTAAATAAAAAAGAAAAACAAGCTTTAAAAAGAAATGCTTATAAAAATAAAATGACAATGTCTAATTACATTAGATTATTAATTAATATGGATAATAGATTAAATGAGATAAGAAAGAATAATATTAAAAATAATATATATTCAGAAGAAATAACAAAAATAATGTTAAATATAGGGAGGGATTTAACTGATTAATAAGAAAAGTAAACTTCCCAAAAATATATCAGTTTTTCTTCCATTTCAAGATGTTTGGAATAACCTAGTTTATTTGGATAATAATAGAATTGTTGGTGGAATCAAAATTGGATCTATCAATTTACATTTATTATTTGATGAAGAGCAAAAAATCAAAGTCGCAGAACTTAAAAAGGTTTTAAATTCAATTGACTACCCTGTTAAAATTTTTAGTGTAGATAAACCGATTAATCTTGATGATAACTTAAACTTACTAGGTTCTAAAATTAAATCTGAAACTAATAAAAGCAAAATAAAATTACTAGAGGAAGATTATAATTTTGTCCAAGATTTAAATAATAAAAAATGGGTTGTAAATCGAGAATTTTATTTAATTATGGAAGAAGATGCAACAAATGAGCAATTAATTAATCAAAAGCTAAATGATTTAATTCAGGAATTTATTTCTATTGGATTACATAGTGAAAGAGTTTCTAGTGAAGAGTGGCGAGATTTATTATATATAATTTTAAATCCTGTCACATCGCTTGACATTTTCAAAAAAGATGCTACAGGTATAACTCGCTCATTTAAAGAGAAAATCGCCCCAAATGGCTTAAAAATCAATGAAAAGGATATAATTCTAGGTGATGCTTATGTAAGTGTTGTTACACTTCGAACATACCCATCTATTGTTGGTGTTGCATGGTTAGGTGCAGTTGCTAACGTTAACCATACTCGTATGGTTATGACAATCTCTCCTATGGATGCATTTGATATAAGCAATACTTTGAAAAAAAGTATGTCAGAAGTAAAATCAAAATTAATGAACACAAATAATTATAATGATGAGGTTGTATTAAATAACCAGTTAGACGATTATGTTCAATTAGTGAATAGAATTGATCGTGAACATGAAAAGTTTTCATTGTTGACGGTCAATTTTTTATGCTATGGTGATTCGAAGGAAAATATGGAAAGAGCAAAAAAAGAATTAAAAACTACTCTTTCTGCTTATGGTATGGGTGGCACTGATTTAATGTTTGAGCAAGAACGATCATTAAAAATGTGTTTACCTACATTGTATAGAGATTTAGAAAAAGAATTCGGACTTCCAATTCCTATGATGACTACTGCCTCATCTTTCCCTTTTATCTTTCAAACATTGCAAGATGATGGCGATGCTATGATGATTGGAACTGATTCTCTTGGTAGTCTTTTGTTTTTTGACTTATGGAAAAGAACTAGTAAAAGAAATAATTCAAATGCAGTAATTATTGGTAAATCAGGTTCAGGTAAGTCTACTTTAATAAAAAAACTTATTCGAGGTAATTGGTGTCGTGGATCTAAGGTAATTGTTATAGATCCTGAACGAGAGTATAAGGATTTATGTGAAAATATTAATGGTACATGGATTGATTGTGGAACAGGTTCACATGGAATAATCAATCCACTTGAAGTTAGAAAAGGTGCTGATGACTCTGATGAAGATAAAAAGAATTTTAATAATGATTTATCAAGACATTTTCAAACGTTTAGAACTTTTATAAAGTATTATCTACAGGATCTAACTGCTTATGAGTTAACCAAAATTGAAGAAATACTTATAGAAGTATATAAAGATAAAAATATTGATTTTGATACTGACTTATCAAAATTATCAAGTGATGACTACCCTATAATGCAAGATTTATATAATAAGGTAGTTGAGACATTAAAACAAGCAAAAGCAAATAAAGAGGCACGAAATGTTATTGAGTCGTTAGAAAAAATTTCTTCAATGTTAAAAAAATCTACAATTGGAGCTGATGCAAGGATCTTTAATGGTCATTCAAGTATTAATGTGGATAATTCATCCGACTTTATTGTTTTGGATATTCATAGCCTTGTTGATTCCGATGAAACAATATTAAGAACTCAGTTCTTCAATATATTGTCTTGGTGTTGGAACGAAATAAGTCGTGATAGAAATGAACAAGTAATTCTTGTATGTGATGAAGCACATTTACTTATTGATCCTAACAATAAAGATGGCATAGATTTTTTAAAAAGAACAGCCAAAAGAATAAGGAAATATAATGGCTCATTATGGATTATTAGTCAAAATTTAATAGATTTTACTTCACAAGGTATTGAAAGATTTGGACAAGTTATTATAGATAATAGTTCTTATATTTTGGTCATGGCACAAGGACAAAAAGAAATTGAAGCAGTTCAAAAAATGATGAATTTATCAGAATCTGAAATACAATTCCTTACAACTGCTTCTCGTGGTCAGGGATTATTTGTTATAAGTCAAGATACTCGTTTACCAATTCAAATTCATTTAAGAGAAGAAGAAAAGGAGTTGTTTGGTAATGCTGGTGGTCGTTAATGGATGATATTAAAAAGATATATGCATTCATAATTTCGGCTCCTGTAATTATTATAATTTTTATTATTGCATTAGTAATTATGATTGCAGATGGTTCTAATGGTGACCCATCAGCAGTTGCAGTTGGTAATCTATCAGAGTTTAATGCTCCATTTAAAATAGATGTCACTTACTCCATTACTTCCCTTTTTGGAACTCGAAATGATCCATTTACAAATGAAGAAATATTTCATAGTGGTATTGACTTATCAGCTCCTGAAGGTACTGAAATTGTGGCATCAGCAGGTGGAAAAATATATAAAACAGGATATGAACCTAATGGTTTAGGAAACTATGTAAAAATACAACATGATGTTAATGGAGAAACTTACTATACTGCTTATGGTCATATGTTAGATAATTCTATAGTTGTATCTGAAGGACAAATTGTTAAGTCAGGAGAAAAAATTGGAATAATTGGTTCAACAGGTCGTTCGACAGGTATTCATGTACACTTTATGCTTATGAGTCCCAACTGCTCTTATAATAAATCGGATCTTAAAGATCCTAAAAGTATTATTGATAGTGATTTAATAAGGAGGAATGAATATAAAAACAATAAATCAAAATACCCAAGCTTACAACCAATACAAGGACAGCAACCAAGTCAATCATTCGGAAGATAATTTAATAGAAACCTATGCACTTCAGGTTGCAAGTGTACTTCATAAAACTGGTAAAGGTTCTTTTACAATTGATGAAATAATTGATAAAGTTAAACAAATTGTTAAGGAAGAAGAACTTATAGATCCAGTTATAATTGAAGTAAATCAAATACTTATAAATAAATATAATTATGAAATAATAAATACTAATATTAAGTTTAATATAGAAATATAGATAATGGTAAAGGTTCCTTGATCTAGTATTTATGCTTCAAATATTTTAAAAAAAGGTTCTTTAACGTCCATTATAGATATTATATTTGTTATAACATCTGTTAGACAGTTAACCCTATTTTTAAAGATTCGGTAAAGAATAGTGTTAGACAAAAGTATGACATTTAAGAATATGTATGACAAAGCGAAACTTTGGAAATCCTTTAAATTAGGGCTAAACTACCCACTGGGTAGTTGTTTGTCAGCCACACTTATCCTGATAAAAAATAGTCTTAAAGTTGTGTCCTTTTTCTTCGTTTTTCATTAAAATTAATGACTCTAATTTGTGTCATAAGTTTTTTTCTATGGAGGTGATAATATAAATAATAATGGATGTACTTTTATTAAGTTTAGAATAGATGATAATCTAAATAATGCTTTTAAAAATATTCTTGAAAAAGAAAAAATAACTCAACAAGAGTTATTAGAAAAATTAGTTAAGGAATATGTACTTAAAAATTTAAATCTATTAATAAGTAAGGACACTAAATAATGAAGGAAGAAAGAATTACAATTCGAGTCACTCCTGAAGATAAAAAAGAAATTGAATTACTTGCAGAAAAATATAAGATGAATATATCTAGGTTCGTTTATAGTACAATTAAAGAAAAAATGGAAACTGATAAACTAACCGATAGTCAGGAACAATTTATGGAACTATTTGATATTGCATTTAAGAAAAGTTTTGATACATTCTTTAAACAATTAATGGTTGTTATAAATCGTATTGAGTTTAACAGCAGATGGTCTATTAAGCAGACTGATATTTTTATGAACCAATTAAAAATACCACAAACTGAAGATGAATTAAGTTTATCTATAATAAATCATCCTGTAACTGAAGTTGCTCATCGTGAGGTACTTAAAGATATAAGAAAAATGTCTAGTAAAAAACACGAGCTAGATAATGAGTAGTTCCAATATTGTAGTTCGTGTTAAGTACCAAAATTGTAATGATTTAAGGAAAAGTGTTGGCAAGACAATCAGCTATATTAGTGATAAGAAAAAAGCAGATGCTACATCAATTGATGAATATGATATCTTAAAAGACTATATGCAGTTTGCTAATAATGATTCATATCTTTATGAAGATAAAGAGTCATTTACTTGGTCTAATAATGGTGATATTGATGCTAGAAAAGAATTATTAAATATGAATGATCTAGATTCTAAAGGTACACTTTGGAGTTTAGTTATTTCATTTCCACCAGAGTTTGCAATTAATAATGGTCTTATAACTAAAGTAGATTATTATAATCTTACTAAAAATATAATGCCACAATTATTAACTGGTATGGGATTCAAAATGAATAATGTAACTTGGTACTGCAGTTTGCATCGCAATACTGACAACCCCCACTTACACATAAATTTTTTTGAACATCATAAAACTATTTCTAACCCAAAAGTTCCATATGATGTTATTCATAAATTGAAAAGTAATATTGCTAATTATTTAATTGATAATGAAAAGTTTTATAAATTAAGAGATGAAGAATTTAAGTCTATTACAGGATCTATTTCTCTTGCTGAACTTACTAGAATTAAAAATCAAAAGTTATTTGGTGACAAGTATCGTAGAGATTTAAATAATATGCTATTTAATTTATATGAGGTACTTCCACCTAAAGGAAGATTACAATATAATTCAAAAAATATGGCTCCATATAAGAGTCAACTAAATAATATAATTGAATATATATTATTACATGATTCAACTAAATATAAATATGCTCGTTATATTAAATTACTAGATGAACATCAAAAAGAATTAACAGCTATCTATGGTTCATCATCTGCAAATAAAAATATAGAATATTATAATAATCAAATTAATAAATTATATGCCAAGATTGGTAATGAGATATTATCTAATTATAAAATATATCAATCCATAGGAACTATGGAAAAAGAAAAAGAATTTTTAAAAAAGCATATTAAGGATCTTAAATTTAAAAGTTCTGCATATAAAAAGCAAGATAATATTGATAAAGTTGCTAAAGACTTAAATCGTATATGTAATCTTGCAGGACTTAATCTTTTAGAAAAAAGATATGTATTTAAAAATTGGATTTCTAGATCTAATTATAATATTAATGTTGATGCATTATTAAGTAGTATGGATAATATAAACACCGACATGAGTTCTACTGAATACTATAGTATTTTAAAAAAATTAAATTATGACTATGATAGATATTCAAAATATAAAAATAAAATGTTCTATCAAGAACTAAATTATAAAAAGTTCATTAATCAAGCAATGAATTATTTAGAATATGAATTAGAACAAGAAGAAAAACAAATTATTAATGAACTTGAATACGATTTATCTGAATATTAAAAAAATAATATGATTTCTCATACTATTTTGTTTTGCCACATAACCAATCTAATGATACATTATATTCACTACATATTTGATAAGCAAAGGCAGTTAATATTAATGTTTTACCTGTTTCATATGCAGATATTGTTGATGATGTTGTATTAAGCTTACTTGCTAAATCACGAAGTGTGAGATTATTATCTTCTCTTATCTTTTTGATTCTAGCACCAATTTCCTTTTTATTAAGTTCTTTAATTTTTATAATATTGGAACTCGTTTTTATATCAGTAAATCCTAAAACATAATCCATAGATGTTTCATAATAATTACACAAATTATTTAAATGTTTTAACGGAATTATTTTTGTACCCTTTTCCCATAGTGAATATGTTTGTTGACTCACTCCCAAATTTTGAGCAAGATCTTTTTGAGTTAAGTCTGCATATTCTCTTAAATCAAATAATCTCTTTTCATTCATAACTAACCACCAATATAATTTTCCCATTAAATCAGTAATTATTCATTTTTTACAAACAAATACGAGCAAAGTGTGTTATAATTATAAATAGTAGTAAATTGCAGTAAATCTAATATAAAAATGGAGGGATGAAATGAGAAAAGATTATATCTTAACTGATACTGCTCAAACCAAGCGATTAAAGGAATTATGTTTAAGTAATAGTGCATATTCTTGTGGAGGAGATATTTATAAGTTATTAAATTATGATACACTTCATGAACTTGTGAAAAAAATTCCTGAAAAAACAATTAAACTTAAAAGTTCTTTATTGTATGGTAAGGATACTATTACTAGTGAGGAAAAATTTTTAGAAAATTTAGATAAATATATAGGTTATGTTAAGGATAATTATTTTATTAAACATAGTGAATTAACTTTATTAATAGAGTTAACTCTTAATAATAAATATAATGAAATATTATTTGAAATGGATGATTTTCACGAAAATGAAAACTATATAAAATATCATGATGCTTTTAGAAAAATGTTCTTATATAATTTTTATGATAACATTTGTTTTTATTCAAAATTTGTTAATAGATATAGTTCAATTAATTTATTTTTAGATGAAATAAAATATTTAGACTTTGATGATTCAGAAGACATTATTTTAATTGAAAATTATTTATCTAAAATAATTAGTAATAGATTTGATAATGTATATAATTCTTTCATTCCTTATAGTGAAGTTGAAGAAAAACAATACAATTTTTATATACATCAAGTAGATTGGGTTCTATCTGATTATTATGAAAAAGGAACATATAAATTTGATATAAAAGATACTGATTATTATATAGATTTATATGGTGGTGATAAATTAATATTTAATATTCTTAAAAATAAAAAATTTAAAGATGAAATATTAGTTAGATTCGGTATAATTAATAAAAACTTTTGTGCTGATAAAGTTGTAATTTTTAGAAAAAAAGAATTCAAAAATATTTTGAATAGACTTAAAAAAATAGATATTTCTAAAAAATATGATGAGACTTATGATTTTGTTGATCCATCATTAAGATTTAATTTTTGGAATGAAGAAGGAATCCAATTTTTGGATATATTCTTTGAGTATTCTGATAATATTAGTAATAAATACATGGTTGCATTAGATACTGAAGATACTAAAAACTTATATGAATTAATTAGTAAGCAAGTATAATCACTTGCTTTTATTATGGAGGGATAATTGTAAAAGTCAAAAAATATTTTAATTACTTTCTTTTATTTATATTAACATTTTTGGCATCAGCTAACATTTGTTATAATTTAACATATATTATAGACAATAATATTCAATTATCATGGAACTTAAATATTTTTCACTCCTTTCTTAAAACTATTACTGATGTTAGTTTATTATTTGGTTCTATTTTATTGATGTCTATTATGATGCTATTTATATTAAAATATGATAAAGAATTTAAATTGAAATTAAGTAGATTAAAAAAGATGCCTGAAGAAGATGGTTCATTTGAATATGGTTCATCTCGTTGGGCAACTAAAAAAGAAATTAGAAAGAATTATAAAACATGGTCTATTGATTCTAAATTAAAATCAGGTGGTATTCCTGTCACTTATATGGATGGTAAGTTTTATTATTCTGATAAATTTGATCATACATTAATTATTGGTTCCACAGGTTCAGGAAAAACAATAAGTTGCATATTACCTTTAATATTTAATCTTGGTTGTGCAGGTGAATCTATGGTTATAAATGATACTAAAGGAGAATTATATTCATATACAGCTGATTTTTTAAAAAGAAAAGGTTATCAAATAAGGATAATCAATTTAAGAGATGCACTTGCTAGTGATGGTTGGAATCCACTTCACTTGCCTTATAAATATTATCAGAATAATAATAAAGATGAAGCTGGAGATATGATAGAAAACTTTTCTAAATCATTATGTAAGAATTTATCTAGTAAAGATATGTATTGGGAAAAATCAGCTAATGCAGTATTGAATGCTCTTTGTTATGCTCTTATAGAAGATGCACCAAGCGAATCACAAGTAAATTTATATTCAATATATAATTTGTTGGTAGAACATGGAAATAAAACAATTGATAGATTCAATTCACTAGATTTATATTTTCAACAAAAACCATTTGGTAGTTTAAGTAAAATGAGTTATGCTACAGGATCTTTTGCTAAAGGTGAAACAAGAGCTACTCTTTTCTCAGTTCTTGCAACTGTCATAAAGATGTTTAGCGACACAGGAATCGCAAATCTTACAAGTCATACTGATTTTGAATTAGATGACATTGGTAAAAAGAAAACAGCAGTATTTTTAATTATTCCTGATGAAAAGGAATCAAGACACGAATTAGCATCTTTATTTATCGATCAGTGTTATCAAGCATTAGTTAATACAGCTCAAAATATGAAAGATGGTAAGATGCCAATTAGAGTTAATTTTATTCTTGATGAATTTGCTAATATGCCACCTATAAGTTCTATATCTAATAAAATTACTGTCAGCCGTTCTCGAAATATTCGTTTTTATTTAGTATTGCAGGATTTCGACCAATTAAAAGAAACTTATAAAGATTCTGCAGGAACTATTAAATCGAATTGTACAAATTGGATTTACTTATTAACTTCAGATAATGAGACAGCAAAAGAAATAAGTGCTAGACTAGGAAAATATACTATTTCAAGTAATCGTGTATCTACTTCTACTCGTTTGGAACAATTAGATTATAATATTTCAAATGATAAATCTTTAATTGGTCGTGAATTATTAATGCCTGATGAATTAATGAGATTTAAACTTGGTGATGGTTTATTTATGGCTACAAGACAATACCCAATTAAATCAAAGTTTATTCCTATATCTGACTATGGAATAAAAATCAAAAAATCAACAATTCCTAAAAAGAAAAAAAGTTTTAATATTGAATGTTTTAATCTTGATGAATTTAGAAAGAAAAAAATTCAAGAACAAGATGACAAAAAAGTTGATTTAGTTTAGTTATAATATAAAGTATTAAAAATATATGGTATAATTGTATGTATAAGAAACAGATAAATAGTAATTTGTAGAGGAGATATTTATGGAAGATAAACAAGTATTATTTAATAATATAGATAAAGTTCACACTACCGAAATGGGTATTGATAGAATTAAGAAAAATCTTAAATTAGATACTGATGATGTTGTTGAGTATTGTAAGAATAAAGTTTTAGATAAAAATTGTAACATCTATAAACAGGGTAAAAATTGGTATTGTGAAATTGATAATATAAAAATAACAATCAATTCATATAGTTATACAATTATAACAGCACACAAATTAAAGAGGTAAAATAGATGGATTATCAAATAATAGAATTAGAAGAATTTAATGTAATAGGAATAAGGTATGAATTATCAAAATCATTAAGTAATAATGTAAAATTAGCACAAAACCATTGGAAAATATTTAATAGTAAATTAAGAAATAATAAGTTATATTTAGGAAGTAATTGGTGTAAATATGCTTTTATTGAAAAAATAGAAAATAAGATATTTTATTATATATCTATTCCTAAAAAAGATTTTGTACCAAATGATTTTACAGAAAAGATAATTTTGAAAAGTAAATATTTAAGGGTAGAACATATTGGTAATATGAATAAACTAAAAGATACTATCAATTATGTTTATAAAGAAATAATACCTAAAAATAATATTTTAGTAGAAAATAGGCAATTTGTTTATTTTGAAAAATATGATTATAAATTTCATTGGAATAGAGAAGATTCTGTTATTGAGATCTATATTCCGATTAAATAACAAATTACAATATGGAAGTGAGATGAGTTAATGAATATTCACTTTGGATTTTCATATATAGGTTTAATATTTTTACTAATGTTGATGTTACCAAATATTATATGGAGTAAAAATAAGCCTAAAGGCTATGATAAATATGTAAAAAATGAAAATAAAGTATTACTACTATTGGAGTGGCTTGGAGAAATGCTAGTAACCTGTCTGTCATTGATATTTAGTGATTTTAATATAAATAAAATATCAAACTGGTCTAGTATATTGTTAATTGCCTTTATTATAATGATTTTATACGAAATATATTGGATAAGATATTTTAAAAGTAATAAAACAATGAAAGATATGTATAGTAGCTTGTTAGGAATACCAGTTGCAGGAGCTACTTTGCCAGTAGTTGCATTTCTGTTACTAGGTATATATGGTAGAAATATATTTCTTATTATATCAACAATAGTATTAGGAATAGGACATATAGGAATACACTTAAATCATAAAAAAGAATTAGAATAAGAAATTACAATTTTATAGTTATTGATTTATAGTAATTTACCGAAAAGATTGTCAGTAATGACAGTCTTTTTTGTACGACAAGCAGTTATACAAATAGATTAGTTCAGTGCAACTAATCTATTTTTTATAAGAATTATAAACGAATTAAATGCAATTATTTTTTTATTATTTATTGACATTTAATTATAACTATTATAAAATATAGTAGTATAGTTTGTAGTAGAAAGAAGGGCTTAAATATATGAAAAATTATGACAACTATTTTCTTCCTGTAGATAATATGGAAGAAGCAAAAAGATATTATGAGGAAATATTGGGGTTAAAAAAGAAATTTGATTTTTCTGATAAGGGAATGGTTGCTTATAATATTGGAAATGAAGAACCTGCAATAATTTTAAAAGACAAAAATAAATTTGAGAATTTAAAGCCTACAATATGGTTTGAAGTAGAAGATGTTGCAATCTTCTATAAAGAAATGTTGAATAATGGTATAAAATTTTTGAGTGAGCCTTTTAAAATTGGAACTGGTAATGCAGTCGAGTTTGAAGATCCATTTGGAAATAGACTTGGCGTTACAGATTATATTAAGTAAGGAGTAGAGATTATGTCAAATATAGATTTGGTATTATTAGGACTTATTAAACAAAAATCACAAAGTGCTTATGATATTAAAAAAAATATAGAATATCGTAATATACCAAGATGGGTAAGAATTAGTGAACAGTCTATTTATAAGAAAGTATTACAATTAGAATCAAAAGAATATATTGTTAGCCATAAAGAGAAAGAGGGAAATATGCCAGATAAAGCAGTATATACTATTACTGACAAAGGTAATGATTATTTTAATAGACTTATGAATGATATTTCAAATTATGATGTTAGTCTATATTTGGATTTTAATATTATTATTACGAATTTAGATTTAGTAGATGATGAACAAAAAAAGATTCTTGTTTCTAATATAAAATCAAAGATATTAGAATTAAAAGAATTGCTAAATGAAAGACAATCTCATAGACAACATATTCCTAATGTTGGAAAACAAATGTTCAAACAACAATTAGCATTAGTAGAAACATTAGAAAAGTGGATAATTGATTTTGAGAATAGTTTAAAAGGACAAAATTAGCAAATATTGATTTTAAGTTAAAAGATAAATTTGTAGGGAGGGAAATTACATGAAAATAATCAACATTGGTATTCTTGCTCATGTAGATGCAGGAAAGACGACTTTAACGGAAAGTCTGCTTTATACAAGTGGAGCGATTTTAGAATTAGGCAGTGTAGATAAGGGAACAACAAGGACAGATACTATGTTTTTAGAACGTCAGCGTGGAATCACAATTCAGGCAGCAGTTACTTCTTTTAATTGGAATGACTACAAAATCAATATTGTAGATACTCCTGGACATACAGATTTTATAACAGAAGTGTATCGTTCCTTATCTGTTCTTGATGGAGCTATTTTAGTAATTTCTGCTAAAGATGGTGTACAAGCACAAACAAGAATACTATTCCATGCACTTCAAAAAATGAATATACCAACAATTATTTTTATAAATAAAATAGATCAGTATGGAATTAACTTAAATAATATTTATCAAAATATCAAAGAAAAACTTTCAAATGATATTATTGTTATGCAAAATGTAACATTAACTCCAGAAATATCAATTAAAAATATCATTGATTTAGATGAATGGGATCCTGTAATTTCCAAAAATGATAAACTTTTAAAAAAATATATTGCAGGAGAAAAATTGACTATACAGGAATTAACGCAGGAAGAATATAGGTGTGTTAAAAAAGGTTCGTTGTTTCCTATATACCATGGAAGTGCTAAAAATAATATAGGAACTCAACAACTCATTGAAGCTATTTCAAATCTTTTTTGTCCTGAAATGAATAAGAATTATTCAGAACTATGTGGAAGAGTTTTTAAAATTGAATATACAGACCATAAGCAAAGATTAGTTTATTTGCGTCTTTACAGTGGAACATTACACTTACGAGATACAATTGTATTGTCAGAAAAAAAGAAAGTGAAACTTACAGAAATATATATTCCTTCAAATGGAGAAATGATACAGACAGAAATAGTTTGTTCTGGAGATATTTTTATAATACCTAACAATACATTAAGATTGAACGATATTATAGGAAATGAAAAGATTTTGCCATGCAATGTATGGAATGACAAGCCTGTACCAATGCTACGAACAAGAATTGAACCGATAAAAATAGAAGAGAGAGAAAAATTATTGGATGCTCTTACAGAAATTGCAGATACTGATCCTCTTTTACGTTATTGTGTTGATACGATAACACATGAAATCGTCATTTCTTTTTTAGGAACAGTGCAGTTAGAAGTTATCTGTTCTCTGTTGATTGAAAAATATCACATAAACATAAGAATCGAAGATCCAACCGTAATTTATTTGGAAAAGCCATTACAAAAGGCAGATTATACTATTCATATTGAAGTACCACCAAATCCATTTTGGGCATCAATTGGATTATCAATAACTCCACTTCCAATTGGCAGTGGAATACAGTACGAAAGCAAAGTTTCACTCGGTTATTTAAATCAAAGTTTCCAAAATGCAGTAAGAGAAGGTATTAATTATGGACTGGAGCAAGGTTTGTATGGCTGGGAAGTAACAGATTGTAAAATATGTTTTGAATATGGTGTTTATTATAGCCCTGTTAGTACTCCCTCGGATTTTCGTTTTCTTGCCCCAATTGTACTTGAACAAGCATTGAAAAAAGCGGGAACGCAATTATTAGAGCCATATCTTTCGTTTATACTTTTTACACCACAGGGATACCTTTCTCGTGCATATAATGATGCACAAAAACATTGTGCAATAATTGAAACTAGTCAATCAAAAAATGATGAAATTATTTTTACAGGACATATTCCTGTACGTTGTATTAATGAATATCGTAATACTTTAACTCGATATACAAATGGGCAAGCAGTTTTTTTGACAGAATTAAAAGATTATCAAATTGCTACTTGTGAACCAGTTATTCAATCACGTAGACCAAATAATCGAATAGATAAAGTACGCCATATGTTTAATAAAAAAGAAAATTAAGTTACTATTCGCTAAATTACAATTTATAGATTAGATAAAGATAATATTTGAGTAGATATAATTCTACTCTTTTTTGTAGTATAAAATAAGGAGGAATAGATATAGAAATAACAAAAAATAGAAGTTTGGAAGTAAGCCAAACTTTTTTTGATAAATTAGAACAAAAATTAAAAAATGTTTCAGATAACTTGCAAGGATATTATAAAACATTTAACAATTGTAGAGAACAAGGATTAATGCTAACAATTTATGAACCTACTACGGATAATGAATTGCTAATATGGGCTTGTGAAAGTCGTAATAGTGACAATATTATGGTTATTACTGCAGATAGAAGTTATTCTAATACAAATGATATGTTTAACGATAATGCTTGGAAGTCTGCAAAATATTTTAAATATGATGAATATGATAAAGCAGTTAATCATGTATATAACATAATTAAAAAACAATTTAATAAGTTTTTTTTAGAAGAATATAATGCAAAATTTAAAATGCATAAATGTCTTGCTGATTTACAGCATATTCAGGTTGATGCAAAAGATTTAGATTATGAAGATTATTATGATCTTGCTACATTTGAAGATGTAGACAATTTGTATTTTTGCGACTTAATTATTCTTGAAGGCAAAATGGGTTTAAGATATTCAAAATATACTGATGTTTATAAAGATGAATTTGATAACCTTATCTTTGAAGAATGGGAACCTGACTTAACAAGTGATACAACTTTAATGTTAGGTATGCAAAACAAATTGAGAGATTTTATAGAAAAAGAAATAGATTACGACATTAATGTTGGTATTGGAATATAAGGAGGAATAGATATAAGTACAAGAGCAAGAATTGGAATATTAAAAAAAGATGGTAGTATTGAGAGTATATATTGTCATCATGATGGATATCTTGATGGTGTTGGTAAAATATTAAATGATAATTATCAAAATTATAATGATGTAAAAGAATTAATAAAATTAGGAAATATTTCAGGATTAGGAAAAAAAATAAATTCTGATAATAAAAAAGATGAAACAATTGCTTATCATAGAAATTTAGGAGAAGATTATAAAAAAAATAAACCAATGGTCACTAAATCTTTTGATGAATTTCAAGAGATTTTATTTGATGCTTGGATTGGATATATTTATTTATATGATGAGCAAACTAATAAATGGCTATGGGATAATTACATAGCTGAAGTTTCTAATTTAGAATTAAAACCACTTTCTGATTGTTTTAAAAAAGAGATTGAGAAACCATTAGCACCTATTATTGGAGCAGATGGTAATGTATTTAATTTAATTGGTATATGTAGTCGTGCATTAAAAACTGCAGGATACCCTGATAAAGCAAAAGAAATGACTGATCGAATTACTAATTCAGGAAGTTATGATGAAGCACTTTCTATAATGTGTGAATATATAGAACCAGTTAATCAAAATTATGAAAAAATGGAAGATATCAACGATTATGATGATATCTATATTAATTTATAGGAGAATTTAAATGTTAAAAGATTATCAAATAAAAAGAATTAAAGAACAATACCCTAAAGGAACTGAAATTGAATTAATCAGTATGGAAGATTCTCAAGCAGTTCCATCGGGTACTCATGGTATTGTTGATTTTGTAGATGATATGGGTACTATTCAAATGACTTGGGATAATGGTTCATCACTTGGACTAGTTGTTGGTGATGATCAATTTAAAGTCATAAACAAATCAAAAATAAAAGAATTATCTTGTAGTGAAGTTAAAGAACTTCGAGATAGAAATTATGAATTTTTAATATTACAAGGTTGTGGTGGTGAACTATCAGAATGGGTTGATGGTTTCACTAAAATGTTAAAAGATGAAGGAATCGTAAAAGATTCCTTTTCTTTTGATGAAGTTTATTCATTTCAAAATAACAATTTAACTAATATGGCATTTGCTCTTAATAATAAAGATTTAGATATCAGTAAATTAGCAATGTTTAGATTAAAGATTAGAGAAACATTTGGAGCAATGTGGTTATCTGATTATATTGACAATGGCTATATAAAAGATATAGGTATATAAGGAGGAATTATCTATTTCAAAATATATAAGAGTTAAGTCTAGTTTAAATAAAATTATAAAGATTGATAGTGACAATATAGATGAGGCAATAGAAATTGCTAAAGAAGATTTTTCCGAGCTTGAATTAACTTCAGAGTGGCTTAATGATCGTGAAGTAACTTTTGAGGAAGAAAAAAATATTACAAAATTAGGAAAAGAGTTAGCAAAATTATATTCTACTAGGAGCGATAGATATGATAGTTTTGATGATATAAAAAAGTTTGTTGATATGGTTTTTAAAGATTCAAATATAGCAGATTATGTATATGAAGAAACTATTATGTCATTAAAAGAAGATTATAATATTTGTCCTAGCAATATAAACATATAAGGAGGATTGATGTTTGTTAGAAGAACAATTAAAAAAGATAAATGAATTAAGTTTTCAAGCTAATAAAACCAAAGATGAAAAAGAAAAGGAACAATTAGAAAATGATGTTAAATCCATTATATTTGATTTAAAAAAACAAGCTATTGAAAGTTTTAAATCTGAAAGCGATATAAAAAAGTTTTTAGATAATATAATTAAGTTCAATAATTATTCATATAATAACCAATGTTTAATATGGATGCAAAATCCTAATGCAAATTATGTTGCCCCACTTCGCACTTTTAATAAAATGGGATATCGTATAAATTCAGGTGAGCAAGGTATTAAAATATTAGTTCCAACTTTTTATACAATTGTTAAAATTAAAAATGATGTTGATGGTAAATATGAGTATAAACCATTATTTGCACTTACTGAAGATGAATTAAAAAAATATAAAGATAAGTCAGATGATTCAATTACATATCATAGTGAAAAGTTAAGTAATTTCAAAGTTGGTTCAGTATTTGATGCAAGTCAGACTAATATGCCTTTGGACGAAATCAATGAAAAATTAAATCCTGTTTTGGAAGATGATCGTGCTGAAGGCATTGAGGATATATTTATTAAATCAATATATCGTGATGGTTTTAAAGTAAAATATGAAGATAAAATTGAGTCAGGAGCAAAAGGATATTGTGATTTTAAAAATTCAACAATAGTTGTGCATAAAGGTTTAAGTAATCTTATGAGATTAAAAGTTGTTATTCATGAATATGCCCACTCTCTTGCTCATAAACATTTACTTAATAATCATCAAGATTATCAAGAACATAGAAATAAATATGAAACAGAGGCAGAATCAATTGCTTATGTTGTTTCAAAATATTTAGGTATGGATACAAGCCAATATTCAAATATGTATCTTTATTCTTGGAGTAAAGATAAAGATTTTAAAGAGATAGATGATTCTCTTAATACTATTGTTAATTATTCTAAAATGATAATAAATAATTATGAAAAAATATTATCTAAAAGTCAAAACATATCGTTAGATGAAAATTCATATAATTCATATGTAAGTATTTAAGGGGGAATTAATATTAATAATCTAGGAGATATGTTAATCGAAATTGGAACTATCATTAATAAATATCAAAAACAAAATGAAGTTAATAATGGCAGTCAGATTTTATTAAAAACTAAAGAAGTATTAAATCGATACCCTGCTATTAGCAATTATGGATTAAATGAGGCAATTAAAAATGGCTTTATTCCTGTTGTAAAAATTGGTAAATTAAATTATTTTGATGTTAAAGATATTGAGAAATATCTTGCTAGTAATAAAATCGTTGTTAATGAAAATGAAAAAGTTAATAAAAAATATGTCTAGGAGGAATAATATATAGGTAAAATAAACGATAACAGGATGAAAAATATTTATCAGGAATCTGATGGTGTTTTTAGAATTGAATTAAGTAATGGTTTTAGAGATGATGGTACTCGTGATCGAATAGTTGAAAGAGTTTATGGTACACCTGAAGATGCAATCAAACGAAGGGATGAAATGAAAGCACTTCAAAAACAAATGAAAGAAGAAGGACTTAAAGCAGAAAATGGTGGCTACACTCTTACTCAAACAGCAAAAATATATTTAGATGATACTAAATATCAAAAGAGATCACTCACTACTATTCGTGGTTATAAACAATTACTTAATAATTGGATTCTACCTGATTTAGGTGATATTAAAATTAGAAGTATAACTGAACAGGATTTAGAAAAATTATATGATAAAATGAGAAATACAATTAATCCACAAACTGGTAAACCACTATCTGAAACTTATATAAATCATTGTCATAAACTTATTACATCTATTTTCAATTATGCTAAAAAGAAAAAATGGTTATTATCTAATCCTGCAGAGTTTGTAATAAATCCCCCTAAATTAAAAATTAAACAAAGAGATTATTATAACTATGAAGAAATGATAGAAGTTTTTGAACTTTTAAAAAATTATGATATTAGATTTAGAACTGCAATATTTACTTTGTTTAATACAGGGTTTAGACGAGGTGAACTTGGTGGTTTGAAATGGAAAGATATAACTAAAAGAAAAATGCCTATTACTGAAAATGGTGTGAGAAAATTCCAAACAACTCATATTATTAGTATTAATCGTGAACTTATGACCGTATCAAAGGAAATGCAAGAAGATCCTGATTTTTTGAAGAAATACGATATAATAGAACAAGTAACTGATTCATTGGTTGCTATTAAACCTAAAACTGATAAAAGTATTCGTAAAATTGTTGTTGTAGATGAGGTATATGATACATTCATGGAATATAAAAAATATCAGATTGATAATGGTTTCAATCCAAGTGATGATGATTATATTTTTAGAACATTAGAATTAAATAGTGTTTGGCATCCTGATTATATAACTAGAGAATGGGCAAGATTTATAAAAGATAATAATTTAAAACCGATAACTGTCCACGACATAAGACATAGTCATGCAACTTATTTATTATCAATTGGAGTTCCACCACAAGATGTTGCTCGTAGACTTGGTCACTCTGAACCATCTACAACTTTAAGAATATATACTCATAGTAATTTAATACAAGATCAAAAAATAGTTAGTATGATGGCGAGTAACATTTATAATAATGATATTCCTGATGTAGAAGTTCAGCCATTAACTTTATTATCAATTTTAACAAATGATCCTACACTTACTAATGAGGATGATTTGTTTAATACATTAGAGTGGTTTTCTCACGATAATATTACTCGTGATGATTTAGATAGTTATATGAATATGTGTAAGCAATATATATTGGATAGTAATCCAAATTTACAAATGTTTAATCAAGCTATTGAGAGTATTGAGCCTGAATTAAAAGACAAACTACTTGGTGGCATTTTTGCGATTTTTGACAATAATCATGAACTTTCACTTAGTCCTATAAGTGATATTACAAAATATAAAGATGAGAATATTAGTATATAATAATTCCCACAATTCGTTGGAATTGTGGGAGTTTTTTTAGTTTGTGGCTATTTTCAAGAATACTAGCAGTCCAAAAGACCTTTGTTGCACTTTTTGATGTTAATTGGTGGCACTTTTGGTGGCAAAAGTATTGTTTTTAATCGAATTATATCGTATAATATCAATATATGAATTGGCAGTTTGGCTTGGTTTTATGGGGATTTGATATTTTATAACAGGAGTTTTCATATCCTCCAAAACTTTTGTTGGGAGTTCGATTCTCTCATCCCCTGCCAGGTAAATATTCGCTATATGGCGATTTATATATATTATTTCTAGAGTATTAGCTCTAGATTTTTTTTATATTAATATGTTAGTTTTAATAAAAACATATAGAAATAATATGTCATTAATATTTTTATATGGATTTTTGTGTAAAAATAGATGAAATTTTTAAATAATTGTTATTAAATTAGATTAACAATAATAATATGTATACAATTAATGTATTATAGGTTATAATTGAATTAGGAGGAGAAAAAATGAAAAATAAAATTTTAATAGGGTTAACATGTTTATTTGTATTAATTTGTACTGTAGGGTGTGTAAATACAAAAGAAAACACAAGTGTAAAAAATGATAATGTAAAAAGTGATACAGAACAAACTGTAAAATCAAAATGTTCATATTATGAATGTTTATCAAAGATGTCTTTAGATAATACATTAGAAGAATTAAATGGTATAGTAGGATTTGAAGCTACTAAACTTGAAAGTACTTCACTTGATAAGTATGAATATGACTTTGGTAATGATAAAAAAATTACTGTTTCATTTTCAAATGATAAAATAGTATCTATAAAAATTGAATATGATAAAAAAGAATTAAAAAATAAAAAAGTAACACTTGATAACTTATCAGACATAAAAGCAAGAATTAATGATGGAATTAGCTATGATGAATTTAAAAAAGCCGTTGGTGGTGTTGATGGAACTCTTATTGAAGTTAGTTCTTGGAATAAATATGTTTGGGTAGCAGAAGATGGAAGTAGCAATGTAACTGCATCTTTTGGTAAAGATGGGAACCTTAAATTCTTTAATGGATTAGGTTTTAAAAACTAATAAAAAATGTTAACTATATTAGAGTATTGATATAATTTCAATACTTTTTTTGTACTATATTATTTAATAAAAATATAATTTATTATGTATATCATAAGTTTTTTTCGTTAATTTATATTTTAAAGTATATATGATATAATGAATGTGTATTTAGATTTAACTATATTTTTTTTATTAAGTTTTAATGATAACAAAATAATCGTAAGTGTATTAATTTTATATTCAGGAGGTTTTTTATGAAAAATGAAAAAGATGATAACAAATTACATTTAATTATAGGTGAGGATATACCAAATGATGCTCCCAAAGAGTTTAGCAAAGTTGCTTTATATATTCGAGATAAAGAAAAAAATTTAAATTTATATACTGAAGTTTCTTTGCCATATTTAATCAATCACTCAGAATTTTTAGATTATGAGGGAGATCCCAGATACCTTTTTATGGAAGATTATGATTCAAAAAATAAAATCAGTAGGTATATATGTATGATAAAACCTTTTGGTTCTATGAAAGGTGTATATCGTTTACTTGATGGGAATCCTATTAAAATAAGACCAATTAATATATTATATGAACTACAAAATGATGTAAAAGCATATAAACTTGTAAATGAAGATAATGATAAAAAGTAATAAATAGTTTAAAAAAACAGTTAGATTTAATTTTAACTGTTTTTTAAATTTATAATAAGGTACTTAAAAATTTAAAGTTTTAGTAATATTCATATTATCTAATTAATTTCCATTAACATATTTTATCTTTAATATTTCTGTTTCACATTTCTCATTTTTATAACAATATTTAATTTCTAATTTTATTGCTGATTTAAAATCTGATTTATCAGTTTTAGTAAATGCATCTTCTTCTTTATCACTTTTTATTCCTGATTCTTCAAGAGAAAAGTCTTTTAAAATTTGATCAAAACTTCTTCCTTTTACTTTAGCCATTTCATCACTAAACATTGAGTTGTCATTAAACCTTAAATCAATTTTGTATTCATCTAAATCTTTTTCATTCTTTACTTTCTTTAATACTTTGAAATTATCAAGATAGATATATCTTTCACCATTGTCTCCATAATATACTTTACCTGTTTCAAATGCAAAATGTTCTGATTCACCAATAAGTTTATATGTTACATTGTCTCTTTTTTCATAACCATAGTCTTCCTTATAAGTTATTTTATTTTTAGAATTCATAGAACAACCACATATTGTGAATAATGCAAAAATAATTAATAATCTTGTAAATACTTTTTTCATAATATTTCTATACTAAATTTTTATTTAATATATTCCTCCTTTTTAGCTTATTATACCATAAATAAATTTTAAAATATATGCTTTTTAATTATTGCATTTTATATAATATTTTATGATAATCAATAAAAATATATTGACAAGTAATAAAATTAAGCTTATTATGTAATTGAGGTGAGGAGTTTTGAAAAAAAGTTTTATAGCGAAAATAGTTGAAATAATATTAATAATTATATTAATAGTTGGATGTATATCTTTAATATTTGTACCAGAATTATATGATATGTTTAAATATACAAATGTTAAAACGTTTATGAATCAGACATTAATATATAGAATTACTTTTTATTCTTGTTATGTAATTGGCCTTTATATTATATATAAAATGATCAAATTATTTAATATTGTTTACGAAGGTAGTCCATTTAAGAAAGAATTAGAAAATATATTAAAGATAATGGCAATAATGTTTATGTTATTATTTTTAATTGTTATTATTAAGTCAATATTTATTCCTAATTTGTTGTCATTTGTCGTAGCAATTATATGTTTTATCGCATCACTTAGTTTTTATGTTTTAGCAGAAGTAATAAAATCTGCGATTAAATATAAGAACGAAGTAGATTTTACGGTGTAGGTGAATAGTATGATAGTAGTTAATTTAGATGTTATGATGGCAAAAAGAAAAATGTCATTAAATGAACTAAGTGAAAAGACAGGAATAACGACAACAAATCTTTCAATATTAAAAACAAATAAAGCAAAAGCAATTAGATTTTCAACACTTGAAGTAATATGTAAAGTACTTAATTGTCAACCTAGTGATTTGTTAGAATACAGAGGTGATACAGATGGAATTAAAGATTAAAAGAGAAAATGTAATTGTACCAATTGTATCGGCATTATTAATAGTAATAATAAGTAATCTAAAAATTGATTGGTATTTTAAAACTATTATGTTTCCATTTTTTATGGTATTAGTATCAAGTACTATATTAGTTATGAAAAATGATGATATAAATAAAAAGGCATTTTATTTGCTTATACCAATTATACTTATAATATTTAGTAATTTAATTTTGATATTATTAAAAGGAACATTAGATGAAAACAATGAAATATTAAATATTATTGTACTTCCAATATTAATTTCAATATATTTATTTTCATTAATTAATAAAAATTATAAAATAGCTTTAGTTAATATTCCGCTTATGTTTAAAATATTTCCTAGATATTTATTTAAAAATTTAAAATTCTTAAAAATTAAGACAAGTAGAGAAAAAACAAATAAGATATTAAATGCAGTATTTGGAATTATAGTAGGTATTGTATTTTCTATAGTCATTCTTTTACTTTTAATGAGTGCGGATGATTATTTTAATAAGTTTGTTTCTAAGGCATTTATTTCAATTAACTTTGATTTTTCAAAAATAATGCAATTTGTAATATTTTTTATAATTATATTTTCTATAGGTGTTAATTTAATAAGAAATAGATATATAGTTATGAAAGAAAATAAAACAAGAAAAATAGATCACACAATAATAATTTCTATGTTATCAGTTATTAATCTTGTGTTTGTATTATTTCTAATATCAGAAATATCAAAATTATGTGGTAATTTCCTACAAATACCTAAAGGATATATTTATTCTAGTTATGCAAGAGAAGGATTCTTTCAGTTATTGTTTGTAACTATAATTAATTTTTCAATAATACTATATTTAATATATAAAACAAATGTAATAAAAGAAAATAAAGTTATTAGAAATTTAGTTTTAATTTTAATAGCATTCTCAGTATTATTGATATTTAATTCATATTATAGAATGTTCCTTTATATTGGTAAATTTGGATTTACTAATTTAAGACTTCAAGTAATATTATTCCTATTTATGGAACTTATATTATTTGGAATAATTATAAAGAAAATAGTTAATAAAATTAATAATGATGGATTAATATTCTTAGTAATAATGACAAGTTTTTATGTTATTAATTTATATATTTGTAATGATTTTTTTATAAGATTGATTGGTTAAATAAGCTTCAAGAAAATATCTTGGAGTTTTTTATTTACATAAATGTATTTAGAGTTGACTATAGTCAATGTGTAACGATTAAAGTTAAAAATATAGTAAAAAATGGATATTAGTTACATAAAAGAAAAAAATAATGTATGAAGGAAATATATCTAACAAAGTATTTCAAGAGAAATATTTCCTTTCTATGATAATTTTGAGGAGTATATAACTAGAGATGTGATACGAGATGCAGTAGAATTTTATATTGTAACTGGTTGTTCATGAGAATTCTTAGATAGTAGTAAGTTATATAACATATTAATTCTGTAGTAGATAATTTTTATTATAGATGCAATATTTATGTAATACTATCTTCTATAGAAAAGATATTAAATATAAAATATAATTTAAAAATTATTGATAGGAATCCATTAAACTCAGAAAAATATTATTAAAAATCTTCACCACCAATATTAATAATGTTTTTGTATGGTATAATAATTATATATTTATTGGCTGTAGGAAGTTAGTTGAGGTGATAAAAATGGATTACATTGAACAGGAAATTGATGTATTATTTGAAAATAAAATAAATTACCAAAAGCTTGATAAGGTGAGTGACGAATTTAAGAATAGTAAGATTAGCAATATGGAAGATTTTTTTGAAAGGATAAAAAGCATAAATGGTATATCATTAGTAGTTGGTAGTAATGGTATAGGTAAAACATATTTATTAGAAAAATTAAAAAATAATTTCGAGTCAAAAAAAATAAGTGTTAGTTTAATTAAATTTAGAGATTATGATAATTTAGATTCTATAGATAAAGCAATTTCTCCTGCTTCAGAATATATTATATTTGATGGTTTAGATGAGATAAATTCAAATATTCAGAATAGTGTTTTAGAATATGCATTGTCTATAAAAAATAAAAATATAATTATTTCTAGTCGTAGAGATTTTGCACTAAAAAGAAACCTATTTGATGCAAAATACAATGTATATGAAATAAAACAATTGGAAGAGTATAAAATTGATAATATTTTAAAAACGTATGGATTGAATAAAGAAAATTACAAAAATATATATAATCTACTAAAAACACCAAGATTTTTAATTCATTTATTAAATGTTAAAGATATTGTAAAAGAAAAGAATAGTATAAATAAATATGATTTGCTAGAAATGATTTTAAACAAACACTTCGAAGTAGTAAATGAAAGAGCTATAATCAAAATAGAAACCAATATTCATAAAAAAATTTTACAATCATTAGCATTAGTTATGATGATGACTGGAAAAAGTAATTTGACAATGGAGGAATTTACAATTTTTCTTAGTAACATAAATCATCTTGAAATTAAATCTTATATTTTAAATAAGGATATTATTGAAAGTTTTTTAAATAATCACGTTTTGCTTAATTATGGTGATTTAATTGCATTTGAAAATAAAGAAATAATGGAGTTTTTGGCTGCTAAAGAAATATTTGAAAATGATTTTTCTAATAAAGATTTATTTGATATAGTTACAATTAAAGATACTAATGAAATAAATACTTTATGGTTTAATACAATATCATATTTAGTATCTAAGTCTAAAATATATTTTAATTTAATTTTGAATTATATATTTAATAATTTGTATATTCAAGATAATTTGTTAGATTTATTATTAAGTATAAATTATAATTTTGATGATAAAAATATTATTACCAAGAATATTGAAAAAATTATTTTTCAATATACTAAACTTTATCAATATATGCCTTTTTCTGGTAAATTTGGTAATATTTCTAAAATGTTAACTGTTGATATAAAATTATGTTTAAAAAAATTGACTAAAATTTTAGTAAAGAATAAAATAAAAGAAGATTTAACAGATTTTGATATAATTTTTATTAATAATACTTTATCATGTATTAATTATTTATTAGAAGAATGTTTATTTACTAAAAATGAAATAAAAAACTTGAAAAATTATTTGTTAAAAAATGAAGAAAATTACCTACCAAGTGAAAATTTCAAAGTTAGATATTTACATATTTGTTTAAAAATTTTTGAAACAGCTGAGATTGATAATTTACTTGAAAATTATAATATTGATAAAAGATTATTATCTATATTTTTACATGATAAAATTCATCTAGAAAATTTAAAGAAATTTGATAAACATTTAAATTATTATATATTAAATTGTAGAAATAAGTTTGATGATGATTTTATAATTAATGAAAAATTGATTGCGGAATTTATTAGTAATAATTATGATATAAATAGATTAAAAAATCTTATTAATGGTATAAAAGATGATAATAATATTGCAAGTTTCATTCATTTCTTAAATTCTAATAATTACCAAGATTTATGGATTAAACTTTCAAAAAAAAGTATTACCTCAATTTTATATAATAAAATAATAAATAAATTAGTTAATGAAAACCTACAAAGTAATAGAGATATAAGAGAAGAAATAATGTTTGATCGTAGAGAAGGTGATGCTTTAGAAAAAATAATAGCATTGTGCATCAAATATAATTATATAACTATTGATAGTTTAAATAATCAAAATTATATATCAAATTATATTACAAAATATATCAGAGAATTGATTATTAAAGTTTTTCTAATAAACAGTGAAGATATACAGATATTATATGAACAATTAGTCGACAAAAAATCTATTTTTAATGTTTGGAAGCTTGACTTAGATAATGAAGTTAGAACAAAACTTGAACCTGAGATTAGAAATCTTTTCTTATCAGATTTTTTAGAATATAAAAAATTGATAACAAAATATCAAGATAAAGATTATGCAAAAGTTGAAGAAATTTTAAAGAAAGTTGATTATGCTAATAATATATATTATAAAATTGATCGTATATATGATTTGATTAAAAACAGTAATCAGCTTAGTATAGTTAATTCAAATATTATATTAAAAAATTCTTTGAAATCAATTTCAAGAGAAATTGAAAGCTACATTTTGATGATAGACATTAATAAACTAGTTATTAAAGCTGCAAAAAATAAAACTTATACTATAAGTTATGATTTTCAACTATATCCAAAAGCAATATTTATATTATCGAAATTGGGGTATGATATAAATAAATATAATGATATTAGTGTCATACTTTATAATAATAATATGGATAAAATTGAACTATTATATGATGATAGTAATTACAAAAAATTGCTTGATTATGTTAGCAAAAAAAAGTCAAAAGGTTATGTTAAATTTTATATATATGATATAATTGAAAAATTAAAAAAGTATAATTTTAATGTTTTATTTCAGACAATATTTAAATGGTTAGACTATATAAATTTTGATGAGTACCAAATTAATAGTATATTATCTTTTATACTTGATAATATTGATTCACTAAATGACGATGAAATAAAAAAATTGAAAAAATTTAGGAAACACAAAATTTGTCAAGATATTTTGATTGAACTTGGTTTTAAAGATGAAATAAAAAATAGAATTGATTATATCAAAAGCAACCTTGTTTTCGAAGGAGATTTAATGTCTATAGAGAGTAATGGTAATTTCGAATATTCTTCAGGAACCTATATTAATTCTTTAGCTAAAATTGGATGCAAAAACAAAAATTATATTTATGATCTATTATCCTTTATGTTTAATATATATAATAGTGGAGACTATTATTATTTTTCCAAATATATTTTAAATATGACAATAAAATATATTAATAATAATCAATTTAATCTTAATGATGTTATTGATTATATTATATCAAATGAAAAAAACAATAATAATAGATATCTATATAAAATTTGTAATAATCTTTCTTTGTTAAAAAATATAGAATATAAAAATATAATCCAAGAAATTAATCAATATAATAATATTGTTACTGATAAACATGTTAAGATATATTCATATGATGATTTATTTAATGTAGTAAAAGAAGTGCTACAAACTAATATATTTGACGATATATTAAGAATAAATTTTTTAGAAATATTTAGAGATAAAAATACTAAAAAAATTAAACCGTTGAAAGAAGAAGTATATCAATTTTTGATTGGATATGAATTAAGTAGGATTTTAAATATTAGAGGCTTTTCCACTAAAGTAATATATGAATCTACGGCTTTTGATAAAAAAAGAAATGATATACAATTAGTGACGGAAGGATTTATTCAAGATATAGTTATAGAAACAAAGCTTTCAAATAATAGAGATATATCAAATGAAGAAAATATTAAATCATATATAAAAAATACTTTAGGAAAATACAAGGAAAGGTTTAATTCTCCGAAGATATTATTTGTAATAATTAATCAAAATTTAACAATTAAAACATTCCAACAGAAAATTGAATGGATTAATAAAAATGGTGTTCAATTTATAGATACAATACCAATATATTTGGAAAAGTATTTTAGGTAAGGATTTATTTTGACACTAATTTTTTTAAAAATTAGTGTTATTTTTTGCAAAAAATAAGAAAATTTATTACATTATAAGATGTCTTGTACAATAAATATGGTGTTAATACACTCGTTAATGTTTGTTAGGAACAACCCTAAAACACATAAAAAAGTATCTGATAGTTTCGAAAAATTTATTATTTTTATTGTGTAAGATTAGTTTACTCAAATATAATAAAATGATACAATATTGTTATGAAAGTAAATGGTGATTCTGTGAATAATGAATATAAAATTAAACAGTTTTTTGATGCTAATCATAGATATATATCTACATTAGATTTTTTTAGTTGATATTAGTAAACCATTTATAAAGAAATAAAAGATGATTGATAATCTATTAAATAGAGTAAAAGATACACTTGAAGATGGCGAAGAAATGATGATACAACTTTTGTCAGCAAATGGTAAAGTTGGATTTTATGAAAAATTTGGCTTTAAAGTAAAAAAAGAAGTTGCTGAAGAAGGAATGTATATGTGGTTTAAAAAATAAATATTAAACAATTTATGTAAACAATATTTAAATATTATGCAAATTATTTTAAATATATCTAATTTATGTTAAAATTTAAATGGATGAGCAGTATTAATCCGGAAGGTTAGTATTGCTTTTTTATAAATTTAAATTCTATTTTATTTAAAAAAATGGTACAAAATTAAATGTTAAAATTCAATGGATGTATAGTTGTATAATTTGATAACTCTTGCAAAAATAGTTATCAGAATAAAAAAAACTGCCTAAGCAGTTTCTCACATAAGTGAGTATTTAGGGTAAAACCTTTATTTTAACTCTCTATGTCATCTTAAATGGTATTAAGACAATTAAATAGTACCATAATATGGGAGGTAAGTCAATGGTAACAAAGAAAGAATATAATATAGGTTTAGATATAGGAACAACATCCGTTGGTTGGAGTGTAGTTGAAACTAATAATCAAAAGGTGATGCGTAAGGGTAATAAGGCACTTTGGGGTGTAAGATTGTTTGATGAAGCGACAACAGCAGAATCAAGAAGAATACAAAGAAGTACAAGAAGAAGATATGATAGAAGAAGAGAAAGAATAAAGTTATTGCAGGAAGAATTTAAACAAGAAATAGATAAGATAGATAAAGATTTTTTTAGAAAATTACAAGAATCAAAATATCAGGAATCTGATAAAAATAATAAGAGTATAATTTTAACAAAAGAAGAAAAGAAAGAACTAAAAGATTATCAAAATAAATATAAGACTATATATCATTTAAGGGAGGAATTAATAAATAATCAAGAGAAAAAGGATATAAGACTTGTTTATTTAGCTATTCATCACATAATAAAATATAGGGGTAATTTTTTATATCAAAATTCAAACTTCAATACAGATAATTTGGATATAAAGGAACAATTAAAAGAATTATTTGCATTATTATATAATAATATACAAGCCTTAGGAATACCAGATGAATATACAGAAATAATTAATTTTGATAAATTAGAACATGATTTATTAAATAATTCAAAAAATGATACAAAAGTATTATTAAAAGAAGATTTAGAGGATATTATAAATAGAAATTTTTCAATTGAATTTGGAAAGTTAATGGTTGGAAATAAAGGTAATCTTAATAAATTATTAATGATTGAGGGTAATAAAATTGAGATTAGTTTTAGTGGAACAGATTATGATGATAGATATGATGAATATCAAAGTGTTCTAGGAGAAAATATAGATATATTAGATATTTTAAAACAAATATATGATTGTATATTCTTAAAGAAAATTTTTAAAGGAAATCAAAATACAAGTATCTCAAGCTTAATGGTAAAGTATTATAATAAACATAGAGAAGATTTATATTTTCTAAAAGAGTTATTTAGAAAAAATAGAAAAATATATAACAAAATGTTTAGAACTGGTAAAGATTTATGTGTTTATGAAAAATATATTACTAATAAAATAGATTATGATGAATTTAGAAAAGAAATTAATAAATTGTTAGCAGAATTATTTGATTGTGGAGTAAATATAAATCAAGATTTAATAGATAAATATACATTGGATATAAAAGTAAAAATAGAAAACGGAGAATTTCTTCCAAGAATTACAACAACCGACAATGGAAAATATCCATATCAATTAAATAAATCAGAGTTAATAAAAATAATAGAAAATCAAGGAAAATACTATCCATTTTTATTAGAAAGAACAAGTGATAATAAAACATATAAACTAGTTAAATTGTTGGAATTTAGAATTCCATATTATGTGGGTCCATTGGTTTCAAGCAAAAAAAGCAAGAATGCTTGGTTAGAAAGAAGAATTGATAATGTCAAAATTACACCTTATAATTTTGATGAAGTTGTAGATAAGGAAAAAACAGCTGAAGAATTTATTAGAAGAATGATGTCTCATTGTAGTTATTTATTAAATGAATATGCCTTAGCAAATAATTCAATTTTGTATTCAAAATATAAAGTAATGAATGAGTTGAAACAAATAAGAATAAATGATAGAAAAATAGAATTAAATTTTCAGCAGATATTATTAACTGAGTTTTTTGAAAAAACAACAGGTACAATTACGGAAAAGAAGTTTAAAAACTTTTTGGTATCTTCGGGACAATATAGTATGGATAGTGGAGAACTTAGAATAACAGGATATTCCGCAGAGAATAAGTTTGCTAATAATATGCAATCATATATAGACTTTTTTGGTGAAAATGGAATTTTTGAAAATACAAGTTATGATATAGAGGATGCTGAGAAAATAATTGAATGGATTACAATCTTTGAAGATAAAGATATTTTAGAAAATAAAATAAGAGAGAATTATAAAAAATTAAATGAGAGTCAAATTCAACAGATATTAAGAAAAAAATATTCTGGATGGGGTAGTTTGTCAAAAAGACTTTTAACAACGAAATATTATAAAGATAAAGAAACAGAACTTTATAAATCAATATTAGATTTAATGGAAGAAACTGATGAAAATTTTATGCAAATAATTAATAACGATAAATATAATTTTCAACAGATGATACAAGAGTTTAATAATATTGAAGATGATAAAAAGTTAAATTATAAGTTAGTTGAATCACTTGCAACATCACCTGCTACTAAAAGAGGAATATATCAATCATTAAAAGTAGTAGAAGAAATAGTTGATTATATTGGATATGAACCAAAAAATATTGTTATTGAAATGGCAAGAAGCAATGAGGATAAGGTTAGAAAAGATACAAAAAAAGAATACATTAAGAAATTATATGATGGATGTAAAGATTCAATAGAAAATTATAAAAAGTTAAAACATGAATTGGATAGTCATGAAATAACAAGTCAAAGATTATTTTTATATTTTATACAAGAAGGTAAGTGTTTATATTCTGGAGAAACTTTAAATATAGAAGATATAGAAAATCAATCTCTTTATGAAATAGATCATATTATCCCTAGAACATTAATAAAAGATGACTCAATAGATAATAAAGCCTTAGTAAAAAGAGAATGTAATCAAAATAAAAGTGCAAATTATGTATTACCAAGAGAATATAGAAATATTAATCAAAAGAAATGGTGGAAACATCTAAAAGATAATGGACTTATGTCAGCTAAAAAATTTCACAACCTAATAAGAGAAAAATATAGTGACGAAGATATTAATGGATTTATAAATAGGCAATTGGTAGAAACTAGACAAATAACAAAACATGTAGCAAATATACTAAAAAGTTATCATAAAAAATCAAATGTTATCTATTTAAAAGCAGAGTTATCACATAATTATAGAGAAAAATATGATTTATTTAAATTTAGAGATATAAATGATTATCATCATGCACATGATGCATATCTTGCAGCAGTTTTAGGCGAATATAAAGAAAATTTTATGAAGAAAAAAATAAATTTCGAAATGGTAAAAGAACTTAATAGTAAAATAATAGAAATGAATGAAGGAAAAAGAAAATCATTAAGGTATGGTTTTGTAATCAATAGTCTTGATGAAAATTTAAGTGATATTGTTTGTAAAATATCAGAAAATTTAATAGATAAAGAAACGGGAGAGATATTATTTGATGCTCATAGCTTTAATAAGAAAGTAGAAGATACCTTATACAGAAACGATATTATAGTTAGTAGAAAAACAGAGGTAAAAACAGGAAGATTTTATAAAGAAACAATATATAAAAAAGGTCTTGGAACAATTAATATAAAATCAAATATGCCATCAGAATTATATGGTGGATATTCAAATACTATCACTAAAAATTTAATGTTAATAAAATATAATGATAATCAGAAAAAAATTATTGGTTTACCAATGGCAATTGCTGCTAGAAATAATTCGAATGAAATAGATATGTTTATAAAATCACAGATAAATTTAAAAAAGAATTCAACATATGAAATTATGAAAGATGTTATTCCATTTGAAACAGAAATTTTATATAATAATCAAAATGTGTTTATTAAGGGATATAGTGTGGGACACAAAAATTGTGAAATATCAAATGCACTCCAATTAAAAATAAAAAAATCTCAAATGATTAAATGGAAATATGCATTACAATATATATTGAACAATAAAAAACAATATTTATCAGATGCTGAAAATTATTCTGATGAAATAATTGATTTTTTAGTAAATTTGGATATATATCCACTTTTCAAGAAAGAATTAGATAAAATAAAAAATAAATTAGAATTTGGCAGTTTAAATTTAGACCAAAAGAAAAAAATTATAATAGAATTATTTAAGATATACCATTGTAATAGTGTTAATGCTAATTTAACTGAATATGGCCTTGGAGACAGAATTGGAAGAATGAGTGGTAATAATATAACCTCTGGAACAATAATTTCAAAATCTGTTACTGGAATATGGGAATCAAAATATGAGTTTTAGGACAGTAGTTATTACTAAGCAGTCAAAGATAAGCTATAAGAATAGATTTTTGGTGGTAAAACAAGAAGATAATGAAAAATATATTCATTTATCAGAAATAGATACAGTGATTGTAGATTCTATATCGGTCTCTATTTCATCGTATTTATTAAAAGAACTTGCAGATAATAAGATAAATATAATATTTTGTGATGAGAAACATAATCCATTCGGAGAACTTGTTCCATATTATTCAAAGCATAATACTAGTAAAATGATTAAAGAACAAATAAAATGGAAACAGTCAGAAAAAGATAAATTGTGGGCAGAAATTGTAAAAAATAAAATTATGAATCAAGCATTATTATTAAAAAAAATAAAATCTTCTAAATATAAATTAGTTTTAAGTTATGTTAATGAAGTTGTTGATGGAGATAAAACAAACAGAGAAGGACATGCTGCAAAAGTATATTTTAATGCATTATATGGAAATAATTTCGTTAGAAATCAAGATGATTCAATAAATGCTGCATTGAATTATGGTTATGCAGTATTACTTTCAACAATTAATAAGGAAATAATAAATAATGGTTATTTAACTCAACTTGGAATACATCATAAAAATGAATTTAATGAATTCAACTTAACTTGTGATTTAATGGAACCATTTAGAGTAATAATAGATAATTTTATATATTATAATCAAGAAAGAAAACTTGATACAGATTATAAATTTGATATAGTAAATATTTTTAATAGTACTTTTAGATATCAGAATAAAAAATATACTTTAAAAGATATAATAAAGATGTTTGTAAAACATACTTTAGAATCGATAAATAATTGTGAAGATTATAGGGAATTTGTATATTATGAGGAATAGAATTATGCGTACAATAGTGTTTTTTGATTTACCTAATGTTTATTCAAAAGATAAAAGAGCGTATTTTATGTTTAGAAAGTTTTTAATAAATGAGGGTTTTATAATGATGCAGGAATCTGTTTATTCAAAGATTGTCTTAAATTCACAACAATCAATTGCTTTAGTAGAAAGAATAAGAAAAAAGTCTCCAAAAAAAGGAATAATTCAGGTAATGAACATAACTGAAAAACAGTATTCTCAAATAGTATTTATTACTGGAAATAGTAATAGTAAAATAATAGATAGTGAAGAAAGATTGATAGTATTATGAAAATAAATATTAATTTTATTGATTCGATAATAGATTTTAATATTTCAAATATATATTGTTTTGAAATATATAACAAAAAATATCTTTATAGGATATCATCATTATTCTATTCACTAAGCAATGGTGAATTAATGGAAGAAGTAGAATGCTTTGATAAAGATAATAATGAGGTAAAATTAAGTAATAAAATTAGGATGTTTACTGAATACTTTAATTTTGATTTTGATTCAAAAAAATATTCAGCAGATATTACAAAATATGTTTTATCAAATATAGAACAGTATGATAGTGAAAATATTTTAAAAGTACACTCTAAATTATGTAAGTTAATTAACAAAGAATTATCTAAACTTGAATTGTCAATATCAATTTTGAATGATGAAGGTATAGAAAATATAGTTAAAATGTTTAAGTTAAGAATCAATCAAAAAGAAGATTTATTAGATAATTTGCTTCTAATTATAGACTTAGAAGTAGTATTAAACTCTAATAAAATATTATGCTTTATGAATTTAAAGCAATATTTAACGAAAGAAGAATTATTAGAGTTTTATAAATATGCAATATATAATTCAGTAAAAATTATAATGATTGAATCAACAAAATATGATTACTTAAAAGATTATGAAAATATTATTGTTATAGACCAAAGTTTAGATGAAATTATGATATAATGTAACCAGATGAAATAGAATTTATCATTTAAGAACTATATATCTCTATTATTATAGTAGTAGAATTAAAACTAATTTGAGGTTTTAGTTCTATGTCATCTTAAATGGTATTAAAACTTAGAGATATAAATAACGAGAATTGGAGAGGTTTTAGTTCTATGTCATCTTAAATGGTATTAAAACATTAGATAGTAAAATAATATATGAATTGGAGTTTTAGTTCTATGTCATCTTAAATGGTATTAAAACAAAAACTATTCCTACAAGTGAATAGCATTTGTTTTAGTTCTATGTCATCTTAAATGGTATTAAAACTGTTCTTATTAACCAATCAATTGAAAAGTCGTTTTAGTTCTATGTCATCTTAAATGGTATTAAAACTCCTGCTTGTGTCATTTCTTCCATCATCTTGTTTTAGTTCTATGTCATCTTAAATGGTATTAAAACAAATAGACATAGTTTATAATATTATTTGAAGTTTTAGTTCTATGTCATCTTAAATGGTATTAAAACACAAAATAATCAAATAATTAATTTGCTGAAGTTTTAGTTCTATGTCATCTTAAATGGTATTAAAACTAAACAATTACCAGGTATGTTTAGAGATATGTTTTAGTTCTATGTCATCTTAAATGGTATTAAAACACTTCCTAAAACATATATTTCAGTCTTATTGTTTTAGTTCTATGTCATCTTAAATGGTATTAAAACCAGCACAGAGTAAATATAAAAGAAGTACTAGTTTTAGTTCTATGTCATCTTAAATGGTATTAAAACTCATCTAATTTAACACCAGCATCTAATAGTGTTTTAGTTCTATGTCATCTTAAATGGTATTAAAACTCTAACATCATCAATCATTAAAACCGCAACGTTTTAGTTCTATGTCATCTTAAATGGTATTAAAACGTTCTGTATTTAAAATATAGGAGGACTATAGTTTTAGTTCTATGTCATCTTAAATGGTATTAAAACGAGTTGTGATTACAAGTCAGGTACTATTAGGTTTTAGTTCTATGTCATCTTAAATGGTATTAAAACATTTTGATATAAAGGTATTTGTGTAGCAGTGTTTTAGTTCTATGTCATCTTAAATGGTATTAAAACATCAATTTTTTCAAAACCAGTAGGCATTGGGTTTTAGTTCTATGTCATCTTAAATGGTATTAAAACTTGTTTAAATATAAACAAATGCTATAAATTGTTTTAGTTCTATGTCATCTTAAATGGTATTAAAACAAAAATGAATAATATTATAATTGCTATCATGTTTTAGTTCTATGTCATCTTAAATGGTATTAAAACTTAAATGTTTTGTATGATAAAATTAAAGAAGTTTTAGTTCTATGTCATCTTAAATGGTATTAAAACATTTAACCACTACATTATTGTAGTGTAGAAGTTTTAGTTCTATGTCATCTTAAATGGTATTAAAACAAATTCAATGGCAACAGTTAATCAACAATTGTTTTAGTTCTATGTCATCTTAAATGGTATTAAAACTTTAAATCGCCCCAAAAATCATTGTCGATGTTTTAGTTCTATGTCATCTTAAATGGTAGTAAAGCACCTATAAGTTCAATTCTCTTTCTTTGTTCGTTTTAGTTCTATGTCATCTTAAATGGTATTAAAACCTTATCTTGAGAATTAAGTGGTTATTATTTGTTTTAGTTCTGTGTCATTTTAAATGGTATTAAAACAAAAATTCAAAATAATATGTACAATCTAAAGTTTTAGTTCTGTGTCATCTTAAATAGTATTAAGCAACTAGTGAAATTTTTAGACAAAAAATATTAATTAATAGATCATTTTTTTATGAGACAAATTTAAATGAATATAATGAATCATTATTAAATATGAAAAAGTTATCTGAAGAAGAAAACATAAACTTTAACTTATTTGATACAACAAATAAAAATCAAAGAGAAATATCTTTTGAAGTAGTAGATTGTTTATTAAAAGATATGAGACAAAATTTACTAAATAAGGTTTATAAAGAGTTTGATTTTAAACAAAATAAGTAAAAATGCGATACGCAAGTATGCGTTGAACTAAATAATTAATTATACAATAATATTTTGACTGCTAAAAATTATAAAATTATAGTTAATAACAAACTCAAAATACTAAAATATGCATTTAATATAATAGAAATATATATTAAGGATGGTGATGCATATGGGAGAAAAATTTGAATTAGAAGTTTTAACTAGGCTCGCTGTTATTGAAAGTAAAATAGATGATTACAAACTTATAAAAGAAAAGTCAAATGAAGCATACAATTTAGCAAATAGAAACTTAGAAACTATTAACAAAATTGAAGACAGAAATAAATGGTTATGGAGGACATCAGTAGGAGCTTTAATAACAGGTTTGATAGGAATACTTATATTATTTATCAAATTAGGACTCGGAATTAATTAATATATATAAAAAGGTCTAGAAAAATCTAGACTTTTTTGTTATAATATTATTGGATTGCCCAATAGCCAAGTGGTAAGGCGGTAGACTCTGAATCTATTATGCGTTAGTTCGAATCTAACTTGGGCAGCCATGGCCTGTTGGTGAAGTGGCTTAACACACTGCCCTCTCACGGCAGCATTCATGGGTTCGAATCCCATACAGGTCACCAAATTTTGTATATAGATTTAACATAACAAGAAGTGCTTTTAAAATATAAAAGCACTTTATTAATAGAAAAGAGGGTAAATTTATGAAAGGTAAAATCAAATATATTGTATTTAGCATTTTAGTAATTTTACTTATTTGTCTTATATATCTTATAGAAAGTGGAAAAATAATTCCATTTGATGATGCAGTATACAGTTTAATTGCGGGAAACATAACAGAAGAAAAAACAAGGTTTTTCCAGTTTATATCTAATATGGCATGTACACAATGCATAGTTCTTTTATGTTTAGCATCCCTAATATTTATAAAAAATATAAAAACGGGTATATTAATTTCTGTAAACTCTATAAATAGTGTGATTATAAACTCGGTATTTAAAAGAATAATAAGAAGAGAAAGACCAATAGTACTTCACTTAATAGAACAAACAGGATTTAGTTTCCCAAGTGGACACGCAATGGCCGCAATGAGTTTTTATGGATTTTTAATTTATTTAATCGCAAAATCAAAATTTAATACATATACAAAAGTGATATACATATTTTTATTATCTACCATAATCCTTTTAGTAGGTATAAGCAGAATTTATCTTGGAGTACATTATGCGAGTGATATAATTGGTGGATATTTAACATCAATTATCTATATGTTTATTTATATTTTTGCTGTGGATAAAATAAAGAAGAAAACCAAAACTGTCTAAAACTGTAAAAAACTTCCTAAATATGGGAAGTTTTTCCTATTATGTGTTATACTAATAACAAAAGGATGTGTTTTTATGCTTAGAAAAAATAACAAAAAAGATACTTTAGATATAGAAAAAGTAAACGAAGGTGTTGTTTTACTTAATAAGATGCTTAAAATAATGTTTGTAGCACTCATTGTAGCAGCAGTTATGCTTGTAACATATATATTTAAAGAATGGAAAATATTTAAATTTATTGGAGTACTTTTAAATACATTATCTCCATTATTTATAGGTATAATAATTGCTTGGTTATTTAATCCAATTGTAACATTCTTAACAAAGCATAAAATGAATAGAGTAGTCGCAACTATTATTGTTTATACAGTATTCATTGCGTTACTTATAGTATTATGTGTATTTAGCGTTCCAACTTTAACAAAACAAATAAATGATTTTATAGGCATGGTTCCAAGTTTAACAACAAAATTAAGTTCATTTATAGACAAAATATTTGAAATATTTGAACCAGTACTTGATAGTAATGCAGCAGATATAAAAGCAAGTTTATTTAGTACAATTGTTGATGTAGGAAAACAAATAACTGTTGGATTACCATCAAAAGTAATTACAATTGCAACTTCATTTGTATCAGGTCTTGGAACATTTGTAATTGGATTATTTATTGGACTTTATATGCTTTTTGATTTTGATAATGTTAGTAAAGTATTCTTAAGCATATTACCAGTAAAAGCAAGAGAAGATACTGGTAACTTAATGAATATTGCTAATAAAACTTTATTTAACTATATTCAAGGAATATTAATAACAATGACTTTAATTTTTATAGAAAATTCAATTGGTTTTTCAATCGCAGGATTAAAAGCATCAATTCTTTTTGCATTCTTCTGTGGTATTACAAATGCTATTCCATATGTTGGACCATGGATTGGTGGTATTCCAGCTGCTATAGTAGGTTTTACACAAGGAGTGCCAACAGGTATATTTGTAATAATAAGTATTTTAGTATCACAAATGCTTGATAATGTAATATTTACACCACTTATACAAAGTAAAGGGTTAAAGTTACATCCAGTAACAGTTATTATTGCTCTTCTTGTATTTGGAAAATTCTTTGGAATTATTGGTATGATAATTGCAGCTCCATGTGTTGCGATTATTAAAACAATATTTATGTATTTTAACGATAAATATGAATTAATTAAATTAAATGAAGAAATAGAAGAAGAAGTGGAGAAAAAAACAAGTGAGTAGAAAAGAAAAAGTAATAGAAGTATTAAAAGTTTTAGGTTATGGCCTTTTAGTATATTACTTTATTCCATTTTTTGCGTATGGATTTAACCAGTCAGGCGCGAATATTTATGCAAAAATATGCGTACTTTTAGTAAATAATATATATGCATTAATCGCAGGAATGATTATTACTAAAAAATGTGGATTTAAATGGTACTATTCATTTTTAGTAGCGTTTATATATGTTCCATCAGCATTATTTTATTACAATAATGATACAGTAATATATTCAGTACTTTATATAATAATGTATATAGTAGGAACTTTAATACAATTAAATATAAGAAAAAAATAAACCTTCAATTTATATTGGAGTTTTATTTTGGAAAAAAATATCATATGATTTACTAGGGTGAAGACTATGATAGTAATTGATCCATCAAAAGGTGGAAGAGAAAGTGGAGTAACAGGTAACGGAATAGTTGAAAAAGACTATAACCTTCTTATAAGTGAGTATATATTTAATAGATTAAAAAGTTTAGGTGCTGATGTAAAAATAATTAGAACAATAGATGAATATATAAGTGAAGATGATAGAGCAAAAAAAATATTAAATGCATATGGTAATAATTCTAAAGTAGTTGCGCTATCAAATATGCTTGGAAATACCGGAAGTGGAGCAGAAATAATATATGCGCTTAGAAATAATAGTAATCTTGCTTCAGCACTTGCAGAAAATTTAGATGATGCAGGTTTAACAGTAAGCAAGTACTATCAAAGAAGAAGTGAAAATGATACAAGTAAAGACTATTATAATATTCAAAAAGATACAGGTTTAATTGAAACAATTATTGTAAACTATGGAAATATAAATAATATAAATGAAGCTACAAATATTAAAAATGAATGGGAAGATTATGCTGAAGCAGTAGTTAAATCACTTGCAAATTATACAAATGTTCCATATTATAAAGAAGGAGAATCACAAGAGATATACACAGTAAAAAAAGGAGATAGTTTATGGAAAATAGCAAATAAATATAATACTACTGTGGAAAAATTAAAAAGTGCAAATAACTTAAAAACAAATACATTAAGCGTTGGACAAAAACTTGTAATTCCAAGTATAAGTGTAAGTCCAGAAGTAAGTGATACATATATTGTTCAAAAAGGAGATAGTCTTTGGAGTATAGCAAACAAATTTAATATGACAGTATCAGAATTGAAAAATTTAAATAATTTAACAAATAATTTATTAAGTATAGGTCAAGTTTTAAAAATAAAAGATTCATCTAATAATGGAAAAACAACTTATACTGTGCAAAAAGGGGATAGCCTTTGGGTAATCGCAAACAAATATGGTATAACTACAGAAGAATTAAAAAGTTATAATAATTTAACAAGTAATTTATTAAGTATAGGTCAGGTACTAAAGATTCCACAAGGAAAAACAAGTACTGAAAACATATACACAGTAAAAAAAGGAGATAGTTTATGGACTATTGCAAATAGGTATAATACTACAGTTGAAAAAATAAAAGTTTTAAATAATTTAACAAGCAATTTATTAAGTATAGGTCAACAATTAAAAATTCCAAATTAAAATCTTTAATTTTAATATAAAGTATGGTACAATGTACTTGGTGATAGAATGAAGATTATAAAAATAAGTGCTTTATGGTGTCCAGCATGTCTTATTACAAATAAAGCAATTGATAAAATTAAAGAAGAACAAAATATTGAAGTAGAAAATTTAGATTATGATTTTGATGAAGATGAAGTAAAAAAATATAATGTGGGAACAACACTTCCAGTACTTATTTTTATGAATCAAGATAAAGAATTATTCAGATTAATAGGCGAAAAAAATTACGAAGAAATAATGAAAGCAGTAGGTGATGTAAAATGAAAAAAATATTAAAGTTTTTAATCGTATTTGCAGTCTTCTTATTATTGCCAGTAAGTGCGAAAGCAGATGAAAAGGTAATAAATATTCATTTGTTCTATGGAAATGGATGCCCTCATTGTGCCGCAGAAGAAGAATTTTTAAGTGATTATTTAAAAGATAGAACAGATGTTAAATTATATAAATATGAAATTTGGTATGACTCACATAATCAAGAACTATTATCAAAAGTTCAAAAAGAAATGGGAACAACAAATAAAAATGGTGTACCATTTACTGTAATTGGTAAAAAAACAATAGTTGGATACGCAGATGGAGTAACAGATGAACAAATAAAAGATGCGATTAACTATTATTTAAATAATGATTATAGAGATTATGCTGGTGAAATAACAGGAAAAGTTAAAAAAACTGAAGTAAAAGAAGATACAATAAAAGATGAAAGTAAAACAGAAGATAAAACAGAAAATAAAATAGAAAAAGCAGATGATACTAAAGATTCTGATCAAACAGATGAAAATGTTACAGTTCCAGTACTTGGGAAAATAAATGCTAAAAAAGTATCACTTCCAATACTTGCTGTAGTACTAGGTTTCGTTGATGGATTTAATCCATGTGCAATGTGGATATTAATTTTCTTAATTACAATGTTATTTAATATGAAAGATAGAAAAAAGACGTGGATACTTGGTTTAACATTTATTTTAACATCAGGAATTGTATATTTAATGTTTATGCTTGCTTGGCTTAATTTAGCAACATTTATAAGTAAAATTTCATTTATAAGATTATTAATCGCAGTAATTGCGCTTGTTGTTGGATTAATTAATGTATATAAATATATTGATTCATTAAAGAAAAAAGATGAAGGCTGCGATGTAGTAGATAAAAAAGATAGAAAGAAAATAATGGAAAAAATAATTTCTATAACTCATGAAAAGAAATTTATAATTGCACTTCTTGGAATTATGGTTTTAGCGGCATCAGTTAATATTATTGAACTTATGTGTTCAATAGGTATTCCACTTTTATTTACACAAATACTTGCGATGAATAATTTAAGTACATTTAGTTATATGATATATATGTTTATATACATATTCTTCTTCTTAATAGATGATATAGTTATATTCGTTATATCAATGGTAACACTTAAAGTAACTGGTTTATCAACTAAATATACAAAATATTCACATTTAGTAGGTGGAATAATTATGCTTATAATTGGTTTGTTATTAATTATAAAACCAGAATTATTAATGTTTAATTTTTAAAAAGAATGTTGTATAATTAATATGTAAGGTTGCTTTATGATTCTAAAATTAAAGCTTACAAACCTTACTTTTTTTATGAAAAAATATTATAATTATTATAGAAATCATAAAAAAATTGTAAAAATAGAGGCGAAAAAATATCAAAAAGAATTGGATTTAGAAATAGCTTTAAAAGGATTACAAGAGGAAGTAATAGGAGAAAAAGAAATAATAGTAAGTAATGTAGATAAAGATGCAGGAATGCCTTATAAAAGTGGTAAAGAAAAAATGTTTGGATATAACACAAGTGTAATATGTGAAAATAATAATTATATTTTAACAGTAGATACAAATGAAAGTAATGTACATGATTCTGTTTTTTTTTATGATTCTTTTGATAACCTAAATAAGCATTTTGATATTTCATTAATAAAATATTTTGTAGGAGAAGCTGCATATTTAACTCCACATATATGTAAAACAGTAATAGATTTGGATATGATACATGCTTTTTCGTATACAAGAAAAAGATACAGAAAAGATTATTTAAAAAAATAAGAATATACATATGATGAATATAATGATATTTATATATGACCAAATGAAAAAGATTTAATACCAACAGGAAGAATTGATAAAAATGAATATAAAATTTATAAAGCATCTGAACATGATTGTTCAACATGCCCATTAAAAAAATCAATGTACAAAAAGTAAGTATAAACAAATCTTAAGACATGTATGGGAGGAATATAAAGAAATGACTATTATTATGTTTAGTATAGAAATATACTGAACATACATTTATACTTTGTAAATTTCTTCATTTTTATAAAATAAAAGACAAATAAGTAAAAAATTTACCTATTTGTCAACAATCTGACATAAAACGTAAATAAGTTTTATGTTTTTTTATTTTGTAAGTGTTGTTCCTGGATAATAATGAGATAAAATATCTTTATAACTATATCCAGCATTTGCCATACCGTTTGCGCCATATTGACTCATACCTACACCATGACCATATCCTCTAGTTGTAATATTTGCATTATTATCACTAATACTAATATCGAAGTTAGCACTTCTAAGACCCAATAGTTCTCTTACTTTTTTACCAGAAAAGTTATTTCCATTGATATTAATTTCTTTTATGTTACCTCCATCTGTATAACTAAGAATATTTATTACAGAATCATTATTTAAACTTAATCCAAGTTTATTTGATATTGTATCAAGCGGCATATTTATTGTTCTTAAATAACTGGATGCATTTTTATCATATTCGGATGATACTGAAATAAGGTATGGATAATAATTTCCAAATACATCAAGTGATGATTCTGTTTTACCATTATTTGTAGAGTGATATAATGCTTCAATATAATTTCCATTGTAGCTTAGATATTCTCCATTTGTATTTTCCACAGCATTTTTAATTTTATTATAATATGTATTAAAACTATTTCCCCATTTATTTTTCATTTGATCTATGTCAATGTAACTTTGAGTACTTACTGTATCTGTTAATTTTTTTTCAGTTTGTTTTGCTTTTAATGCATATGTTCTAGCAAGTACACTTTGTGCCTTTAATGCTTCTAAATTAAATGATGCTGGCATCTCAGATGATACAACTCCTATTAAATAATCAGTCATATTAAGTTTAATTACGCTTCCATTTAACCTATAAACAGTAATTTCTGACACACTAGAATCAGTTGTGTTATTAACGCTTGTATTATCTACATTAGTATGCTCTATATTTACGGATTTTTCTACATTTTTACTGATATTTTGACTATTATTTCCATTTTCTATTGTTTCGTTTACATCATTATTTATTATTATATTGTCATCTATTTTTTCTTCATTATCATTATGTGCAATATATGGTATACTTGTATCAATGTTTGGAACATATTTCATAGATACTTCATCATTAAAATTATTATTTATTAGTATAATACTTCCAATTATTACTCCAGAACATGTAAGAACAATTTTATTAAAATTTATTTTTAAATTATTTAAAAATTTCTTTAGTTCATTTTTAAAACTTGTTTTAGTATTTCTAAAATTCCCAAAGTCATAATTAATATTTAAATCTATATAAAGTGTTTCATTTTTTATTATATAATTATCAAACATATTTATCACCATTACTAATTTGAACACTTTTTTCTTTTAAATACTTGTTATTTAACAAATTATATGTTATATTAATAGAGTAATTTTTATGGCGGAATTGGTGAAGTGGTTAACACGGCAGATTGTGGCTCTGTTATGCAAGGGTTCGACTCCCTTATTTCGCCCCATTTAAGAAGTTTTGCTCATTAATTGAGCTTTGATAAAAACTAATCTAAAAAATAGATTAGTTTTTTTGTTGTAATCGCATTTTTTATTGTAGAAAGTATGTTAAAATAGTAAATATTATTAAAGAAAATTTTGATATTAAAAAAGTAAAAAAATAGATATTATATGTTTTTTTTAATTCTTACTCACTATATTAATTATATAATAAAAAAGGTATATTTCTATACCTTAATTATTTCATAATAGTTTTTTTAGATTGGATTTTAAAATATTATAAGCCAGTTATAATTCGATTATCATGCCGTCATAAGCAATGTGATATCCATTGTTAACTGCTTCTTTCTCCATAATTGAATGAACATTATTTCCTTCGTGTGAAATATGTGTTGCATATATTAATGTATTGTTGTCAATAATTGCTTCATTTTTCATTTTTAATATATAATTTGAAATCATTTCAGCATCTGTATGTCCCCCAGCATTATAACCTTTACCATATGTTTGATCAATAAATATAACGTCTAATTTATATTTTTTTAATATGTCCCAAGCTTCATCATTTAACTTTAATAAATCAGTAGCGTATAAAATATTTTTATTTTTAAAAGTGATAATATATATTAATGCTTCTAGTCGTGGATCATGTAATGAATCAATTGCGTGAATAGTATAATTACCAACTTTGACAATTTGATCTTTTTTTATCGGTATATAATCAAAATTCATGTTGCTTTTGTTTTGTTCTAAGTTCAAATCATATGATGGTTCATTTCTTTTAACCATAACATTCATTTCTGAAAAAGTTTTTTGTGAACAAATAATATCTAAATGATTTGATTCACTTGTTGCATATTCTTTATGCCTTGTTACAAAAATACCACCGTCAAAGTGATCAGAATGTGGGTGTGTTTGTACCAAGTATTTTATATTTGAAATATCAATTCCATATAAGAAACTAGAAGTTACACAATCTGGCCCCATATCAACTAGTAAATCATCATTTATAACAATTGATGATCTTCTTCTAAAATCTTTACTACCATTTATTCTAGCACTTTTACAAATTTCACATTTACAAAAAGCAAGTGGAAAGCTTGTTGCAGCTGCAGTTCCCAATACCGTAATTTTCATATTAACACCATCTTTCATAAATAATTATATCATAATCAATTATTTTCTCATAATAACTTCATAAGATTTTTTAGAGATACTATTCTTTAGTGATTAACTACTTTTATAAATGTGTTTTGAATTATATTTATTTAAGAAAAGTTTTTACACTATTATGTGTAATTATTAAATTATGGATATATAATAATTAATATTATATACTTCTTTTGAAAATATTTAATTAAAAATGATAATATTCGTTTAATAAAGTTGATTTAAATACTTAAAACGATTATAATTAGAGTACTTTTGATAGTTGCTGGTGTATTACATTTGGAGGTATTATTTCGAAAAGAAGGTTAGTCCTTCTTTTTGCTTTTAATGTTATAAATAATATATCTAAATAATTAACTTATGTTATATTTATTAAAAATAGAGGTGATTATTTAGTGGATATAACAAAAAAAGTTATAATTGATTCTTTTAAAGAACTAGCTAGTAAAAAGAATGTATCTGATATAACAGTAAAAGAAATAACTGATAAATGTGGACTTAAAAGACAAACACTTTATAATCATTTTAAGGATAAATATGATTTAATAAAATGGATATATTTAAATGAAGTTATTTTAAAAATAGAAAACGATGATGATTGAACAGAAAAATATAAAGAAATATTTAAGTATTTTATTGAAAATAAACAGATGGTATTAAATATTTATAATTGTGAAGCACAAAATTATCATTTTTAGAAGCATTAGAAGCACAAGCAGAGTTAGATGAAAAATAAAAAAAGTAAAAGTTCTTACAGTTGTAAAAGTTTTTTTATGCTATAATATTTTTAGGAGGAATAGTTATGAAAAAGGAAAAAATTGATGCAAAAAAAGCAGTAACAACAGAACTTAGTGAATTTAAAAAATTTATATCAAAAGGTAACGTAGTTGATATGGCTGTTGGTGTTATCGTAGGTGGAGCTTTTGGTAAAATAGTAACAAGTCTTGTTAATGATATTTTAATGCCTATAATAGGAGTATTACTTGGTGGACTTGATTTTACAGCACTTACAATTAGAATAAATGATGCGGTTATTCATTATGGTTCATTTATTCAATCAATTGTTGACTTTCTAATTGTAGCTTTCTGTATATTTATTATGGTTAGATTATTTGAAAGATTTAAACATGAAGAAAAGAAAGAAGAAGTTAAAGTAAAATCTAATGAAGAGGTATTATTAGAAGAAATTAGAGATATATTAAAAAATAAATAACTATAAGAAATTAATTTTTCTTGTAGTTTTTTTGCAACCTAAAATTTACAAAAAGCAACTCATAATTTATAGATTGTAAAGCATAGTATGTGTTATAATCAGTTTGTCAGATAGGAGAAATATTATGATTAAATTAAAAAATGTATCAAAATTTTATTATAGCAAAGGTGTGATTGCTAGCGGATTTAATAAAATAAATCTTGAATTTAATATTGGTGAATTTGTTGCGATAACAGGTGAATCAGGTAGTGGTAAATCAACACTTTTGAATGTAATAAGTGGACTTGATACATATGAAGAAGGTGAAATGTATATTGATGGAAAAGAAACAAGTCATTATACAGAAAAAGATTTTGAAGATTATAGAAGAAAATACATAGGAAATATATTTCAAAACTTTAACTTAGTAAATAGTTATACAGTATATCAAAATATAGAACTTGTTTTACTTCTTAATGGTGAAAAGAAAAAGAATATAAAACCAAAAGTATTAGAATTAATTAAAAATGTTGGTTTATATAAATTTAGAAATACAAAAGTATCAAAGTTATCTGGTGGACAAAAGCAAAGAGTTGGTATAGCAAGAGCGCTTGCGAAAGATACACCTATAATAATTGCGGATGAACCAACTGGTAATCTTGATAAAAAATCTGCAGAAGAAATAATTAAACTTCTTAGTCAAATATCAAAAGATAAATTAGTAATAATAGTAACTCATAATTATGAACAGGTAGAAAAATATGTAACTAGAAAAATAAAAATGCATGATGGAAAGGTGTTAGAGGATAAAAAAATAAAAGATGCTAATCCAGCACCTGAAAATAGTAAAATAGATTATAAAAATATTACGTTCTTAAACAAATTAAGATTAGCGTTTAGAAATACATTTAATATAATTCCAAAATTTATACTTATTTTCTTAATCTATCTATTTATGACAGTATCAGTAATTAGTGAGTATGCTGAGGAAGAAAAGAAAACATATGAAGCAAGTACTCAAGGCAATAATTATATATTTAATAATACTAGTGATAAAAGAATAGTAATTAAGAAAAATGATAAAAGTGAATTTACGAGTGATGATTATGATAAAATAAGTAAACTTTCAAATGTTGATTATATAGTTAAAAATGATGTTCTTTTAGATTATAATACAAGTTTTACAGACAATAAAAATTATTATATTTCACCTACTATAAATGAGCTTAAAAATTTTAGAGGTAAAGTAGATCTTGGAAAAATGCCAGAAAATGATAATGAAGTCATATTAGAAGGAGATAAAGATGACTATTATATAAATGATAGCATTTTAAATAAAGATATATATGCTCAAAACTATGATACAGGTGAAATAGATGAAAATAAAAAGATAAAAATAGTAGGTATTAAGTATGTTAAAAGCGCTTATGGAAATAGTGTTGTTTATTTAAGCGATTCACTTTTAAATGATTACTTATATCAAATAAATCAGTCTTATAGTAAATTAAAAGTATTATTTCAAAATAAATATTATGATGAAAATACTGAAAATTTTAATATAAAAACAAATGATAATGTGCCAGTTAATAATGTATATATTTCAGCTGATTTAGAATATTCTTGTCCTAAAGAAAACTGTATAAATCAATCATTAAATATAGAAGCTAGTAATTTATATTACACTGAAAATTTATCATTAAATGTTAGTAAAGTTTATAATAAAAATAATATGAAAAAATTACTTGGTCTTGATTTTAAAGAAAATAATGGTAATATTTATATAAATTCTGAAGATTATAATAAATTATTTAATAAAGAAAATTACCAAAGTAGTGTATTTGTTAAAGATGTACAAGATGTAAGAAATACAATATCTTCTCTTGAAGATGCTGGTTTTAAAACTTTATATGTAAAGGATACTTTAGTAACAGGTGGATATGAACAAGTTACTAAAATAATGGGAACAGTTACAAAAATAGTTTTAATAATAACAATATTCTTTATTTCATATTTTGTAATCAATATTATTTTGAAATCTAGAAATGAATATTTTGGAGTTATAAGAATGCTTGGTGCTACTAAAAAGGTTTCAAAAGAGTTACTTATAATTGAATTACTTACTGTTTCAAATTTGGCGTTCTTCTCATTTATAATATTTATCTATTTAAATAGTATACACATAATTAATCTTGAGTTTATAAATACAATACTTACTTATCTTAATTTTAAAGATTATGCAATTTTATATATTGTACTTATAATGATGTCATATTTAATTAGTCAAAAGTTTTCAAAAAAATTATTCAAAAAAAGTGCGATAAGTACGATAAAAGAGGAGGTATAAAATATGATTACTTTAGAAAATGTTAATAAATATTTTAATAGACATAAGAAAAATCAAGTACATGTAATTAATAATATATCTCTTAACTTAAAAAATAATGGATTAGTCGCATTTCTAGGACCATCTGGATGTGGTAAAACAACTCTACTTAATGTAATTGGTGGTCTTGATAAGATAAAAAGTGGTAAAATTTATATTGACAATAAAAAAATAAGTTCTAAATGTTCATACAAAGTAGATAAAATTAGAAATATAAATATTGGATATATATTTCAAGACTATAAATTAATAGATAATTTAAGTGTTTTTGATAATGTTGCTTTAGTTCTTACTATGATTGGTATAAAAGATAAAAAAGAGATTAAAAAAAGAGTAGAGTATGTTCTTGAAAAAGTAGGAATGGAAAGATATAAAAATAGACCATCATCAATGCTTTCGGGTGGTGAAAGACAAAGAGTCGCAGTTGCAAGAGCAATCGTAAAAGATCCAGATATAATCTTAGCGGATGAACCAACAGGAAATTTGGATAGCAAAAATTCACTTGAAATAATGAAAATAATAAAATCAATTTCAAAGGAAAGACTTGTTTTACTTGTAACTCATGAAGAGTCTTTAGCGAGATTTTATGCTGATAGAATAATTGAACTTAGTGATGGTAAGGCAGTAAAAGATTTTGAAAATACACAAAATGATGAATTAGATTACGAAATAGATAATAATATATATTTAAAAGATTTTGAAAAAATAGATGAGATAAAAAAAGATAATACAGATATAAATATATATAGAAATAATAATGATAATGTAAAAATAGATATAATTGTTAAAAATGGTAATATTTATTTAAGAAGTAATGAAAATAAAAAGATAGAAGTAATTGATGATAATTCTAGTATAGAACTTATTGATGACCATTATAAAAGTATTGCTAAAGAAGATATAGATAAGTATAATTTTGATTTTAAAAATGTAATAAATAGTAATTTTAAAAAGAAATATTCATCTATATTTAATCCTATTACTTTAATTAAAAATGGTTTTAAGAAAGTATTTGATTATCCTGTTTTAAAGAAAATATTATTACTTGGATTTTTTATAAGTGCAATGTTTATAATGTTTTCTATTAGTTCAATTTGTGCATTATTTAATATTAAAGATGAAAATTTTGTTAAATATAATAAAAACTATTTAATTGTTAATTTAAAGAAAATAAATGTAGATGATTATTTGTCGTTCGAGCAAAAAGAAAACATAAATTATATTTTACCAGGTGATTCACTTGTAAGTATGAAAATTAATATAAATGATTATTATCAAACAAGTAAAATGGAAAATTCTATATCAGGTTCATTATCTTCTTATGAAATGATTAATAAAGATGATTTGATTTATGGTAGAATGCCAGAAAATGATACTGAAGTTGTAGTTGATAAAATGATTATAGATAATGCATTTGATAATGATTCATCACTTCAAATGGCAGGTATAACAGATTCAAGTAAATTACTTGATAGAACGTTATCAGTGAATTCATTACCTGATTTTAAAATAGTTGGTATATCTAATACTAGTAGTCCAACTATTTATACAGATAAATCAAAATTTTTGGATATAATATATAATTCTAGTAATACATCAAATAATATGTATTCTTCAGAAACAAAAGAAAATAATTTTATGAAGTATTCACTTTTTACTGATAAAATAGAACTTAAGAAAGGTAGAGCACCAGAAAATGATTATGAAACTATAGTAAATATATCTAATAAGGATGATATGCCTTTAAATAAAGAAATAAATGAAAAAATAAATGGAAGAAAATTAGTAGTTGTAGGATACTATGATTCAAAATATAACTATAATTATTATTTTGTTAATGATAATACTATAAAATATAATTTAATAAAAAATACATCTGATTTAACAATTTATTCATCTGATAAATCGAAAACTTTAGAAGAGTTTAGAAGTATGAATCTAAATATAAATGATAGTTATAATTATAGTAAAGATAAATATCTTGATGAAGTAAAAGATAATATAACAAGTACATTAATACTTTCTGGAATAATACTTGCAATATCACTTATAGAAATATTCTTTATGATTAGATCATCATTTATGTCTAGGATAAAAGAAATAGGTATTTATAGGGCAATAGGTGTTAAAAAGAGTGATATTTATAAAATGTTTTCATCTGAGATATTTGCAATTACAACAATTGCGGGTTTACCAGGAATAGTATTTATGGCTTACATACTTTATAATTTATCTAAAATAAAATATATAAGTGGTATGTTTTTGATTAATGTTAATATAATTATAATAACTATAGTTTGTACATATTTGTTTAATCTTATTATTGGTTTATTCCCAGTATTTAATGTGCTTAAGAAAAGACCTGCTGGAATATTATCAAGACATGATTTATAGAATATAAAAAAATTAAAAAAAGTACTTTACAAAAAATTAATAAAATGTTATAATCCTATTTGCCCATAAATTTAGAAGTAATCCAATTTTAGGATTGCTTTATTTTTTTATAAAAAAGAAAGGAGAAGTTTATGAATAATATATTAATAAATGAAAGAGAAGTATCTGAATTAATGCTTAAATATAATTTTGCTCTTCAACTTCTTGAAACACAGTTTAATATACTTATAAAAGAATTTGAATTTAAAAATAAATATAACCCAGTTGAACATATGAAATCAAGACTTAAAACTGAAAAAAGTATTATTGATAAACTTAATAAAAAGGGTTATGAAGTAACTACTAAAAATATGATATCACATGTACATGATATAATTGGTATAAGAATAGTTTGTTCTTTTTTAGAAGATGTATATGATATTGTTGATATAATAAAAAGTTCAAAACAGTTTAAAATAAAAGAAGAAAAAGATTATATAAAAAATCCTAAATCAACTGGATATATGAGTTATCATTTAATTGTTTTAGTTCCAATATATTTAAATGAAACAGTTGAACATGTGGAAGCTGAAATTCAAATAAGAACAAGTGCGATGGATTTTTGGGCTAGTATTGATCACAAGGTACAATATAAATTTCCAAGTGAAATACCAGAAGAAGTAAAAAAAGAAATGTATAATTGTTCACTTGACATAAGAAAATTAGATGAAAAAATGCAACAATTAAATGAATTTGTTAATAAATATAATAAGGAATAATGCTTACTTTTAAATAGTAAGTTTTTTTAGTTTTTAAAGTTACATAATTGTTATTATTTTGTAAATATTATATAATGATATATAGTAGAGGTGTGATGAGATGGCAAAAGAAATAAGTAATAAAGAAATAAAAAAATTAGATGAATATTTTAGAGCGGCAAATTATTTATCAGCGTGTCAATTATATTTACTTGATAACCCACTTTTAGAAAGAAAATTAAAAAAAGAAGACCTAAAAGCAAATATAGTTGGACATTGGGGAACTGTTCCAGGACAAAACTTTATATATACACACTTAAATAGAATAATAAATAAATATGATTTAGATATGATTTATATATCAGGACCTGGTCATGGTGGAAATTCTATTGTATCAAATGTTTATTTAGAAGGTACTTACAGTGAAATTTATCCAAATATAACAGAGGATAAAGAAGGATTAAAAAAATTATTCAAACAATTTAGTTTTCCAGGTGGAATATCTAGTCACGTTGCTCCTGAAACACCAGGATCTATAAATGAAGGTGGAGAACTTGGATACAGTTTATCACATGCATTTGGTGCGGTATTAGATAATCCATCTTTAATCGCTGCGTGTGTAGTAGGTGATGGTGAAGCAGAAACAGGTCCACTTGCGACAAGTTGGCATTTAAATAAATTTTTAAATCCTAGAACAGATGGAATAGTATTACCAATACTTCATTTAAATGGATATAAAATTGCAAATCCTACAGTTCTTTCTAGAATTTCAAATGATGAACTTTTGAATTATTTTAAAGGTTGTGGATGGGATCCATATTATCTAGAAGGAAAAGATGAAATAGAACTTCATAAACAAATGGCACTTATTATGGATGAAATAGTTGAAAAACTTCAGATAATAAAAGCAGATGCTAAAAATGGAAGAATTAGAAGACCTGCTTATCCTATGCTTATACTTAGAACTCCAAAAGGATGGACAGGACCTAAAGTTGTAGAAGGAAAACAAATAGAAGGTACATTTAGAGCGCATCAAGTTCCAATTGTTGTAAATAGTACTAATGATAAAAACTTAGAATTATTAGAAGAATGGCTTAGAAGTTATAAACCAGAAGAGTTATTTGATAAAAATGGTGTTCTTAGAAAAGATTTAAAAGAATTAACTCCAAAAGGAAACAGAAGAATGGGTGCCAATATGCATGCGAATGGTGGGAAACTTTTAAAAGAACTTAGGACTCCTGATTTTAAAAAATATGGTGTTGAGGTTAAAAAACATGGAAGTATAGTTGCTCAGGATATGATGGAATTAGGTAAATATGTAAGAGATTTACTTAAACTTAATGAAGAAGAAAGAAATTTTAGAATATTTGGACCAGATGAAGCACTTTCAAATAGATTAAATGCTATGTTTGAAGAAACAAATAGACAATGGGTAAATAAGACATATGAAAATGATGAATTTTTAGGTGTTGATGGAAGAGTAATTGATTCATATTTATCAGAACACTTTTGTGAAGGTGCTTTAGAAGGATATATTTTAACAGGAAGACATGGTTTTATACATAGTTATGAAGCATTTGCTAGAATAATAGATTCAATGGTTTCACAACATGCAAAATGGTTAAAGGTAACAAAATCACTTTCTTGGAGAGAAGATATTTCATCACTTAACATAATTTTATCTTCTCATATTTGGCAACAAGATCATAATGGTTATACACATCAAGATCCAGGTTTCTTAAATCATTTAGTTACTAAAAAGGCAGATATTGTTAGAATGTATTTACCACCAGATGCTAATACATTAATATCAACATTTGATCATATTATAAAAACTAAAAATTATATAAATGTAGTTGTAGCGTCAAAACATCCAAGATATCAATGGCTTTCTATGGATGAAGCAATTAAACATTGTACAAAAGGTATTGGAATATGGGATTGGGCATCTAACGATGAAGGAAAGAGTCTCGATATAGTATTTGCGTGCGCAGGAGATACACCAACACTTGAAGTACTTGCGGCAACTTCTATATTAAATAAAGAAATGCCTAAGTTAAAAATTAGAGTGGTAAATGTGGTTGACTTAATGCGTCTTGAATCAAATGATAAACACCCACATGGATTAAATGATTCTGATTATGATGCAATATTTACTAAAAATAAACCAATAATATTTGCTTTCCATGGTTATCCATCTTTAATCCATCAATTAACATATAATAGACATAATAAAAATATGCATGTACATGGATATCAAGAAGAAGGTACAATAACAACTCCATTTGATATGAGAGTACAAAATAAGATAGATAGATTTAATTTAATTATTGATGCACTTAAATATACTAAAGATTTAGATAAGTCATCTGAATTAATTGAGTGGTGCAAAAATAAATTAGTTGAACACAATGAATATATTCGTGAATATGGAAAAGACATGGATATTATAACTAATTGGAAATGGGAAAAAGATATATAAAAATAATGTTATTTTATTGACATTATTTTTTCTTCTGTATATAATTGTTATGCACCTAACAAAATAAGGAGTAAATATGGAAAAAAATAGAATTGCATATGAAATAATAACTCTAGATCATAATATACGTAGATTCTTAATAAATGAAGGTAAATGTACTCCTATTAAAAATATGCCAAGTCAAGTACAAATGAGAATTGTGCATTATTTAATACAAAATAAAGATACTGACATTTATCAAAGAGATTTAGAAAAAGTACTTAATCTTAGAAGATCTACAATATCTGGAATATTAAAAACTATGGAAAAACATAATATTATTATTAGGACGGATTCAAAGATAGATGCAAGAAGTAAAAAAATAGAATTATCTTCTACTTCTTTGAAATTTTATAATGAATCTAGAAAAGTATTTGAAAAAGTAAATTCTATATTAACTAAGGATATAGATACTGATGATTTAGAAATATTTTTTAAAGTCGCAAAAAAAATGAAAGAAAATTTAAATGAAGAGAAAGAGTGAGAAGTTATGTTAAAATTATTAAAAGAATTAAATAAAAAAGATTTGTTTTTTGCTTTTATAAGTTTTATTTTAATAATTGTTCAGGTATGGCTTGAACTTAAGATGCCAGATTATATGTCTGAAATAACTAAACTAGTTCAAACAAAGGGTGCTCTTATGAGTGATATATTAACTCAAGGAGGATATATGCTTCTTTGTGCATTTGGTAGTTTAGTTTCAGCAATTATCGTTGGATATTTAATATCAAATATTGCGGCATCATTTTCAATGAGAACAAGAAAAAGTTTATTTGAAAAAGTTGAAAACCTATCAATGGAAGAAGTTAAAAACTTTCAAGCAAGTAGTTTAATTACAAGAACAACAAATGATATTACACAAATCCAAATGTTTATTGCCATGGGACTTCAATTATTAATTAAGTCACCAATAACAGCAGTTTGGGCAGTAACAAAAATTTTAGGTAAGAACTTAACATGGAGTATGATAACTGCAATTGCAGTAGTTGTATTACTAGTAACTATTTTAGTACTTATGATTATAGTAATGCCTAGATTTAAAATAGTACAAAATTTAATAGATAAAATAAATGGAGTAACAAGAGAAAACTTAACAGGTATAAGAGTAGTTCGTGCATTTAATGCTGAAAAATATCAAGAAGATAAGTTTGAAAAAGTAAATAATGATTTAACTAAAAATCAATTATTTAACCAAAAAGCATTTTCAGTTATGCAACCAGTAATGTATCTTGTAATGTACTTTTTAACACTTTCAATATACTTTATAGGTGCTGGATTAATAGAAAGTGCTAATATGGCAGATAAAATATCATTATTTGGTGATATGGTTGTATTTAGTAGTTATGCAATGCAAGTAATTATGTCATTTTTAATGTTAGCAATGATATTTATGATGCTACCAAGAGCCAATGTTTCAGCAAAGAGAGTTAATGAAGTGTTAGATACAGTAATTAGCGTAAAAGATGGTAAAGGAGCTAAAGCAAAAGAAGTTGGTACAGTTGAATTTAAAAATGTTTCATTTAAGTATCCAGATGCTGAAGAATATTTGCTAGAAGATATTTCATTTAAAGCAAAAAAAGGAGAAACAATCGCATTTATTGGATCAACCGGTAGTGGTAAATCAACACTTATTAACTTAATACCAAGATTTTATGATGCAACAAAAGGTGAAGTATTAGTTGATGGAGTAAATGTTAAAGAATATAAGTTAAAAGATTTGTATAATAAACTTGGTTATATTCCTCAAAGAGCAGTTATGTTTAATGGAACAGTATCAAGTAATATTGCTTATGGTGAAAATGTGAAAGGTGAAATAACAAAAGAAAAAATTAAAGATGCTGTAAAAGTTGCTCAAGCAGAAGAATTTGTTTCAAAAATGGAAAATACATATGATGCTCATATTGCACAAGGTGGAACTAATGTATCCGGTGGACAAAAACAAAGACTTTCAATCGCAAGAGCAATCGCAAGAGACCCAGAAATATATATATTCGATGATTCATTTTCAGCACTTGATTATAAAACAGATTCTGTTTTAAGAAAAGAACTTAAGAAATACACAAAAGATGCAACTATATTAATTGTGGCACAAAGAATTGGAACAATCATGAATGCAGATAAAATAATTGTTCTAGATAATGGTAAATGTGCTGGAATAGGAACACATAAGGAACTACTTAAAACATGTGATGTATATAAAGAAATCGCATTATCACAATTATCGAAGGAGGAACTTGAAAATGAATAATGAAGAAAATAACAATAGACCTCCAAGAAGAGGACCAGGTCATGGTCCAGGAGCAGTAGAAAAACCAAAAGATTTTAAAACATCAATATCAAAGTTATTTAAAAGTCTTGGTTCGTTTAAAATCTTTATTTTAGTTGCGTTAATTTTAGCGATGGGAGGGGCAATCTTATCACTTAGCGCACCAAATAAATTATCAGATTTAACAGATGAAATTCAAAAAGGAATTGTACTTAATACATCAAATTTAAAGAAATTAACAAATGATATAACAGATGAACTTAAAAGTGATGATTTAAAAAATAGATATAGTGAAATACTAAATATAAAAATGGATAATGAAACAATTACAAAAATAATGTCATCAGATAATGTAAGCATGACTGATAAATTAAGTTTTCAAAATAGTATCAAAAATATGAATAAAGAAAATATGATGAGCACTTTATTAGAATTACCTGATAGTATTCAAAATATTATTTTAGAAAATACAGAATATAAAGGTGAAGTAATAAGTACAGATGATAAAAGAAAATTACTTTCAATGATGACTAGTGGAATGGATGAAAAGTCATTAAATGATATTCCAGATTCAATAAAAAAAGTTTTATTAAGTAATAGTAAAATATCAGGTCAAACAATTACTTCAGAAGAAAAATTTGAATTTTTAGAAAAAATGAGTGGTCTTGATAGTGATAAGGATGTAAAGAAAATATATTCTAAAGTTGATGAACTTCCTAAGAGTATAAAAACTATATTAAGTCCAAAAATGAATATGGATAAAATAAAAAGTATTTCACTTTTCCTTGTTATACTTTATGTATTAAGTGCTTTATTTACATTTATTCAATCTATATTAATGACTGATGTCGCAAACAAATTTGCAAAGAAATTAAGAAGTAATATATCTAAAAAGATAAACAAATTACCACTTAAATATTTCGATAAAAATTTATCTGGTGATATATTATCTAGAGTAACAAACGATGTTGATACAATTGCTCAAAGTATGAACCAATCACTTGCGTCATTAGTAAGTTCAGTTACACTTTTTATAGGTTCTATAATAATGATGTTTTATACAAATTATATAATGGCCTTAACTGCAATTTTATCTAGTTTGATTGGTTTTGTATTTATGATAAAAATACTTTCAAAATCACAAAAATATTTTACCGCAAGACAAGTTGAACTTGGTAAATTAAATGGTCATATTGAAGAAATATATTCTGGACTTAATGTTGTTAAAGTATACAATGGTAAGGATGAATCAGATAAAAAATTCGATGAATTAAATAAAAGTGTTTATGAATGCAATAGAAAAAGTCAATTCTTATCAGGACTAATGATGCCTATTATGAACTTTATTGGTAACTTTGGTTATGTTGCTGTATGTATAGTTGGAGCATTATTAGTATCAAAGGATATGATTACATTTGGTGTAATAATTGCATTTATCACATACGTAAGACTATTCACAAATCCACTTTCTCAAATTGCTCAAGGACTTACTTCACTTCAATCAACTGCGGCTGCATCAGAAAGAGTATTTGAATTTTTAGAAGAACCAGAACTTGAAAAAGAAAATGTAACTAAAACGTTAGATAAGGCTAAAGCAAAAGGAGAGGTAGAATTTAATCATGTTAAATTTGGTTATGATTCTGACAAGATAATTATTAGGGATTTTAATGCAAAAATAAAACCTGGACAAAAGGTCGCAATAGTTGGACCTACTGGTGCGGGTAAAACAACTATGGTAAATTTACTTATGAGATTTTATGAAATAAATAGTGGTGACATAAAAATTGATGGAGTTAACATAAAAGATTTATCTAGAGAAAATATACACGATTTATTTACTATGGTACTTCAAGATACTTGGCTTTTTAATGGTACTGTAAAAGAAAATATAGTATATAATAATGAAAATGTAACTGATGAAGAAGTTATTGATGTATGTAAAAAAGTTGGAGTACATCACTTTATTAAAACACTTCCAAATGGTTATGATTCCGTTTTATCTGATATTGATAGTGTTTCATCAGGACAAAGACAACTTCTAACAATTGCAAGAGGTATGATAGACCATAAACCATTATTAATACTTGATGAAGCAACAAGTAATGTTGATACAAGAACAGAAGAACTTGTTCAAAAAGCAATGGATAAATTATCAGAAGGTAAAACATCATTTATAATCGCACATAGATTATCAACAATAAAAAATGCTGATTTAATTCTTGTTATGAAAGATGGAAATATAATTGAACAAGGAAATCATGATGAATTAATTAAAGAAAATGGTTTCTATGCAAATCTATATAATTCACAATTTGACAAAGCCGAATAAGAGTATTAAAAATGCTCTTTTTTTGATATAATGTATTTAGGAGGTTAAAATGAAGTATGATGTTGTTATAGTAGGTGCTGGACCTGCCGGATTATTTTGCGCATATGAACTTACACAAAAAAATCCAAATTTAAAAATATTAATGTTAGAAAAAGGTAGACTTGTTAAAAATAGAGTTTGTCCTATGAATAAAAATAAAACAGAATGTAAAAATTGTAACCCATGTAATATATTATCAGGTTATGGTGGGGCTGGAACTTTTTCTGATGGTAAATTAAATTTTATCCCTAAATTAGGAAAATCGGATTTATTTAGATATATGAAAGACGAAGAAGCATATAAATTGATAGATGAAACTGAAGAAATTTTTAATAAATTTCATATGGATGCAGAAGTTTTTCCTAGCAATATGGAAGAAGCAAAAGAAATACAAAAAAAGGTTACAAGATTAGGAGATAGACTACTTTTAATAAAGCAAAAACATTTAGGTAGTGATCATTTGCCTCAATATATTGAGGAATTCAGTAATTATTTAGAAGAAAAAGGCGTAACTATTAAAGAATGCACTAATGTTACTGATATAGAGAGTATAAAAGAAGATGAACATATAATTAGATATGAAGAATTAAAAGAAAAAAAAGAAGTAAAATCTAAAAATGTTGTAATCGCACCAGGTAGAACAGGTGCAAAATGGATACAAGAACTTGCTGATAAATATAATATTCCATATTTATCAAAGAGTATTGAAATTGGTGTTAGAGTTGAAGTTAGAAAAGAAGTACTTGAGGAAATATGTAGTGTTATATATGATCCAACAATATTTATAAAAACAAAAACATACAATGATGAAATAAGAACATTTTGTACAAATCCTGGAGGTTTTGTTGCTAAAGAAAATTACTATGGGTATATATGTGTAAATGGGCATTCATTAAAAGATATCAAATCAAATAATTCGAATTTTGCATTTATTAGTAAAGTTAATTTAACAGAACCAGTTACAAATACAAGAGAATATGGTGAATCGATTGCTAAAATTGCAAATGTTTTAGGTGATTCAAAACCAATAATTCAAACACTTAGAGACTTGAAAAGTGGTAGAAGAAGTAACTTTGGTAGAATAAATAAATCATTTATTACACCAACTTTAGAGGATTGTGTAGCAGGTGATTTAGCGCTTGTACTTCCTCATAGAATAATAGTAAATATATTAGAAGGATTAGAAGAACTTGATAAAATAATTCCAGGTGTGAATAATGATGAAACACTCCTTTATGGACCAGAGATAAAGTTTTTTAGTAATGAAATAACAACAGATGATAATTTTAAGCTTGATAATTATAATGTATATTTTATAGGTGATGGTGCAGGTAAAGCAGGTAATATAGTTACAGCAGCTGCAACTGGACTTGTATCTGCTAGAGATATAATTAAAAGAACAGAGTAGTTCTTTTTTTTCTATATGAATAATGATATAATATTTTTTAAGGAAGTGGTATTCTTGGATTTAAATAAAAAAGTAGCTTTTGTAACTGGTGCGTCTATTGGACTTGGAAAAGGTTTAATAGAAGAGTTATCAAAAAATGGATGCAATGTAATAATTGGATATAATAAAAGTAAAGAAAAAGCAGAGTGGCTAAAAAAAAATATAGAAGAAAAATATAATGGAAAAGCATTAAGTGTTAAATGTGATGTAACAGATGAAAATTCTATAAAAAATACGATAACTTATATTGTGGATAACTTTGGTAAGATAGACATTGTTATAAATAATGCTGCTTATGCACAGGATAATTATATTTATGATAAAACAAAAGAAGAATTTATGAAAGTACTTGAAACAAATTTGGTTGGGCCTTTTCTTGTTTCAAAATATGCATATAAATATATGAATGATGGTATAATTGTTAATATCTCATCAAAAGATGCTGTTAGCACATACAATGATATAAGTATGGATTATTGTGCGAGTAAGGCTGGACTTAATTCATTAACTAAAACTTTATCCCTTGCACTAAAAAATGTTAAAGTCATTGCAGTTATGCCTGGGTGGATTGATACAGAAAGCATAAGGGAGATGAACCCAGAATTTTTAGATAGTGAGCTTAAAAGAATAGGCCAAGAAAAATTATCCACAGTAGAAGATGTATCAAAGCAAATAATTAATATTATAAAAGATGAACAGATTAAAAGTGGTATGATAATAGAGTTGGAGGATTAGTATGGACGAAAAAATAATAAAATTAGTAAATGATTCAGAGAAAGAATTAGATAAAGAGTTTAAAAAAATAGATGAAATTTGTGAATATAATAGTTTGAAAGTTTTAAATGCTTTTTGGAACAATAAATTATCAGAAGCACATTTTTCACAAACAACAGGTTATGGATATGATGATATTGGTAGAGATGTAATAGAAAAGATATATGCTGAGATTTTTGGGGCAGAGGATGCTCTTGTTAGAAGTCAATTTATATCAGGTTCACATGCTCTTACAGTTGCTTTATTTGCGTATTTAAGACCTGGTGATACAATGCTTAGTATAAGTGGACTTCCTTATGATACACTTCATGAAGTTATAGGTATTGTTCCAAATGATAGCTCATTAAAATCATTTGGTGTAAATTATGAACAAATCGATTTAATTAATGATGATTTTGATTATGAAAAAATAGAAGAAAGATTAAAAAAATCAAAAATAAAGTTAATTGAAATACAAAGATCAAAAGGATATTCTACAAGAAAAAGTATATCGAATTCAAAAATAAAAAAAGTAGTAGATTTAATTAGAAATTATGATAAAGACGTAATTATTATGGTTGATAATTGTTACTGTGAATTTGTAGATAAGGTTTCACCAATTGAAATGGGTGCGGATATAATAGTTGGTTCACTTATAAAGAATTTAGGTGGAGGAATTGCTCCTAATGGTGCTTATATCGTTGGTAAAAAAAGATTAGTAGATTTAGCGGGTGAAAGATTAACACTTCCAGGTGAAGGAAGGGAGGTAGGTCCAACACTTGGTATTAATAAACAAATTTTAGAGGGGTTATTTTTCTCACCAAGTGTGGTTGCATCAGCACTTAAAACAGCTGTACTTGCAAGTAAAGTATTAGAAAAATTAGAATATAAAGTAGAACCAAGATACAATGATGAAAGAGTAGATATTGTTCAAAATATTGAATTTGGAAACGAAGAGGATTTAGTTAAGTATTGTCAAGGTATTCAAATGGCATCACCAGTAGATTCATTTGCTATTCCTATGCCATGGGATATGCCCGGGTATGAAGATAAAGTAATAATGGCGGCTGGTACATTTACACAAGGTTCTTCAATAGAACTTTCTTGTGATGGTCCAATTAGAAAACCATATATTGCATATATGCAAGGTTCTTTAACTTATGAATATGGTAAAATTGCTATAATAAAAGCAGTTTCTAATTTGACAAAATAAGTAATATAATCTATACTAGCCAGTTAGTTGATGCTTTAAAGGGGGATTAATATGAATTATAATAAAGAAGTAAGAAAAAGTATTAATAGGTTAAATGAAAATTTCAAAAATACTTTTGGACCAAATTTATACATGGATGGATCATTTGATATAAAATTTAATGGCTCTTTAGATACTGATGAAGATAAAATTGCTAAAGTTTTTGATACAATGCTTAAAATGACTGCATATAATGATTTGTATTCAAAATATGCACTGATGCAAGAATGCAATACATTATCTGAATTTGATAGTGAAATATTTGAAATGTTAAAAAATATATCATCTTTTGACGAATTTAGTGATAAAATTTCTTCTTCAACAGAATTATTTTCTTTAGCAATGAAAGAAATGATAGAATTTTATAATTCTAGTGTTTTTCATAAAATTCTTAGAAGAAAATGCTTAAATGAAAATGATATTGATAATATTAAAAGAATAAATACTTTATTTGATTCTGATTTAGAAAGTTACAATAAAGATGTAGATGCAGAATATATTGGTAAAAAAGTATCATCTTGTATGAATTCCAAATATTCTGTAGAAGATTTGTTAGATGAATCCGCAATATTCTTACATACATTTTTATTGCTTGATAAAAAATCTGCTGAAAAAATCCTTCTAGAGATGATTAAAAATAATGTTTTAATAATAAATTATATGGAAAGGATGAATGAATTATATAATGATGAACTTTTAACTGTTGAAGTAGAAAGTGATAATTATAATTTAGAATATGTAAAAAAATATTTGGAAAATCATGATATTGATAAATTACCTTATGATTTAATTTATCAGATAAATGCTAATAATGTGATTTTTTATAGGTTAAATAGTGAAATTTATAATATAAGTGTATCAGATGATAAAGAAAAAATACTTGGTTCTGTGAAAAAATATGAATTAAAGGATAAATAATATGTATAGTGATGAAGAAATAAATGAAATAGCAAAAAAATCGATTTATGATAATAAAATTAATAAAATAAGTGATAATTTATATTTATCAAATAGACAGATAGAAATTTTAAAAAGATATGAAATTGATTATAAAAAATTTAATGATATAAAGTCTTTAATGTACGAAGTAGAAACAGCACTTGAAGAAGTTTATGATGCGGATGACTTACAAGCACTTTCAATTGAACTTTCTGAATTTAATTATTATCATAATACAAATAAATAGGAATTAATTTCCTTTTTTTATTTCGTCAATTTCTTTTTGCAGTGCATCCATCATCTTTTGCATCATAACTATTGTTTGTTCATTATCATTTTTAGTATTATTAAGGCCACGCTCTTGCATAACTTGCTTATAAAAAGCATTTGTACAAAGAATTTGTGCGACAAGCATAAGCCAGTTTCCAAGTGCATTTTGTTCATTTGCCGTTGTATCATCTATTAATAAATAACCAACTGCAACAGCGCTTAATGAAAATAATTTTGGTGGTATGTTTGGTATTAAATTCATAGTAAAACTCCTCATTAAATTGTATGAAATATAATTGATATTCTTTATAAAATGTAATTCATAAATTTAAAAAAGTTATTAGTGTACAGTTTTTTTAGTAATTTGTGATTATACTAGCAAAAAAAATAAAAATGTTGTATTATTATAATGAGTGAAGGAGTTAATTGTATGGATGAGAAAAAATATTTAAATGAAGAGAAATATCAAAAAACTGAGAAAGGTATTACTGTATTTGCAATATTAATTTTAGTAGTTGGTTTATTTATAGGTGGTTTTTTAATATATCGTGGTATTGCAAAGCCAGCGACTTCTAAAGTTGATGTTTTGGAAAAAAATCTTGAGGAAAAAAGAAATGAACTTATAAGCAAGGGAATAGAGTATGATGAAAGTTCTGAATATACTGATGGTGAAAAATATGATTTATATATTATAACTAACGCACTTGATCCTAGTTTTCAATATTGCGAATTTGATAAATACAAAAATAATTCTATAACTAAAGAATATTGTGCTGCTAAAAATAGTATAAGCGAATTTTCAAATAGTACTTCAATCATGTTTGGTGCATTTATTTGTTTTGCAACAATTGTTATTTTTACTTCTATTTTTACTTTTGCAAAAAGAAGACATATTCTTGCATTTACAACACAACAAACTATGCCTATTGCTAAAGAAAGCATTGATGAAATGGCACCAACTATTGGAAATGCTGCTGGTTCTATTGCAAAAGGTATTACAAAGGGTATTAAAAATGGCTTAGAAGATGAAAATGATGACAATTACAGATCGTAATTGTTTTTTTTATTGAACTCTAAAAATATATTTGTATAATTCTTATTGGTTGTAATTTGTTCTAAAAATATAAATAATTATTTTTGTTAAAAAATTATCGCTATTGACTTTATTTGAAATAAACTTTATACTAAAAGTATATATAGATTAAATAATATTAATATATATAAATAAAAATCATGGAGGGAAAATATGGAAAAATTATTATTTTCTACTCTTGGATTGATTTTTGGCGCACTACTAACAATATTTGGTGCAGTACTTATAATGAAGTCAAAAGAAAAGAAATCTGATAATATAATTGAAAAGGCTAAAAAAGAAGCAGAAAAATTAAAAAGAGATACTATCTTAGAAATAAAAGAAGAACAATATAAATTAAAACAAGATATAGATAGAGAAGTTAAAGAGAAAAAACTTGAAGTAAAGGATTTAGAAGATAGATTACAACAAAGAGAAAATAGTATAGATAGAAGAGATCAAATTCTTCAAGATAGAGAAAATTTATTATCAGAAAAAGAAAACAATTTAGTACAAAGACAAAAGGATATTCAGGCGTTAGAAGAGAAGACTGATGGGGTTTTAAAAGAACAACTTGAAAAACTAGAAAAGATTTCTGGATTTTCTAAAGAAGAAGCAAGAAAAATGGTCATGAAACATGTTGAAGAATCAATGACTAAAGAAATTGCAGCATATATAAAAGACAAGGAAGCAGAAGCAAAACTTGATGTTGATAAAAAGGCAAAAAATTTATTAACACTTGCAATGCAAAAATATGCGTCAGATGTTACAAATGAGGCTACGATATCAGTAATTAATTTACCAAATGATGATATGAAAGGTAGAATTATTGGTAGAGAAGGTAGAAATATAAGAACAATTGAGGCAGTAACAGGTGTTGATTTAATTATTGATGATACACCAGAAACAATAGTACTTTCTAGTTTTGATCCACTTAGAAGAGAGATCGCAAAGGTTACAATTGAAAATTTAATAAAGGATGGAAGAATACATCCAGGTAGAATTGAAGAAATATATGATAAGACATGCAAAGAAATAAATGCAAAAATCATTGAAAAAGGTGAAGAAGCAATATTTGGACTTGGAATATCTAAAATTGATCCTGAACTAGTTGAAATTATTGGTAAATTACATTTTAGAACAAGTTATGGTCAAAATGCGTTACAACATTCTATTGAAGTTGCTAATTTGGCAGGACTTTTAGCTGCAGAAGTTGGGGAAAATGTTTCACTTGCTAAGAGAGCTGGGTTACTTCATGATATTGGTAAGGCAATTGATTTTGAAGCTGAAGGAAGTCATGTAGAAATTGGTGAAAAAATTGCAAAAAAATATGATGAAGATGAAGTTGTAATAAATGCGATTGCATCACACCATGGTGATACTCCTGCAACAAGTATTATTTCTTCATTAGTTGCAATTGCAGATACAATTAGTGCATCAAGACCTGGTGCTAGAAATGATTCTTTAGAAAATTATGTAAAGAGATTACAGCAATTAGAAGAAATTGCTAATTCATTTGATGGCGTAGAAAAATCATTTGCAATGCAGGCTGGAAGAGATTTAAGAGTTATTGTAAAACCCGAAGATATGGATGAATTAACATCTATCAAGGTTGCCCGTGATATTAAAGATAGGATTGAAAATGAAATGCAATATCCTGGTACAATAAGAATAACTGTAATAAGAGAAACAAGAGCAGTAGAAGAAGCAAGATAATGCTTCTTTTTTTTTGCATTTAATCATATATTGATGTAGGTGAAAGTATGAAGAATACCATTAATTTTTATTACAATATTTTTTTAGATGAACTTATAAAAAAAGACAATTGCTATTATTTTTATTATGGTGGTGACGAATATTATTTTGTACCATTAAATAGACCATATGATGATGTACAGAGTATATATAAGCTTAATCTTGAAATGAAAAAGAGAAGATGCCTTGTTCATGAACTTGTTTTAAATAAAGATAAAAGTATTATAACTATAGTAAATGGTATTTCATATGTTCTAATTAAGCTTTGTAAGTATAAAAATGATAAGGTATTTTTAAATGACATAAATTATATTCAAAATATGACTGTTAATATAGAATGTGATAAAAGTTTGGTAAGGAATGATTGGATAAAATTATGGAGTGAAAAAATAGATTATTATGAATATCAAATTAGTCAAGTGGGTAAAAAATATCCATTGTTGTGTGATAGTTTAAGTTATTTTATTGGAATGGGTGAAAATGCTATTAGCTATCTTGTGAATAATTTGGATTCCAAAATTAATGTAAATTTAGTTGTGAGTCATAAAAGAATATATCAAGAAAGGGGAAGTTTAAATTTTTATGATCCTTTAAACTTTGTTGTTGATAGTAGAGTAAGGGATGTTGCTGAATTTATAAAGGAGACTTTTTATAATAAAACATTAAATTTGTATGATTTAAAGTCGTATTTTAATATGACAAATTTAAATAAAAATGAATATATTCTTTTGCTTGGAAGACTTTTATTTCCAACTTATTATTTTGATATTTATGATGATATAATAAATAAAGGTAAAAGTGAGGAACTTGTTATAAATATAATTGATAGAACTGATGAGTATGAATCACTTTTAAATACTATATATAAATTTATTTTATATGAAAAAAAGGCTCGCTTGGAACCTATTGAGTGGTTACAGGATAAAAATTAATCTCTGTATTCTTCTACCTTTGTAACTTCTGGTATTTCTGATGTTAATATTGTTTCTATTGTTTCTGACATAGTTAGGTCAGAATATAAACAGTTTGCACAGTTACCTACCATTTTGACGTATGCTGTTCCGTTTTCAAATTTAACAAATTCAACATCTCCACCGTCGTTTATTAAAAATGGTCTAATTTTTTCTATAATTTCTTTTATTTGATCTTCAACTTTCATAGTAAACCTCCAAATAAATTATACATATATTTTAAAAAGTAGTAAAGATAATTATAAAAAAAGATATTATATGTTATAATAAATAATATAAGAGGTGCATTATGTTGTATAAAAAAGATGAAATACTTGAAGTTGAAATTACAGCACTAAAACCTTATGGTGCATTCGCAAAGGTGGATAATGAGTATAGTGGACTTATCCATATATCGGAGATTAATGGTCTTTTTATAAAGGATATAAATGATGTGTTTAAAATTGGCGATAAAAAAAAGGTAAGAATTTTAGATGTGGATGAAGAAAAAAAACAAATAAAATTAAGTATGATTTTAGATAAAACTGGAAAAAATAAAAAAAGAAAACGAACTAAATTGTCTGATACAAACTTAGGATTTGATTTGTTTGACGAGATACTTTCAGAGTGGATTTCTTGTAAAATGGAAGAGATTTCTTGCAAAGAAAATAATAAATTGAATAAATAATTAAAAAAATTTCAAAATTCCATTGACAAATTTAAATATCAATGTTATATTTAATCATGTCAATGTCACTGGATTCTTAGCTCAGTTGGTTAGAGCACCTGCCTTACAAGCAGGGGGTCACAGGTTCGAGTCCTGTAGAGTCCACCATTTATGCCGAAATAGCTCAATTGGTAGAGCAACTGACTTGTAATCAGTAGGTTACGGGTTCAATTCCTGTTTTCGGCACCACTTGGGGAGATAGCGAAGTGGCTAAACGCGGCAGACTGTAAATCTGCTCCTTAGGGTTCAGTGGTTCGAATCCACTTCTCCCCACCATAGCTTGCCTAGTAGCCAAGTGGTAAGGCATCAGACTTTGACTCTGACATGCGCTAGTTCGAATCTAGCCTAGGCAGCCATGTTTGTGTTGTTATATGTCCTGTTAGCTCAGTTGGTAGAGCATTTGACTTTTAATCAAAGGGTCATGCGTTCAAGTCGCATACAGGACACCATTTAGTAAGTAAACTCGCAGTAATGTGAGTTTTTATTTATTTTTTTGTATAAAAATTAGAAGAAAATAAAAAAAAGACTTGAAAAATTATTAATTTTATTATACAATTAAGAAGTCCAGTGATATTGGACATAATTGGTGCTTGCCTTAGTGGCGGAATTGGTAGACGCACAGGACTTAAAATCCTGCGTGAGTTAAATCACGTGCCGGTTCAAGTCCGGCCTGAGGCACCATTATGGAGAAATACCCAAGTCTGGCTGAAGGGACTGGTCTTGAAAACCAGGAGGTCGGGTAACCGGCGCGGGGGTTCGAATCCCTCTTTCTCCGCCACTAATTTTTTACATCGCGGGATGGAGCAGTCTGGCAGCTCGTTGGGCTCATAACCCAAAGGTCGTAGGTTCAAATCCTACTCCCGCAACCAATATTGATTAATGAAGACTGCTCAGTCTTTTTTTTTATTTTCATCATATTATATAATAGGTGATAAAATGAAAGTATATTCTCATAGAGGTGAATCAAAATATGCTCCTGAAAATACAATGAGTGCCTATTATTTAGCATATTTAGTAGGTAGTGATGGTATAGAGACTGACTTAAGAAAAACAAAAGATGATGTACTTGTACTTATACACGATAAATCTGTTGATAGAACATCTAATTATAGCGGTAAGGTGTCAGATTATACATTCGATGAATTATTAAATATGGATTTTGGTGATGAGTATTATAAAGGTGAAAAAATTGTTAGGTTGACTGAGTTTTTGAAAAATTTTTCTGAAAGAAATTTAAATATATATATTGAATTAAAAGAAACAGGTTATGAAAAACTCATAGTAGATACTTTAAAACAATATAGTTTGAAAAATGTTGTGCTTATATCGTTTAAATATAATTTGCTCAAAAGAATAAGAGAAATGGATAATTCAATTAAACTTGGTTGGTTGATATATGATGTTAACGATTCAATTATTAAAGATTGTAAAAATATAAAACTAAACCATGTACTTTGTACTGCAATTTGCCTTAGCAGAGATGAGGTTACAAAGCTTAAAAACAATAATTTTATTGTAAGTGCATGGGGTGTTTTGGGTAAATCTGAAATAAAAAGGTTGAAAAATATTGGTGTAGATAGAATTATATATGATAGTGGTTATGATGTGAAAAAATTTTTAAAGAAGGAAAGAAAGAATGTATAGTTTTCTTGCTTCAATATTAATTGGCATAGGAGTTGTTTTGCCAGGCGTTAGTGGGTCTGCAATAGCGATACTAGTTGGTATTTATGATACTGTTTTAACTGTACTTAATGATTCAAGTATAAAATCATTAAAAAAAATCATTATTTTATTTCCTGTAATTATTGGAATTATGGTTGGAGTGATTATTTTTGGTAATATACTCCTTAAAATATATGAATATTATGAATTCCAAATGAAATATATATTTATAGGATTGATATTTGGTGGAGTTCCTATTCTTGTTAATGAGTTAAAAGATAAGGGTGGGGTTCTTAAAATGAAACCTTTAATTTTTTCTGTTATCTTTTCGTTATTACTTATTATAATTCCAAGTGCTATTAGTTATGATAATGTTTCTGATTTAAACCCTGTAAAACTTTTTATAGCGGGTATTTTATATATTTCTGGTAAAATTATTCCAGGCATAAGCAGTTCGTTTTTTATGATGCTACTAGGAATGTATGAAAAAGTGTTAATAATGTTATCTAACCCATTTAGCTTATCTTATTTTGAATGGATATCCTTAATACCTTTTATAATTGGTATAATTGTTGGCGCAATAATCCTAATTAAGGTTGTAAATTATTTATTTAATAAACATTTATCTTTAACATACAATATTATAATTGGATTTGTGTGTGGTTCTACTTTATCTATATTTCCAGGGCTTGAATTTAGTTTAAAGGGTATTTTATCAATGATTTTTATGGTAATTTCCTTCTTATTAACAAATTATTTGTCTAAAAATAAGAAAAAAATCACATAAGTGTTGACAATTACCTAGAAAATTTAGTATACTTAAATAGCAATTTGAGTATTTCTGGTTCTGTGGTGTAGTGGTTAACACGTCTGCCTGTCACGCAGAAGATCGCGGGTTCAAGTCCCGTCGGAACCGCCATTATTTTTTTTGGCTCTGTAGCTCAGTCGGTAGAGCAGAGGACTGAAAATCCTCGTGTCGGCAGTTCGATTCTGCCCGGAGCCACCATTTATGTTTATTAGGTCCGATGAATGCGCTCGTAGCTCAGCTGGATAGAGCGTTTGGCTACGAACCAAAAGGTCAGGGGTTCGAATCCCTTCGGGCGCACCATATATTATCGGGAAGTAGCACAACTTGGCAGTGCACATGGTTTGGGACCATGAGGTTGCAGGTTCAAATCCTGTCTTCCCGACCATTTAGTAATCAAACAGACTTTACAGTCTGTTTTTTTATGTCCCAAAACATTTATTAAACTGACCTGACCTTTTGTTTCTTAAACTATTCTAGTTCTATTTCATCGAATAAAAGTTTTACATTTTCTTTTCTTATACTAAATTGTGTTCCATGATCATGCATTTTACCGGATTTACTACCACTTTTATATACACCTAGTGTAAATGATATTCTAATCTGTCCTCGCTTTAATAATTGGATAAAATTACTGAATTTTTTTAATTTATAAAACTTATATTTGTCATATTTAACATATAGTACATTATGTGAAAATTTTTTGTCACCCTCTACTAAACATATATAATTTAATTTCCTACATAATTTTTCTTCTAACAATTCAAAAGACCATGATGATAAATTGTCTATCAATTCATTATCTTTATTATATACTTCCATAATTACTTTTTTATTTTTGTAATCGATTCTTAATTTTGCAGAATATTCATTATTTATTGATTTCAAAAATTCCCCATATAAAACAAAATTAAGAATTTTATAATTATTACTATCTAAGTAACCATATTTATCATATAATCTTTTTATTTCAAGTACATAACTATCTGGTGTTGCACAAAATAAATCAATATAATTTTCTCTTTTACTCACTTTTGATTTAATCTCAATTGTATTATAATCAGGTATTTCAAAATTATCAGGATTTATTTCTAGTAAATTTTCAAGAGTTTTTCCTGTTACACTTTTATTTTTATTTTTACATTCTATCCACCCTAAATTTTTAATTTTATCAAGTTTTTCTTTTAATGCTAATATATCACTATTCATAAAAATTACCTCCTATATATTTTATTATCCATAAGTTATGCAAAATCCCCTAAAAAAACAAAAAAATCTCATTTTTTGAGATTTTTGTAATAATTATAGACAAAAGGATTAATTGATACAATTTCAATATAATTTGACATGTTTTTTGTAACATTATATGAAATAGTAGAAATGTTATTAATATATTTTTTTTTAATCAAAGAATTAATAAGGTTATCAAAACTCTCATTATAATTATTTTTTTTAAGAAGTTCATTTGAAATTCTTTTTGCTTCATTTTCAATGCTTTTTTTATTCATTGTTAACCACCAGTATAATTATAACAAATTATATCGCTTTTGACTAGGTGTTATTAATAAAAAATATAAGTATACTTAATTAAAAGTGGTGATGTTATGGATGTAAGTACTTTAGATAAGTATATATTAAAGGAATGTTTTGCGATAAATTTGAAATGGTATAGATTTAATAAAAATTATACTCAGGAGCAACTTGCTGAGCTTTCTAATTTAACAGCAAAATATATTAGTGCTTTGGAAAGAGGAAAATTTTCTCCAAGTTTTAGTAAAATAGAAGCAATTGCTAATGCACTAGAAATTGAACCATATTTGTTGTTAAAACCAGATCATTTAAGTTCAAATGATTTTGGAAAAAAGTCAGGAAGAATTTATAAAAGATAATACAGTTTAAAAATATTTTTTTATTATGTATAATATTTATATTCTTTATGGTATAATACATATTGTGGAGGGAAAAATGGAAAATATAGAAGAAAAAAAATGTGAATGTGGTTGCGACAAAGAACATTGTGATGATTCTTGTGATTGCTGCCATGATGAACCAATGGTACTAGAAATGGAAGATGTTAACGGTGAAAAGGTAAATGTTCAAGTTGTTGGATCATTTGATGATAATGACAAAAGTTATGCAATTGTAAGTGATTTAGATGATGGAGAAAGTTATTATATATTTGAAATTCAAACTACTGATGAAGGTGATATGCTTGTAAGCATTGATGATGAAGATGAGTTTGATAGACTATGTAAAGTAGTAGAAAGTAAATTAAGTGAAAATAACTAGTTGACTTTTGTATAGTTAATATGCTATAATCTATTTGCAATGATTTTTTGCAAGTAGTCTTGGGGCTTTAGCTCAGTTGGCTAGAGCATCTGCCTTGCACGCAGAGGGTCAGGGGTTCGAGTCCCCTAAGCTCCACCATAATGTTAATTAATCCTTACTCATTAAGGATTTTTTTAATGCTAAAAGAAAAAGTGTACATAATTATTAAAATTGTACACTTTTTTTATACTTTTGTGGAGCTTATGTTTAATATTATTCCAATAACAATCATATAACTCATTAAACTTGACCCTCCATAACTTATAAAAGGTAAAGTTATACCAGTTATTGGTAACAAACCTATATTCATTCCTATATTCTGAATTTGTTGAAATAAAAGCATTGCCAAAATTCCACACACGATATATCTATATTTTCCTGTTTTGGAAAGTGCTACTTTAATTATTTGCATATCAAAATATAAAATAAGTAAAATTAATACCAGCGAAGGAATAAAACCAAAATTACTTGTGAAAACAGAAAAAATAAAATCAGTCTGAGGCTCTGGAAAATATATTGGAGTATTACCAAAACCATATCCAAAAAGTCCCGCACTACCTGTCGCAGCAAGTGCATTAGTTAGTTGCATTCCCGCACCATTCTTCCAATCTAAAAGTCTGTCCATTCTATAAAAAAAGTTAGTACCAAATATACTTATAAAAAGATCTTTATAGTTAAAGAACAAAACAAGAAATCCAGAAAGTAACCCACCAACTATAATAAAAAAGTATATGAACCATCTAAGTCTTATTCCAGAAGAAAAAAGCATTACCATTAAAATAGACAAAAAAATAAATATTATACCTGTATCAGGTTCTAGAAATGCAAGAATAGAAGGCACTAAAACAAACAAAAAAGATTTTAAAATAACTTTCAATTCGTTTTTGAATGTATTTTTTTTATGTTCTTTATTAAATCTATCTAATATATTAGCGAGGACTAAAATCATAAATATTTTAACAAATTCACTTGGTTGAAAATATCCAATTCCTGGTATTTTAAACCAACATTTTGCACCATTTGATTCAGTTCCGATAAACAAAACCAGTACAAGTAAAATATTACCGATTATATAGAGTAAAAAAGAGTGATCATATATAAATGTATTCTTTGATTTATAAATTATCCACATAATAATGAATCCAATAACATACCATATTAACTGTTTTATGTATAAATTGTTATAACTTGAAGATAATAATTTTTGACTACTATATATACTAAGTAAACTTATAATCATAAATATTAATATAATAATAACAATCTTTGTATTCAAATAAAAGCTTTTTTTATCTTTTTCCATATAAATCACCATTTTTAGTATAAACAATTATTTGGTAAATATTTGTCACATTAAGCATAAAATTTATAAAAAGGAGTGTTAAAATGAAAAAGAAATTACCAAATATTTATAAGGGGATAGTAAAAAATACTAATCAAAATCAAAAACAGTCATTAGTATCAAGTAGTTTACAAGAAAAAAAAGAAGAAATTAATAAAGAACAAAGAACAAACCTTAATGGTAAAAGCGTTAATAGACAAATAAAAGATGTATTTTCATCACCAAATTTTGTTTACAAAGCAAATGTATCAATAAAATTAACTGATGGAACCACACAAGAAAAGACTATCATTGGAAGAACCAATAATAGTCTTATAACGATAGATGATGAACTTATAGATGTTAGTAAAATAAGCCAAATTGACTTTTTAGACTAAACATTTTCTATAAATGTATCACCTAAACATCTAATACTACAAATACATTCTAAGTTCATTGTAAAGAATGATTCAGTTGCAGTGTATGTTCCATCTTCGTTTGCAATTAAAACTCTAAATGTGCAGCAGCAGTTATCTATTTTTTCAACTCTAAAAACTGACGAAGTAGTAGTTGGTTCTGCAACTCTAGATGTTGGTGCGCTCCATGGAGTTGCACCATTACTCATACAAGTATAAAGCATAACTGGTCTTGTGTTGTAATATAAGCATGAGAATTGGCCTAAACTAGGTTTGTCACAACTTAAAATACAATCTTCCTCTTGATCAGCATTTTTTTGTAATAAATAAATAACTTTTAATATATCACTAATGCAGTTACAATTGTTTTTACACATAATATATTCCACCCCTTTTATTATATTTTCTACTATAAGATATTCGTAAGTTTATTAAAAGTGTAGGTTTATTGCTTGTTTTTTTAATAAATTATAGTATAATTATAATAGGTGATTAGTATGAATATAATGAATTTTGAATATTTAATTGATATGAACATAATGAATTATCAATATTTAATAATTTTAGCAGTGTTAATTTTTATAGTTATAATAGTGTTAAAAGCAAACAAAAAGGATTTTTACATAGAATCAAATAAATTAGTTGATTATTTAGGTGGTAAAGATAATATTATTGCGATGGAAGTTAATATGTCCAGATTTAAAGTAACACTTAATGATGTATCGAAAGTTAATAAAGAGGCAATTCAAAAAATGGGTGCAAAAGGTATAGTTGAAATTGACAACCAATTAAAAATTATATTAGGACCAAATGCAAAAACATTACTTAAATATATTGAAGAACTAAAAAAATAGGATTTATTCCTATTTTTTTAATATTCTATAAAGTATTCTATAAAGATTAAATGATGGTTTATTCAAAAATCTATAATCAAATTTTGTAGTACCAACACCACTTGATATATAAAATAAAGTATTATCTATTTTATAATATGGCTTGTAGTATTCTTTAGCGTTTTCTGGAGTGATAACTGCTCCATAAACAGGTAATGCAATTTGTCCATTATGTGAGTGACCGGCAAGTACTAAATCATAGTTATATTTTTTTATATTGTCAAATTCATCAGGATAGTGCATAATATTTATCTTATAATTTACTTTATTTTCATTTATCACTTTATCAATAAAACTTTCATCTGGCTTAACAGAAAGACCAGTTATTAAAATTGAACTATTTATATCTTTATATATAATATCAAATTTGTTATCTAAATTATTAAAACCGGCTGAATCCATAATTTCATAATACTTATCTAATTCAACATCATGTTCCCCAGTAACATAATATTTTCCATACTTACTATTTATTTTTGATAATTCTGTGATTATATTGTTAATATCATTATCACTTAACTTCTTTGTTTTATCAACTAAATCTCCAGTAAATACAACAATATCAGGCTTAGTTAGATTAATTTCTTTGACTAAATTTTTTAGTTCATCTAATTTTATTACTCTACCATAATGTACATCTGAAAAGTGTGCAATTTTAAATCCATTAATCGATTCTGTTATACTATCACTTTCTATTGGATATTCTTTTATAGTAAGACCACTTGTTGCAATATATCTAGAGTATATTATAGTTAATGCAATAATTAATATAAGTGCAAAAAATATTTTTCTAAAAATACTTGGTTTTCTTTTTTCTTCGTTAGTAAACTCATCATCATTATCATCGTCTTCATCTAAAAAATCATCGGAATATTTTATTTCAATATCATATGATGTATCATCCATTTTATTCTTTTTTTTCTTCTTCATATTAACCTCCAATAAACTGAATAATTAAAAGTATTAAATTATGTAACATGTGAAATCCAATAGTAGAAAATATTGTGTCTGTTTTACTATAAATATAAGCAAAATCAAGCCCCATAATAATATAAGGAATAATCATTAAATAGTCATTTATACTAGGATTGATATTTAAATGTACCATTCCAAACATAACCCCACTTACTATTACAAATAAATATTTATTATCTATTATATTTTTTATAATTTTTCTAAATGTAATTTCTTCTACAATAGGCGCATAAATTACTGTTGAAAAACTCATATATATAGGAAGTAATTTTATATATTCTCTTACACTTGATTCATTACTTGAAATATTCATATTTGTAAATCCAGAAATGATTGTATTAGTAACTCCCATTAATACAACTCCTAGAACATAAACCGGCAAATATTTTATAAAGATTTCTTTAAAGTTTTTCTTATATTTTTTAAAATCTAGTTTTAATTCCTTATAATAAACCAAAACAACAATAATTAAATATGATAGATTTGACAAAATTAAATATAAATTTTTTTGAAATAAGTTAAATTTACTAGAATCAAGTCCCATAACTTCTAAAAAAAGTATAGGTACTATTTGCCACAAAAAATACATAAAGAACATAATCACATTCTTTGTAATTTTAATATATTTATCTTTATTCATGTTTTTATCACTACTTTCTTTATAATTATAACAAAAAAATCGCTTAAAAGGGTGTAAAAGTTAAAAAATTATGATATAATTAACTCATCAGCAAAGAGTGAGGCAAAAAACCTCGCTCTTTATATATAATGGGAGGTATATATGCTTGAAAAAATAAAAGAGATGTTAGTTGAACCATTAAAAAAAGAAAATATAGACATTGTAGATGTTTTATATGAAGATGAAGAAGGAGTAAAAAATCTATATATAATTATAGATAAAAAGCCATATGTTGATATAGATACATGTGTGCTTGCAACTAATATAGTTAATCCAATATTAGACAAAGCAGATTTAATAGAAGAAAGTTATGTATTAAATGTATGCTCAAAAGGAGGAGAATAAGATGAACGGATTAGATTTTATAAGAGCAGTTAAAGCACTTGCAAAAGAAAGAGGCATTAGTGAAGATGAAATATTTGAGTATATGGAAACAGCACTTCATGCAGCTTTCAAAAAAAATAATAATGCAACAAATAGTAAAGTAAAAATAGATAGAAAAACAGGAGAAATAAAAGTAGTTGCATACAAGGTAGTTGTTGACGAAATAAATATGGAAGATGAAGAAGATGCACAAATCTTACTAGAAGAATTAGGAGATAACCCTAACCATTTAAAAGTAGGAGATGTTATTGAAGAAGAAGTAACACCAAAAGATTTTGGTAGAGTAGCAGCATCAACTTGTAAACAAGTATTTACACAAAAAGTTCGTGAAGCAGAAAGAGAAAGCATAATGAAAGAATTTGAAGACAAAGAAGGAGAATTAATGGTAGGTACTTTAGCAAGAGAAGATAAACAAAATTATTATGTAGATCTTGGTAGAGCACACGGAATCCTTCCAAAATCAGAAATAATTCCTGGTGAAGAATTAGTAATGGGTTCACAAGTTAAAGTATATGTTTCAAAAATAGAACTTGGTCAAAAAGGTGGCCCAGTTATACTTCTTTCAAGAAGTCATTATGGATTTGTAAAAAGATTATTAGAAAAAGAAATTCCAGAATTAAATGAAGGAATAGTTATTCTTTATAGCGTTGCAAGAGATCCAGGAAGCAGAAGCAAGATAGCAGTTTATTCAGAAAATGAAAAAGTAGATGCAGTAGGTGCTTGTATTGGTGAAAAAGGAATAAGAATTAATAATATTTCTAAGGAACTTAACGGTGAAAAAATTGATGTTGTAGAGTATAGCAAAGATTTAGTTCAATTTATTAAAAATGCTTTATCTCCAGCAAAAGATGTTGAAGTATATATATTAGATGATAAGAAAAGTGAAGCATTAGCAGTTGCAGAAGGAGATAATTTATCATTAGCAATTGGTAAAAAAGGACAAAATGTTAAACTTGCCGCAAGACTTACAAAATGCAAAATTGATGTAAAAACAAGAGAACAAGTTCAAGAAGAAGGAATAAATATTTATAAATATTACGAAGCATAAGGAGGTTTTTAATGAAAAATAAAAAAATACCACTTAGAACGTGCGTTGTAACAAAAGAAAAATTAGAAAAAAAAGATTTAATTAGGGTTGTCAAAAATAATGAAAATGAAGTTTTTGTTGATTTAACAGGTAAAGCAAATGGTAGGGGTGCATACATTAAAAAGGATATAGATGTTTTAAATAAAGCAAGAAAATCAAAGGTTTTAGATAAACATTTAGAAACTACTATTGATGATAGTGTGTATGAAAAGCTTGAAGAAATAATAAATCAATAAAAATGGTATTAGGGGGTAATATTTTGTCAGATAAAAGAGAAAACTATTTATCTTGGGACGAATATTTTATGATGAATGCGCTTTTGATATCTGCAAGAAGTAAGGATCCACATAATAGAGTAGGTTCATGTATAGTAAATTCTGATAATAAAGTTTTATCAGTTGGTTATAATGGTCTTCCAAGAGGTATGAATGATGATACATTTGACTGGGCATCAACAGGTGAAATAACAGGAATAAAAAAAGATGTTAAGGACTATTATGTAGTACATGCCGAAAGAAATGCAATATTAAATTATAGGGGTAGCCTAGACGATTTAAAAGGCAGTACTCTTTATGTAACTTGGTTTCCTTGTACAGAATGCACAAAGGAAATAATTCAAGTAGGTATTAAAAAGGTTGTTTATTTAAGAATGTATTCAAAAAAAGAATTAGTAGATATAAGCAAAATAATGCTTAATCATGCTGGTGTAAAAGTAGTTTGTTATGGTATAGATGATATTACAAAGGAAGAAGTAGAAAGTGTAACAGATGATGTATTATCACTTGCTAAAAAACTAGAAAGAAAAAATTAAAAGGAGGCGAATAGCTTATGATGAGTGTTAAAGAATATGCTTTAGATATAAATGTTACAGTTGAAGCAGTAATTAAAAAAGCACAAGAATTAGGTTATGATATTAAAAATGCAGATGATATGTTAGATGAGGACCAAATAATTGATTTGGACAATACTTTAACTATGAATGTGAATGAGGAAGAAGAACCAGAATATATAGATGAAATAACTGAAGAAAAGGATTATGATTTAGATGCAGAACTTGAAGATAAGGCTGAAGAACTTGCAAGTGCATCTCATATTAGATTTGATGATACTGTAAAAAAGCAAAAATTAAAGAAAAAGTCTGAAGTTCAAAAAGAAGATATGCATGCAAAAAGAAAGCAAATGTATAAGAATAAAGAAAAACTTATGCAAAATGAAGCATCTCATGATGATAATATTATAGTTTATAAAGAAGGAATGACAGTTAGCGAACTTGCTAAAGAATTAAATGTTAATCCAACTGAAGTAATAAAAAAACTAATGAATTTAGGTATAATGGCTAGTTTAAATAATTCACTTAGTTATGATGATGTAGAGATGATTGTAATTGATTATGATAAGACATTAAAGAGCTTCGAATCACAAGACAAGACTAATTTTGAAAAATTTGAAGTTAATGATGATCCAGCATCTTTAGTAGATAGACCAGCAGTTGTAACTATAATGGGACATGTTGACCATGGTAAAACAAGTTTACTTGACTACATCAGAAATAGTCATATTACAACTGGTGAATTCGGTGGAATTACACAACATATTGGTGCATATCAAATAGAAAAAAATGGTAAAAAGATAACATTCATAGATACTCCAGGACACGAAGCATTTACTGAAATGCGTGCAAGAGGTGCTGCTGTAACAGATATAGTTATTATAATTGTCGCAGCAGACGATGGTGTAATGCCTCAAACGGAAGAAGCAATAGATCATGCTAAAGCTGCAGGCGTACCAATAATAGTTGCTATAAATAAAATGGATAAACCAGGTGCAAATCCAGAAAAAATTATGACTGAAATGGCAGCTCGTGGTCTTACTCCAGAAGAATGGGGTGGAGATGTAATATATCAAAAAATATCTGCATTAACAGGTGAAGGTGTTAGTGATTTATTAGACAGTATTCAACTTGTTGCAGAAATGAGTGAATTAAAAGCAAATCCAAATAGATATGCCCTAGGTACAGTAATTGAATCAAAACTTGATAAAAATGTTGGTTCAACAGTAACATTACTTGTTCAAAATGGAACACTTAGATTAGGTGACCCAATTGTTGTTGGGACAACTTATGGAAAAGTTAGAACTTTAAAAGATGATTTAGGAAGAGAAGTAGTTGAAGCACTTCCATCTACACCAGTTGAAATAACAGGTTTAAGTGACGTTCCATCATCTGGTGATAGATTTATGGCTTTTGAAACAGAAAAAGAAGCTAAAACTATTGCGGAAAATAGAAAAGAACAAGCAAAACTTAAAAATAGTAAAAATAATAAAGCAATTTCCCTAGATGATTTATTTGATAAAATTAAATCAGGTGTAAAAGAAATAAATGTAATACTTAAAACTGATGTTAAAGGAACAGAAGAAGCAGTTAAAAATTCTTTATCTAAGATAGAAGTTGAAGGTGTTAGAGTTAATGTAATTAGAAGTGGTGTTGGAACAATTACTGAAAGTGATATAGTACTTGCAAATGCATCTGATGCTATTATCATTGGATTTAATGTAAGACCAAATGCAAAAACTTTAGAAGTTGCAAAAGAATATAATGTAGATATAAGACTTCATAATATTATCTATAAATTAGTTGAAGAAATGGAAAGTGCAATGAAAGGTATGCTTGATCCAGAATATGAAGAAAAAGTAATTGGTTCAGCAGAAGTTAGAAAATTATTTAAATTCTCTAAAGTAGGTACTATCGCAGGATGTATGGTAACAGACGGAGTAGTAAGATCAAATGCTAAAGCAAGATTAATAAGAGATGGTGTTGTTGTCTATGATGGTGCAATTAATACAATTCAAAAAGAAAAAGATCAAGCTAAAGAAGTTAAAAAAGGATTTGAATGCGGTATTACTCTTGAAAATTATAACGACATAAAAGAAAAAGATGTAATTGAAGCATATGAAATGGTAGAAATAAAAAGATAGTTATAAATACACTTTTGGGGGAAGTTTATGGAGAAGTTACTAAGTATAATAGAAGCACAAAGAGAATTATTAAATTTTATTGGATATGATATAGATATAAAAAAAGGTGAAATCCCATTATTTGAAAGTATAGATATAAAAAAAGGTAATACAAAGGTTGGAACATTTGATATAAAAAAATCTAATTTGTATTACCTTGATAAAGATGGGTATTTAATTGGAAATATAGTAAAAAATCCAAGATATTCAAGAGAAAAAGAAAAAAATATGCACACTATGTGTCATATATGTATAAAAGATGGAAAAAACAAATTTGATTGTTATAATGGTATAAAAAATAAACATTCGGATAGAAATATATTAGATAGATGTGCTGTTATGTTAAATGATGAGTATATTTTGGTTAAGACATTTAAAGAACAAACACAAGATTTTTCTATAAATTATGATAATGATAAAATTTCATTTTTCTTTATTTGGACTTATGAAGAATCAAAGATAACAATTAGAGTGAATGATATTTTTATATGTATCTTATCTAATCAAAAAGATGAAAATTCTTCATATATAGAAATTAAAAAAGGTAAAGAAAATACAAAGGAAAGTGGTGCACTTGAAGAACTAATAGAAGATAATAAAGAACTATTAAGTCATGTATCTAATTTAATAAAAGAATCAACCAAGGTAGATTTGTTTAATAATTCTTTAAACTACATAAAACAAAGAAAAAATGTAAAATTAGACGAAAGTAAAACAAAAGTATATATACCAGAATAAGAGGTGTTAAAATGAGTATTAAAACAGAAAGACTTGCAAATTTACTTGTTAAAGAAATCAGTTCAATTTTAATGACTGAAATAAAAGACGAAGATATTAAATTTGTAACAATAACACATTTGGATTTATCTAGTGATTTATCTTATGCAAAAGTTTATTGTACAGTTTTAAATGATGAGAATAGAGATAAATGTATTCATGATTTAAATGGAGCAAAAGGATTCATTAGAAGTGAACTTATGAAAAGAAAATTAGAAATGAGAAAAATCCCAGAACTTCATTTTGTATTTGATGAATCGATAGATTATGGAAATAAAATAGAAAAAATAATAAAAGAAATACATGAAAATGATTAGTATTGACTAAATGTTATCTTTATAATAAAATATAATTGTAATTTGATTGTGATTAATATATAAGTAATTATTATTTATGAAAAAAGAGACTTAGTGGTTTGCTGAGAACTAAGCATAATAATAATGAAATTACAATATTATGAATTAAAGCGTAAATTCATGCGTTAAATGAAAAAAAGAGCATAGAAAAGTCTATGAAGTAAGGTGGTACCGCGTTTAATCGTCCTTACATCATGGACTTTTTTTAAGTATTAGGAGGAAAAATTATGAATTTTTATGATGAATTAAAATGGAGAGGTCTAATAAAAGATGAGGCTGGAGATGATTTAGAAAAAATAATAAACGAAAAGAAGGCATGTTTCTATTGGGGAACAGATCCTACTGCAGATAGCCTTCATATTGGACATTATTCTAGTTTAGTAACTGCTAAGAGACTTGCAAAAGCAGGATTTCATCCAATATTATTGGTTGGAGGAGCAACTGGTATGATAGGTGATCCAAGACCAACATCAGAAAGAGAAATTATCTCAAAAGAAACAGTTTTAAATAACGTTGAATCTATAAAGAAACAAGTTGAAAAAATATTTGATGGTAATGTTGAAGTAGTTAATAATTATGATTGGTACAAAGATGTTAATATTCTTGATTTTTTAAGAGATACAGGAAAATATATTAATGTTAATTATATGCTTAATAAAGATATTATTAGTAGAAGACTTGAAACTGGTATAACATTTGCGGAGTTTACTTATACATTATTACAAGGTAATGACTTTGTACATTTATATGAAGAAAAAAATTGTATAATGCAAGCTGCAGGTTCTGATCAATGGGGTAATATTACAACTGGAATTGAATTAATAAACAAAAAATTAGGTAAAAAAGCATATGCATTTACAATGCCTTTAATATTAGATTCAAATGGTAAGAAATTTGGAAAATCAGAAGGAAATGCATTATGGCTTGATATAAATAAAACATCAAGTTATGAAATATATCAATATTTAATAAATAGCAGTGATGAAAAAGTAGAAGAATATTTGAAAGTATTTACATTCTTGAGTAAAGAAGAAATTGAAAAAGTTATGAGTGAACATAAAGAATGTCCAGAAAAAAGAATTGCTCAAAAAACACTTGCAAAAGAAATTATAACTGATTTACATGGTACAGAAGAATATAATAAAGCATTAAAAATAACAGAAGCATTATTTAGTGGTGATATTGCATCACTTTCAGAAAATGAATTAAAAGATGCATTATCAGGTGTTCAGACAGAAACAATAACAGAAGAAATGAATATTGTTGATATGCTTGTAAACACTAAAATTTTATCAAGTAAAAGAGAAGCAAGAGAATTTATTAATAATGGTTCAATAAGTATTAATGGAGAAAAAATAAATACAACTGATATGCTTGTAAATAAAGAAAAAGCGTTATATAATAAATATATAGTAGTAAGAAGAGGCAAGAAAAAATACTACTTGGTTATATTTAATTAGGAGGAAAAAATGGCAAAATTATTTTCAAAAGAAAAAGATATAGTTTTAAAAGTAATTAACTCAATACTTGTGATATGGCTTATTGCGGCTATTGTAATTACATTTGGAGTAGGAATAAGAATATTTAATAAAGATGTAACACTATCTTATTCTGATTATTCAAAACAAATTTGTGATTTGGATAAAATTCCTACAGAAGAAATTGATCAACAAACAATTAAAGATAATTGTTATGCAAGTTATATTGCGGAAAAGAAAGAAAATGAATCATATAATAAGGCAAATGTTAATAATATTCTTGTATCATTATCAAATATTGTTATAGTTGCATTATTCTTGAGTTTATTAAATAGAAAATATAAATAAAATATTAAAAATTTATATATTTTAATATTTTTGTTTAATATTATAAAAAATTGATTATTTTTATCCAAATTATGGACTAAAATAAAATAAAATGGTATGATATAGACAATAGAAGAGGAGAGTTTGTATGAAAGAATTTAAAATTATAGTGGATGGTGAAGAGAAAACAGCAGAGTTAGTGACAAGATTATATTCAGAAGAGTTAGGCCTTGAATATATATATTATTATATTAAAGAAGAGAATGATAATGATGACACAGAAAAAGAGTTGTATGCATCAAGAATTATTTCTGAAGATGATGAACATGATAAAATAATTCCAATAACAAATGAAAATGAAAATAAGATAGCATTTAAGATGTTTTCAACAATGTATAATAAAGTAAGTAATGAAGTGGGTGGTGAGTAAAATGGATAGTAGTTATTTAAATATGCTTATAGATGATAATATAGAATTATCTGAAAAAGTTGAAAAGTTATCAAACCTTGATATTGACAAAATTACTGAAGAAGTTTTTCAAAAAGATGATTTAGCAAAATTAACTGAAGAAAAAGTAACGTATTTAATAGAAACATTTAACGAAATAGAAAACTTTATCAAAAAAATAAATAATGATCAAGAAAGTAAAATTAAAGACAATAAATCGAGAATTAATGAAATAACAGAAGAAATAAGGGCATTTGATCCTAGTGAACTTGATCAGGAAAGTTTAGAAAATTTTTCTAATTTAATTAAAGAAAAAAATACTTTACAGAATGAAATATCAAAAATTAGGCAAAAATGTGATAAACGTGATAATATTTTAACCATATTAAATAAGGCATATTCAGAAATTAATGATAGAAGAATTGATATTGATAATGGTAAGTATTCTGAAGAACAACAAAAAATAGAATCTGAATTACAAAATGTAGAAAAAAAATTGGCAGATAATGAAAAAAAATCAAATGAGCTATCTAAGAAAATAGATGTTTGTAATAATGAAATATCAGAAATTTTTGAAGATCTTAAGAAAATTAACTCTAAAGAAGGAGTTTTATCTGATGAAGATCAAAAAAAACAAAAAAATATATTTGAAAAATTGAACCAAAAGGTTGTAGAAAAAAAAGAATATGAGGAAGAGATTGATTTATTAGAAGAATCAGCTCAAAAATTAGAAGATCAAAAAGCAGATTTAGAAGATAGAAAAGGAAAAAATGATAAGAATTTAAAAAAACAAGAAGAAAATAAAAAACATATAGAAAATCGTATATCTAAATTTGAGGAATTAGCAGAAAAAGACAATTTAACAAAAATTGAAATGGGAATATTCAAAGGTATTCATGATGAAATAATGTATGATCCTGATATTAAAGATGTTGAAAAAAAGAAACTTGATGAAAAATATATAAGCAATAGTTCAGTATTGAATGCACCACTTGATCCATCTAAAATTAAAGTAAGTAACGGTATAAAAAAACAAAAGGAAGTTGCAAAAGTTTCTAGAATAAAATCTAGAGTTGCAAAAGCGAAAGTCAGTACATTATTATTTATTCAAGATAAATTTGATAAAGCAGTAAATCAATGGACAGAATTTAAAGCAAATTCAGTTGAAAAGAAAATTAATAAATTGGAAGAAAAACAGAAAAAAATCAATGAAAAAAGAACAGAGTTGGAGGAGATGAGGGCAAGTCTTCAAAATTTATATACTAATAATCCAATTTTAGATCAAGAGGATGTACCTAGCGCTCGTAAAATGTAAAAGAGGAGGAAGAATAAAATGGGAGAAAAATTTGAGGTTGAATTAAATAATGGTGAGAAAAAAGAGGCAACTTTAATAACAAGAATAAAATCTGAAGGTTCAACTAATGAATATATATATTATTTTATAAAAAACGATAATGATAATGATAATGATGTTTCTATTTATGCTTCAAAAATTGTAATTGAAAACGGTAAAAATATGATGAAGAATTTAGAAAATGAAGAAGAAAGACAAGAGGCGTATAAGATTTTTTCTGAGACATATAAATCATTAAGGAAAAAAGATAGCTAAAAGCAAGGGGTGGAATCATGGATATTACAAAATTATCGGATGATGAACTTGAAGTTTTAATACAATTGTATGATTCAAAAAAGGGGGTTCTTTTAAGAAAGAAAGAACTTGAAAAAAAAATTATAGAAACATTAGATAAAATAAAAAATATCGAAAAAGAATTATTAATTTTAAAGAATGAATATCAAGAAGGTGGCGAAAATAAAAAAATTATTTCTATTGATGAAGTCCAAAAAAAGCATGATATTTTAGAAAATGTTAAGCCAGAAAGGAAACAAAAAAAAGACTTGATTGATATATGTTCAGTTTTGCTTAAAGAATATGGTGATATTTTAAATGAAATCGAAGAAATAGATAAAGAAATAGATAAAGTATCTACTATAGAAGAAATTGAAACATTGAGTACAAATCAAGGAATGAAGGTTGAAACATTAAATACAGTCGTACATATTCAACCAACTGATTTAAATGATATTATCCTAATATTTAATTCAATTGAAAATTCTATAATATCTGAAACGACTATAAATATAGTTAATGAAATAATAGAAAAATTTAAATCGAATGAAGAAAAAGTAGTAGAAAATGATAATCCATATGAAATGTTAAAAAAATTATATAATAGTAACAATATGAAAAAGGAAGAAAACGAAGAATTTTTGAGTAGAATTCCAAAATTTATAGAAAAAGATGATACTAAAGAAGAAAAAATAATTGGTGAGGAAGAAAATGTTAATGAATTAAAAGATAATGTTAGCAAAATAGATACAAAAGAAAATCAAATTGAAGTAATTAATGCCAATGATAATGGAGATGCAATTAATAATGGTGAAAATTCTGAAGATTTAAATGATGAAGGTCAAAATATAGTTAATATCAATACAGATGTGGAAGAAATTAATAATAATTCAGAAGAGTTAACAGAGGATGATTCAAAAGTAAATTTACAAGTTGATTCCAACATAGAACAGAATGTTGGTACAATTGATGAAAATTTAGAACAAAGTGTTAAAGAACCCATTAACCTAAACGTTCTTACTGAAAATGTAATTACAGATTTGAATACTCAAGATAATGAAAATAAAGATGAAAATAAAATAGTAGGAATGCCTGAACTAGATTTACCTATATCAAATTTAACTCAAGAGTCAAATATTAATTCTTCTATTTCAGAAGCAACAACTCCAACTTTTGAGGTTCCAGCACCTAACATTCCAAAAGATGTAGATTCAAGCATTGCAAGCAATAATAATGTCCCTCTTAATGAAGAAGAGGTAAACTCAATACTTGCGGGTAATGATATTGCTGAACCATCTTCAAAAGAAGAAGTGTCAGAGGTAATTATTAAAGAACCATCAGAACCATCTAAGATAGCAAATTCTACTGAAGCAAAAGTTCAAACAATATTAAAGGTATGGTCTAAGTACAAAGCTCCAAAAACTATTATAAAAAATGATATTAAAAATGATGAAAATATAGTATCCTTAGATGCGATATTATCGGGTTCAGATAATTCCAAAAATACACCACAAAATGATATACAGTCATTTTTCTCAAATGCAGCTTAAACAAGGGCTGCATTTCTTTTATTTTTAAGGGAAAATATAAAAAAAGTATTGTAAAAATTATGAAAAAATGGTATTCTATATTTATAAGCATAGTATGCTTATTAATAAGTCAAAATACGGAGGTTTATAACATGACAAAAGCAGAATTAATCGAAGCAATGGCAGCTAAATCTGGATTAACAAAAGCAGATTCATCACGTGCTTTAGAAGCATTCATGAGTGCAGTTGCTGAAACATTACAAAAAGGAGAAAAAATCACATTAACTGGATTTGGATCATTCGGAGTTTCTAGAAGAGAAGCTAGAGAAGGAAGAAATCCAAAGACTGGATTACCAGTTAAGATTGCTGCTAGAAATAGCGTTTCATTCAAAGCTGGAAGCAAATTAAAAGAATCAGTTAATAAATAATTAAAAAACCATTCATATTGAGTGGTTTTTCTCGTTTTATGATATAATTTTTATGGTGGTATTATGTATGAGAGTGCGATTAAAATATTAAATATATTAGAAAATAATGGTTATAAAGCATATATTGTCGGTGGATATGTTAGAGATAAAATACTTGGTATTGAATCTAATGATATAGATATTATTACAAATGCTAAACCAGATGAGTTAAATAAAATATTTAATAAAAAATGTTCAAATAATTATGGATGTATTATTTTATCATATAATAGTTATGAATTTGAAATAACTACTTTTAGAAAAGAATTTTATAAGGATAACAATAGAAGACCATATAAAATAGAATATATTAATGATTTAAAAGAAGATTTAATGAGAAGAGATTTTACTATAAATTCTATTTGTATAGATAAAAATGAAGATTATATAGATTTATTAAATGGAATTAATGACATTAATAATAAGGTTATACGTGTAATAGGTGATTCTGATAAAAAGATATATGATGATCCATTAAGAATACTTAGAGCTATTAGATTTGCAAGTATATATAATTTTCGTTTAGATGATAATTTAGTTTCATCAATTATTAAATATAAAGATAGATTAAAATATATTTCTTTTGATAGAATAAAAAATGAATTAAACATTATTTTTAGGCATAATAAAGCTAATAATGTATTTAAACTTATAGATGATTTAGAATTGGATAAAGTGCTTAAAATAAGCCATAAAAATATGATTATTGACTCTGATAATTATATTGGAGTTTGGGCACAGGTTTTATATTCAGATGATTATAATTTTTCTAAAAAAGAAATGAATGAAATTAGTATAATAAAAAGTATTATAGAAAAAGGTTACATAGATGATTATATGTTATATAAATATGACTTTAATATAATAAGAACATCATCTTTAGTATTAAATCTAGATATAGATTATAGAACTAGATATAATAATTTACCAATACATAACAGAAAAGATATAGATATTGATTCATATGATATAATGAAATTAACTAGTAAAGAAAATATTGATAAGATTTATGTAGATTTAGAAAAACAAATATTGTATAATAAGTTAAAAAACGAAAAATCTATTCTTATAGAATATATAATGAATAATTTTAGAAATTAGGTGATATTTTGAATAAAAATGTTATAGAAAGTTTAATGATTGTTAATAATCATTTAATAATACCAAATTATTTTATTAAATATTATAAAAAATTTGATTTAGAAAATAATGAATTATTAATGCTTATATATTTATTAAACTGTAATGAAAAATTAATATTAGATAATAAAAAAATATCTAAAGATTTGTATTTAGAAGAAAATGAAGTTTTAAATATAATTAGTAGTTTAATAGAAAAAAATTATATATCAATTGAAATGAGTAAGAATAATGGAATAATAGAAGAGTATATATCATTAGATTTATTTTATGAAAAAATTAATTCTTATTTAATAGAAAATGATAAAAAAGATAATTCTTCCGATATATATTCTAAATTTGAAAAAGAATTTGGAAGAACTTTATCACCTGTAGAATATGAAACAATAAGTAAATGGATTGAAAGTAATATACCTTTAGAACTTATTGAAGCCGCATTAAAAGAAGCAATATTAAGTGGTGTTAATAGTATAAGATATATTGATAAAATACTCTTTGAATGGAATAAAAAAGGGTATAAAACTTCTTTAGACATTGTAAACAAAAATAAAAAAGATGAATATATAGAAGAAATATATGATTATGATTGGTTAAATGAATAAAGACATATCAAATTGATATGTCTTTTAATATTGTTTAATTTGAATTAGTCGTTTGATTTGTGTCATTACCGGAATTTCCACCAGTTCCACTTGATGAATCACTTACTGTAATTGTTCTAGTTGCTGTTTCTGTTGAACCATTGTATGAAATTGAGTATTTTAATGTATAGGTTCCAGCCTTAGTGAATGTATATGAATCTTTTTGAGATTTACCACTTGTTCCAAGTTCAGCACAAGAAACTGTTATTTTTGCTTTACTAGTAACATCAATTCCATCACTAAATACTTTTATACCAGAGTCTGTATAACTACTTCCTACAGTTGCAGTATCTTTTGAATTACCAATAACTTCATATGTAAGAAGACTACTAGTTTTTTCAGGTTCACCTTTAACAGTTGTAGTTATACCAGAACTTGCAGTACATCCTAAATTAGCAAGTTTAGTTTTAACTATATATGTAACATTACTATTTATTTTTGTAGTTTTAAATGATGTTTCTGTTGTGAATCCTAATGAATTAGTTGTTCCTGTATTATTATCTTTAACAAGAACTTCATAGCCAAATTCGCCATCAGATGCTTTTCTAACTGAAAGTGCTGATTCTAAACTACTACCAAAATAATTTTTATAATTTTTCCTGAAATAATCATCAGTTAAATATTCTGGTTTAGAAGCTGCCGCCCATGTAAGTTCAACTTGATTACCATTTGTTTTTGCTGTTAATCCAGATGCATTTGAAAGTGTACTATATCTTGGAGATACTTCAGTAGGTTGAGTTCCTTTTTTGAAGTATTCAGTAACCTTCATGTTATCTGGTGTATTAGCAGAAGGAAGCATTAAAGGTGATGTTTCTTTTTCTACAGTTACTTTTACAACACTATTCGGTACTGTAAATTTTTTACTACCACTTCTATCAGATATATTTGATATTATTTGTCTAAATATTTTACCACGAACTGAATATCCTTCACTTCCTAAGTAATATCCTTTTTCTGCTTCTGTATAACCATACCATAATGATACAGCATATTCTGGTGTATAACCTGTTACCCACATGTCCATATTTGCAGACGATGGATAACCATTTATTTTTCTAGCTGCTTCGTCAAACATTGTTGTACCAGTTTTAGCAGCAAGTTGTACACCACGAACAGATCCACCAATATTTCCATAACCAGAAACAGCATATGTTAATGCGTCAGTTATCATATATGCGGTTGAATCTGACATAACTCTTGTTCTTTTACTTTTTAAACTTACAGTTTTATCTGAATCAATATATTCTACTTTGTTAATTGTATATGGTTCAGCATAATAACCACCATTCGAAAATGCGGCATATGCAGCAGCCATATCTCTTGGATTTGATCCACTAAATGCACCAAGTGCATGTGCTTCGTGTAAGTCTGAAGTTGCTTTTGTATCATTCTTGTCTTTTTTATTTACACAAACTTTTCTTTTTTTATCATATTTATAATCACCGCTACATACTTCAGGAGTTATTCCAAGATTAGTAACGAATTCTTTTATTTTTGCATTTTCTGTTGATTGGAATACCTTAAGTGCAGGTATATTTCTTGATGCAGCAAGTGCATATTTATATGTCATTGTACCACCATAGCTACCATCAACGTTTCGTATAGAAATACCACTTGAATATCCATGTGGTCCATCATACACCTGTGATGCAAGGCCAGCACCACTATATTCAAACGCTGGTCCATAATCAAATAATGGTTTAGCACATGATCCTATTTGTCTTGTTATATCAGTTGCATAGTTAAGTTGTCTTGCACCAGTTCTATTTCTACCACCACCGACAGCAACTAAAGCACCAGTATTAACATCAACAATTGCAACACCTGCTTGAACTTTATCATCTTTCCAAGTCCATGTTTTACCATTCATTAAATCATTTAATACTGTTTGTTTATCAGTATCTAGATTTGTATATATTTTCATTCCTGTTGTATAAGGATTATTACCAGTTTTTTCTTCAACTTCATCAATTACTACATCTATATATGATTGATATTCGTTTGATTCACTTTCTGGATTTGATGATCTAAGAAGACTTGTTACTGAAATCTTTTTAGCATCTTCTGCTTCTTCTTTAGTAATATATCCATGTCTTTGCATTAGGTATAGAACTGTATTTCTTCTTTCTTCTGCATAATCTGGATGTCTATATGGATCATATGAAGTAGGTGCTTGGAATAAACCAGCAATTAAAGATGCTTCACTTAAGTTAATATCAGAAACAGATTTTCCAAAATAACTTTGACATGCTTGTTCAACACCATATGAGTTATTTCCAAGGAAAGGAATATTTACATAAAATTCCATTATTTCTTCTTTTGAATAATTTTTTTCAAGTTTGAATATTGAAATGTATATATCTGTAAATTTTCTAACTATTCCTTCGAAACCAGAAGATTCAACAGATGTATAGTTATTTTTTGAAACTTGCATTGTAAGTGTTGATCCACCACCAGCATTACCATGACCTGTTATTTTATTTACTACTTGTCCTGCGGATGCTTTTAAGAAACGAGGTAAATCAAAACCATTATGTTGCATAAATCTTGAATCCTCTGTTGCGATAATCGCATCAACTAAAACTTGTGGTAAATCGTCATAATTAACGTTTTTTCTTTTTTCAACACCAAGTTTAGTAATTTGTTTCCCGTTTTTATCATATACTATAGATGATTCTGTACTATATAAGTTTTTTGGATCAAAATTTGGAGCTTTTACAACTATGTATACTGCAAATACTATTCCACCAATTAATCCAATAAGCAATAAAAGTAAGAATATATTAAGTAATAATTTTAATATTTTTTTAACTTTTTTCTTTTTCTTTTGCTTAACTACAGTATCATTTGATTTAGTTTTCTTTGTACTTGTTTTTTTGTTTGTTTTTTTCATCATTTTATCAGCCACCTTTATCTTTTTTTATTTATCATAAATTATGTTTATATATGGAAAACAAAATATATAGACATAATGTATTTTAAATCATTATCTCATCTACTATTTTTATATATTCTAATCTTGGGTTATAATTTTCATTAATCAAGTAACCATTATCATTAATATATGAAAGAGGTATTGATTTTCTTTCATTATTATATAGGAATTCTTCTAATTTTTGAGTTTCTAATAAAAATGTTTTATTTATCGTCGTAAATCTGATTATTAAAAAAGATATTCCACCATGATTCTTAACTTTAATTAAATGATCAATTTGGTGTTTATGAATATTATTTAATGAAAAAGATGTCTTAGATTTTGTTTCTTTTGCTTCAAAGTCTATATATTTTCCTTTATATATACCATTATAGTCAGTAGTAGAAGGTATTTCATAATATGCTTCTGTTATTTTTGTATTAATTCTTTTATTATAATCTACTTTAACTACTTTTATTGGAGTAGGTTTTTTATATATAACCGCTATATCATTATCAAGATAATATTTATTTGATGAATTAATATCATCTTCTAAGTTCATACCTCTTTTCCCATAATATATATAATTTTCATTAATAATTTTCTTTTTATTTGGGTAATTCATTATAACCACCATATTAATTATACTATATATTGAAAAAATTTGATATATTTTCTTTTAAAAAATTTGAATTCTATAATCTAATTATATCTATAATTATCTTTGTTTGTCGATTGTAATGAAACTAATTTAGTTTTGTGATAACGTAATAATAAAGGAGATAATTAAAATGAATAATTTATATCTTATATATGTAATTGATAATATGATTGAGGATGTAGAAGATAGTAAATTAGATTTAATGTTAATGTGTTTGTAAACAAATAAAGTAAATATATGTCTATTGACAAATAGACCTTTTTCTGTGATAATTACTTAAAAGAGGTGAGGCAAAAGTGTCAAAGGAAATTTTGTTAAATCCAGATATGCTTTATAATTGGGATTTTAAAGTTGATGCTAGAGGATATAGACCTCAAGAAGTTGATAAAGTACTTGATATGGTTATAAGTGATTATAATGCATATAACAGTATGATTAGAGAAAAAGATAGACAAATCGATGCTTTGAATAATCAAATTCTTGAACTTAAGCAAAAACTTAGAAATGCTAAAGCCAATATGGATATTGTAAAAAATAGCGAAAGACAAGTGACTAATGTTGACTTACTTCGTAGAATTTCCGAATTAGAAAAAATAATTTATGGAAGAAATAATGATAATGAATAATAATTTTTAGGTAAACGCTGCATTTGTATGTAGAGGAAAGTCCATGCTCGCACTCTTCTGTGATGAGAGTAGTGTTTGTGTATAGGGAAAAAATAACCTATAGTAGTTTATGCTAACGACGATGAATAATCCTAAGGTTTTCTATGGATTTAGTAGTCATAAAGTGCCGCAGTGACGATATTTTTCCGAAAGGAAAAAGTGAAACGATTGGTAAACTCCGCAAGCGAGAAACCCAAAATATGGTAGGGGAACCTGTGCAAGGAAAAAAAGAACTAAGCACAGGATGAGTTAATCATAGATAAATGTTTACCACCTAGTGATAGGTACAGAACATGGCTTATTAAAATTATTATTTTTTTAAATTGTAAGGAGTGAAATGTTTGAAAGAAATAGGAGAAGTTCTAAAAGAATCAAGAGAACAAAATGGGGTGTCTATAGAGGAGGCCGCGGAGGATTTAAATTATAAAGTTTCTCAACTTGAAGCAATAGAATCTGGAAATTATAAAACATTTAAAGATATATTCTTACTTAAATGTATGATAACAGACTATGCTAAATACTTAGGACTTAATTCTGAACAAATAATAGATGAATTTAATGAATATGTATTTGAATCTACTTCTAAGATACCTATAGATGATATAGAAAAAGCAAGTAAAGCAAAAGAAAAAGAAGATAAGATTGCATCTCCATATACAAAAGAAGAAAAAGAAAAGAGTAAATTACCACTTATACTAATTATAATATTAGTTGTATTAATCGCAGTATTTGTAGGAGTTACAGCTTATAATAATAGCAAAAATAGTAATTCAAGCGATAATATTAAAATAAGTGATAATGAATAGAGGGGTAGTTATGAAAAATAAAAATTTGCCTAATAGACTTACTAATTCAAGATTAGTTATGTCAATTATAATAATTATTATATTGGTATTTCCATTTGATATGATAAATGTAAGCTTTAAAAAATTTCTTGTTAATAACACATTAATAATGGATACAAGAATGATTATAGTTGGAGTTCTATTTATACTTTCTTCTATAACAGATTTCTTAGATGGCCATTTAGCAAGGAAATATAATAATGTTAGTGATTATGGAAAGCTAATGGATCCAATTGCGGATAAGTTATCAGTAAATAGTTTACTTATAATTTTATCAGCATATGGTTATATACATCCAATTATTCCTGTAATAGTTGTAATGAGAGATATGATAGTTAATACTATTAGACTTTTTGCAAATACAAATGGTGAAGTAGTTCCAGCAGGATATACAGGAAAATTTAAAACTGCATTTTTAATGATAGGTTTAACACTTAAGCTTTTTGGCAATTTACCATTTGGTTTAATAAATATTGCTGCTGATGATTTCTTTTTAATTGCTGGTACAATATTATCATTAATATCTGGTGTTGAATATTATGAAGCTTATAAAAAATATTTATTTAAGAAACAAGATTAAAATATGATGAAAAATCATATTTTTTTTAAATTCTAGGGGAATTTTATTTATAAAGAGAGAATATAACATATGAAAGGGTTATTTTATACAAGTGAGAGGAGGTAATCATTCGGAAAATAAACATTAGAATTATGAATAGTTAAAAAGAAAAATTTTATTAAAAAATAAAAATAGAACAAATGTTTGAAAAAATACTTGATTTTGTTTTTAAGTTGCGTTATAATAGAAATGTATTAAGCTACAAGGAGGAAAAATAGATGGCAAAAACAAATGAAACAGATAAGGACAAGATATTATCGCAAGTTCTTTTAGATATAGAAAAGCAATTTGGTAAAGGGGCAATAATGAAACTTGGTGATGATACTCATAATGAAATAGCAGTATCACCAAGTGGATCATTAACACTTGATTTAGCTTTAGGTGTTGGAGGATATCCTAAAGGAAGAATTATTGAAATATATGGACCAGAATCATCTGGTAAAACTACATTTGCACTTCATGCAATAGCAGAAATTCAAAAAGCAGGTGGAAGAGCAGCTTTTATAGATGCTGAACATGCACTAGATCCAGTATATGCTAAAAATTTAGGAGTAAATATAAATGAGTTATTACTTTCTCAGCCAGATACAGGTGAGCAAGCACTTGAAATTTGTGAAGCATTAGTTAGAAGTGAAGCAATAAATATCGTTGTAATAGATTCAGTTGCAGCACTTGTACCACAAGCTGAAATAGAAGGTGAAATGGGTGATTCACATGTTGGTCTTCAAGCAAGATTAATGAGTCAAGCACTTAGAAAATTATCTGGAACTATTAATAAAACAAATACAATTGCAATTTTTATTAACCAATTAAGAGAAAAAGTTGGTGTTATGTTTGGTAATCCTGAAACTACACCAGGAGGAAGAGCATTAAAATTCTATTCAACAATTAGAATGGATGTAAGACGTAGTGAACAAATAAAACAAGGTGATAGTGTTATTGGTAATAAAACTACAGTTAAAATTGTAAAAAATAAAGTTGCGCCACCATTTAAAACAGCTGTTGTTGAAATTATGTATGGTGAAGGTGTAAGTAGAGTTTCTGAAATAATTGATTTAGGTGTTGAAGCAGGTATCATTGATAAAAGTGGTGCTTGGTACTCATATAATGGAGAAAAGTTAGGTCAAGGTAAAGAAACTGTTAAAGCATTATTAAAAGAAAATGATAAATTAAGAGATGAACTTGAACAAAAAGTTAGAGAACATTTTAATATGGCAATAAAAAAAGAAAAATAAAAAAAATTCTATATGATGTTAATTTAAAATATCAAACATCAATATAGATTTTTTTTTATATTAAATAACTTTTGTCCCCAAGCCTTTTTTTAGCATATTCTTCATATAATGCTTTAAATCTTTCATAATGGACAACTTCTCTTTCTCTTAAGAATGAAAGAGGTGCTAAAATATCTTCATCATCAGTTAAATCCATTAGATTTTCATATACTGTTCTTGCCTTTTGTTCAGCAGCCATATCTTCAGCAAGATCTGTTAAAGGATCACCAGTTACAGCAAAATATGCGGCAGTAAAAGGTATTCCGTTAGCATTTTGTGGGAAAACAGCATTTTTGTGTTCAGTATACTGACTTCCAAGACCTGCTTTTTTTAACTCTTCAGGAGTCGCACCATCTAAAAGTTGATATACCATCGCACTTATTATTTCAAGATGTGCCATTTCTTCAGTTGCTATATCAGAAAGAATAGCTTTACCTTTATCATCTGGCATTGTATATCTTTGATTTAAATATCTAAGAGTCGCACCAAGTTCACCTGCATAACCACCATTTTGTGTGATTATATATTTAGCCATTTCAACATTTTTCTTTTTTATATTTACAGGAAACTGTAATTTTTTTTCATATTTCCACATAAGAACCTCCTACTGTCTTTCCCATGGCCATGGACTATTTATCCAAGACCAAGGAGAGCCTTCATTTGAATTTAAAATAATATTTCCGAATCTTTTTTCATATTCTTTTAAGTATTTATTACTTATTTCTGAATATTGATTATAAAGTCCAATAGCCTGTGCATCATTTGGATATATGTCTAAATATAAATTAAGTTCATGAGCTGCGAAAGCATACATTTGAATTTTTTGCATTAACTCATCTCTTTCATTCATTGGCTTAATATTTGCAACATATTTGTAAGGCCAGAAATAATAATCAAAAAGATTACCTCTATTTAGTGCTTCATTTGGAGAAACTATGCTATATAATTCTTTATTTTCATTCATTTTTATCATCCTTTCATTTTTTATATTATGTATAATATTTATATTTGAATGAGCATTTGCCTATTGAGTATAAAACAAATGTTTGATATAATAAACATGGAGAAGAGATTATGGAAAGAATAGTTTTACATATAGATGTTAATAGTGCTTTTTTATCTTGGTCTGCAGTTAAACTTCTAGAAGAGGGATATAAAAAAGATATTAGAAATGAAGTTGCTGTTGTTGCGGGAGATCCTAAAAAAAGACATGGAATAATAGTGGCTGCAAGTATTCCAGCAAAAAAACTAGGGATAAAAGCGCCAATTAATTTGTATGAAGCAAGAAAAAAATATAAAGATTTAATAGTTGTAAAACCTGATCATAATTATTATTATAAAAAATCAAAGGCAATGATGGATTTTTTAAAAAAATTATTTCCAGAATTTCAACAATATTCAATAGATGAATGTTTTATAGAATATACATCTATGAAAAGAATTTATGGTGATGAAGTAAAGTTTGCTTATAAATTAAAAAATGAAATATATAAAAGATTTGGTTTTACAGTTAATGTTGGTATAGGTAATAATAAATTATGTGCTAAAATGGCATCAGATTTTGAAAAACCTAATAAAGTTCATACATTATATGAATATGAATTTAAAGATAAGGTATGGAATTTAGATATATCGGAGTTATTTATGGCTGGTAAATCATCATGTAAAAAATTAAGAGAACTTAATATAAATACTATTAAAGACCTTGCATGTGCAGATTATAATATGATTGTTCGTAATTTAAAAGGAATTGGTAAGATGCTTTATGAATACGCAAATGGTATAGATGATAGTAAAGTTGAAAATCTTTATGAAGAAAGAAAAGGAATAGGGTATTCTAGAACTCTTATAGATGATTCAGATAATATTGATGAACTTTATTCATATCTTTATAATTTTGCAAAAGATATTTCATATTCACTTAGAAAAAAAGAAGTATATGCTTCTACATTAATGGTAACTATTAGAAATTATGAATTTAAAACAGTAAATCATCAAAAAAAGTATACAAATTCATTTTGTTTAACAAATGATATATATGAGAAAGCAAAAGAGTTATTTAATGAATTTTGGGATAAAGAGCCAGTTAGATTAATAGGACTTAGAGCAACTGATTTTACAAGTACGAATAGTGTGCAGTTATCTATGTTTGATAAAAATAACGATAGTTATAAAGAAGAACAATTACAGAAACTAGTTGATAATATTAATAGTAAACTAGGTAGTTCATCTGTAACACTTGGAGTGAAAAAATAATATTTGTATGGTATAATCTTATAAAGAATATTAGAAGTTTAATATAGGAGTTTTGCTATGAAGAAATATAAAAAAATTAAAAATGATTATTATGAGTTTTTGTATGATGAAAAGTATCAAAAAGATATCGAGAAAATTCTAGAATATTCAACTAAAAAATTGATTGAAAATTTAGAATATTTTGGTGAAGAATCTTACGATAATGTTATTAGTGTATCGTTTTTTGATAATAGAGAAGAATTTATTAATAGGATTCATGAAATAGACAAAAATGCAAATCCACCAATATGGGCATCTGGTTGTTTTTATGGGGGAGAAAATCAAATATTATTTCCAGAAGGTGATATTAATAAAAAATTCTTTACACCTGCACATGAAACTTGTCATTTGTTATTTCTTAAGTATGTTTATTCAAATTATAAAAATAATAAAAGAATAGTATGGCTTGATGAATCATTTGCTGCTAATTTTTCTGGTGAAGTACAAAATAATATAAATAATGGTATATTTATAAATCAAATAAAAAAATATATAGGTGCTGTACTTCCAAATATGAATGATATATCGTTTGAAAATAAAAATATAAAAACAAAAGAGTATAATGCATATGATTTCTTCCATATAATAGGTAGATATTTAATTGAAACAAATAATAAAGATAATTTGTTAGAGTTATATAAAGATGAAGGAAGAGTTTTAAATTTAGGAGAGACAATCTTAGGTGATAGTATTGATTATTTTATAAAAAAATATAATTTATTAGAAGATGAAACTATTAAAACAATTTAAAATGCTAAGCAAAAAATATAAACTGGCATTTTTTTCTTTTTATATAAATAATTGTTATGGTATAATTTATATGTTGAATAAAAAATATTGTAAATAAAGAGGATGTAAAAAATGAATGAAGATATAATTAAACAAATTGCGCTTGAACTAAATATTAGAATAGAACAAGTAAAAAGTACATTAAAAATGTTAGAAGATGGTAATACAATACCATTTATTGCAAGATATAGAAAAGAAGTAACTGGTAATCTAGATGAAGAACAAATAAGATCAATTAGTGAAGTTTATGAATATCAAGTTAATCTGCTAAAAAGAAAAGAAGATGTTATTAGATTAATAGATGAAAAAGGTTTATTAACAGATAAAATTAAAACAGAAATAATGAATGCTTCAAAATTAGTAGAAGTAGAAGATTTATATAGACCATATAAAGAAAAGAAAAAAACAAAAGCAACAGAGGCAATTAAAAATGGTCTTGAAGGTTTAGCAAAAATTATATTAAGCTTTCCAAAAGAACTTTATGCTGTGGATAAATTCTTAAATGATAATGTTAAAACTAAAGAAGATGCTCTTGAGGGTGCTAAATACATAATCGCAGAGTATATAAGTGATAATGCTTATTATAGAAAATGGATAAGAAATGATATATATAATAACTCTAAAATAGTTACTAAGAAAAAGAAAAGCGCTGTTGATGAGAAAAAAGTTTATGAAATGTATTATGATTATTCTGAAGACGTTAAGTATATAAAACCACATAGAGTACTTGCTATAAATAGAGGAGAAAAAGAGGGGGTATTAAGTGTTTCACTAGAATATAATAAAGAATATATTTATAATTATTTAGAGAAAAAACTTATAAAAGATGAGAATTCAGAATGTGCAGTATATGTAAAAGATGCAATAGTTGATTCATATAAAAGATTAATTGGACCAAGTGTTGAAAGAGAAATTAGAAGTGAACTTACTGAAAAAAGTGAAGAAGGAGCAATAGAAGTATTTGCTAAAAACTTAGAAAATTATTTACTTACACCTCCAATGAAGGATAAAATGATATTAGGTTTAGATCCGGCATATAGAACAGGTTGTAAATTAGCTGTTATAGATTATACTGGTCAAATGCTTGATATAAAAGTAATATATCCTCATGAACCTAAAAATGATTTTGAAGGCAGCAAAAAAATTGTACTTGATTTAATAGATAAATATAATATTGATATAATAGCAATTGGCAATGGTACTGCATCAAGAGAAAGTGAAACATTTATCGCAAATGTTATAAAAGATGCAAAAAGAAGTGTAAGCTATATTATAGTTAATGAGGCTGGAGCGAGCGTATATTCAGCAAGTAAACTTGCAATAGAAGAATTTCCTAATTTACATGTTGAAGAAAGAAGTGCAATATCGATTGCAAGAAGACTTCAAGATCCACTTAGTGAACTTGTTAAAATTGATTCTAAGTCAATAGGTGTTGGACAATATCAACATGATGTAAAAGAAAAGAATCTAAATGAAGCACTTGACTTTGTTGTTAGTAAATCAGTTAATAATGTTGGTATTAATATAAATACAGCTAGTGCATCAATACTTAAATATATATCTGGTTTAACTAAAAAATCTATTGAAAAAATTATAGATTTTAGAAATAAACATGGTAGATTCAATTCTAGAAATGAACTTATAGATAATAAGATATTAAGTGCTAAAGCGTATGAACAATCAATAGGATTTATGAGAGTACTAGATGGATCTAATCCACTTGATAAAACTAGTATTCACCCTGAAAGTTATGATAAAACAACCAAACTTCTTGAAAGTATTGGTATGAATTATGATAGTCTTGGAACAGAAGAACTTATAAGTAAATTAGATAATATTAATATAGATGACTATTCTAAAAAACTTGATATAGATATTTATACACTTGAGGATATTATAAATTCACTTAAGAAACCTAATAGAGATCCAAGAGATGATTTTGATAAACCTATTTTAAAAAGTGATGTTCTACATATAGAAGATTTGAAAAAGGGAATGGAACTTGAAGGTACAGTTAGAAACGTAGTTGATTTTGGTGCATTTATTGATATTGGAATTAAAAACGACGGACTTGTTCATATATCAAAGATTACAGATAGGTATATAAAACATCCATCAGAAGTATTAAGTGTTGGTGATATTGTAACTTGTTATGTTGATGAAGTATTTTTGGATAAAGGAAAAGTTGCACTTTCGTTAATAAAAAATGATGAAAAATAATATTGTTTAATTAAATGAATATATTATAATAAATATAGATTGGAGTGAATTATATGAAAGAAAATGAATTAAATTTAAAAGATGAGAATATATTTAATCAATATTTGGAAGAAAATATAAAAGAGTTGAATAATAGAATTCAAAAATTACAAAATGAAATCTTTTATTTAATATTTAATAATATACCCGAAGATAAAATGAATGGTTCTATAGATGTACCAGTTGTAAAAAGAGAAAATAGTGATTTTGAAATATTAAAAACTCAAAAAGGTAAAATTTGTCAAGAAATAAGAAATATTCAAAAACAAATAACAGTGTCTTCAATATTGTCAAAAAAAGAGCTTTGTAATTTAAAACAAAAAAAAGAAAGCTTAGAAAATGAACTCGCTTATATAAATGAAAATCCTAAAAAATATTTGAGATATCAAGAAGCAAAAAACTTTAATTTTTCAAATGTTTCTGATGAAAGAATTAGAATAGTAATTAAATGTAAACTTGATGAACTTTCTATGCTTGTTAAAGAAAAGGAAAAATTTTCAAAAATAAACCCTTTTTCGAAGAAAAATGAAAAACAAAGAAAATATAAACCTGATAATGAATAAAAAAATAAAAAAAGTATTGACAACTAATAAAAAAATAAGTATACTTAAATAGTACTTATTTTTGATGCAGGTGTAGTTTAATGGTAGAACCTCAGCCTTCCAAGCTGACTACGGGAGTTCGATTCTCCTCACCTGCTCCATTGAGGAATCTGTTCGGAAAATCCGGACTTACATATATGAATCATTCGAAAGAATGATTTTTTTGTATCTTACAAATCATTGTAAAAAAGTAATGCTATCAATATTATTAATCAATAAGTTAAATAATTATATTTGAAATAAAAAAGATGATTATGAGCGTTAATGCTTTTTACCATCTTTTTATCTACTTTTTTCAATTTCATTATTAGGTGTCATTATTAAATTTTCTATATTATTACTATAATAATCAATATTGCTATATATTTTTTTTGCTCTTTCTACTTGTTTAAAATATTCTTTAACCATTTCATCATCTGGTGATGTATCAATTTTAGATACAACTCCATTTCGAAATAGATAATCAACTTTATTTACTACATCTACTAATTCTTCAAAATTATCTTTACCAATGTATCTTATAAGTTCATTATGATCTGCTTTAACTTTAGCGTTAATAATTTGTTGTCTAAATTTTAATAATAATGGTTTTAATAAGTTTTTAGTAATTAATGCAGTATTATGATTGCTTACATCTGATAAAGTGAATTCTAGTGGTTCAATTAAATATATTCCTTGTTTTTGTAACAATTCAATTGCTTCGATTGTAAAAATATCATTTATTGTTTCATTAAACTTTTCATATTTACGAAAAGAATTGTCGTAAGGGTTATTATCAACTTTTCTAAAATCTTCAAAGCCTAATGCAATGGGTGAAACTTGATCTATAATGTGTCCACATTCATGCATAAAAGAATAAAATAAACTACCAGCATCACCACTTCTTATCGCATAATACATTACTGATATAAATTCATTGCCATTTTTAATTGCCCCTCCATTAGTAATACATGTCCTTTTGTTCTTTATTATTTCATAAATAAAATTTAACCCATTTTCATCATTATTGCTAAATACTCCTTTAGCATCAATAAAATCTTCTCTAGTCATAAAATATTCTCTAAGTGCTTCTTCATATTTGCTTTCTCTAGTTGAAGTTATATAACTAATTAAATTATCTGGAGGTATATATTGTTTAATATTGGATTGATTTAAAAATTTTAAATAATCATCTATACTTTCTTCACTTGGACAAAAGTTATAAGATAAAAATTCATCCATTACATCAAGACCTAAGTTTTTCAAAAAATTTGCTTGCCAACAAATAATAAAAAATTTATCAGTAAGACTAACATCTTTAGATTCCAATTTTTTCATTTTATCAGAACTAAATGATTCAATAAGACTTACGGAACTAATATCTAAATAGCCCAAAATAATATTCATTTTTTCTTCTGAAGATTTATCAGAAATGGCATTTATTATAACAGTTGGCAGCTTTGAATAAATATCCAGAAAAAGTAATTCTTTTTTTCTTTCTATAATCTCTTTTTTTCTTTTTGTTTCAGACTTTTCAAATTGTTCATAAGGATGTAGCTGTTCTTCCCATTTTCTATATTCTAATAAAAATTGTTCATAAACTATATTAAGTTTATCAATTTTTTCTAATATTCTATGATATTCTTCCGTTTCAGCAAATAAATCAAAATTTTCTTCAGTTATTTGCTCATGATTATCACCAAGAAGATAGTTAATTATTTTAATTTTATTTTTTAAAAGTTTTTCAGGACTTTTTACATTACTAGGTTTGAAAGCCTGAAGTGGAACCCAATAATCAATGTCTTCACAAAAACCAAAATATGAACCACCTATATAATATTCTAATATTTTTTCAACTTCATCATCTAATCGTTGCATATAATTATTTTTTTTGTATTTTTCCACATCTACACCAATTTTATTTAAAAACTCAATGGCATATTCACGTCTTTTACAATTTTTAATACATGATATATAATCATTTAATCCTATAATATCGTAATATGGGATTATTAAAGCATTATTAATTCTTTGAAAAATAATATCGTGATATTCTTCACCATACACTTTAGTAAAAGCATCAACTACAAATGGTAATAGTCTTTTAAAATCAATACTCAAATTAACCATTTTTTACCCCGTCAATCAATTCTTGATTAAGTCTTTCAAAAGCCTCAAAATTGTTAGGATAACTTGATTTACCTCTATATTCTTTTTCATTGCCATTAGAATATATAATAGATAATTTCCAATTATTACTATCAATAATTCTTGTATTAATGTATTCTTTATCCCAATTATCAATAATACTAAAAAGATTTTTTAAATATTCAAAAACTTTTTCTTCACTTATGATACTTGAAATATCCATATATTTAATTTGAATTTTTTCTCTTATGTTAATACTTAATGTTCGTCCATCAATTTCATATGTTATGCTTTTAATACTCCTCATAACTACCACCTTAATAATTATACCATGAAATTTAAATTTTTCTACATAATTAAAAATAGTTGTAGTAGAATATTAATTATTAGAGATTGATATTTATATATCAATCCATATATTAGAAAAAAGTTGTAGATATCTTTGACAAACGCTCCATTAGATAATTCTGTTCGAACTATTCGAACTTAATATATAAATCAATCTTTAAACGGATTGATTTTTTTGTTGTTAAAAAGAATCAACCTACTCTTAAAAGAAAGGTTGGTGAAATTATGCTTGATATAATTGTTAAGAAAATTGAAATAGATGATACTATTAAAACTCGTATTAGTCTTATATGTAATCTTGCACATGTTAAACCAGTTTTCCATAATAGAAGTTTACAAAAGATTAATCACTCAAATTTAGTATATGTTGAACCTCATAGAATTGATGTTAAAAATATAACAATACTAGCAATTAACTATTCAAATGAAGTTTATATTAATAATATACATAACAAATTAAAACTAGTAGATTTAGAAGAATCTCAATTATGTGATGACTTGAGTTTTGTTCCTGAAGATATATTATTAAAAAGAGATATTGATTTTATTAATTCAATAAAACATCCAGAACAATTTAAAAAGACAATGAAATATTGTAATAATTATACAAGAGATGAAAAAGCATTATTTATAATGAGATATATTGATGAAATAGAATTAGAAAAAGAAGGACTTCATAAATATAAAGTTAAAGAAATATTATTTAGAAAATCAATAACAGAACCATTTAATGAATTATGGAGAAATGGATATATCGATAATCCAGTAAAAGTAATGTTTGAAGAAGTTCAAGGATTTGTAAGATTTAGTGAATTTAATAATGATATTGATATTGAAGAATATTTAAAGAGATTAAGACAATTTTACAACGTTTCATATTATGCTGGAGATTATATTGTAAAAGATAAAATATTTAAATTTTATAGTAATGGTGGATTTGATAAAAACACAATTGTGAGAATATTTCCATTAGAAGATTATAATGAAATAGATCCAGAAGATAAATTAGAAATACATAAATTTGGTTCAATATATATTAATGATAAAATTGATGCAAACTTAGTAGATATGAAATACTTATTTAATAGTATACCTGCTCATGATGAAAAAAATATTAACGCAGTTAATATAAAATGTTTGCCTGTAGGAAGGCAAACAAAAACATCATAAATTACGTGGCACGTTTTGTTTCGAAGAAATGAAAGTGGCGATAGTAATTAAATGATGAAAATTATCGAATCACGTTTTGTTGAATCGAAGTATTCAATGAAAGTCTTGAGATAATTTTGATAAGATAAACAAACGGTTATTGTAAGTTTGTGTTCTTTTCCATAAAGGATACTAAGGAATATTCCTTAGCCCACTAGAATTTTGATATGGTCCCAGTTGGGGACATATGTCAAAGTTCTTAGGAGGTTACTACTTTTGACAATATCAAAAATAAGAATTGGAGGTCTTAAATATGGCAATGGCATATTCATTTCATATAGGAAGTGATAAGAATAGAAAACTATCATCTAAAGGAATAACTACACCATCGGGAACAACTTCATTATCTAATAATGGAATACAAAATAAAGCACAATTAACAAGATGTGATAAACACAATTATAGAAAATATGATATGGACCAAGATGGTATTTATATTGCTAAAGGAACAGACTCTGTTGTAAGAGATGTAAAGAATTTATATCATGAAACATTTGATGAATTAGTACTTGAATATAATAGTAAACAAAGAAGATCAGATAGAAAAATTGATGATTATTATGAACATGTATCATTAGATAAATCTAGAGATTTAGCAGTTGAAATAATTATAGAACTTGGAGATAAAGAATTTTGGGATAATAAAGATAATAACTATAAAAGAAAAATGTCTTCAGTTTATAAAAAACAAGTTGATGATTTAGAATTACTATTACCTGAATTTAAGGTTTGTTCCGCTATTGTTCATTTTGATGAAACTTCTCCACACATGCATGTTGTTGGTGTTCCAATAAAAGATGGATATAAAAATGGTTTATCTATGCAAGTATGTAAATCTAAAGTGTTCAATAAAGGCACATTATTTAAATTGCAAGATCAAATGAGAACATTATGTATTCAAGAATATAACCAAGAATATAATTTAAATGAAAAATTAAAAACTAAAACTAAAGGTAGAAACAGAGATATTAGTGTAAGAGATATGGATCATTATGCAGAAGCAAAAATAGTTCTTGATTTAGAATCTGATAAATTAGATAAGTTAAATGAAGAATCCAATAAATTAGATGATGAATCAAAGAATATAAAAAATAAGATTGATAATTTGAATTATAATAAATTATTAAGGGGCTATCTAATTAGTAGTGAAGAAAAAGAAAAGATAGAAGAATATATTTCAAAAGTAAGTGTGCAAAATGAAAAGTATAAAGATATTAATAATTAAAAAAATATCCTAGACTTAGGGCATGATAATATGCAAAAATTAGATAATATTGAAGTAGATAATAAAGCATTAAAAATAAAAGTAAAAGCATTAGAAAATAAGGTTAAAGAAAAAGATACTAAAATAAAAGAATTAAATAAATTAGTAAACCATTTAAAAGAAAGTGCTGATAATTTCTTTGGCATGTATCAAAACATTAAATTAAAATTCAATAAATTAATAAACTTTGTTGCAAAACGACTAACTAATCCAAAAACAAAAGAAAAATATAGAGAGTTTGTTGGTGACTTATCTAGTCATGGAATATTCTCATATACTGATTCTGCAGAAATTAATAATGCGGTTAAACATATAAATGAAGAAAATGAGAAAGCAACTAAACAATTTTATAATGATAATTTAGACAAAGAAAAAGACGATTACGAATTGTAATTGTCTTTTAAATTACAACAACACATTTCTTATAATTTGTGTTGATCGTTAATTTTTTTCTTATAACTATCTAATAGTATTTTTTGTTTTTCATTTAATTTAGTTGAACTTATCATAAGTCCTGCTTCAACTTTTGAAATATAATCTGCTTCTTCTTCTGGTTGTACACCATGAATTGAACCATCTTGTTGAATAGTTGTTATACCATTTTCACCTATAATAATACTTCCATATTGAATACTTGTTGTGTCGTTAAACGTATCGTCATTGTCACTTTCAAAATTTAAATCAGAATCATTTATATAAGCTAGTTCTCTAAGATTTGCCATTATATCTCTAGATTCTATAGCACTTTGTTCTTGTTTTTGTCTTAGTAGTTCAATTTCATTTTGCCTATCTAAATATGTTGCCCATCTTTTTAAAACATTAATTGCCTCTTTTTTCTTTCCACTTGCTTCTAAAAGTTTGGAATATTCAGGACCATTTGCAATGACTCCAAATTCTGTTTCGCAATCATCAATAGAAGAAACTATCTCATTAATATCGCTAACAGATGATTTACTATAATGTTCTAAATCTAAGTTTCCATTATCTAATAAAGGAATTGTTACTTTTTTGTATTCCGAATCAGTTCTATAAAAAACTACTTTTGGTAATTTATCTTGTTCATATCTAAACTCAGTAACAAAAATAGTAACTGTATTCGAATCAAGGATATTTCTATCTTTTAATTGATTAATTATATTTTGATGATAATTGATATAATCATATTCATTTATAATTTCATTATCTTGTATTTCTCTTTCTTGTGATACTATGTTATCTCCAGTTTGTTGTATTATTTCACCATATTCATTTATTGGCATAATTAATTCCTCCTTTATAGTAGCTTCCAAATTATTATTTTTGGCATATTTCATTATTTCGTTTTGACATTTATTTATCAAATAAATTGCTCGTTGTGTTTGTTCAGGAGTTGGTTTAGATTCTTTTTCTAACAATTGTCCATTTGAATCGAACCAAGTCTCTTCTTGTATTTTATAAATACCATCAAGACATTCCCTAAATGTATTAAAATCAGCAAATTGATTAAATTTTGCAATTAATTTATTAAAATCTGTTTTATCTTTTGCATTTTGCATTTTTAAAAATTGTGCCATTGAAATATTCATTACCTTACAAAATAATTGATTGATTTTATCTTCAATTTGATATTCATCAAGGTTTGTTTCTATCATAATCCCTAATGATGATTGATTTTTTTTAGGAAAAGTTATATTTAAAATTTTTTCAGCTAAATCAGTCGCAAACCTTTGAGTTGCTCCTTCATTCATACCGACAAATTCATCATTATCGTTATTTTGAAACCCTATATTATTATTGAAATGATCTAATCCATGTTTAATTTCATGCAAAATATAAGTTAAGGCTTCTGCTTCATCTTTAAAAACTTTTGCATTAAAATATAATTTTTTTTCATCAGGAGAATATATTCCATATATTGCTGTTCCAGTTATATCTTCTGCAATACCTTTTTTAAACAACTGAAGAAGCAAGCTATTTAAATATTCTTCATCTTCTTTTGAAAAATATTCCATCTGTATACCAATATTTACGATAGATAAAGAATCTGCTAATATTTTTCTAAATCTTATTGTATCCAATTGTTAATCACTTCCTTGCTTTTTATAAACTAATTATATCATATAATTTATATCTAAACCAATGTTAATAAATCAAATTAAAAATTTAAGTAATTATTACAAATATTATTAGCATATTAAAAATTATTTAGTATAATATCTCTAAGAGATTGATTTATTCAATCTAATTGCGTTGTAGTTGAAAGTTTATTCGGCTATTGCTCCATTTGAAATCAACTTATGGACTTAATTGTTCGTAAGTTTTTATTTTGCATAAATAAACATATTACTCAGTGAATTTGATGATAATAATTAATATAAATGAAAAAGCGTAAATAATGTTGTCAAGAATAATAAATTATTGCTAAAAAAATGAAAATGTTGTAATATTATTATAGGTGATGTATAGATGTTGGATAATAAGATAATAATAGGTATAGCAATAATCGTTTTAATAATAGTAATAGTAATTATAGCAATTATATCTAAAAGTAAAAAAGATAAAAATAAGGAACCTGAAGCAAGTATATTAGATGTTGATGAAGTAGGTGTTCCAAATACATCTGAATTACAAGATTTTTCGTATGGTTATGAAAAAGAAGAAACAATAGTTATGAATCCAGTAACAGATGAAAATGATAATAATACTGATAACGGTAAAGAAGAGAGTGAAGATAATGAATAATAAAGGCGTTATTACAAGAGGTATGGCAATACTTGCAGCATTAATATTAATTGTTGTTCTTGCAATTGTTATTACTATTAATGTAGGAAAAAGAACAAATGTTAATAAGTATAAGGATTTTGAAAAAGAACTTGTAATAGGTGCTCAAAACTACTATGTGATTAAGAATTTAGATATAGATGAGGGAGAAGAGAAAAAGATTACTTTAAAAACTTTATTAGATTCAAATTTAGTATACAGTGATTTAAAAGATAAATGTACAGGTTATGTAATAATAACAAACGAAGAAGATTTTTCTAGTGATAAATATGAACTTGTTTATAATGCATATATTAAATGTGGTAAAAAATATATGACTGCAAATTATAGTGAGTATTAAAATAAGTAAAATTGTTTACTTATTTTTTCTTAATATGTTATAATTAAATAGATGAAATAGGAGGATAAGTATGGAAGAGACAAAATGGCTAACAAAGGGTAAAATAATAACATTTATAGTAGTTATTTTATTAATTGCTGGAATAGTCATTGGTGTAGTTGTTCATAAAAATAATTTAAAAAAAGATTATATCAAGTTTGAAAAGCAATTAGAATATGCAGCACCAAACTATTTATTGAAAGAAAAAATTAAATTATATGAATATGAATGGAGAGAAATAAATATAACTGATATTTTAAAACAAAAGTTAGTTATAAATAAAAGGTCATCAGATTGTAGTGGGTACGTTATTGCCCAAGCATTAAAAGATGATACTTTAGATCTCGAAGAAAGTACATCAAATGTATCAAATAGCAGTGAAAGTACTGATACTACTAGTAAAGAGGAACCTAATCAAACTAGTGCAGAGTCATCAAGTGAAGAAACAAAAAAAGAGGAAACGAGTAATAAAAGGGTAAGTAGTAATATTAAATATAAAGCGTATATAACTTGTAAAAAAATATATACTACAGATGGATATGGTACAAAACCTGACAGTAACAAAAAGAATACAGAAAAAACTCAAACTCAAAAAGATACTGAAAAACCTGTAATTGAACTCTTTGGAGATGCAACTATTACAATAAAAGTTGGAGATTCATATAAAGAACCGGGGGCAGTTGCTACTGATAATGTAGATGGAGATATCACTAAAAAAATAAAAATTACTGGTAAAGTGGATACTAAAAAAGAAGGGGAATATACAATTAAGTATACTGTATCAGATAAAGCTGGTAATAAGGCGACAGCAGAAAGAAAGGTTATCGTTCAAAAGAAAGAGGACGATTCAGATATTAATGATGATTATGATGATGACATGAATACATCAGATGATGATATGGATGATGATTCAAATGACAATACAAATAATGATGATTATTATGAAGATACAATCGCTCCTATAATAACATTTAATATAAGTGATGCATATCAAAATATATGTACAGGAAATAGTGTTAATATAAGTGTTAATGGACCTTATGGATATGTTGCAAGAGATAACGTTGATGGTAATATTACATCAAGAGTAAGTATAACAGGAGATACAGGAATAATTAATACACCTGGTGTTTATAACTTATATTATACAGTTTCAGATAGTTCAGGAAATAGGGCTAGCGCATATAAGCAATTTACTGTAAGAACTTGTGGTAATCCTATTAAAAGACCTGATCCTGTAATCTCTGTAACAGGTATTGAATTAACTCCATGCAAAAATTATATAGACGAACCAATAAGTCGTGGTCAAGAAATACAATTTAGTGCAACAGTATATCCAAGTAATGCAACAAATAAATCTGTAATTTATTCTTCAACAAAGACAAATGTTGCTAGTGTTACACAAAGTGGACGTGTAAAAGGATTATCTAGTGGTACAACATCAATAGTAGCTACTTCGGCTGATGGAAGAATAAAAGGTGTATGTAACTTAAGAGTTAAGTAGAAATTGAATCAATATTATTGATTCTTTTTTTTTCTATATTAATGTGTTATAATCTTTATAAGAGGGTAGAAAATGAAAACAATAAAAGATATAGATATTAATAATAAAACAGTATTAATTAGATGTGATTTAAATGTACCAATAAAAGATGGTAATATAGAAGATGATAATAGGATAGTTAAAAGTTTAGAAACAATTAAGTATGCATTAAAACATGCAAAACATGTAATAATAATGTCTCATTTAGGAAGAATAAAAAATGAAGAAGATAAAAAGAAAAATTCTTTAAAAATAGTTTGTGATAGATTATCAGATTTATTAGGTGAAAAAATATATTTTTGTACATATGATGAAAATATTAAAAATGTAGTTCAAAATAATAAAATTGTAATGCTTGAAAATGTAAGATATTTTGATTTAGATGGTAAAAAGGAAAGCAATAATGATGAAGAACTTTCAAAATTCTATGCATCACTTGCAGATGTTTACATCAATGATGCATTTGGAGTATCACATAGAAGAGCAGCATCTACTACCGGTGTTTCAAAATATTTAGAAAGTGCAGTTGGCTTTTTAGTGGAAGAAGAAATTAATAAATTAAGTATTTTATTAAATAATCCAAAAAAACCTTTTTGTATTATATTGGGTGGCGCAAAGGTATGTGATAAAATTGGTATTATATCTAATTTAATAAAAAAAGTAGATAATATTATAATAGTAGGTGCAATGGCATTTACATTCTTAAAAGGAAAAGAAATAAATGTTGGTAAATCACTTATTGATGAAGAAAACATTGAATATTCAAAGAATTTGCTAGATAAATATTCTGATAAAATAATTTTACCTGTAGATGTATATGTATCTGATAAGATAGATAGTAGTGATAAAGTTTTAAAAAATATTAATGAAATTGGTAATGATGATATAGCATTTGATATAGGACCTAAAACAATAGAAAATATAGATAATATTTTAAAACTAACTAAGACAGTATTTTTAAATGGTCCAGCAGGTGCATTTGAATATGATAACTTTTCATATGGTACAAAGGAAGTATTAAAGTCACTAAAAAATAGTAGTGCAAAAGTTATAATAGGTGGTGGGGATTCTGCATCAGCCGCTATAAAGTTTGGGTATAAAAATTCTTTTTATCATATTTCAACAGGTGGAGGTGCATCTTTAGAATTTTTATCTGGAAAAGATATGCCTGGATTTGAAAATATAGGAGAATAATATGAAAAAATATAAAACTAATATAATAATATTAATATTAATTTCAGTACTTATAATGTATTTAATCATGAAAGATGATTTTAAAGATATAATGAGTGCTCTTACAAATATAGATATAAAATTTTTATTTGTTGCATTTATACTTATGGGACTTTATGTATTTTTTCAATCATTATCACTTCATTTATATTTAAAATCTATAAAAAAAGATTATAAAATAAAAGATACATTTATTCTTATGTGTTCGGCACAATTTTTTAATGCAATTACTCCTTTTTCATCAGGTGGACAGCCATTTCAAATATATTTATTAAAAAAGCAAGGTATTAAAGTTACTGATTCAGGCAATGCTCTTTTACAGAATTTTTTTACATATCAACTTGCGCTTATTATAATGGGAACATTTGCAGTTATAACAAATAGTTTTCTTCATATAATTCCATCAACTAGTTTACTTAAGAATATTGTTTTAATTGGATATATAGTTAATATTATTGTACTTATTTTATTATTTTCATTAGGAAGAGCGAAAAATCTTAATACAAAAGTATTTAATAAAATATTTAATTTTATATTCGGATTTAAGTTTATTAAAAATAGAGAACACCTAAAAGAAGAAGCAACTAAAAAAATTGATGAATTTTATAATAGTAGTATATATTTTAAAGAAAATAAATTTATACTTATAAAGTCAACATTTTATAATGTAATGGGTCTTACTATGTACTATTTAATACCTTTATTTATTTTTTATAGTATAGGAAAGTTTAATACTGTAAGTGCACTTGATTCTATTGTTTGCGCAAGTTATACTTGTTTTGTTGGATCATTTGTACCAATACCAGGTGGTACAGGTGGACTAGAATATGCATTTTTAGAGTTTTTTAGAAGTTTCGCAGATGCATCAATTATAAGTGCATGTATGATTTTATGGAGACTTTCAACATATTATTTACCAATGATATTAGGTGCTATTTCAATAGCGTTTGTTAGAAGGGGAAAAGAGGAAGAAGTAAAATGAGAGTAGGAATATTTACAGAATCATATCCTCCTTTAGTAAATGGAGTATCAACTAGTATATTAATGCTTGAACATGCTCTTACTAAACTTGGACATGAAGTATTTATAATAACAGTTAGTGATAATAAAAAGGATTATGTTTTAGAAAATAATGGACATATATTAAGATTACCATCTGTAAATCTTGCAAATTGTTATGATTATAAAATGACTAGTGTTTATCCTATAAAAGCAGTAAATATGATTAAAAAAATGAATTTAGATGTAATACACTCAAATGTTGAGTTTACTGTAGGAATATTTGCAAGAGTTGTATCTGAACAATTATCAATTCCTCTTGTTCATACGTATCATACAAATTGGGAAGATTATACACATTACATAACAAAAAATAAAAAGATATTAGATGATATATGCAAGAAACTATTAAAGTATTTAGTGGTATTTTTTGAAGATAAAACAGTAACAGAGTTAATTGTACCATCTAATAAAATATATAATCTTTTTAAAGATAAATATAAATTTACTAAGAATATACATATTATACAAACAGGAATTGAAACAAGTAAGTTTTATAAAGAAAACTTTAATCAAAAAGATATTAATAGTTTAAAGAAAAAACTAGGTATAAAGAAAAAGGATTTTGTTGTAATGACCGTTTCTAGACTTGCAAAAGAAAAAAGTGTAGATAGAATTATAAATAATCATAAAGAGATTGTTAAGAAATATTCAAATATGAAGCTTTTAATTGTTGGTGATGGACCAGATATAGATAAATTAAAAGATGAAGCAAAAAGTCTTGGTGTATCAGATAGTGTTATTTTTACAGGAAAAGTTCCATTAAGTGATATTCCAATATACTATCAATTAGGTAATGTGTTTGTAACTGCATCTAAATCAGAAACACAAGGATTAACGGTTGTTGAGGCTATATCTTCATCACTTCCTGTTGTAGCAGTTAAGGATGATAGTTTTGTAAATAGTGTTATTGAAGACTTTAATGGATTTGTATTTACAGATGATGAAAAATATATTAATTCAATATCTAAATTATATGAAGATAAAGAATTATATAATAGGCTTTCAAATCAATCTAGATTACTATCAGAAGATTTTTCGTCAGAATATTTCGCGTTAAAAGTTTTAAAAGTATATGAAACTGCGATTGAAAACTACAAAAAAGATAATAAAAAGATAATAAACAAGATAAAAAATAATATTGCGAGCAGAAAATACAAGAAAATATCAGAAAAAAACTGATATTTTTTTTGTTAAAGTTTATTTGTAGTTAATCCTGCGACAAAAATCGACAAAATACGACAAAATTAGATGAAAGAAGCCAATAAAATATCTGGTATTTGAAAAAAATATGTTGTATAATGAAAAAGTACGAAAAATAGAGAGGAAAATAAAAAATATGAAAACGCAAAGACTTTTGGTTGTAGATGATAATTTAAGTTTAATTCACATGATAAGGGAACATGCGAAAAATAGTGGTAAAATGGAAGTACTATATGAGGCTCATGATGGTGAAGAAGGCTTTAGAATGATAAAGAATCATGCTAATGAAATTGATTTAGTATTACTTGATTTAATTATGCCAAATAAAGATGGGATATATTTATTAGATAAATTAAAAGAAGAAGAGATTAATGCTAATATAATAGTAATAACTTCATTTAATGCAGATGCTATTATTAAAAAGTTATCTTCCTATAATATAAAGTATTTCTTACTTAAACCATTTGATTTAAAAGATCTAGAACAAAGAGTATTAGAAGCAACACAAACAGAAGATAAAAAAGCAATGACAACTTATGATTATGATTTAAAAATATCTGTTACAAAGATATTACATGAACTTGGAGTTCCATCACATATAAAAGGATATCAATATATAAGAGAAGGTATATTACTTTTATATAATAACCCTGATATAGTAGGTGGAATAACAAAAGAATTATATCCAGAAATTGCAAGTAGATTTGATACTTCGGTTTCAAGAGTAGAAAGAGCAATTAGGCACGCTATTGAAGTAAGCTGGAATAGAGGTAACTTAGATCTTATGGAAGAAGTATTTGGTCATAGTGTAGATTATGATAAAGCAAAACCAACAAACAGTGAATTTATTGTGACAGTTGCTGATAAATTAAAACTAGAATATGGTAGAATTAAAGCATAATTAAGAGTAATCTTAATTTTTTTTCTTTTACATTTGATACTTTTTTGTCATTATTTAAAAAAAAACTTTATTAATAATTAAATTTTTGGTATAATAAATCATGATAGAGTAGGTGTGATATGAACATAAAAAAAGTATTTATAATTTTAATATGTGTATTTGCATCTATTGGATGCACAATCCAAAATATAAGTGATAGTGACATAGATAAAAACCTTGATGTTATATTAAATAAAAATATAAAAAATTCAAATAAAGAGGCAATTGGATACCAATATTATTTGCCAAGTTATATTTCTACTAGAAATGTTAAAGATTTTAATCAAGAACTATATTCAAATGGTAATACATATTACTTATATGTTGATATAGTTAGTTATTATCATAAAATAAAAAATAATTACAAAATAGATAAAAATGCATACATATCAAAAAAATTAGATTATAATTCAAAAACAGGATATTTAGAAGTAAATGAAGTAAAAGGTAAGTATTATATTGAAATGATGTTTAATTATGCAAAAGTAGAAGCATATGTATCTAAATATGATTTAGTTGATTCAATTTCAAGTATGGCTTATGTTTTATCTAGTATAAAATATAATAAAAATACTATTGAAACTATGCTAGGTAGTGGTAAATACGATTTAGGAGAAAATGAAACTTATAACATATTTGAAACTAAGAAAACAACAGATGGTAATTTTTTAGATTGGGTTAACGAATATGACACTTATAATGGAGATAATTCATCTTTAGAAAGTTTAATAGAACAAGATGAAATTACTTCTACGAATGAATAGGAGGATAAATATGGGATTACTTGATAAAGTTAAAAATTTCTTTTATGATGAAGAAGACGTTGAAGATGAATACGAAGAAGAAACTCATAAAGAAGTAAAAAAAGAAAATAAAAGAAAATATGAACCAGTAAAAGAAGATATAGTAAGAAAAAGAGAAAATAGATTAGAAAAAGAAAATGAAGAAGTAACAGAAAGAGAATTATTTAAAGCAGAAAGTACATTTAATTTTCCAATGGATTTAGATGATACTATATATGAAAAGCCATCTAAAACAGTAAGTAGACTTGAAAAAGTTCAAAAAGAAGAACCAAAAAAGGAAGTTAAAGTAAGTACATATAAGACATCAGCAAGAGAAACAACAGCATATCAAAAAAGGACTTATCCAACAGAAAAAATAACTACAACAAAAGATGATAAGAAATTTATGCCAACTCCTATAATATCACCTATTTATGGAGTGCTTGATAAAAACTATAAAAAAGAAGATGTTGCTTTAGATAGTGCGAATGATCTTAATATAACAAAAAAGTTAGATTATGATTCAGTTATGAAAAGAGCAATGAAAAGAGTAGATGATAAGGAAGATGAAGAAAATAAAAGTATCTTTTTTAATCTAGATGAACAAGAAGCAGATAAAGATGATGGAGTAAAAATAATATATAATGATGTATCAACTAGTGATGATATGGATAATACTAATAAAGATGATACTAATAATAAACCATTAGTAGATGAAGACAATATTCTATCCGAAACAAAAGAACAAGATTTATTTAATTTAATAGATAATATGTATAGTTCAGAAGACGATGAGGAGGACGATGAATAATGGATTTTCTAAATGAATTTTTACCTATAGTAATATATATACTTCTAGTAGTTTTAATAATATTATTAATAATACTTGCATATAGATTAATTAAGACTATGGACAAGGTTAAATTGATTGTTGATAGTATTGATGAAAAGGTATCATCGTTAAATGGTGTATTTGCTGTTATAGATAGATTCAGTAATGGATTTTCTATAGTAGGAGATAGATTTATTGATTTAATAGTTAACTTTTTTAGTAAGATATTTAAATCAAAAAAAGAAGAAAATAAGGAGGATGATTAATATGAGTAAAAAAGGAACTGGAAAATTAATTTTGGGAGCAGGTTTAGGAGCAGGACTAGCGCTTTTATTCGCACCAAAGAAAGGATCTGAATTAAGAGAAGATTTAAAATGTAAAATTAACGAATTAGTTAATAAAGCAAAAGAAGTAGATACAGAGGAAGTAAAAGAAAATTTAGAAAATAAAATAGATGAAATTAAAAAAGAATTAGAAGATCTTGATAAAGAAAAAGTTAAAAAAATAGCTGAAAAAAAGGTAGAACAACTAAAAAAGAAAACTGAAGAATTAGTTGAATATGCTAAAGAAAAAGGTACTCCAGTACTTGAAAAAACAGCTAAAGATGTTAAAAAACAAGCAGCAAATGTATGTAGAGAAGTATTAAAAAAATTAGAAACTGATAGCGAATAATTCGCTATTTTTTTATTAAAAATATAAATAGGTATTTTATAATTAACAAAAATAGTTTATAATATTATGTATAAAGTAGAATGGAGTTGTATTATGAGTTTAAATAATATTGGAATATCTTATAGTGGAAGTTACCTTCTTCAAGGAAATCAAATAGAAAGATTAAAAAAATCATTAGAATTAAAGGCAAATACCACTGAATTACTTCTTAGAACTGATAAAAAAGAATGTGACATAGATAGTTTAAGAAAAGTATATAATGGTAATATTTTATTTCATGTTCCAGCTATAAATCCAGATCTAGCTAATTTAAAAATAGTTAATGAAATAGTTAGAAACTTAAAAGAAAATAAAATAGAACTTATTACTATAAATGCATCTAATTTGTCTTTAGATTTATTTGAATGGTCTACTTTAGATGAACAAAAGAAATATTTTTTAAACATTGTAACAGCAATTTCTACACTTGCTTCTAATAAAATAGAGGTAGCAGTAGACAATATTAAATACGAAGAAAATAATACTTTATTTGGAAGTAATATTGCTCAAATGACAGATATTATTGTTTATTCTAGAAAAATGCTTGTTAGAGATTTTGGATTTAGAGAAGAAGAGGCAGAAAAATACATAGGACTTTCATTAAATATTGATAATATAAGAACTGATTCTTCAAAAGAAAGTTTAGAAAATTGGATGGAAGTATTCAGTAATTCAATAAAATGTATAAAGATATCCAATTCAAATGATACCGATAAAATTAACAAAATGCTTGATATTATGGAAAAGTATAATAAAGATTATACTATTCTTTTAAGTACTAATTCGGATTTAGATGAAATAAATAGTGGATATATTAATTTAATTAATCTAATAGATAAAGATTCTAGTATAGAAATAGAAGAAAAAAATACTGTAACTGACATTAAAAGTGATAAAAAAATGACAAATTATATAATACTTGGAATGATAATCGCAACTATAGTAATAATATGTATGATGTTTGTATTAAAGTTACGTTAATTTGACTTTTAATACCTTTTTGTGGTATTATTAGTTTGCTTCGCTAATTACAAATGAGGTGAAATGTTGTGGAAAAATTTCGATTAATTAATGAGAAAGTTATAACTGTGTTTTTATGTTCAATGATTACGTTATTTGCTTTTTCAAGTTTTTTATCGAATGTTGATAAAGAAGTTTTAAGTAATATGTTTTCTTCTGTTAATATGATTGAAGAAGAAGCAAAAGAAGAATTTGTTGATTCTATATCAGAATTAAGTAAAGAAAATAATGTTACAAAAAGAGTAATTGTATATGATGGTATGACAATGAGTGAACTTACTGAAAAATTAAATAGATCGCTTAAGTCAACAATTGCTGGTAAAGGTGATATATTTGCATCTTATTCTTTAGAAAGAGGTGTAGATCCATATTTAGCAGTTAGTATTATGCTTTTAGAAACAGGATGTAATTGGTCTTGTAGTTCACTTATGAGAAGGTGTAATAATGTTGGTGGACAGAAAGGTTCTCCATCTTGTGATGGTGGTTCATATAAATCATATCCAAGTTTAGATGAAGGTATAAAAGGATTTATTGATAATATTGCAGACAATTATTATGCATATGGATTAACAACACCAGAAGCAATGAATAAGAAGTATGCAGCAAGTAATATGTGGGCAATTAAAGTTAATAACTATATTTCATCAGTAAAAGCAAAATAGGACTTATAAAGGTCCTATTTTTTTTATATAACAAAAAAACCTAGATAGTTCTAGGTTCTTATTATCTACTATAGAATTCAACGATTAATGCTTCGTTTATATCTGAGCTAAGTTCGCTTCTTTCTGGTAATCTAACATATGTACCTTCAAGTTTATTCTTATCGAAAGTAACAAATTCAACAGTATTATTGATAGCTTCTAAAGCTTCTTTAATAGCTTTATGATCTTTTGATGATTCTTTAACACTAATTACATCACCAGGTTTAACCATATATGAAGGGATATCAACTTTTTTACCATTTACTAAGATATGTCCATGGTTAACGATTTGTCTTGCACCTCTTCTTGTTCTAGAAAGTCCCATTCTATAAACTATGTTATCTAATCTACTTTCAAGAAGTCTTAAGAAGTTTTCACCATGAATACCTTGCATTTTACCAGCTTTATTAAATAATAGTCTGAATTGTTTTTCGTTTAAACCATAAGTGAATTTAACTTTTTGTTTTTCATTTAATTGGATAGAGTAGTTAGAAGCTTTTGCTTTTCTATCTTGTCCATGTTGACCAGGTTTATATGGTCTTTTAGCTAAATCTTTACCATTTTCAAGTGTTGAGAAACCAACTCTACGACTTTTCTTATTAGCAGGTCCTGTGTATCTTGACATTTTCCTTTTCCTCCTTTACTAGATTTCAAACCTTTGGTATCTTGCTCGCCAATACATAGGGTGTTATATTTTAATACTTTCCATCGTGCGTAGCTTTTAAAAGGGCACGGTACTAATAATACTTTTCGTATATAACGCATTACATATTTCAAGTAAGTGCTACAAAATGTTTGCACGTATATTATAACACAAAAAAAATAATAGTCAAACATAATATTAATAAATAAAATGCAAAAAACGTAGAAATAAGTTTTAAAATACATTATTTTGTGTTAAAATGTAAATAATAGAGGTGGTATTGTGAATAAGACGCTTATAATTTTTACAATTTATATAGTAACTATTATTTTGTTAATTATTATCTTTGTGCTTAGAAATTCAAAACAAAATAAGAAATTAACACAAGCTATTAGTGAATTAGAAAAAGAAAAAAACTTAATCATTAATGCCCCAATACTTAATGAATTATCTAAAGTTGAAGCACTTGTAAAAGATGATAAGTTAAAATATAAATACGACAATTGGCAACATAAATTTGATGATATTAGAAATATTTATATACCAAAAATAACAGACATGCTTTTAGAAGCTGATGATTTAGTATCTAGAAAAAAATATAAAGAGTTAAGACTTTTACTTGCGGATATTGAACTTAAGATATATAAACTTAAAGAGAAGACAAATAAATTGTTATCTGAAATAAAAGAAATAACATTAAGTGAAGAAAAAAATAGAAATCAAATTGTTAAGCTTAAAAATAAATATAGAGGAATAAAACAAGATTATGAAAAAAATAAAGCAGATTATAAACCAATAAATAATCAAATAGAGCTTCAATTTGAAAATATCGAAAAAAGATTTCAAGAATTTGAAATTGTAATGGAAAAGAAAGATTATGATGAAATAAATTATTTAGTAAAAGGTATTACAGAAATGATTGATCATATTGAATATGTAGTTAAAGAAGTTCCTGCGATACTTATTATGTGTAATGAACTTATTCCAAATAAAATTGCGGATATATCTAACTTATATATAAAGATGACAAGAGATTTATATCAACTTGATTATTTAAATGTTGAATATAATATTAAGGAAACAGAAAAGAAAGTAAAAGATATATTAGATAGAGTAAAAGTATTAAATCTAGAAGACGTTGTGTTTGAACTTAAGACAATAGTTACATATTATGATTCACTATATAATGATTTTGAATATGAAAAATTATGTAAGAAAACATTTGAATCTAATGTTAAATCGTTTAAAGTAAAATTAGTTAGAACAAATAAAATAATCAATAATTTAATAGGTCAATTAGATTCTTTAAAAGAAACATATGATTTATCAAAGGATGATGTAAATAGACTTCATATAATAAATACTGAAGTTAAAAAGATAAAAGATAGTTATAATAATCTTATGGATTGTAGTAAGAATCATACTTTTCCATATTCTAGAATGGTAAAAGAACTTGATGTACTTATTATTAAGGTTTCAAAACTAGAAGAATCATTAAATTATGATTTAAAAACAATTGGAAGTATGAAGGAAGATGAAGTAAGGGCAAGAGAACAATTAGATAATATTAAAAACTTACTTAAAAAGGCTAAAAATAGAATTAGACTTTATAATATTCCAGTTATTCCTGATAATTATTTTGTAGAATTACAAGATGCATCAGATGCGATTAAGGAAATTCAAAAAGAACTTAATAAGAAACCGATAAATATTGAAACACTTAATATAAGAGTTGATACAGCAAGAGATTTAGTATTTAAGGTATTTAATACAACAAATAGTTTGCTTAAAACAATAGTTATGCTTGAAGAAACTATGGTTTATGGTAATAGATATAGAAGCTATAAAGAAAAAGTAAATGAAGGACTTATAATGGCTGAAAAATTGTTTTTTAAGGGTGAATATAAAAAAGCACTTGAAGTAACTATGAATGCGATAGATTATGTTGAACCTGGAATTCATAATAAAATTATGAAGGCTTATAATGAAAATTAGGAGGAGCTATAAATGAGTAATGAAGAATTTGAAAAAACTATAAAAGAATATAATGAACAGAAAAATGAGCAATTAAAAAGTGATACACTAAATAAATTTCATAAAAAAAATGATGATAGAGAATCAGTTTGGAAAAGAAGCGATGAAATAAAATATGGATTCGAAAATGAATATTGTACTGATAGCTTAAAAAAAGAAAGAAGTGAACAACATAGAAATGAAAATACAAAAAGAGCATGTAAACAAATAAAAAAGAAAAAATTTAAAAATACTATAATTAGCCCAGAACTTAAAACAAGAATAAAAAAAATTGCTATTGGTACTTCAATTATAGGTATAGGTATAGGAGCAATAGCAGGATTTGAAAAAATATATGAATTAGGTGTAAATAATGGAAAAAGCGAGCTTATTCAAGAAGTTTCAAAAACTCAATTAGTAAGATATAATTTGAATACAGCACCTGCCAAGATTATTGAATGTTGGGCAGATGCAGAAATAGGAAAATTTGATCAGGCAACCCAAAATAATGATTCTCTTAGAGACGTATTTAATTCAATTTTAGAAAATGAGTATGGTAACGTTAAGAGTGCTTATTATGAATATATTGAAACAGGATCTGAAAATGACAGAGAAAAATTAGTACAATCTGCGGAAACTTTACAAAATAAATTAAAAAATTCTATACATAATGGAGATTATAGTTTTAAAAATTCAAAATTTGCTTATGCACTTTTACGTGATCCAGATGGGAATTTTATAGATTATGAAACTCTTGATCCAAATCTAGAAGTTTATGAGGCAGTAGGTCTTAATGTTGATGGTAGTTTTGAACCTGGAGATGTATTATATGAGGGTGCATTTTATAGAAAATATGACAATAATAGTAGTATTCAAAGTTTTAAAATGAGGTGAAAATGAGTAATCATTTTCTTTTTATTTCATAAAATTTATTAGGTGATAATAATGCTTAAAAAAATATTTAAAATATCTGCAGTTTTATTACTTGTTGGATTTAGTTTTTTTTATACTGAAAAGGTAACTCTGATAGCAAGAAATTCAGATCCGATAATGAGGGCTATTAAGAAGGAAGAAAGTAATAAGAAAGTATCAAATGTAAATCCAGTAATAAACAATGATGAATATATAATGGGGATTAATGGTTGTGAAATAGATGTTGATAAAAGTTATAGTAAGATGAGAAATGTAGGGGAATTTAAAGAAGAATTAATAGTAATGAAAGAAACTTCAAATGATAAAGATTTAACAGATAAGTATGTAATTGGTGGTAATAATAAAGAAAAAAAAGTATCCTTAATATTTATAGTAAATAAAGATATAGATAGCAACCTTACAAATTATATAAATGATAAAAATTTAAAAGTGAACTATTTTATAGATGGAAAATATTTAGAAGAAAATATGATAACAGTAAAGTTTTTATCAGAAAATAGTAATATTTATTATTTAGGTGAGAATGAAGAATATAGTGATGAGAACATGCTTTATCATAATAATTTAATAAGTATGAATGGCTCAAATGAACCAAAATATTGTTTTACAAGTGATAAAGATAATAATACATTAAAATTGTGTAATGATTATGATATGGTTACTATTAAATCTGATATTATAAAAGATAATATATATAAGAGGATTAAGGATAAATTAAACAATGGTGTAATATTTGCGATTGATTCAGATAACATAGATGAGATTAAAGTTTCAATTAATTATATATTATCGAAGGGATATAACATTATATCTTTGGAAGATTTGTTATCAGAAAAAAATGAATGTAAATAATTACTTATATTAACTGATAAAGGGCTTTAAGCAAATTTATCAGTTTTTTTTTCAAAATACTTGCATTTATTTTAAATTGTTGATATAATTGTCCTATGTGTGACTGCGTAGATGTGTGAGATTGCTGACACACCAGGTTAAGTTGTTTTTATAAAACAAAGGTAAACCTCGAATGTCAGGTAACTTGCACGGAGTATGCCTATACAAGATATAGACGAAAGGAGGATACAATATGTCTAATAGAATTCAAGTTAATTTAAAAGCATATGATCCAAGAACTATCGATCAAGCTGCAAGTAAGATTGTTGAAACTATTAAAAGAACTGGCGGAGAAGTTAGTGGACCAGTACCACTACCAACAAAAGTTGAAAAAGTTACAATCTTAAGAGCTGTTCACAAGTATAAAGATTCTCGTGAACAATTCGAAATGAGAACACATAAAAGACTAATTGTTATCAATAATCCTAGTAAAGACACAATCGAGGCTATGACTAGATTGGATTTACCTAGTGGTGTTGAAATAAATATTAAATAATTATAGGAGGAAAAAATGAGAAAAGGAATCTTAGGCCGCAAGGTTGGAATGACTCAAGTTTTTGCTAAGAATGGTAAATTAATTCCTGTAACTGTTATCTCGGTTGAACCTAATATTGTTTCACAAATTAAAACAACTGAAACTAACGGTTATGATGCAATTCAATTAGCATTCGAAACAAAGAGAGAAAAATTAAGTAACAAACCTGAGATGGGACATCTTAGAAAATCAAATACATCACCTAAGCGCTTCTTAAAAGAAATCAGAAATGTAGACGCAAGTAACTATACTTTAGGTCAAGAAATTAAAGCTGATATCTTTGCAGAAGGTGAAATGGTAGATGTAACTGGCGTAAGCAAAGGTAAAGGTTACCAAGGCGTTATCAAACGCTTTAATCAAAGCAGAGGTCCTATGGGACATGGTTCACAATACCATAGAGGTGTTGGTTCACTAGGAACAATGAGACCAATGCGTGTTTTAAAAGGTAAGAAATTACCAGGACATATGGGAGCAAATACAGTAACAGTTCAAAACTTAGAAATTGTTATGGTTGACTTAGAAAACAATGTTATCTTAGTTAAAGGTAATGTTCCAGGTCCTAAAAAGTCTTTAGTTATAATCAAATCAGCTATTAAAAATGAAGGTAAAATCAAAGAAACTTTAGAATTAGTTTCATTTGAAGAACCAAAAGCTATTGAAGAAGTAGAAGAAACTACTGAAACTGAAGAAGTAAAAGAAGAATCATCACAAGAAGTAACTGAATAATTAAATTAAACATTATATAAAAAATTATTGTGATGAAAGGAGGAAGAAATATGCCTAAAATAGCTCTTTTAAATGTAAAAGGTGAAAAGATTAAAGACATTAAACTAAGCGATGAAGTATTTGGAATTGAACCAAATAATCAAACAATATATGATGCAGTTGTTTTAAAACAAGCATCTATGAGACAAGGAACTCACAAAGTTAAAACAAGAAGTGAAGTTTCTGGTGGTGGAAGAAAACCATGGAGACAAAAAGGGACAGGTAATGCTCGTCAAGGATCTATCCGTGCACCTCACTTTGTTGGTGGTGGAGTAGTATTTGGACCTACAACAGAAAGAAATTATACAAAAAAACAAAATAGAAAAGAAAGAAGATTAGCTTTAAAATCAGCTTTAACTTATAAAGCTAGAGAAAATGGAATCGTTGTTGTTGAAAATATTGAACTTTCAAGCAATAAAACAAAAGATTTCATCAAATTATTAGAAGATTTAAAAGTAACAGGAAAAACTTTAATCGTTGTTAAAGAATTAACTGATAACTTAATTTTAGCTTCTCGTAATTTAAGTAATGTTAAAGTAATCGAATCTCATGAAATCAACACTTATGATGTATTAAACTATAATAATGTAGTTATTACTGAAGAAGCAGTTAAAATGCTTGAGGAGGTACTTAGATAATGATAGGAAATTATAGAGATGTAATAATTGCCCCTGTTATTACTGAAAAAAGTGCAAAAATAGCAGAAAAGGGTAATAAAATCGTTTTCAAAGTTAAAAACGATGCTAATAAAATCCAAATAAAACAAGCAGTTGAAAAAATATTTGGAGTAAAAGTATTAAGAGTAAATACAATTAACGTTAAACCAAAATATAAAAGAGTTGGACGTTATGCAGGGACTACTAGTCGTTACAAAAAAGCAATTGTAACACTTGCTGAAGGTAGTCAAATAGAATTATAATAGGAGGTTTTAGATATGGCTATAAGACATTTTAATCCAGTTACACCTGGACAAAGAAAGAAAAGTACTTTAGTAAATGAAGAGCTAACTAAAACAGCTCCTGAAAAAAGTTTACTTAAAGCAAAAAATAAAAAAAGTGGTCGTAATAACCAAGGTAGAATTACAGTAAGACACCAAGGTGGAGGAGCTAAACAAAAATATCGTTTAATAGATTTCAAAAGAAATAAACATGATATTGAAGGAACAGTTGCTTCAATAGAATACGATCCAAATAGAAGCGCAAATATAGCTTTAATTAACTATGTAGATGGTGAAAAAAGATATATAATCGCTCCTAAAGGTTTAAAAGTAGGAATGAAAATTGTATCAGGCGAAAATGTTGATATAAAAGTTGGTAATGCACTTCCAATCATGAACATACCTGTTGGTACAGTTATCCACAATATAGAGATGAGACCTGGTAAAGGCGCTCAAATCGCAAGAAGTGCTGGACAAAGTGCTCAAATACTTGGTCGTGAAGAAAGATATGTACTTGTTAGATTATCTTCAGGCGAAACAAGAAAAATATTAGGTACTTGTATGGCAACAATTGGTGAAGTTGGTAATGAAGATTATTCACTTGTTAGACTTGGAAAAGCAGGTAGAACAAGACATATGGGTATAAGACCAACAGTTCGTGGTTCTGTTATGAACCCTAATGACCATCCACATGGTGGTGGTGAAGGTAGAGCTCCAGTTGGACGTAAACAACCAATGACTCCATGGGGTAAACCAGCTCTTGGATATAAAACTCGTAAGAACAAGAAGAGTTCAAATAAATTAATAGTTACTCGTCGTAACAGTAAATAAGGAAAGGATGAATTATAATGGCTAGAAGTTTAAAAAAGGGACCTTTTGTAGATGAACACTTAATGAAAAAGGTTCAAGAAATGAATAAAAGTGGAAAAAAAGAAGTAATTAAAACATGGTCACGTCGTTCAACTATTTTTCCTGATTTTATTGGACACACTTTTGCAGTTCATAATGGTAAAGAACATATTCCAGTTTATGTTACTGAAGATATGGTAGGTCATAAATTAGGTGAGTTCGCATTAACTCGTAAAAATGGTGGTCATGGCGAAAATAAGAAGAAATAGTTTGAACCTTAAGAGAAGGGAGAATTAGAAAATGGAAGCAAAAGCAACTGCTAGAACAGTCCTTATCGCTCCTAGAAAAGCACGTTTAGTTGTTAATCTAGTTCGTGGTAAAGATGTTAGTGATGCAATGGCAATTTTAAATAACTTAAATAAAAAGTCAGCTCGTTTAACTAAGAAAGTTTTAGTGTCAGCTGTAGCTAACGCTGAAAATAATTTCAAAATGGATAAAAATAATCTATATGTTAAAGAAGCTTACATAAATGATGGACCAATAATGAAAAGAAGAAGAATTGGTTCAAGATCACATATTGATAGACACGATAAAAAAACAAGTCATATAACTATCGTTGTGGCTGAAAGAAACTAGTAAAGGAGGTTAATTTATGGGACAAAAAGTTAATCCACATGGAATGAGAGTTGGAATCATCAAGGATTGGCAAGCAAAATGGTATTCAAATAACAAAGATTTCTCTAAATATCTTGGAAACGATTTAAAAATCAGAAAATATCTTGATAAAAGACTTAAAGATGCATCTGTTTCAAATATCAATATTCAAAGAGATAATAAGAAAACTGAAATCGTTATTTATACTGCTAAACCTGGTGTAGTAATCGGACACGGTGGAGAAGAAATTGAAAAATTAAAGAAAGAATTATGTAAATTAACAGGTGAAAATATTGTTGTTTCAATATTTGAAATTAAAAACCCAGACATGGTTGCACAATTAGTTGCTAATAATGTCGCTAAACAAATTGAAAATCGTGGTTCTTACAGAATGGCTCAAAAAAGAGCAATAAGAAACACAATGAAGGCTGGTGCTAAAGGTATTAAAATCTTAGCTTCAGGTCGTTTAAATGGTGTAGATATAGCTAGAAGCGAAGTATATAGCGAAGGAACAGTTCCTCTACATACTTTAAGAGCAGACATTGATTATGCTACAGCTGAAGCTGATACAACATTTGGTAAAATAGGAATAAAAGTATGGATATACAAAGGTGAAGTACTTCCTAAGAAAAATGTAAAAGGAGGTAGTAGACATGCCACTAATGCCAAAAAGAACTAAATATAGAAAACCTCATAGACTTTATCATGATGGTAAAGCTAAAGGTAATACAGAACTTCAATTTGGTGATTATGGTCTTCAAGCAAAAGAAGGTGCATGGATAACTACTCAACAAATTGAAGCAGCCCGTGTTGCTATGACTCGTTACATGAAACGTGGAGGAAAGGTTTGGGTAAACATATTCCCTCACTTATCATTAACAAGAAAACCTGCTGAAACTCGTCAAGGTAAAGGTAAAGGTAATCCAGAACTATGGGTAGCAGTAGTTAAAGAAGGAAAAATAATGTTTGAAATTGCAGGTGTACCTGAAGAAGTAGCTAGAGAAGCATTAAGACTTGCAATGCACAAATTACCAGTTAAATGTAAATTTGTAAAAAGAGAAGAAAGTGGTGACGTAAATGAAAATTAAGGAAATAAGAGAATTAACCACTGAAGAACTATTAAATAAAATAGAAGAATTAAAAGAAGAGTTATTTAATTTACGTTTTGCTAATGCAACAGGTAACTTAGAAAAACCTTCAAGAATAAAAGAAATAAGAAAGACAATCGCTAGAATAAAAATGGTTATTCGTGAACGCGAAATAAGTAATAAGTAGGAGGAAAAGGTATGGAAAATAAACGTAAAGAAATTGTTGGTATCGTTATTAGTGATAAAAATGATAAAACAATAACAGTAAAAGTAGAAACATATCGTAAACATCCACTATATAACAAACGTGTTAAGAGTTCAAAGAAATACACTGCACACGATGAATTAAATAAAGCTAAAGTAGGAGATAAAGTACGTATTGTTGAAACTAGACCATTATCTAAAACAAAAAGATATGAACTAGTTGAAATCGTTGAAGAAGCAATAATTCTATAATCTCTATGCTTAGAAGGAGGATTAATCATGATTCAACAAGAAAGTAGATTAAAAGTGGCTGATAATTCTGGTGCAAAGGAATTATTAGTAATAAGAGTTCTTGGTGGAAACAAAAAATTTGGTGGATTAGGAGATATAGTAGTTGGAACAGTTAAGAAGGCTACTCCTAATGGAACTGTAAAAAAAGGTAAAGTAGTAAAGGCCGTAGTAATAAGAACTAAAGCAGCTTCAAGAAGAGAAGATGGTTCTTATATAAGATTTGATGATAATGCATGTGTACTTATTAAGGATGATAAGAGTCCACAAGGAACACGTGTACTTGGCCCAGTAGCACGCGAACTTCGTGATGAAGGATTTATGAAAATCGTTTCACTTGCTAAAGAAGTGCTATAGAATTTTAAAGGAGGATAAACATGAACTTTAAAGTTGGAGATAAAGTAGTGGTTATCGCTGGTAAAGATAAAGGTAAAGAAGGAAAAATAATCAAAACATTAAAAAATGATAACAAAGTTGTAGTTGAAGGAATCAATATGGTTACAAAACATGTTAAACCATCAGCACAAAACGAAAATGGAGGAATTATTAAAGTTGAAGCTCCAATTCATGCATCTAATGTTATGGTATTAGATCCAAAAACTAAAAAAAGAACCAGAATAGCTCATGAAATTGATGAAAATGGAAAGAAACATAGAATTTCAGTAAAATCTAAAGAGAGACTTAATTAAGCGAAAGGAGGGTATTTATGAACCGCCTAAAAGAAAAATATGTAAATGAAATCGTTCCTAGTTTAATGCAAAAATATAACTATACTTCAGTAATGCAAGCACCAAAATTAGAAAAAATTGTAATTAATATTGGTGTTGGTGATGCAACAACAAACAGCAAATTATTAGATGCTGCTGTTAATGAACTTGAATTAATAACAGGTGCTAAACCAGTTGTTACAAAAGCTAAAAAATCAATTGCAGGATTTAAATTAAGAGAAGGTCAAGCAATTGGATGTAAAGTTACACTTCGTGGAGAAAAAATGTATACATTCTTAGAAAAATTAATAAGAATTTCACTTCCACGTGTTCGTGACTTTAGAGGTGTCTCACCAAAAGCATTTGATGGTAGAGGTAATTATACATTAGGTATTAAGGAACAAATGATTTTTACAGAAATTGAATACGATAACATTGTTAAAAGTCGTGGAATGGATATTGTATTTGTTACATCAGCAAAGACAAATGAAGAAGCATTTGACTTATTAAATGGAATCGGAATTCCTTTTAGAAAGTAATAGGAGGAAAGTAAAATGGCAAAAAAAAGTATGATTGTAAAATCACAAAAAAAACAAAAATATAAAGTACGTGAATATACACGTTGTCAAAGATGTGGAAGACCACATTCAGTACTTAAAAAATATGGTATTTGTCGTATTTGCTTTAGAGAATTAGCATATAATGGCCAAATACCAGGTGTAAAAAAATCTAGTTGGTAGAATGAAGGGAGGATATTATGGTAGTATCATGTCCAATCGCAGATATGCTTACAAGAATTCGTAATGCAAACCAAATGCGTTATGAAGAAGTTTCAATGCCTACATCAAAAATGAAGGTTGAAATAGCTAGCATATTAAAAAGCGAAGGTTTTATAAAAGATTTTAAAGTTGTTAAAAAAGATGTTCAAGATGAACTTGTATTAACTTTAAAATATGGAGAAAAGAAAGAAAGAGTTATTTCTGGTTTAAAATGTATTTCTAAACCAGGATTAAGAGTTTATGCAAAAGCTGAAAATATTCCTAGAGTATTAAATGGTCTTGGAATTGCAATAATATCAACATCTAAAGGAGTTATGACTGATAAAGAAGCTCGTAAAGAAAATGTTGGTGGAGAAGTTTTAGCATACGTTTGGTAATAAAAAATAGTAAGGAGGCTTTAAGTATGAGTCGTATTGGTAATAGAGAAATTAAAGTACCTGCTTCAGTTACAGTAACAGTTAATGATAACGTTGTTACAGTAAAAGGACCTAAAGGTGAATTATCATTTGATATTAACGAAAATTTAAAAGTTAATGTAGGCGAAGGTACAGTAACTGTTGAAAGAACTAAAGAAGATAAACAAACAAAATCAATGCATGGAACAACTAACGCAATTATAACTAATATGATTGAAGGTGTTAGTAATGGATTCTCTAAAGGACTTGAAATTATAGGTGTAGGTTACCGTTTTACATTAAAAGGAAATACTTTAGTAGTAAACGCTGGTTATTCTCATCCTGTTGAAGTTGAAATTCCAAATGGAATTGAAGTTGAATCAGTTAGTAATACAGAAATAGTTGTTAAAGGTATAAATAAAGAATTAGTTGGAGAATTTTCAGCTAATATTAGAAAAATAAGAAAACCAGAACCATATAAAGGTAAAGGTATTCGTTATAAAGGTGAGTATATCCGTCGTAAAGAAGGAAAGAAAGCTTCTAAATAGTAGAAAAGGAGAGTCTTATATATGATGAAAAAAGTATCTCGTAATGAAGCTCGTCAAGCTAGACATGAACGTATTAGAAAAAATATAAGTGGTACAAATGAAGTTCCAAGATTAAACGTGTTTAGATCAGCTAAACATATTACTGCTCAAATCATAGATGATGAAGCTGGAAATACATTAGTAAGTGCATCTTCTATGGATAAAGATTTGAAAATCGAAAATGGTGGTAATGTTGAAGCTGCTAAAAAAGTAGGAGAAGCAATTGCTAAAAAAGCTGTTAAAGCTGGAATAACTAAGGTAGTTTTCGATAGAGGTGGATACCAATATCATGGAAGAGTACAAGCATTTGCTGATTCAGCACGTGAAAATGGATTAGAATTCTAAGGAGGGTAATGATGGAAAAAAAGTTTAACAACCCACGTAAAGATGATTATAGAGACGAAGTTATTGATATTCGTCGTGTTACAAAAGTAACAAAGGGTGGTCGTACTTTACACTTTTCTGCAACAGTAGCAGTAGGAGACGAAAAAGGTAGTATTGGTATTGGATCAGGAAAAGCTGGAGAAGTAGTAGAAGCCATCAAAAAAGCTAGAATGCAAGCTGTTAAAAATGTTCATAAAATTGAAATCGTTGATAATAGAACTATATCTCATGAAATGATAGGAGTTAGCGGAGCAGCAAGAGTTTTAATTAAACCTGCTAAAGCTGGTACTGGTATTATTGCTGGTGGTCCAGTTAGAACAGTATTAGAACTTGCTGGAATTAAAGATGTTGTATCAAAATCACTTGGATCAAACACTAAAATTAATACTTCAAGAGCAACAATGAATGCATTACTTGCTCAAAAATCAGTAGCACATGTTGCTAAATTAAGAGGAAAAACAGTAGAGGAGATTTTAGGATAATGAAATTACACGAATTAAAGTATAATGATGGTTCTGTTAAAAATGCTAACAGAGTCGGAAGAGGTACAAGTAGTGGTAATGGTAAAACTTCTGGAAGAGGTCAAAAAGGACAAAACTCACGTAGTGGTGGTGGAGTAAGACTTGGCTTTGAAGGTGGACAAAATCCATTATTCAGAAAAGTACCAAAAAGAGGATTTAACAATTATAATTTCGAAGTTAAATATGCAGTAATTAATGTAAGTGATTTAAATAAATTTGAAGATGGAACAGAAATAACTCCAGAATTATTAAAAGATATGGGATTAGTAAAAAAACAATTAGATGGTATCAAAGTTCTAGGTAACGGAGAACTAACTAAAAAATTAACAGTTAAAGCATCAATGTTCTCTAAGACAGCTAAAGAGAAAATTGAAAAGAATGGTGGAAAAGCAGAGGTGATTTAAGTTGTTTGCAACATTCAAACAAATTTTTACACCTAGAAATAAAGAATTAAGAAAAAGAATATTATTTACTTTAGGTTGTTTAGCAATATTTATTATTGGAACAACTATAAGTATTCCAAATACGAATAAGCTAAGTGGAGATTTAGGATTCTTAGAATTACTAAACTCTATAGGTGGTGGTGCACTAAAAAGAGGATCAATTTTTGGTCTAGGTGTAATGCCTTATATTAGTGCATCAATAATTATTCAATTATTTACTATGAATATTATTCCTTATTTTACAGAACTTGCAAAAGAAGGATATTCTGGTAGAAGAAAATTAAACACAATCACAAGATATTTAGGAATTGCAATAGCATTTATCCAAGGTATTATCTTATCACTTGGTATAGTAGGATCAGGTTCTGATGCTATGAGTTATATAAAAGTTGCAGTTATATTAACTGCAGGTACTGCATTCTTATTATGGATAGGAGATCAAATTACACAAAAAGGTGTAGGAAATGGATTATCTTTAATAATTATGGCTGGTATAGTTGCACAACTTCCATATATGATGACTGAGGCATTTAAAACATTTGTTTTAGGTAATGATAATTTATTTATCGGAATTGTTTCATTCATCGTTTATGTAGCAATTTATTTTGCAATAGTAGTTGGTGTTGTATTTATTCAAGAGTCTGAAAGAAGAATTCCAATTCAGTATTCAAATAAAACATCAAGTGCATATGGTGCTAAACAAACTTATATACCATTTAGAGTTAATGCTGCAGGAGTTATGCCTGTAATATTTGCATCAGTAATAATCGCAATTCCACAAACACTTGCAAATTTTATTAAAAGTGAAGGTTATATTAAATTTGTTAATAATTACCTAAACTATAATACAGTTGTTGGTTTAATTATATATTTAGTATTAATCGTATTATTTTCATACATTTATACTTTATTACAATTTAGACCAGCAGATATTTCAGAAAACTTACAAAAGAATGGTGGATATATTCCAGGAATAAGACCTGGTGTTGAAACTAAAAATTATATTAAATCAGTACTTATTAAAATAACAACATTTGGTTCATTATTCTTAGTAGTAATTGCTGCTTTACCAATTTTATTCTCAAACTATTCAAATGTTCAAAATGCAAATATAACACTTGGTGGTACAGGAATATTAATTGTTGTAGGTGTAGCACTTGAAACTTATAAACAGATTGAAAGTGTATTAACACAAAAAGAATATAAGAGGCGATTTTAATGAGTAATATACTTTTAATATCTGCGCCAGGCGCAGGTAAAGGAGTAACATCAGAGTATTTAAAAGAAAAGTATAATATGGTTCATATGTCAATTGGAAATCTTCTAAGAGAAGAATCAGAAAAGAATATATCATTAAAAGAAAAACTTGCTAATGGTGAGTTTATTGAAAATAATATAGTATACAGTTTATTTTCTAAATTCTTAGAAGATAATAAAGGTTCATCTTTTATATTTGAAGGTTTTCCAAGACTTATGGAACAAGTTAAACCATTTTTAGATATTTTGAGTGAGCATGACATCATTTTAGATAAAATAATATTTATAGATATAGATAAAGATATTGCATTAAAAAGAGTTACAGGAAGATTAATGTGTAAGAACTGTAATGAAATTTATAATAAATATGTTGATAATCTAGAAAATAATAAGTGCAAAGTATGTGGTGGTTCTTTATATACAAGAGACGATGATAAAATTGAAACATACGAAAATAGATATAAATTATTTAAAGAAAAAACTATGCCTGTTGTAGAATATTTAAGTGATAAATATGACATTTATACTGTTTCAAATAATGGAACGTTTGATGAAATGAAATCACAGATAGATAATATTATGGGCAATTAGGAGAGTGTAAAAATGGCAAAAAATGATGTAATCGAGGTAGATGGAAAAGTAATCGACGTATTACCTGGAGGTAAATTCAAGGTTGAACTTGCAAATGGACACATTGTAGAAGCTCATGTTTCTGGTAAAATACGAATGAACAATATTCGCATCTTACCAGGTGATACAGTTGTCCTAGAATTATCCCCAGCAGATATAACACATGGGCGTATAACATGGAATAAAAGATAATGGAGGTAAATTATGAAAGTTAGAGCTTCAGTAAAACCGATTTGCGATAAATGCAAAGTAATTAAGAGAAAAGGTGTTTTGAGAGTTATTTGTAGTAATCCAAAACATAAACAAAAACAAGGTTAATAGGAGGTGTATTAAATGGCACGTTTTAAGGGTATAGATATTCCAAATAATAAAAGAGTTGAAATAGCATTAACTTATATATATGGTATTGGTAGAAATTTATCAAAGACTATATTAAAAGAAGCTAATGTAAATGTTGACACAAAAGTTAAAGATTTAACAGAAGATGAACAAGCAAGAATTCGTGAACAATTAGATAAACATGTTCTAGAAGGTGATTTAAGACGTGAAGTTAGTCTTAATATCAAAACTAAAATGGAAATTGGATCTTATCAAGGAATCCGTCATAAAAAAGGTTTACCAGTTAGAGGACAAAGCACTAGAAGTAATGCAAGAACTCGTAAAGGTAAAGGTAAAACAGTAGCTAATAAGAAGAAATAATAGATAATAAGGAGGTTATTTAGATGGCTTATAAGGCAAGAAAACGTAAAGTTAAGAAGAATATACCAACAGGTTGTGTTCATATCCAAGCAACTTTTAATAATACAATCGTTACTATTTCAGACGAAGCAGGTAACGCAGTAAGCTGGGCATCAGCAGGTGCTATTGGTTATAAAGGTAGTAAAAAATCAACTCCATTTGCAGCTCAAATGGCTTCAGAATCAGCAGCTAAAAAAGCTTATGATGCTGGTATGAGAAAAGTTGACGTATTAGTTAAAGGTTTAGGACCAGGACGTGAAACAGCAATTCGTGCACTAGCAACTGAAGGGTTAGAAATACAATCAATTACTGATGTAACACCAGTACCACATAATGGTTGTCGTCCACCAAAACGTCCAAGAGGATAATAATAGATAAGGAGTGTGTTTATGATAAAATTTGAAAAACCACAATACAAAGTAACAGAATATGTTGAAAGTAATAGTTACGGTAAATTTGAAATAGAACCTCTAGAAAGAGGATTTGGTACAACAATAGGAAATGCACTAAGAAGAGTAATGTTATCTAGTTTACCAGGATCAGCAATAACTTCTGTAAAAATTGAAGGGGTTATGCATGAATTCCAAACAATAGATGGAATTATGGAAGATGTAACTTCTATAGTTTTGAATCTTAAAAATGTAGTAGTTAAGAATCATACAGAAGAAGATGCTGTTATTAGATTAATTACTGACAAAGAAGGTGTTGTTACAGCTGGTGATATTGAATGCCCTTCTGATGTTGAAATAATTAATAAAGATCAAGAAATCGCTACAATTGTAAAAGGTGGAAGCTTAAATATGGAAATGACTGTATCAAATGGTCGTGGATTTGTAAGAGCAGAAGCTAATAAAAAATTAATGGGAGATACAAAAGTAGGCGTAATAGCTATAGATTCAAATTATTCTCCAATTGAAAGAGTAAATATAGCTGTTGAAGATGCTCGTGTTGGTCAAGCAACTAACTATGATAAATTAATATTAGAAGTTTGGACTAATGGAGCTATGAAACCAGAAGAAGCAATCGCACTTGCATCTAGAATCATTATTGAACACTTTGAAATATTAACTGAACTTAATAGTATAGCTGATATAAAAGGATTAATGACTGAGCAAGATGAAGATCCAAAGGTTAAAGCACTTGAAACATCAATAGATGATATGGAATTTTCAGTTAGAGCTTATAACTGTTTAAAAAGATCAGGTATTAATACAATGCAAGATTTAGTAAACAGAAAAGAAAGCGATATGATGAAAATTAGAAATCTTGGAAAGAAATCCCTAAAAGAAGTATTAGATAAAGTTAAAGAAATGGGATTATCTTTTAGAGATGATGATTAATATTAATAGGAGGAAAACATGGCTTATAGAAAATTAGGTAGAGACAATAAACATAGACGTGCTATGCTTGCTAATTTAACAAAGGCAGTTATCATGAATGAATCTATTGAAACTACAGAAACTCGTGCTAAAGAAGTAAGAAAATTTGTAGATAAAATGATTACATATGGTAAAAAAGGTGATTTAGTTTCTAGAAGAAAAGCATACGCATTTTTACATAATGATAAAGCTTGCGTTGAAAAAGTATTTAACGATTTAGCAAAACGTTATGAAGGAAGAAATGGTGGATACACTAGAATAGTTAAATTTCAAGAAAGAAAAGGGGACGATGCATTAATGGTTGTACTAGAATTAGTATAACCTAAGGATGCGTCCTTTTTTTTTGCTTTTTTTACCTTAGTTAAATTGACATCATTTACATAAATTGGTATACTTATTTATAGAATAGAGAGGTGTTGACGAGTGGAGTCAATGGAAATTTTAGATTTAGAGGAATTAAAAGAAAATAAAAGTGAAGTTATTGATGAAAACTTAAAAGGTTTTATGTCAAAAGATGAAGAAGTATCAAAACTTCTTGAAGATAAGATTAGTGAAATAGATTCTGAAACTGAAAAATTAAATGCAAAAGAAGAAGAAATAAGAGAGTTAGAAGAATCAAGTAGAGAAAAAATAAGTATGGATGCATCTCCTGATGAGCTTATAGAAATTGCTGGAAAAATTAAATCAGCTCAAAGTGAATTAAGTGAGATAAATGCTAATATTGAAAAATTAGAAAATGAAAGAAAAGAATTAGAAGAAACAAAAAATAATGTTGAAGAAACAAAAAAAGAGTATATAAAGAATTTGTCAGATGCTAATTCAGATTATCAAAATCAAATTTCTAAAATAGAAGATGCAATTGCAGTTTGTGATAATCCAAGTCTAAAACAAGTTTTAGAAGATGTAAAAAAGGAAAAAGAAAGAAAGTTAGCGTCTTTACAAGAAAGCAGAAATAATGAGCTTAAAACAGCATTAAATCCAGCTATAGAATCTGTTGAACCAAAAGAAGAAGTTAAAGAAGAAAAAGTAGATAATGTTGATCCTATCATAAATACAGAAATAAATGTATTAGATGAACCAATAATAAATGAACCAGAAACAAATAATCTTGAAATTCCAAAAATAGAACCAGAAATAGATATACCAGTTGTAAATGAAGAAAATGCAATTCAAAATACTGAAGATCAAGTAAAAGAAGATCCTATGATTGGTTTAGATTCTATATTATCAAGTAATGATGAAATAGTTATGCCTAAATTAACTAATGTAGAAACAGATAAAATTGAAATGCCAAAAGTAGAAGAAAAAAGAGTTAAAGTTATTTTTTCAAAGGATGTACCAGATGTAGCAGTTAAAGAAATACTTTCTTCAAGTACAGTAATGCCTAATGTTTATAGTTATTTAGGTAATAATATTATAAGTAATGGAGGTATATTATTATGATGGACTCATTAAAGAATAAAATAGTAAAGTTAGAAAATAACAAAGAATATTTTGTATTAGAAACTTTGATAGATAATAATATAAATTATATGTTATTATTAAATCTTGTTGATGACAAAGAAATTAAAATTGTTAAAATGATTTTAGATAATGGCGAAGAATATTTTGTTGAAATAACAGATGATAAAGAATTAACAAGTTTAAAATCAAGATTTAAAGATATTTTGGATGAACAAAAGAAAAAAATAATAGAAAATTAATAATATTAATTTTCTTTTTTTTGAATTTAGTATATAATAAAATCTAATTTGTGAAAGAAAGTTTATGGGTGGTAAAAATGAACTATGTTAATATTGAAAACTTATCATTTAGTTATGATGATAAAAAAATATTTAGTAATGTTAACATGCAGATAAGAAGAGGAGACTTTATTTCTATTTTATCTTCAAATAGTTCAGGTAAAACAACCTTTTTAAGGCTTATTAAAGGACTTTTAAACTATAATGGTACAATAACTGTAGATAATAAAGAAATTAGCATTATAAAGGAAAATATATGCTTATTAACGCCATTTACAGAATCATATTCTAAAACAATATTAGATGAACTTTTATTAATCACAAATGATATAGTTAAAATAAAAAAAATACTTAAAGATTTTGATTTATATGACGAGGTAAATAAATCTACCCAAAGTTTAAGTTATTTTGATAATCAAAAATTAAATATAATAAAATGTATACTTAAAAATCCTAAATTGATATTAATTGATTCAATATTTTCATTTTTAAATAAACATGAAAAACTAAAAATATTTAGTATGATAAAAAAATATCAATTAGAACTTAATTTAACAATTATTTATACAACCGTTAATTTAGAAGATATATTATTTTCTGATAGTGTGTATATTATAAATAATAAAAAGATAAGTTTGATATCAATGGAAGATTTATTTACAAGTAAAATTATAAAAGATAACCATATAAATATTCCTGTATTCTATGAATTAAAAGACAAATTAAAGTTATATAACTTAATTAGTGATAATGTTAGCATAATTGATGAAATGGTGGATGAAATATGCAGATAAAATATAAAGAAAAAAGTATTGATATAATAGATAAGAAAATAACAGGAATAGTAAGTAATAGTGTAAGTAATATTATAAAATTTAATGAAAATTTAGGTAGTGAAGTATATATTATTTCATATTTTAATGTTCAAAATATGAATGAAGGAATAGTAGAAGATTTTTTGAATACTAAAAAAAATGAAGATATGTTACCAGATGTTTTAAAAACATTAAATATAAATAGTAAGATATTAAGCAAAAATATTTGTGAATTAAGTACAAGTGAAAAAATTAAATTATTAATAGTTAATGCTTTATTAAAAAACTATGAAGTAATATATTTTGATAATATTTTACCTTGTTTAGATTCATCATCAAGAACTAGATTATACAAATTAATAATTAAATTAAAAAAATTTCAGAATAAAACTATTCTTATTTCAGATATAAATATTGATAATATATTTGAATTTGTTGATAATTTAATTATAGTAAGTGACACTATAATTAATGGAAATAAATATGATGTATTTCCTTGTGATATAATTAATAATCCAATAACGTTAACTTTAAGAGATAAAATACTTGAAAATAAAAATATAGATATTGGTAAAGTTGATAGTGTTAATGAATTAATAAAGGCAATTTATAGAGAAATAAGGTGATAAAAAGTGAATAGATTTTTAATAACATTTTCCTATGATGGTACAAACTATAATGGATATCAAAAACAACATGGTTTAAATACTATTCAAGGTTGTATGGAAGAAGCACTAAAATATATTAATAACGGAAAAGATACAAAACTTGTTTCATCAGGTAGAACTGATGCTTTTGTTCACGCTAATAATCAAAAAGCCCATGTAGATATTTCTGTAAATATTACAGAGGAAAAACTAAAAAGAGCATTAAACAGTTTAATTCCAAATGATATATATGTAAAAAATGCAAAAATAGTACAAGATGACTTTCATGCAAGATTTATGGTAAAAAGAAAAGAATATGTTTATATATTAAATATGGGTGAATATGATCCAATAAAAAGAAATTATGAGTATCAATATTGTAAAAAACTAGATGTAGATAAAATGAAAGAGGCAATAAAATATATGGAAGGAACTCATGATTTTCAAAATTTATCATCAAATGAAATAAAAGAAAAAAGTACTATTAAAACTATATATAGTGCAAAAATAAAAAAAGAAAAAGATAAACTAATCTTTACTTTTTGTGGTAATGGTTTTTTAAGATATATGGTTAGAGTAATGGTTGGTGTGTTAATTGAAGTAGGAAAAGGCAAAATAGATGTAGATGATATACCATTAATAATAGATGGCACTTATAATAAAAATTATAAAAAGGTTGCAAATCCTGAAGGACTTTATTTAAATAATGTTGAATATTAAAAAAATATAGATTTTTGTTAATCTATATTTTTTAGTCATTATCCTGAATTATATCAACAAGTAGCTTTATATTAATGACACCACAAATGCCTACTATTATGTAAATAATTTTAGTAAATAAACTATCAGCGCCACCAAATATTAATGCAACTAAGTTAAAATCAAATAAACCAATTAATCCCCAGTTTATTGCACCAATAATAGTAAGTGTTAATGCAATAACATTTAATGTTTTCATTATTATCCTCCTTTTGTACTAATTTCATTAATTATATTAAACAAAAATTTTAAAATTATTCATGAATATTTGATATTTTTAACTAATATAATTAAGTGAAATATGAAGAAGAGGTGAAAGTTTGAAAAAAATATTTTTTGTAGGCTTAATAATAAGTTTATTTTTTTTAACAGGATGTGGTAAATATACGGAGAAAACTATAGTAAAAGATTTAAATAAAAAAATTAATGCTATAACTGGATATCATGTTCAAGGAAGTATGGAGATTTATAATGGTGATGATGCATATAAATATGATGTAACATCTTCATATGAAAATGATAACTATAGAGTTAGTTTAATTAATAAGGCAAATAATCATGAACAAATAATACTTAGAAATTCAGATGGAGTATATGTGCTTACACCATCGCTTAATAAAAGTTTTAAATTTCAAAGCAATTGGCCAGAAAATAATTCACAAGTATATATAATTCAATCTGTTCTTGTAGATATAAATGAAGATAAAAATATAAAACTAGAAGAAAAAGATGGGAATTATATATTAACTGCTAAAGTAAATCATTCTAATAATAAAAATTTATCATCACAAAAAATCTATTTAGATAAAAAACTTAATTTTACAAAAATAGAAGTATTTGACGAATCAGGTAATAAACAAATAAAAATGGTTTTTGATTCTATAGATACAAAAGCAACATTTAATAATAAATATTTCTCAACAAGTGAAAATATGAAAACTAGTGCTAGTGGGAATGCTAATGTAAATATAAATTCAAATGAGTCAAGTAATGGAAGCACTAATACTAAAGAAGAAATTAATGCTGATAATAAAGATGAAATTAGAAATAATAACTCATCAGAAGAAGCTAATATAAAATCAAATGAAAAAAATAGTAAAATAGAAAGTAGTTCAAATGATGAAGAACTAGATAGAAAATCACAAGAATCAACTAGTAGTTCAAGTAAAAATTCAGCAAATAGCTCAAGTAAAAATTCTACTACATCAATACTTGAAGAATCTGTATATCCTATGTATTTACCTAGTGGAACATATTTAAGTGATGAAGAATCAGTATCAAAAGATGATGGAAATAGAGTAATATTAACATTTGCTGGAGAATCTCCATTTATACTTGTTGAAGAAGCAGTTAGTAAATCAGATGAAATGGAAGTAATACCAGTATATGGAGAACCAACTATAATTCTTGATTCAGTTGCTGCATTATCAGATTCATCAGTTAACTTTATATCAAATGGAATAGAATATTATATAGCATCTGAAAGTTTAACAAAACAACAAATATTACAAGTAGCAGAATCTATAAGTACACTTCCTAATATGAAATAATAAGGTAATCATTAAAATTGTGTGGACCTCATTTATAAATTTAAAAAAATGAGGTTCATATCAATGTGATTACTTTTTTATTTTTTATAAAAATTCAGTTATTATGCATACTAATGACAAAGAAGAAAAAATATCTATTCATTTGTTTTCAAATATGTTATAATTATTACGGTGAGGATATATGAAGAAGAAACAAATTTTAAAAAATATAGAAAAGAATACAAAGGATAATAAATCAAAAGGGGAGAAAGATGTATTTTTTAAATTTATCACAACACTTGTTGTACTAGTACTATTAGGTATATTAGTATATTTCCTAATTGGTGTATTTTATACTAAAGAAATAGACTTTAAGAGTGATAACAAAAAAGATACAAAAGAAGATGTTACTATTGATAATTCAACAATAACTTTGGGTCAAATTTTTGATCAAGCAGAAGATGAATATTATGTTCTTGTTTATGATGTTAATGATGATAAATCAATAATACCTACTTGGATGCAAGTATTTACAAGTAATAATAGTAAAGCAACAATATACAAAGTAGATTCTAAAAGTAAATTTAATGCAAATTATTTAACAGATGATAATAGTAATACAAATCCTAGTTCATATTCAGATTTAAAAGTAAAAAGCCCAACACTTATTAAAATAAATAATAAGAAGGTATCTGAATATATTGAAGGAGAAGATTCTATAAAAGATTACTTTAAGAATAATTAGAAAGAAGATGAAATTTCATGGCAAATAACGCAAAAAAATACATCAAATTAGCAATTTTAGCAGTTGTATCGATGATCATTGGTTCTGTTATAACTATTGCTATAAAAGATTTTGATGTAGCAAAAGTTAATACAAATAAAACAGAAGTAAGTTATAGCAAAACAAAAAAAGGTTTTGATTCTTTATATGAAACTTATGACACAATAATGAGTGAATATTATAAAGATGTTGATAGTGATAAGTTAATAGAGGGTGCAATAAACGGTATGCTTGAATCATTAGATGATGAACATACTATGTATTTTGATAAAAAGAGTAAAGAAGAGTTTGATTCAGAACTTTCAGGAAATTATTATGGAATAGGTGCACAGATACAACTTACAAGTGATGAGACAATAAAAATAACTAAAGTGTTTGATGATTCCCCAGCTAAAAAAGCAGGATTAAAAGAAGAAGATGTTTTTGTTAGTGTTGATGGAACTTCTGTTAAAGGAAAAAGTGCAACAGAAGTAGCAAATATGTTAAAAAGTGATTCAGTAAAAACATCAACAATTGTTGTAAAAAGAAATGATAAAGAATTAACATTTAAAGTAACTAAAGAAAATATTACTTTATTCTCAGTTAGTTCTGAAATGCTTGATAATAATGGTAAGAATGTTGGATATTTAAGTGTAAGTATTTTTGGCCAAAAAACATATTCTCAATTTAAGGATGCATTAACAAAATTAGAAAAACAAGATATGGATTCTTTAATTATTGATTTAAGAGGTAACACAGGTGGATATTTATCTACTGTAACTAATATGCTTGAAGAATTCATAGATAAAGGAAATGTTATATATCAAATTCAAAGTAGTTCAGGTGTAAAACAATATAAAACTGTTAAAGCTTCTGAAAAAAAATATAAAATAGTTGTATTAATAGATGGTGGAAGTGCTTCAGCATCAGAAATTATGTCAGCTGCTATGAAAGAAGTTTATGGTGCAACACTTGTTGGTCAAACAACGTATGGTAAAGGTACAGTACAAACAACTAAGAATTTATCAAATGGATCAATGATAAAATATACTATTGAAAAATGGTTAACTCCAAGTGGTAAAAATATAGATAAAGAAGGAATTAAACCAGATTATGAAGTAGAATTAGGAGATTCATATAAGAATAATCCTACTAAAGAAAATGATGCACAACTTCAAAAGGCATTAGATTTATTAAAATAGTCTTAATAATAGACTATTTTTATTTTGGATATTTATGTTATAATGTAATAGAAAGAGGAATAAATATGAAGTTTGGAGAAAAATATAATATACATGGTTATAAACATAATGGAGATTTATATAAAGTATGGGATGAAACAATTTTTTTAGCACAAACAGATGATTATTATGTTTTTGCAAATAATAAAATTAAAGTTACTGAGATAGATGGAAGAAGTTGGAGAACTAAAGAACCAGCAATTACATTTTATTATAAGAAAAGTTGGTTTAATATAATTGCTCAATTAAAAAATACAGGAATATATTATTATTGTAATATTTCATCGCCAGTAATAATTGAAAACAATACAATAAAATATATTGATTATGACTATGATCTTAGGGTATTTCCAGATGGAGCATATAAAATATTAGATAAGTCGGAATATGAATATCATAAAAAAATTATGAATTATCCAGATGAAATAGATAAAATAGTGAAATATGAATTAAATAGGTTAATTGAAAAATATAAAAGAAGAGAAAATCCATTTAATGAAGAAACTATAAAAAAATATTACGATTTATATAAAAAATTAAAATAATGAAGAAAAAATAAAGATAATGTGAATTATTTTTATTTTTTTGAATAAATTATATTGAAACATATAAAAAAGTACCAAAAAATGCCATAAAATACGCTAAAAATAAGAAAATTACAAAAATCGACAAAAATTTTAAAAAAAATGTTGACACACCAATTTAGTTATGGTACTATTAATGTGCACTGCGACAAAGAGGCCTTAAAAGATAAGGCGTTGCAGAGTAAATGATCTTTGAAAACTGAGTAAAACGTCATGTTTTTTTGAGTAACTAGGATTGAACAAAAATCAATTTTTTTATTGAGAGTTTGATCCTGGCTCAGGATGAACGCTGGCGGCATGCCTAAGACATGCAAGTCGTACGAAGTGGCCCATTGATGATTGAGTGCTTGCACAAGATTTGATTTGGATTCCCACTTAGTGGCGCAAGGGTGAGTAACGCGTAGGTTATCTGCCTTCGAGTTTGGAATAACAATTAGAAATGATTGCTAATGCCGGATTATATTTAAGATGATACGTTGTCTTAAATTAAAAGGAGCCTTTAAAGCTTCGCTTGAAGATGAGCCTGCGTCGTATTAGCTAGTTGGTGGGGTAATGGCCTACCAAGGCAACGATGCGTAGCCGACCTGAGAGGGTGATCGGCCACACTGGGACTGAGACACGGCCCAGACTCCTACGGGAGACAGCAGTTAGGAATATTCGTCAATGGGGGAAACCCTGAACGAGCAATGCCGCGTGAAGGATGACGGTCCTTTGGATTGTAAACTTCTGTTGTTAGGGAAGAACAAACTGTATAGGAAATGATACAGTTCTGACGGTACCTTTCAAGAAAGCTCCGGCTAACTACGTGCCAGCAGCCGCGGTAATACGTAGGGAGCAAGCGTTATCCGGATTTATTGGGTGTAAAGGGTGCGTAGGCGGTTTATTAGGTCTATGGTTTAATTCCGAAGCTTAACTTCGGTTCGCCATAGAAACCGATTTACTTGAGTATGGTAGAGGCAAGTGGAATTTCTAGTGTAGCGGTAAAATGCGTAGATATTAGAAGGAACACCAGTGGCGAAGGCGACTTGCTGGGCCATCACTGACGCTGAGGCACGAAAGCGTGGGGAGCAAATAGGATTAGATACCCTAGTAGTCCACGCCGTAAACG